>Ga0302325_10004664_pt1 | contig 31536 bp, 31 predicted proteins | sample Palsa_T0_2_FD_201948 | JGI IMG/M metagenome (GOLD analysis project Ga0302325, IMG submission 201948) | Peat permafrost microbial communities from Stordalen Mire near Abisko, Sweden - Palsa_T0_2 | ecosystem: Environmental > Terrestrial > Soil > Palsa > Peat permafrost | place: Sweden: Abisko... | reverse complement strand
CACGCCCACATGCCCGACCGCTACACCACATACACTCCGCCAGTCAACCCGTGTCCGCGAGAACGGGGCGGCCCACCTACACACCAACTCTCACACGTAGTGGACCGAAAAACGGGGGCCGGCCAGGTGAACGCCTCCGCTTGCGGGTGGACTCCCAGCTCCTTGTCGTAGGGGATGAGCATCGCCTGAGCGGCGTCACGCCAGGCGGCGGCCTCCTCATCGTCGACTCCGAACTCGGCGGCGCGCTGGGGATGGCGCTTGACGCGCTCGAAGGCCTCGCGCAGGTTGCGCTCGGCCATCAGGCTTGTGTAGATATTGTTGTCAGCGATCGCGCTGTACTCGTCGGGGCCGGTCACGCCATCGATTCGGAAGCGCCCGGCAGCATCGTGGTGGCCCAGCGAGAGCCAGAGCCGAGCCGTCTCGATGAGCAGCTGCATGCCAATGCCGGTGGTGAACTCCTCATCGTCATCGCTGGCCGCCTCATAACGGATGACGGCGTCGGCGATATCGGCGTTAATGTGGAAAGCCGCCGTACCCGCGGGCCAGTACCCCGAGCACTCCTGTCCGCTGATCGTCCGCCACGCAAACGCGGCGCCCTTCAGCCCGAGCGAGGTGGCTCGTTCCTGTGCGAGCCCGAGCGTGCGATGGCGCCAGCGCAGGGCATCGCGCGCGGCGTGGGGAGCCGTGTACGTCAGCACCGGTAGGACGAAGATCTCCGTATCCCAGAACGCATGGCCGTCGTAACCCGGTCCGGTCAGGCCCTTCGCGGCGATCGCTCGCTGCTCGGCCCTGGCGCCGGCTTGGAGCGCGTGGAAGAGTCCGAAGCGAACCGCCAGCTGCAACTCGGAGTCACCGTCGATCTCGACGTCGGCGCGATCCCAGAAGTCGTCGAGGTATGCGCGTTGGTCGGCGAGGAGACCATCCCAGCCGCGGTGTCGCGCCTCAGCCAGCGCAGCTGTCACCTGGTCGACGATCGCCGGGGCCGAGCGCTTGCGCGACCATCCATAGGTGAGGAACTTGACCAGCCGCAAAGGCTCCCCCGACACCAGGTCCGCGCTCACGATCAGGCGACCGACGTCCTCGAAGCTCTCCGCGGTCGACCGGGTGCCTGGCGGCCCTTCGACAACATGATCCATCGCAGCGGCCATCGTCAGACCGCTCGCGCGCGTCGAATGCTCAAGGATCAGCCGCGTGTCGCGCTCGCCAAAGAACTCGGAGCGCAACGGCGAGGCGAGCGCGGCCGCGGCGCGGGGATCGTTCTCGGTGAGCGGCAGCGTCTCATTGGCGACGAGCTCGGACTGCACCACCACCGGAGCCTTGCCGTCGAGTACCTCGACCTCGTACAGGATCGCCGCCACCGCTCGCTGCGCGAAGGAAACCAGGCGCGTGGAGGAAACCCGTATCGAACGCCCCGTCGGAGACACCCACTCGAGCGTGCGGCGCAGCACTCCGGCGCGAAGATCCAGCACCCGTTCGTGGTGGCGCAACTCGCCATAGCGGATGTCAAACGGCTCGTCCTCTACGAGCAGGCGGATGATCTTGCCGTTGGTCACGTTGATGACGGTCTGGCCGGCCTCCGGGTCGCCGTAGCCAGCCTCGGCGTAGGGCAGCGGCCGGCCCTCGTAGAAGCCGGCCAGGTAGGTGCCCGGCAAGCCGCACGGCTCGCCCTCATCTAGGTTTCCGCGTAGGCCGATGTGGCCGTTGGCAAGAGCGAAAATCGACTCCGTCTGCGCGAGCCTGTCGAGGTCGAGCTCCGTCTCGCGCACGACCCAGGGCGCAGCGGAGAAAGCTTGATGTTGGATCATGGCGTCTGGAGCAGCTTGGCCAGATCGTCCACCACGACGTCGGCGCCGTGGGCGCGCAACGCCTCGGCTTGCCCAACTCGGTCGACCCCGACCACGAAACCGAAGCGGCCTGCCCGGCCCGCCTCGACGCCCGCCAGCGCGTCCTCGAACACGGCCGCACAAGCAGGCTGAACACCCAGCGCCTTGGCGCCCGCGAGAAATGTGTCCGGCGCAGGCTTGCCCTGGAGCTGCTCGCGCTCGGCGAGGACGCCGTCGACGATCTCTTCGAACAGGTCCTCGATGCCAGCGGCAGCGAGAACCTCGCGGCAGTTGGTGCTCGAGGAGACCACGGCGCGGCGCAACCCCGCCGCTTGGGCCGCTTCGACGTAGCGCACAGAGCCCTCATACGGCTGTACGCCCTGCTGGTGGATCAGTCCGAGCACGATCTCGTTCTTGCGATTGCCAAGACCGTGGATCGTCTGCGCCTCTGGCGTGTCATCCGGGTCGCCCTCTGGGAGCTTCACCCCTCGCGAGGCGAGAAACGCTCGTACACCGTCATCGCGAGGCTTGCCATCGACGTATTGGTCGTACTCGCGGACCGGATCGAAGGGAACGAAGGCTTCGCCGGTCCCTCGGGCGCGTTCGCGCAAGTAGTCGTCGAACATCTGCTTCCAGGCGGCTGCATGCACCTTGGCTGTCTGCGTCAGCACTCCGTCGAGGTCGAACAGGCACGCGGTGACACCGGTGGGCAAGCCAAGCACGCCTCAGAGCTAATCAGCTCAGGGCCTGCAGGGCCCGCCCGAGACCTCGAGCTGGTAAGACGCCGACGCACGGGCCCTCGTCGGACTCGAGGAGGCAGGCGAGCTCGTTGCGGCTCACGCGGGCACGGATGCTGGTGGACGCCAACCCCTGGCCAGTGTCGTTTGACCCACCTCGATGATGTAGCCGTCGGGGTCGCGGATGTAACAGCGGATCTCGGTCTCGTGCTGCTTGGGCGGCGTCAGGAAGTGGGCGCCCCGCGCGCTCCACTCGGCGTACACGGCTTGGATGTCCGCAACCCGGATGTTGAGGAAGCTGCTCACCCGATCTGGGTCGGGCTGCGTCTCGAGCGTGACGGTCGGCTTGTCGTCGGTCGGACCTCCTCCGAGGTTGATGATGACCCAGCTGTTGGCTAGCGCGACGTACGTCACCTCGTCACCCGCCTCCCCCGAGATGACGGTCTTGCCGCCCAGTACGTCGGTGTAGAAGCGGCGGGAGCGCTCGACATCATCCGAAACGATGAAGTGGGCCAAGACCATCTGCTCGTCGATGCTGCTCATGCTGACCTCCGTTTGTTGGAATTGACTCAACAGCCCCACGGTCAGTGAAAGAAGCCCGCCAGGTTGACGGCGACCAGGGCGTTGAAGTCATCGAGGGTGTAGTCCGTGACGGGCTTGCCGAAGTAGATACCGGCGTTGTTGATCAACGTGTCGATCCGCCCAAAGCGCTCGACCGCCTCCTCCACGACACGCTGCGCCGTCTCAGGGTCGCCGATGTCACCTGCGACGGTCACCATGCCGAGGTCCTCGGACGGCCCGATCGATCGAGCGGTCGCGATCACGACGTATCCAAGCTCACGGTATGCCCTCGTTAGGCCCGCGCCGATGCCCTGCGAGGCGCCGGTGATGATCGCAACCTTCGCTTTGGGAGAGGGGGCTTCAAGAATCTCGGTCGAAGTCACGTTGCTCACAGCAATGCTGCTCATGTTTGCATCCGCGGGTCGGCTTCGGTTCCTGGCATCGATCCAGCGTCGCGCGCGTGCCTGGCGAGGCCGCCACAAAGCGGCTCGCTGTCAGCGTCGTCGGACTCTCCACGCCGCGCGGAACGGCCTTGACTTCCGCTCGGATGAGAGGAAAGTATGCGCGATGGCCACCGACTATGACGTGATCGTGCTCGGCGGCGGCTCGCCGGGCGAGCACTGTGCGGGCGCGTTGGCGGAGGGCGGGCTGCGCGTGGCGATCGTCGAGCGCGAGCTCGTGGGAGGCGAGTGCTCGTACTGGGCGTGCATCCCCTCGAAGACGCTCCTGCGGCCCGGCGAGGCGGTCCACGACGCGCGCGAGGCGGCCGCGAGCGCCGAGGTGGACGTCGAAGCGGCGCTCGCTTGGCGGGACTTCATAGTCTCTGACTACTCCGATGCCGGACAGGAGCGTTGGTTGGCCGATCGGGGCATCGACCTGCTGCGGGGCAGCGGGCGGCTCGCCGGCCCGGGCATCGTCGAGGTCGACGGCGTGCGACACACCGCCGACCACGTGGTCCTCGCCAACGGCGCCGATCCGGTCGTGCCGCCCGTGGCGGGCTTGCGCGAGCTCGACGGCGTTTGGGGCAGCCGCGAGGTGACGTCGATGAAGGCGGTTCCGCGCCGTCTGCTGATCCTCGGTGGCGGGCCGGTTGGGGTGGAGATGGCCCAAGCGGTTCGTCGGCTCGGCGGCGAGGCGGTGGTGATCGACATGTCAGAGCACGTGCTCGCGCGAGAGCCGGCGCCGCTGGGCGAGGCGCTCGGCGAGGCTCTCAGCCGCGAAGGCATCGAGCTCGTCCTGCCCGCGAACGTGACCGCGGCCCGCCGCGAGGGCGAGGAGTACGTCCTCGAGATCGACGACGGGCGCGAACCGCGCGGCGACCGGCTGCTCGTTGCCACCGGCAGGCGTCCGCGAGTACACGGGATCGGCCTGGAGACGGTCGGCGTCGAGCCCGACGCGCACGGAGTCTCCGTCGACGCGCACCTGCGTGCCGCGGAGGGTCTGTGGGCGATAGGTGACGTGAACGGCCTTTTGCCGCTGACCCATGTCGGCAAGTACCAGGGCGAGGTGGTCGCCGCGAACATCCTCGGCCAGCCGCGAAAGGCCAACTACGAGGCCGTTCCGCGCGTCGTCTACACGGACCCTCAAGCCGCGGCGGTGGGCGCTTTGACGGGCCGCTTCAGCGCGACGGTTCCGCTGTCGGGGGTGGCGAAGACCGCCACCTACACGCGCGCCTACGCCGACAGCAACGGCTTCCTGACGTTGCTCAGCGACGGCGAGCGGCTGACGGGCGCCTACGCGCTTGGCCCAGAGGCGGGCGAGTGGCTGCAGCAGGCGACGCTCGCAATCCGTGCCCACATCTCACTCGACGTTCTCGCCGACACGATCCAGCCGTTCCCGACGTTCTCGGAGATCTACGTCGCCGCGTTGAAGACGCTCCGCGGCGAGATCGCGGCAGCGTCCAAGACAGTCGGCGCGGGACCGCCGATGGCGAGCTGACGAAAGGACGACGATGAGCGCCGAAACGGGCCTCCCACCAGCGCCCACGCCCGGACCATCGCGGACAAACCGTCGTCGTAATCGCGTTCCTCGCGCCGAGCTGCAGCCATTCGGCTGCCGGCAAGCCAAACGCAGCTGTGGTCAGTCCAGCCCGTGGGGCATTGGCGTGTGGGGACGGTTTCGGTCGAGCTGGGGCGCCAGCCAGTGCGTGACCGTCGTGGGCCGGCTTGGATCGGTCATGGCCCTGACCTCCTCGAGGCGCTGCTGGTCGCGGCGACTGACGCGTTCGTGCTGGCGAAGGTGTTCATCCCAGGAGCCCACGACGAACTGCTCGAGCACACGCCCGGGATCGGCCGCGTCGCGCCACACGCGCCAACTCACCGCACCCGTGCGCCGCCGGGCGTGGCGTCCGGCGTAGAGGGCGTCAATGAGGTCTCGCTCCAGCCCCGGCCTTGGCCGGTACTCGAGCGTCACGAGCACCGGCCCCTCGGTCGCGCCCGCGTCGAGGAGTCGCGGGTCTGGCCAGTCGCCGGCCGGCAAAAGGTCAACGGGGGAGATCGCCTTGAACGGCAGCCACACACCGGCCAGCGCGACAAGCGCGAGCCCGATGGCCGCGGCAAGGAGCGCGTCGCTCAGTCCGGCGTTCTGTGCAACCACGCCAAACGCGGCGCTGCCGAGCGCTCCGCCGCCCTGGAAGATCACCAGGTAGTAGGACATGCCGCGCGCCTTTGCCCAGCCGGGCAGCGTCGTCTGATACTGGGAGTTCAGCGTCGAGAGCACGAGGATCCACGCAACGCCACCGACCACCAGCACCAGGGCGGCCACCGCGCTGGCGCGCACATAGCCGAGGGTCAGCGTCACGGCGGCGAACACCACGGTGCCGCTGGTCATCATCGCATGCGCGGTCACCCGCGCGCGCAGGCGCGGTAGCGTTGCTGCGCCGGCAACCGCGCCGACGCCGACGCCGGCGAGCAGCAGCCCGTAGCCGCCGGAACCGAGGTGCAGCCGCGTACGCGCCACCAGCGGCAGCAGCGCCCAGAGCGAGTTGGCGAAGAGCATGAAGAGACCGGCGCGCAGCAGGATCACGCGCAGGGCCGGGCTGCCGGCGATATAGCGTGCCCCCGCGCGGATCGCCTCGACCACGTGCTCGGGCGCGGCGGCCCCGACGGGCCGTGCGCGCCCGCGCCAGCGGGCCACCGCGCCGATGACGGGCACGAAGCTCAACACGTTCACGAAGAACAGGGCCGCGGCGCTGCTCGCCGCGTACAGCGCACCGCCGATCGCGGGGCCGATCGCTCGGCTGAGGTTCTGGTTGACGGCCCCCAGCGCGATCGCCTGCGTGCGGTCCTCCGGCGCGACGAGCTCGGGCTGCAGCGTCTGCCACGTAGGCGAGGTCAGCGTCTGCCCGGCGCCGACAGCGAAGATCAGCGCAAGCAGAACCCACGGCGTCACCAACCCGGCGAGCGCCAACACTGCCAGCGCCAGGGCGGCGAGCAGCATGAACGACTGCGACGCGATCAGCAGCCGGCGACGGTCGACGAGATCGCCGATCGCGCCCGCCGGCACGGCGAGCAGGACAACCGGAAGACCCGCGGCCGTCTGAATCAATGCCACCAGCGCGGCCGACGTCGTCAGCGTCAACATCAGCTCCTGAGCGCCCACCGTCTGCATCCAGCTCCCGACGTTGCTCACGAACTGCGCCGAGGCCATCTTCGCGAAATCCGGCGAGCGAAACGGCGCCCAAGCCGACGAACCGGCCGTCGGTGCCACATCCCGGTCCGTCGTGCCGCTTGTCATGTGGCGGTGGACGCGCCGCGGCGTTCGGCATGCACCTCGAAGCTCGTCAGTGTGAGCGGTCCGAACGAGGTGATCAGCGCGACGTCGATGGCGTCTCTGCCGCGGCCGACGACCACACGCCCAATGCGGGGCTTGTTGTTTCGAGCGTCGAAGGTGTACCAGCGGCCGTCGAGGTACGCCTCAAACCATGCAGCGAAGTCCATCGGCTCTGGTGATGGCGGAACGCCGATGTCGGGGATGTAGCCGAACACATAGCGCGCGGGGATGTTCAGCGCGCGACAGAATGTGATCGCCAAGTGAGCGAAGTCGCGGCAGACGCCCTGGCGGGCCCGGTATGCGTCGGCGGCCGTTGTCCACGGGTTGGATGCGCCGGCAACGAACTCCAACTCATCGTGGACATAGTCGACGATCGCTTGTACCCTTCGCCAGCCGGGCGTTAGGCCACCAAAACGCTGCCAGGCCTCGTGGCCGAGCTCGTCGGGCAGGCAAAAACGGCTGGGCATGACGAAGCTCAGGACCTGATCCGGCAGCGCCGCCACCGAGATCTCGCGCGCGTCGGGCTCGATCGCGTCTGCCGGGCACGCGATCACCAGTTGCGCCTCGTATGCGATTTGCGAACCACCGGCTGCTAGCTCGAACCGCTCGCATCGATTCCCGTAATGGTCGAGGTAGCCGTAGTGGCGGGCATTCGTTTCCCACCGCTCTGCGCTGATGGACACCCCGGGCTGGAGACACGGGGCGACCTGCACGATCGCGGTAGCGGGCTGGACGGAGTCCAGCCCGAACTTGCATCCCGCTGTCAGCGCCAACGCCTCGTCGTCCACACAGCCACAATGGCCCGGAGGCCCACGGTCGATCATCTCTCTGCTCAGGATGCCACGTCACCGAGACGCTCAACCCAATCTCAGCCGTATTTGGGCCCATCGCCAGCCGGCGGGGACCTCCTGCCCCTCAGCCGTGCCACAGCACTCTTGGTGTGGGAGCTCCCACAGCGGTGAGCGAGGAGATTCGCTTCGTGCAGCTCACCCCACCCGGATCGGCGTGCTCGATCGCGCTGGGGACGGGGATCGTCGACTCCGAGCCCGGCTCTGCGCGGGGCATGCAGCTCACTGTCGCCGACGCGCACGCCGCGCGCGCCGAGCTCGCGGGCCGCGGCGTGCAGGTGAGCGAGGTGACGGAGTTCCCGTGGGGCTCGTTCGTCTTCTTCGAGGACCCCGACGGCAACCGCTGGGCTCTCCAGCAACTCCCGGTGGGAGAGTAGGGAAGAAGGCACCCCAATCCCATCAAGTGTCAGAACCATTGCGCAGTAGCGCCGGTAACCTCCATTCCGGGTGACGGCAAGCGTGCCGTGATGCACCAGCCGCCGTTCGCTGTTGGTCCGGCTTCCAGCGCTCCGCCACAGTCACACACGCGCTCGCGCACCCGACTGATCTTTTCGGCTAACGTGCCCGACATGCGCAAGACCTCCCTGCTCGGCGCTCTCGCCACAGCCGCGGTCGTTGCGCTCACCACGAGCGCGCCGGCACCGGCTGCCAAGTACATCGAGTGCCAGCACCCCGTGGTGACCGGCGTGGAAATCTCGCACCTTCGCCACGTGAGCCGCGCGACCGCCTGCCCAGTGGCTCTGGCGCTGTATCGCTGGGAGAACAAAGACAACAACGGGGCCAAGCTGTACAAGTGCGCGGGCAAGCCACCGGGCAGGGCCGTGCTCGAGCTGCACACCTTCGATGACTGGGCGCTGAGCACCGCGAAATCGGGCTATTTCGAGATGTCGCGCGGCCAAAGCTCGTTCGACGTGAGCGGCACCGACTTCCCGCTGGCCTGCAATTAGCGGCGCGTCCGCCGATGCGCATCCCATGCCGACCAACATGAACGTCTTCCGCGCTCCCGACGAGCGTTCCGCGTGGTATGGATTCGACATGTCTCCGGCCGAGGAAGCCCAATTCGACAACCCGGCGTACGCGTCGCTGTGCGGTGCGCATGCACAGCTCGCGCAGGTGCGTGGGCGCGCGCGTCGCTATCCGGCCGATGTCGCGCCGTTCCTCGCTCTGCCCACGCCGCCCACGGCCGAGGACTGGCGGGATGCCGCCGATCTCGTGGCGCCGGGAACCTACGTCGCCGGCCGCTACGGCGCCGCTGAGCTGCCAGACGGCTGGCGGGAAGTTCAGGCGTTCGATCTGGTGCAGATGATCGAGGAGCGCGTCACCGGGGCCGACTGCGCGGAGGCGATCCCGCTCGGCGCTGCGGATGTCCCCGAGATCCTCGAGCTCGTCGCCCAGACCGAGCCGGGCCCATTTTTGACCAGAACCATCGAGCTGGGCAATTACCTGGGCATCAGGCGCGACGGGGAGCTCGTCGCGATGGCCGGCGAGCGGTTTCATCTGGACGGCTGGAGGGAGATCAGCGCCGTATGCACCAGGCCCGACCATCGTGGCCAGGGGCTGGCCTCTCAGCTCATGGGCGCGTTGATCGCGGGCATCAAGCGGCGTTCGGAGCGAGCATTCCTGCACGTGATGAGCACCAACACGGGCGCGATCGGGCTCTACGAGCAGCTGGGCTTTCGCGTGCGGCAAACCGCGACGCTCACCGTCGTGACGCGCGAACCGCTCGGCGAGATCCGGTCTTTCGGCTAACCCGACATGCAGCATTCCGGATCATCGCGCAGTAGGACCGCGGGTCTCCCGCGCAGCCTCTACCCGGGCCTCATCGCCGGCAGGACGGTGGCACGCCAGCGACAGACGCGCTGGTAGGATGGACGCCCCGGAGGGGAGGTCGCCACAGTGCAGGGGCAGGGCAGGCACGTTAGAGGAGGTTGGGACCTTGGGGAGGATCGGTAGGCGCGGGCTCGCAAGCCTGACGACGCTCGTGGCTCTGCTGGCGTTCGTGGGGGCTGTACTGCCGGCCGCTTGCCGCGCGGCGTCCGCGCCGGGCCAGCTCTACGCGTTCGGCCTCAACGAGAACGGCCAGCTCGGCAGCGAAACCAACTGGGGGTCCGATGACCCCAACCCCACGCCGCTGCCGGTAACGCTGCCGCACGCGAGCGGCCCGGTCACGGCGGCCGCGGCGGGCTGGGACTTCAGCCTTGTGGTCGCCGGCGGCCGGCTGTACTCGTTCGGTGAAAATGGTTGGGGGCAGCTCGGCTACCACCCGCAGACGGGCGAATCGGCCGAGAGCGCCACGCCGCGAGCGGTGACGCTGCCGGGCGCCACCGGGCCCGTCACCGCCGTCGCGGCCGGCGACGACTCGAGCCTCGCGGTCGCCGGGGGTCAGCTGTATGCGTTCGGCCACAACAACTTCGAACAGCTCGGCACCACGGCCAGGAGGGACCTGCCCAACGCCACGCCGGCACCCGTCGCGCTGCCCGGCGCGAGCGGCTCGGTCACGCAGGTGGCGGCGGGCGGCTTCGGCTTCAGCCTCGCGCTGACCGCGACCGGCCAGCTGTACACGTTTGGCGACAACCTCGACGGCGAGCTCGGCGGGGGCGCGTCGCTCCCCGGACTCGAAGCGACGCCGGAGACGGTGACGCTGCCGGGCGCGACGGGGCCGGTCGCCGAGATCGCGGGCGGCGGCTTCTTCAGCCTGGCGGCCACCTCCACCGGACAGCTGTACGCGTTCGGCAGCAACGACTACGGCCAACTCGGCTCTCCACCGGGCGAGCACCCTGAAGCGCCGCACCCCACGCCGACGCTCGTGCGGCTGCCGGGCGAGGTCGGTCCCGTCACGCAGGTCGCGGCCGGCGAGTACGACGGCCTCGCGCTGACCGCCGGTGGCCAGCTGTATGCCTTCGGCTACGACCGGCAGGGCCAGCTCGGATTCCCACCGGGCGATGAACTCGAAGCGCCGCACCCGACGCCAACGTTCGTGCGGCTGCCGGGCGCGACCGGGCGCATCGTGCGCATCGCGGCCGGCGACGATTTCAGCCTCGCGCTGACCTCGACCGGCGAGCTGTACGCCTTCGGCGAAGACCGCTGGGGTCAGCTCGGCTTTCCGCCAAGCGAACAGGTGCAGGCGCCGCACCCCGCGCCAACGCGCGTCGCGCTGCCGGGACCGAACGCGGAGACGATCGCGACGGGCTCGCTGGCCGAACACACGCTCGTCGTGATGGCCGACCTCGCGGTCTCCACCTCCTCGCTGCCCGCGGGCGAAGCCGGCGCTGCATACGGTGCGCAGGCACAGGCTACCGGAGGCGCCCCGCCGTACAGGTGGTCGGCGCGCGGCCTGCCGAGCGGGCTGTCGATTGACCCCGCCACCGGCTCGATCTCGGGCACGCCCGGCGCGGGCGGTAGGTACACACCGACGATCATGGTCACCGACGGCGACGGCATCGAAGCATCGGCGTCGCCGGCGCTGACGGTCACGCCGCTGCCGGCGGGGGCGCCCGGCGAAGCGGCGCCATCCACCGCGCGGCGGGCTCCCCGGTCGAGCGCGCTGCCCGCAGCCCACGCCGCGGCGCCCTCCTCGACGGCTGCGCGCGGGACCGCGCCGTCCGTGCGGGCCGACACCTCGGGGCTGTCGTCGTCGGCGTGGGTGGTACACAAATACACGGGCCAGATCACCGAAGCAGGGGGAGCGCCGCTGAAGGTACCGGTCGGGCTCGCGTTCGACTCGAAAGGAGATCTGTACGTCGCCGACGCCGACCAGGAACGACACGGGTACGTCTACCGGTTCGGGCCTACGGGCGCGCTCGAATGCGAAATCGGCGGCGGGTTCCCGTACGGTCAGCTCGAAAGCATCGCGGTCGACGACGAAACCGGCGTCGTGTACGTGGCCGAAGACCATCTGGTCGGAGCGAGCATCTGGCTGCTGAAACCGGCCGCCAGCTGCTACCAGACGCCGATCGGGTCCGAATACGGCATCCTGACGCTGAGCGTCGACAACGGCCCCGGGCCCGACCACGGGGACGCCTTTCTGCTCTCGAGGGTCGCGCCGTACGGCAACCCGGTGCCGTTCTACGTCAAGACCGACGCCGGAGGCGAGCTCGTGGGGAGCGAAAGCGAACTGCCCGAACCGCCCGGCGAATTCTCCATCGGCGGCGAACCCGAAACCCTTGGCCGCGAAAACACGACCAGCGAGCTCGCCGTCGACCCGAGCAGCGGCACGATCTACGTCACCAACCCACAGAGCGAAGCGGTCGACGTGTACAACAAGGAAAACGAACTGCAGACGCAGACGCTCACCACCGGAGAAAAGAACTTCCAACCGATCGCGGTCGCGGTCGACCCGAGCGACGGCGACGTGTATGTGGTCGACGCCGTTCACAAGATCGTCGACGAGTTCGACGCGGCGGGCGAACTGATCGGCAGGATCACCGGCGCGGACACACCGCAGGGGAAGTTCGTGGACCCGCGCAACGTGGCGGTGAAGCCGGGGACGCATGAAGTGTACGTCGCCGACGAGGGCGCCCACGCAATCGACATCTTCAGCGCCAACGAAACGGCGCCGCTGCCGGCGGCGCCGACCACCGAAGCGCCAGGCGAAGTCGGCGCGGAAGGCGCGACGCTGAATGGCGCCGTCGAACACGCCGAAGGCGAACCGCTGTCGTGGTTCTACCGCTATGCGCGCGGCGCGTCGTGCACGGGCGACCACCATACCGCCAGCACGACGCTGGCGGCCGGCGAAACGGGGTTGCTGCATGAGCCGGCGCAGATTGGCGCACTCGAACCGTCGACCGAATACACCGCGTGCTTCGCCGACGAAGAGGGCGATGGCGCGCTCGGCCTGGGGGCGGCGGCGCACTTCGAAACGAAGGGACTCGCCCCGGCGGAAGGTGCGGCAACCATCACGCAGGTGTGGCCGTCGAGCGCGACGCTGGGGGGCTCGTTGAACCCGGAGAACCAGGAAACGAAATACCGCTTCGAATACGCGACCGATCCCGCGTTCACGGGCGCGCGCGTCGCCGGCGAAGCGAGCGTTGCGAAGGGCACGTATCCCTCCGTCTCCCTACAGCCAACCGTGCTCGCGGGCCTCGCGCCGGACACCACCTACTACGTGCGCCTGTACGCGGAAAACGCGACCGGCGACTTCACCAGCGCGACAGCGTCGTTCACCACCCTCTCCCCCACCGCGCCGGCGATCGAAGCGTGGAGCGCGAGCGAAGGCGAAACGGTGTTGCAGGAGACGCTCGAAGGCGTGGTGAACACGGCCTCCCAGCCGACGACGTGCACCTTCCAGTACACGACCGAAACAGCGTACGTGCTGCAGGGCTTCGCCGGCGCCGCCAGCGCCCCGTGCACCGGCGGCGCGTTCGGCTCGCCGCCCGTAGCCTTCTCCGAAGCGGTCAGCGCCACCGCGACCGGACTGCAACCGGGCGTCACATACGACTATCGGCTGGCCGCCGAAAACGCGGCCGGCCGCGTGGAAGCGCCACTCGCCCCGGCCACCGCCACGTTCACCACCTGGAGCCCGATCAAGCCCACCACCGAACCCACCCCCAAACCGACCTCCACCGAACCGACGCCCACCGTAGGAGGCACCACCCCTCCGCCGCCCCCAACCACCTCCACGTCGCCTCCGGCACACAACAGCGCGCCGTCCCCGCCCCCGGTGGTGCAGAGCGCACGCCAATCGGCGACCAGGTGGCGTGAGGGCAACCGGCTGGCGAGCATCAGCCGCGCGAAGATTCCGACGGGCACGACACTCTCGTTCTCGCTCAACGAGCAGGCAACGGTGCGCTTCAGCTTCATCCAGATCCTGGGTGGGACCTCGGCTGCCCATAGCTGCCTCGCGAAGACGCGCGAGAACGCACGGCGCAAGAGCTGCAACACCATCGGCAGCGGGACGCTCTCGTTCACCGGCCGGCCTGACAGTAACAGGGTGGCGTTCGCGGGCCGGATCTCGCGCACAGATAAGCTGAAACCCGGGCGCTACGAGCTTACGATCACCGCCACCAACGCCGCCGGTCGGAGCTCGGCGCCGGTGTTGTTGCGCTTCACGATCGTGAAGTAGCGCCAGGCGAGCACGGCCGCCATAGAGGGGCCCCCCGCCCCCGCCCCCGCTCACTCGACCGCCACGCCAGAGTCCGTAGCCTGAGCCGGCGCCAGCCGTTCGACCGCTTCGAGGATCGTCTTCAGACCACCCTCGGTTTCGGTGTTGAGCGCGTCGAGGATCTGCTGCGCGTCCTTGAAGGTGTTTTCCGAGCGGGCGTCGGAGGCGATCGACTGCACGTCCTGGCCGACCATGATGATCGACAGCAGCACCAGCTGGATGAAGGTCTGCGCGATCCACGCGACGATCAGGATCAGGCCGGGCTTGGTGAGGAACTTGGGCACGTCGCCGGGGGTGAGCACGCCCGCCTCGATCAGCACCGCCGGCAGGCTGGTGAGAGAGATCAGGCAGAAGACGTACGCCATCGCCATCGACCCCACGGCGTGGGTGATGATCACCGCGAGCTTGGCGTTGAAGCCCTGCACCTCGCTCATCGCACGCCTGATTTCAGCGGGGTTGAGCCGCACCGCCCGGTCGAGATGGTGCCGTGTTTTGACGGCGTGCGGCGGCGTCGCTGGGAGCGGCCCCGCAGTCGCGGCGGAGACGGCGTCTGGTGGTGTCATCGGCGTGTCCCTTCGGTTAGCTGGGTCGGTTCCGAGCAGAGACATTAATGGCCATGCCGGCAGGGCCGCATGCGACCCTGCCCAGGAGCGCGCATGCGCACTCCTGCCGATGGCGCATGCGCCATCGGGGACGAGCCGCATGCGGCTCGTCCGGGGGCCGCGCATGCGCGGCCCCCGACCGGCCCCCCGCTCGTACTCGCCCACGCGCGGGCGCCACCCTCGCTGCTTGTGCGCCCACCACTCTTACGCTGCTCATACGCCGGATGTGGCACCCTTCCCGGCTCGACTTGCCGCGCAACCAGCGCGCGCCGGTTGTTCTGCACTCGCACATGCGCCGCAACGTACTCATCATCCTGGGGGTCGCCGTGCTCGTTTGGGGCATTTTGGCGATCGCGCTCGGCTCGCCCGGCCTGAGGCTGTCGGGCTCGGGCTCGGGCACGAGCACTGGCACTGGCACTGGCACTGGCACGGCGTCGAGTGGCGTCTCGCCCGCGTGCTTGCCGGCCACGTTCGATCGCACCGCCGCGCTCGGGGGCACCGGCGTCGATGTCTCGCCCGCGCCGGGCAGCGTCACCGCCAACCCCCGCGCGCAGATCAGCTTCCTCGGGGTGCCCGCCGCGGAGATCCGCGCCGTCTCGGTCGCCGGCGCGCGCAGCGGCGCCCACGCCGGCGGCCTGCGCGGCTATTCGCAGGGCGACGGCGGGAGCTTCGTGCCCGACACGCCGTTCGACCCCGGCGAGCACGTCACCGTGCATGCCACCGTCGGCCCCGGCGCCGGCAAGCGGGTGGCCTTCGAATTCCGCGTCGACACCCCCTACCCGACAGGCGGCGTCCCGCCGTTCGGCAACCCGCGCGCGGCGCCCGCCGACTACCAGAGCTTCGCCACGCTGCCTGGCGCGCAGGTGCCGATCCTCAGCGTCACCCTGCCCGACCGCGATCCCGCCGCGGGCGACATCCTCACCACCAACGGGCCCGGTCCCGGGCAGTATGGGCCGCTGATCTACACCCCGCAGGGCACGCTCGTGTGGTTCGACCGGCTGCCGGCGGGCGAAACGGCGGAGGACTTGAGCGAGCAGACCTACGCCGGGCAGCGCGACCTGACGTGGTGGCGGGGACGCGTGCTCGAACTCGGCTTCGGCCAGGGCGAAGATGTGATCATGAACTCCCGCTACCAGACCGTGGCGAGGGTGCCCGGCGGGAATGGGTTGCACGCCGACCTGCACGACTTCCAGCTCGCCCCCGGCGGGGTCGCCTACATCACCGCCTACAACCCGATCCGCTGCAACCTCTCGCCGCTGGGGGGCGCGCGCGACGGGGCGATCATCGACACGGCGATCCAGGAGATCGACATCGCCACCGGGCTGGTGCGCTGGGAATGGCACAGCCTCGACCACATCCCCGCCTCGCAGTCGGAGACCCCGACGGCGACCAACTCGCGGCCGTGGGATTGGTTTCACATCAACTCGATCGACGTGGAGGGGGCGGGGCCCGGGGGAGCGGCAGGCACCGCGGGTGCTGGCGCGGCGGGGGCCGCGGGGGCAGCGAGCGCCAACTCACCCGGCGACCTCTTCATCTCGGCGCGCAACACGTGGGCCGGCTATCAGCTCGAAGGCGGCAGCGGCCGCATCCTCTGGCAGCTGGGCGGCCTGAAGAGCTCGTTCAAGATGGGCAGGGGCACCGAAACGGCGTGGCAGCACGACGGCCGCATCCTGCCCGACGGCGAAGTCACGTTCTTCGACGACGGCTCCAACCCGCCGATCCACCACCAGTCGCGCGCCGTACGGATCGCGCTCGACTTCGCCACCCACGAAGCCCGCCTCGCCTCCTCCTATACCCACCTCAACCCGCCGCTTTTGGCCGCCAGCCAGGGCAACATGCAGACGCTCTCAGGCGGGGCCGGCACCGTGGTCGGCTACGGCGGGGTGCCCGCGATCAGCGAGTTTTCGCCCAGTGGCTCGCTGCTGTTCGATGCACATCTGCCCTACGAAATGGCCTTCTACCGGGCCTTCCGCTTCCCCTGGAGCGGGCGCCCGGCGAGCCCGCCGGCGGTGCTCGCCAGCCTCAACGACACCGGCGAAGAGACGATCGTGCACGCGAGCTGGAACGGCGCCACCGCGGTGGCCTTCTGGCGCGTGCTCGCGGGTGGGCACACCGGGCCACTGGCAGCGCGCGCCACGATCCCTGCCGGCGGCTTCGAAAGCTCGACCACGCTGCCCGTGCACTACGCCCACGCGGCGGTGCAGGCGCTCGACTCGGCCGGCCACGTGCTCGGCAGCTCCGCCACCGTGCCGGTGACCAGCTACGCCGCCTCGCTGCCGGGCTGAGCGTGAGATGAGGAGGGGAAGGAGGGGGCTGCTCGTCTCGCGGTGGTGGGGCCGCTCGCGCATGCCCCAGCCACGGAGGGGCTCAGTAGCCCGGTTTGGTGGCGTGCTTATGCACTGTGCTCGTGGTCGTCGTCGCCGGAGTGCTTGGCGTCGAGGAGGTCGTGGAGGAGCCCCCGCTTTTGCCGCCGCACCCCGCTATTGCGACGGTGGCGGCCGCGGTCGCCGCGAGCGTTAGCATGGCGGTCAGTGACGTCCTTCTCATCGGCCGGGCTCCTCTCGTCGTCGCTTGCTTGCTCGGGCGATCACCCTACCAGGCGTTTTCGGCGTCAGGCGCAAGCCCCCGACCGAAAAAGAGGGGCCCGACCGAAGCCGGGGGACACTCGCCTTCGGCTCGCATCCCCGTTTCGGCCAGCCGGCCTTCGGCCGGCTGCGCCACCCTCTAGGGGCTCATGAGCGTCGAGACGACCGCCAGCCCAGTCGCGCCGCCACCACCCCCAGCGGAGACCCGCAAGCCGGGCGGGGGCATGGGGTTGCTGCTGGCCGTGTGCTGCGTGGCGCAGTTCATGGTGATCCTCGACCTCAGCATCGTCAACGTCGCGCTGCCCTCGATCCAGTCGAGCCTCGGCTTCACCTCGCCCGAACTGCAGTGGATCGTCGACGCCTACGCGATCACGTTCGCGGGCTTCCTGATGCTCGGCGGCCGCGCCGCCGACCACTTCGGGCAGCGCCGGATGTTCGTGATGGCGCTGCTCGTATTCGGGCTCGCCTCGCTCGCCGGCGGCGTCGCCTCCGACCGCGAGACGCTCGTGCTCGCGCGCGCGGCACAGGGCGTCGGCGGAGCGCTGATGGCGGCCTGCTCGCTGGCGATCATCACCTCCTCGTTCACCCCCGGCGCGCAGCTCAACCGCGCGATCGGGGCATGGGCGGCGATGAACGGCCTCGGTGGCGCCGCCGGGATGCTGTTCGGGGGGATCATCACGCAGGAGCTCTCCTGGCGCTGGGTGCTTTTGATCAACCCTCCCATCGGGGTCGCCGCCGCGGTGGTGGCGTACGCGGTCGTGAGCGAGCGCCGCCGCGCCCCCGGACGCAGCTTCGACCTCGCCGGCGCGCTAACGCTGACGATCGGCCAGATGGTGCTGGTGTTCGGGGTGGTGGAAGCCGGCCTCAAGGGCTGGGACACGTTCGCGGCGCTCGGCCCGATCATCGGCGGCGCGGCGATTCTCGTGGTGTTCGTGGTGATCGAGACGCGCCTTGCCTCCGAACCGCTGATTCCCTTCAAGGAGCTCACCAAGCCGCTGCGGATCGCCAACAACATCGTGCTGCTGTTCAGCGCCTCGCTGTTCCCGATGTGGTTCGTCAGCTCGCTCTACCTGCAACAGGTGCTCGGGCTCTCCCCGCTGCACACCGGCCTGGTGTTCCTGCCGATGACGTTGATGATCATGGCGGTCGCCTCGCGCGCCGGCAAACTGGTTAGCCACTTCGGCGTGCGCCCGGTGCTCGGCGGCGGCTTGATCATGCTGGCGGCGGGGATGCTGCTGATGGCCAAAATCGGCTCCAGCGGCAGCGCGATCGTGTACATCATGATCCCCGGGCTGCTCACCGCGGCAGGGATCGCGATGTCGATCGTCCCCTCGACGATCGCCGCCACGCAGGGCGCCAAAGAGGGGCAGGCGGGGCTCGCCTCGGGCCTCGTCAACACCTCGCGCCAGATCGGCGGCGGGCTGGGGCTGGCGATCCTGGTGACGCTCGCCACGCAGCGCTCCAGTCACCTGATCGGCACCGGCGTGCAGGTGCCGCAAGCACTCACCGACGGCTTCCGCCTCGCCTACCTGATCGGAGGCGGCCTCGCCGCGGCGGCGGCGCTCGTCACGTTCCTGGCGGTGCCCGCCCCCGCCGGCGCGCTGCGCGGAGCGGCGCGCCGCCTGACGGTCGCGATCGGCGTCGTCGTGGTCGGCTTCATCGCGATCGACACGGCCTTCGCGGGCTCGCACGGCGCGCCCGTGGGCGCGTACACGACCGACGGCGCCTCCAGCTTCGTCACCGAGCCCTCGCTGCATCCCCCGGTGATCCACCGGGACGGGCCCACGCTCTCGGGCCGTCTCGCGCCCGGCTACATCCTCACCACCAACTTCTACAACCTCAACTACCCCCCGCTGGTCGGCCAGAGCGGGCCGCTGATCCTCGACGACGACCTGCAGCCGGTGTGGTTCCGGCCGGTGCCGGAAAAGGTCGTCGCCGCCAACCTCAGCTCGCAAACCTACGAAGGCCAACCGGCGCTCGCATGGTGGCAGGGCGTGGTCACCAACACCGGCTCGACCGAGAGCGGCGAAGACGTGGTCGTCAACCGCCACTACCAGACGGTGGCGCGGCTGAAAGGGCAAGACGGCTGGGTGCTCACGCTCCACGCGCTCACAATCTCCGGCGTTGACGCGTGGGTGACCGCCAACAAGAACGTCGCGCGCAACCTCTCCGCCTACGGCGGCGCCTACAACGGGGCGCTGATCGACTCCGCGGTGCAGGAGTACAACCTCAAGACCGGCAAGCTACTGCGCACCTGGGACGCGCTCGAACACATCCCGCCGGGCGACTCCTACGCGACCGTGCCGACCAACGGGTTCCCGTGGGACACCTACCACGTCAACGCGCTCGAACTGAGTGGCCACGGCACCTTCCTCGTCTCGATGCGCAACACGTGGGGCGCCTACCTGGTGAACATCGCCACCGGCAAGATCCAGTGGATCCTCGGCGGCAAGCGCTCGAGCTTCAAGTTCGGCCCGGGCGCCGCCTTCCAGTGGCAGCACGACGTGGCGGTCGCCCCCGGTTCGAGCGCCACTGCGCCCCACCCGAGGATCACGATGTTCGACGACCACTGCTGCCAGCTCACCGGCGGCGGCACCTCGGTCCCGGCGACCGGCCCCTCGCGCGGGCTGGTACTCGACCTCGACCAGCAGACCCGCACGGCGACGCTCGTCGCCCAATACCCCTCCGGCGGCGAATTCGAAACCGAATACATGGGCGACACCGAGCCGCTCTCCGGCGGCAACGTGTTCGTCGGCTGGGGCTCGGAGCCTTACTTCTCGGAGTTCACCAGCTCTGGCCAGCGGCTGCTGGAGGGCAACTTCCCCGGCTCCGACCTGAGCTACCGCGAGACGCTCGACCCGTGGGTCGGCCTGCCCCTCACCCCGCCCGTGGGCGCCGCCCGCCAGCAGGGCAGCCGGGCCACCGTGTACGCGAGCTGGAACGGCGCCACCCGGGTCGTCTCCTGGCGGGTCCTGGCCTCATCGTCCTCGCCTTCCGGAACTGGAGTCGGCGGGAGCCACACCCCCGCCGGTCGCTTCAGCGTCGTGGCGAGCACCCCCAAGTCCGGGTTCGAGACGGCGATCCCGGTGGCGCGGGCCTACCCAAGCTACGAGGTCCAGGCGCTGGCCGCCGGCGGCCGCGTGATCGGGACTTCCCGGCCGTTCACAAAGTAACTTTTTCAGAGCCCAACCCTTCATTTTGTGAAGTGGTGGGGGCCTCGAAAGACATCCCTACCCCCTCCCCTTTCTCCCCCCGCTCTTCACCGCTCGACCAGTGGCCGCACCTCGATCGCACCGCCCATCCGCGCCGCGGGGATCCGCGCGGCCAGCTCGATCGCCGCGTCGAGGTCGTCGGCCTCGTAGAAGAGGTAGCCGCCGAGCGCCTCCTTGGTCTCCACGAACGGACCGTCGGTCGTCAGCGTCCTGCCATCCTCCACCCGCACGGTGGTCGCCGTCTCAGGCGGCTGCATCTGCACGGGGGCGGGGGTGACGCCCGGCGTCTCGTTGATCGCCTTGTAGTCGGCGTACACCGCCTGCTGCTCCTCCGGCGACAGCCGCCCCCAAGCCTCCGGGTCGTACGGCGTGGGAGTGGTGCCCTGGTGAATCAACAGCATGAACCTCATATCGCGTCCTCCTTGTCGGGGGGATGGGTCTCATCTTCACGACGAACGGGGCGCGGCGAAATCGACAGGCCCATGCGACACTTCGAGCGGTGAGCGACCCCGCGCGACCCGTCCCCATCCTTACCGGAGGCTGCCTGTGCGGCGGCGTGCGCTTCGAGCTCACCGCCCCACCGCCCGCCGCAGGCTACTGCCACTGCACCCGCTGCCAGCGCCGCACCGGCACCGGCTCCTCGCTGCAGGCGCGGATCGACGGCCGCACCCTGCGGCTGCTGCAGGGAGAGGAGCTCCTGAAGGGCTGGCGCCACCCCGACGGAGGCTTCGAGAAGCTCTTCTGCGGAGAGTGCGGCGGACACCTCTTCAGCCGCAACCCCGACGACCACACCCAGATGAGCGTGCGCATGGGCGCCTTCGACGGCGACCCGGGCATGCGGCCAAGCTGGCGCGCCTACGTCGCCTACGCCGCCCCGTGGGAGCCGATTCCCGACGACGGCCTGGAGCGCTTCGCCGAGGGCAGGGCGTACGGCTGAAACGCCTCAACAAGCTGCTCGGAAGGCTTCTCCTACCGTGGTAGCATCAGCCTGATGGCCAGTCAGAAGCGATCGATCTCTTTCGATGAGTCCGTGCTGCACGAGGCCGAGCAGCGCATCGCTCAATCGGAGGGCGGAAGCCTTTCGGCGTTCGTGAACGCCGCGGTTCTGCGCGAGTTGCGAGTCTCGCGCGGCCTCGAGCTCCTCGCGGAGGACGATGCCCAGTTTGGCACCGCGCCGGCTGAGGTGCGAGCACAGGTCGCCGCGGAGTGGCCGGCCTGACACTCGATGCCGGTGCGCTGATCGCCTACGAACGGGGCGAGGCACGCGTCCGTGAGATCCTGGCGGTGGCCTACGCACGCGGCTTGGTGCCCACCATCCCCGCCATCGCGCTCGCCGAGGTGTGGCGCGGCGACGCGAAGGATGCCCGTCTCGCCCGGCTGCTCAAGGCATGCTCGATCGAGGTCGTGGACGAACGCCTGGCGCGAGAGGCTGGCCGCCTGCGCAGAGTCACACCTGGCGCCCAAACCACGGATGCCTGCATCGCCGTGGGCGTAAGCAGGCGCCGCGATGCCATCGCCACCTCCGACCCCACCGACATGCGCAGGCTCTTGGGACCGGGCTTTACGATCATCCCGGTGTAGTCGCACGCCGGAGCGCTGGTCACGAAGGCACATGATGCACGGAAGGGGGGAGATTCGAACTCCCGAGGCGGGGGTTGCCCGCCTGCCGGTTTTCAAGACCGGTGCATTCAACCGCTCTGCCACCCTTCCACGGTCACGACGAAGGCTAGCGATGTGGCCGGGCCACTCAGACCTTGCAGGTCTCTCCCGTCGGATCAGACGATGCGGACGTTGCGTTTGACGGTCTCGATGACCTCGTCGAGGTTGCCGTGCAGCGCCTGCTTGGCAAGGCTGAGCGAGAAGCCCTCGGCCTCGCCGAAGGTGATGTGCGGTGGGAGGCTCAGGGCGTGGGGATCCACGACCGCGTCGAGCAGCGCCGGCCCCGGGGTGGAGAGCAGCCGGGTGACGCTGTCTGGAACGTCGCCTGGCTCCTCGAGCCGGATACCGGTGAAGATGTGCCGCTCCCGCTTGGCGGTGATGTAGCGCGCCGTCCAGATGCAGGGGGTGCCGGTGTCTGCGCAGAACGCGGCGTCGTCGCTGGCGAGCTCATCGAGCGTGCTGGCCAGGTACTCCGGGCGGATCGGGTTCAGCTCGGGCCCACGGGTGACGTAGTGACCCATCCGCTTGCGCCACTTCTCGGTCGTTCCGAGCGCCCGCTCGAGATGGCTCGTGTCCTGTTTCTGCGCGACCAACGGCAGCAACGCGGTGAGCGTGTCCTTGATGTCGCCGACCAATCCCATGTCGATGTGCGTTCGTCGTCCGATGATCGAGGCGCGCCGGTCGACCTGGACCTTCTTCGGCTTGCGCGGATAGAACTCGTCAAACGGGAAGTTCGTGCCCAGCAGCAGGCACACATCGCAGTCGTGCATAGCGTCATAAGCGCCACCCCAACCGAGCAGCCCGGTCATCCCGACCGCGTTTGGGTTGCCCCATTCAAGCCACTGCTTCCCGCGGAACGCGTACCCAACCGGCGCCTGTCAGGCAAGCCTCCGCCACCGCCGCGAACGTTCCAGCCTCCTCGTTGCGAACGTGGATGAACTCCACCTGCCCATCACGCCGCAAACCATCGATCACCGGGTTCAACGCGTCACCCACGATCCCGTAACAACGCTTCACCCCGGCGCCCGCGAGCATCGACCACAACACATCCGCTACACGCTCAGCCATGATCCAACCTCCCTTTTGCCTCGTCCGACATTTCGTTTCGCATCCGGTGAGTCTCCGTGACAGTGGGGCTCATTCGCGAATCATCCGCCTTTCGGCAGGTTTGCGCCGCTACCTCGCGATCTGTCGGTGAAGTGTGCTCTGCCGTGGCGTCTAATCGGCGCCGATGACCTTGAAGTCCTGGTTGACGAAGATGTGGTGCGGCCAGTTCACGCCGATGTTGTGGACCTCGTACTCGCCGTTGCTGAGCTTCACAACACGGTCGACGATGCCCCCCGGGTAGGGCGCCAACGCGGCCTTTGTGGCGTTATTCGCCGTGGTTCCGCTGACGATGGTGCCGGTCCCCTGCTTGTAGCTCGCCGGGATCTGACCGGCCTGTTTCGACGTGGACGGTGCACCCCGCTTGAAGGCAATCACCTTCGATGACGACTCGGGCATGTTTGTCGGTTGCACGATGACCTGCGTGGCCGTGATCGTCGTGCTGTCGGTTGTTCCTAGCACGAGGGCGGTCCTGCCTTTGACAACGGCGCTCGACGACGCCGAGCTCGTGCCTTTCTCGTATGTCGTGGAGGACGTCTCCTTGACGGTCACCTTCTGGCCCGTCGATGTCAAGAGCCCGAAGCCCGATGTCGACACGCTGGTTACCTTGCCGATCGATCCGCCTGCGGCTGGCCCAGACCGGACATTGGATCCCCCACTGCCAGGGGTATGTTGTGCTGATATCGCCGAGGTGGACGACGCTGTCGTCGCGGTGCCCGAGCCGGTGCTGGCGGTTGCGCTGACGATGCCGTAGGCGCCGCCGCCGATCGCGATGGCCGTCGCGCCGACGGCCACGAACTTGATGAGCTTGCGGGAAAACATGGAGGTCACTTCCTTTCGGTCGGGGGTGATACACCCAGCCTGGCAATTCACGCTGTGGTTTCCTCAGGAGGAGCCTGGGAGACTCCTGAGAGAGCCGCGCCTGACTGCGCGCCCCGGGCATGGTCGTCGCCGGCCACGTGCTAGCCGTACATCCCATCGAGCGCGTCCCACGCAATCGTGGTGTCCACCCCCAGCTCCCGTGCAAGTGCTTTCACATGCGCGGGAGCTCGGCAGGCAGCAGTTCAGCGCTGAGCGTGCGCACTGCGCTTCCCAGCTGCCTCTGCGCACCCTCTCAGGGTTCTCCCAGCCGCACTGTCGATAATCGAGGCGTGACAGATCAACAGGAGAACGTGCGTGTCCTCGTCGTGGACGACGAGCCGAGCATCGTCGACGTGATCTCGATGGCGCTGCGCCACCATGGATTCAGCGTGGAGGCGGCGGCGAACGGCAAAGAGGCGCTCGACCAGGTGCGCCGGTGGCGTCCGCACGTGATGGTGCTCGACGTGATGCTGCCGGACATGGAGGGTTTCGAGGTCGCGCAGAGGCTGTCGGCTGAGCACGCCGAGGTGCCGATCCTGTTTCTCAGCGCTCGGGACGCCACGGCGGACAAGGTGCGTGGTCTGACCACCGGCGGCGATGACTATGTGACCAAGCCATTCAGCCTCGAGGAGCTGCTCGCTCGACTGCGCATCATCCTGCGACGCACAGGTGCGCTCGGGGAGTCCTCGAGCCGCTTGAGGTTCGCGGACCTCGAGCTCGACGAAGACACCTTCGAGGTCACGCGTGCCGGTCGGTCGATCGAGCTGACGGCGACGGAGTTCCGACTGCTGCGCTACCTGATGCTCAACCCACGGCGGGTGCTCACGCGCGGACAGCTGCTCGACCACGTCTGGAGCTATGACTTCGGCGGCGACGCGCGCGTGTTGGAGACCTACATCAGTTATCTGCGCAAGAAGATCGACGCCGACGGGCCGCTGCTGCTGCACACGGTGCGCGGCGTCGGCTACGCCCTGCGGCTCCCGAAGGGCTGACGCGCTTGTCGCTGCGCGCGCGCCTGCTCGTCGGTCTCGCTGTGCTGGTTGCGGTAGGACTCGGTGCCGCCGCGATCGTGACCTACGAGGAGGAGCGCTCGTTTCTGCTCACAAGGGTCGATCAGCAGGTAGCCGACTCCAGGCTACCGGTGTCCGTCGCGCTCGGTCTCGTACACCCCGGCCAGCCCGCGACCAAGCGCGTCGGATCGACGACCACCTCCGGCAAGGCGCCGACCACGTTTCAGACCTCCGGGACCTACGGCGTGCTGCTGAACGCGGACGGCAAGGTGATCGAGATCCACTCGTTCACCTATGGCGAGGCCGCCCCGTCACCCCCAGCGCTGCCCTCCAAGCTGCCGATCTCGCAGTTCAAGTCGACGCGGCTTCGGCTGATCACCGTCGACTCGAAGTCCGGCTCAGGTTTGCGCTACCGCGCGGCCGCGCTCTCGATCCGCGGCGGACGGGTCCTGGTGATTGCAGTGCCGCTGCGCGAAGTCGATCAGACGCTTCAGCGCCTGATCGTCGTCGAGCTGCTGGTTGGTGGCGGGGTGATCCTCGCGCTGATAGCGCTCGGATGGGTGGTGATCCGGCTGGGCCTGCGGCCGCTGGAGCGAATGGGACGGGTCGCGAGCGAGATCGCGCACGGAGATCTCACGCGCCGCGTCAGTCCGGACAACCAGCGAACGGAGGTTGGGCAGCTCGGAGCGTCGCTGAACGAGATGCTCACCCAGATCGAGCAGGCATTCGCCGCCCGTGGCGAGAGCGAGGAACGCTTGCGCCGCTTCCTGTCCGACGCCTCGCATGAGCTGCGTACCCCGCTCGCGTCCATCCGTGGCTACGCCGAGCTGTTCCGCCTGGGCGCCGCAAACGAACCCGAGGAGCTGGAACGCGTGATGGCCAGGATCGAGGTCGAGGCAGCCAGGATGGGCGTCCTCGTCGAGAACCTGCTCCTGCTGGCACGCCTCGACGAGCTGCCAGAGATGCGACTCGTCCCGGTGGACCTGCGCGAGCTCGCCCAACACGCTGTCCAGGACACGCGGGCGGTAGCCCCACAGCGTGAGCTTCGCCTCACGACGAACGGCGCGGTGCGGGTGCTCGCCGATCCCGAGCAGCTACGTCAGGTGCTCGCGAACCTGACCCGCAACGCGGTGATTCACACCCCCGCGGAGACCGCGATCGAGATCAGCGTTCGACGCGAAGGTGATCGAGCGGTGCTCGAGGTCCGCGACCACGGGCCCGGTCTGCCGGCCGACGCTGGGGACCGGGTGTTTGATCGCTTCTGGCGCACGGAGGGAGGACGAAGTCGCGGGCCCGGCGGGTCCGGCCTCGGCCTGGCGATCGTCAAGGCGATCGTTCAAGCACACCACGGCGAGGTGCACGCCGACAACGCCCCCGACGGTGGCGCCGTGTTCAGGGTGACGCTCCCAATCATGCAAGCCTGATCCGGGCGGGCGTGCCGCCGACCCCACCCGACGAAAGCACTCCCTTGCAGATCCTCGGGCTCCTCTCACACAGCTCCCAGGAGCCTCGACCATCGTGGAGCTCATACCCGGGTAGTTCCCGGACCACGACAAGGAACAACGATGATGCCCAAGCGACTCAAACAAACCTTGATCGCGGGCGCGGCCTTTGCCATGATCGCGCTCGGCAGGTCGGCCATAGCCGGAGCCGCTGCCGTGGGCGAGCCGGAGCCGCTGCTCCCGGCCGGCGTCGACGGCGACACGACCGACGAAATGAAGCATGCCGGTGAGAGTTGGGTTCATGGTCTGAACCTCACCGATCACGAGCAGTACGTCAGACACCACCAGCGCCTAGCCGTCGCCTGAGAGATTGCCCAAGGAACGACCTTCAAGCTGACGACCGTGACACACTTACCGTCGAGGCATTGGACCGACAACACGCCGGAGAAGTCTCCTACTACCGGAACACGGAACCTACCGATGACGAAACATCCTGGGAAACGCCCGAAAAAGGTCACGCTCGCAAGGATGTTGCTGCGCTCGACCTGGTCGCGAGGTGCTGAGCTGGCGGGCTTGCTGGTGGCGTCCGGGATGGTGTGCTCGGGGTTGGTCCTTGCGCTGCCAGCGTCCGCGGCCGACATGGTCTACTGGGGCAATTACGACGGCTCCGCGATCTCCTTCGCGAAGCTCGACGGCAGTGGCGGCGGCGACCTGATCACGACGTCGGGCGATCCGGATGGCTTGGCGATCGACTCTGCCACCGACAAGATCTACTGGGTCAACCACTTCACCGACAAGATCTTCTTCGCGAACCTCGACGGTAGCGGTAGCGGTAGCTTGACCACAACCGGGGTGACGCCAGAGTCCCCCATGGGGTTGGCGATCGACCCCGCCACGGAAGAGATCTACTGGGGCAACGAAGGAAACAGCACGATTTCCTTCGCAAAGCTCGACGGCAGCGGCGGAGGCACGCTGAACACCGCCCCCGTCGCGCCAGTCACTCCCATCGGGGTGGCGGTCGATCCTGAAACGGGGAAGATCTACTGGGCCAACTACGAAGGGAACACGATCTCCTTCGCGAACCTCAACGACACTGGCGGCGGCGGAACCCTGAACACCAGCGGGGCGACGATGGATGAACCGGACGGGGTGGCGATCGACCCCGAAGCGGGAAAGCTCTACTGGGGTAACTTCCTCACCGACAAGATCTCCTTCGCAAACCTCAACGACACTGGCGGCGGCGGAACCCTGAACACCAGCGGGGCGACGCCGAACGAACCGAACGGGTTGGCGGTAGATTCCGAAACGGGAAAGCTTTACTGGGCCAACAAAGACACGATCTCGTTCGCGAACCTCAATGACACGGGCGGCGGCGGCACTCTGAACACCAGCGGGGCGACGATGAATGGCGCTGACTTTCCCCTGCTGCTGAACGTCCCCAGCGGGACAGGCGTGCCGGTGATCAGCGGCGCCCCCACCGTCGGCTCCGTGCTGTCGTGCTCACCGGGCGCCTGGGCGCCAGATCTCGTGCCGGCGTTTGACTATCTCGCGCCGCAGGGCTTCGCCTACGGTTGGAGTGAGAACGGCACGGCGATCGCGGGGGCGAGCGCGAGCTCCCTTACCGCCAGCACAGCGGGGAGCTACTCCTGCCAGGTCACCGCGAGCAACCAGGCCGGGGCGAGCGCGCAGAGCAGTGCCGCGTTCACGGTCAGCGCAGCGTCGCAACCCGCCCCGACAACGACTACTACTGCAGCGACAGCGACGACGACGCAACCGAGCAGCGACTTCAGCGCCGTGGGCAATCCGAGCATCGATCCGAAAACCGGTGCGATCACATTCACCGAGACGGTGAGCGACCCGGGCACCTTCAAGTGGACGCTCAGCTTCCAGAACGGCAAGTTCGGAGTCTTCACGGCGACGAACAAGCCGAGCTGCAAAGCCGCCCAGGTCAGGCTCGAGGGCCGCTGTCGCCCAGCGACGATCGTGTTCGGCACGGGCACTGAGAGCGTCGCCTCTCCCGGGAGGGTCAGCTTCACGGTCAAGCCGAGCTTCTCGGCCCTCAAGGCGCTCAGGCGGGCGCTCGAGCAGAAGCGGGGCATACACATCACGGCCGTGCTGAGCTACCGGTCCGCGCTCGGCGGCAGCCATGTATCGCACACCGTGACCGTCGAGGACAAACTCAGGAGCACCAAGAAGACGGGCAAGAAGTAGGTGCGGGCCGTAGCGTGGGCTCGGTGATCACATGAGGCTGCGAGGACTTCCACCCCTGGCCGACGGTCCAGGGGTCGCCAAAGGACACGGTTTTTCGGCGCCTGGGATTTCAAGACCGGTGCATTCAACCGCTCTGCCACCCTTCCACGATGAATACGAAGGCTACCGGCTCAGCCACTACGAAACGAGGATTACCGATGGCACCCCAGACACTTCCCGGCGGCACGTTCGCAATGGCTGAGGGTCTAACAGTCACCCGCGTGGGCTACGGCACGATGCAGCTCGCCGGCCCCGGCGTGTTCGGGCCGCCGAAGGACCGTGACGCCGCGATCGCCGTGCTGCGCGAGGCGCTGGAGCTGGGCATCACTCACATCGACACCAGCGACTACTACGGCCCGCACGTCACCAACCAGATCGTCAAGGAAGCCCTCCACCCATACCCGGACGAGCTGCATATCGTCACGAAGGTAGGGGCGTATCGCGACGGAAAGGGGGGCTGGCCCCACGCGCGGTCTCCCGAGCAGCTGCGCCAGGCCGTCCACGACAACCTCATCCACCTCGGCCTCGAAGCACTCGACGTCGTCAACCTCCGCGTCGGGGGGTTCGACAGCCCCGAGCCGGGCTCGATCGCAGAGCCATTCACCGCGCTCGCACAGATGCAGCAGGAAGGACTGATCAAGCACCTCGGCGTCAGCACCGTTTCGACCGAGCAGGTCGCGGAGGCCCAGTCGATCGCGCCGATCGTGTGCGTGCAGAACTTCTACAACGTCGCCCACCGCGTCGACGATGCCCTTATCGAGTCCCTTGTTGCACAGGGCATCGCCTACGTGCCCTACTTCCCGCTCGGTGGCTTCACCCCACTGCAGTCCGACACTCTCGAAGCCGTCGCCGCCCGTCTGGAAGCCACCCCGATGGCCGTCGCGCTCGCCTGGCTGCTGCACCGCTCGAAGAACATCCTGCTGATCCCCGGCACCTCATCCGTCGCCCACTTGCGCGAGAACATCAACGGCGCTGCGCTCGCCCTCTCCGAGAACGAGCTCACCGAGCTGAATAGCATCGGCTGACAACCTCCCTCAAACCGGCTCACCCCCCAGCAGTAGATCGACGTCGATGTTGCCTCGTGTGGCGTTGGAGTAAGGGCAGACTTGGTGGGCTCCCCGGACGAGCTCGGCTGCAGCCTCGCGATCACCAACCGATGGCAGCGCTACATCCAGCGTGACGCCAAGCTTGAAGCCTCCGTCTCCGGTCGGCGCCAGGCTCACCGCCGAGTCGATGCTGACTTCACCGGCATCGAGATGACGACGCCGAGCAACCGCGGCGATGGCGCTCTCGAAGCAGGCCGCATAGCCGACCGCGAACAACTCCTCCGGGTTTGTTCCACCGCCAGGGCCGCCCGTCTCCTGAGGTACGCGAAGCTCCACCTCGAGCTGGCCGTCGCTGCTACGGCCGTGGCCGTTTTGGCGACCTCCTGTGACGTGTGCGTGCGCGGTGTATAGAACTTTGGGCATCGAGGCTCCTTTCGAGGGGTTCGTGGTCAGAGACTGGCCGCTGCCGGGGAACCGCTAGGTGCATCCGGCGCCTGTCATATCTCCAGACGGGACTCTTCTAGGTCGGGCTCTAGTATGCGGTGCATGCACGAGGCGGTGGAGCTAGACATTACCCACATCGGCACCAGCGACTACTACGGCCCTTACGTCACCAACGAGATTCTCACCTCCGTCGGTCGAGTTGGGTCATCTTCCAGCCCGCTGCTGTAGGTCGTCCACGAACGAGCTGAGGGTCTCCGTCGCGGCTGAGAGCTCCTTGATCTGTTGGTCTGACAGCTCCTGCAGGTCAGCTCTCAAAGCGGCGAGGAACTGTGCGCGGAACTTCTCTTGTGCCGTGCTTCCCGCCTTGGTGAGGCTGATCATGACCACGCGTCCGTCCTCTGGCAGTCCTTCTCGCCGGACCCATCCCTTCTCCCGGAGGCGTTTGACGAGCAGCGTCATCGTGGGCTGCGCTATCCCCGCGAGCTCAGTGAGCTCTGTGATCTTTCGCGGCCTCTCCCTGAGGATGCTCAAAACCTCCATTTCGATACGGGAGATCTCCCCACTGCGCACCTGCTTGACGAGCAGCCGCACGAGTAGCGCGGCGCGCGAGAGCAGATGCTCGGCGACGTAATCGATTCGCTCTGCCTGCCGAGAGGTGCTTGTCTTATTCATATTGCAAACTATATAGCTTTATGCTATAGATATCAAGGAGGACGCACCAAGCTCCACATCGAGAAAGGAGCACACCATGTTTCGCAACATCCTCGTCGCAATCGACGGCTCACCGGACTCAGATCAGGCGCTCACGCAAGCAATCGACTTGGCCGAGTCAGAGCACGGCCGATTGACGCTCTTCAGTGCCGTCGTAACGCCTCCTGCCAGCGCCTACATCGGGGCGGGCGGTGAAGTGGCAGCGACGCTCGCGCGCAACGCCCAGGCCGAGACCGAGAAGATCCTGCGAACGGCCGCCCAGCGGGTGCCCGATCAGGTGTCGCTCAGCACTGTGCTGAGCAGCCAGCCGGTGAGGCACGCGCTCATCCACCAGATGAAGGAGGGGGCTCATGATGTCGTGGTGATGGGCTCCAGGGGGCGCGGCGCGGCGCGCTCACTGCTGCTCGGCAGTGTGAGCCACTACGTGCTGCACCATAGCTCCGTTCCCGTGCTGATCGTGCACGCAGACCCCGAGCAAGGACCGCAGTCTTCCGCCACGCTCTCGCAGGATCAACCGGCAACAGATCAGGGGCCGTCCATGCCTCCGCGTGAGGTAGAGCCTCACCTCGCCCCGCCAGCGCCTGCGGACCGAAACGCCGTTGAAGCGACTCTCGGAGAGACGATCCCGCAGCTGGGGGAGGTGCTGGCCTGACCCCCTGAGTTCGGTCCGGCCCTTGTGAGAGTTTCTTGCGCCCGCGATGATGGGCGAGAAAGGAACTCTGATGAAGCGACGCAGGCACACGCCGGAGCAGGTCATCCGCAAGTTGCGG
>Ga0302325_10004663_pt1 | contig 31538 bp, 30 predicted proteins | sample Palsa_T0_2_FD_201948 | JGI IMG/M metagenome (GOLD analysis project Ga0302325, IMG submission 201948) | Peat permafrost microbial communities from Stordalen Mire near Abisko, Sweden - Palsa_T0_2 | ecosystem: Environmental > Terrestrial > Soil > Palsa > Peat permafrost | place: Sweden: Abisko... | reverse complement strand
AGATCAAGTATAAGATTCACAAAGTACTGTCAGAAGGCGGCGATGTCTGCGTCCTCTGCGACTATACCATGGATGGAAAGACCATTTTTGGTTGTGGTTGGTATGAGCTGCGCGAGGGGCAGTTGAGCTCACTGCGAACGATATTCGATCCGCGGCCGCTCTTCGAAAAAAAATAGGCACCGGCCCGCCGCGGGTGCCCGGCCAGAACTTCGTCGCGCTCGGTTACTCGGCTCTAAGGCTTCTGATCGGATTGGCAAGCGCCGCCCGGATCGCCTGAAAACTGACGGTCGCCAGCGCGATCAGCACCGCCATTGCCCCGGCCAGCGCAAACACCCACCACGCCAGGCCGATGCGATACGAGTATGACTTTAACCAATCGGACATCATCCAGGCCGCGATCGGAAAGGCAACCAGGCAACTCAGCAGGGTGAGCTGTAGAAAATTCCTGCTCAACATATAGGTGATCCCACTGGTCGAAGCACCCAGCACTTTCCGGATGCCGATCTCCTTTATCCTGCTCTCCGCGGTGTAGGCGGCAAGACCGAACAAACCCACGCAGGAAATAAAAATGGCCAGCGCGGCGAAGACCCTCGACAGCCGCGAGATCAGCGTCTCACTCTGGAAGAGTGAATTGAACTGGTCGTCTACAAAGGTATATTCGAAGGGATAACCCGGGGCGACCGCTTTCATAACGGCGCCCATCTTGGCCAGGGCCTGTTCGGGGTCCGACTGAGCCTTGACCCGCGCGTAGAGCAGGTTGGTGCCCTTTGGCATGCAGAAGAACACAACAGGCGGCGGCTGCCCATACATATCGCCATAGACGTAATCGTCGACCACCCCTTCCACGACCATATGCATCATGCCCATCGGGCTACCATAATCCATCATCTTCCCCACGGCGCTGCCGCGGCCCAGCAACCGCTCCATCGAATGGGTGACGAGCACATGAAAGGTCATGCTGGAATCCTTTAGTCGCCCAAGCACGGATGGTTCGATCAGATCGGTGGATTCGAAATCCCGTCCTGCGGTGAGGTGCATACCCATCGTCGGGAGATATTCCCGGCTCACCACCCTTTGCGAAATAACATATACGCTGTTTGGGTTCTTTCCCGGCCAGCTGATGCCCTGGGTATTGTTGCCGCCGTGCAGGGCCGGATGATCAGCCAGCGCCGCATTGGCGAAGAATCCGGAATTGAGCAGTTCCTGCTTGATGACAGGGAATTTATCCCCCATATCGCCGCGCAGATTCATCTGCACTAATCGGTCTTTGTCAAAACCCAGATCCCTGTTCTTTACGTGTTGCACCTGCTGATAGATGATGATCGTCCCGATGATCAGCACGATCGAAACGGTGAATTGCATGACCACAAGACCTTTTCGAATCAACCCCGCGCTGCCCGTCTTCAGTTTTATCCCCTTCAGCACAAACACTGGATTAAAGGACGAAAGATACAAAGAAGGATAACTCCCGGACACAACTCCACATACCAACGTCAATCCCAGCAGCGCGCCCAGGTGCAGCGGTTTGAACAGCCCGAGCTCGAGCTCCTTACCCACCAGCGTATTAAAGGCCGGCAGGACCAGCGCCATGATGACAACGGCGGCGACGGTGGAGAGCAGCGCCAGGAAGGTTGCTTCCCAGAGGAACTGACGGACCAGCGAGCCTTTGCCCGCGCCAAGCACTTTTCTCACGCCTACTTCGCGGGCACGCCGTTCACTGCGGGCAGTCGCGAGGTTCATGAAGTTAACGCAGGCAATAAAGAGGACGATCCACGCGATCATCGAGAACAGGTGAATGTATTGTATCCTTCCCCCGCCGGTCAGCCGGCCATTCTCAAACTGATTGCGCAGCCGCCAGTCCTTCATGCCAAACAGGAACATATGATCCGAGGAAGTGCTGGCCTCCTTTCGATTCGTAGTGAAGTCGTAAAGCGAGTCGTTGAATTTTTTGTTCATCGGCGCCACATCCGTGCCCGGTTGCATCTCCACATAGGTGTCGAGCATGAAATTATCCCAGCCGCTTGTGTGGGGATCGAGGCTGGCGTATACAGCATAGGGCGCCAACCAGTCAAACTGAAGGCTTGTATTCTCCGGAAGGTCCTTTAATACCGCGGTCACCACATACTCCTGTTTATTGTCCATCGCTATCTTACGGCCTACTACGTTCTTGTCGTCCCCGAAGAATATTTTTGCCGCCTTCTGCGTCACGACAATGGAATACAATTGCGGAAAGGCGCTTTTGGCGCTCCCCTCGACAAATGGCAGCGTGAACATGTCAAAGATCGATGGCTCCGCGTACATGCCTACGGCATTCACGGCCTTGTCGCCGATATGCAGGAGTTCCGTCCTCGCATCCGTTGTCCTGCAGGTATTGACCACGGCGGGGATGGTGCCACGCAGCATCGGCGCCAGCGGGCCCGGTGTCGAACTATGCGTCACGATACTCGTGGCCGTGTTGGCATTCATCTCCACTACATAGAGGTTGTCCTTTTTGACGTTATTGCTGTCGAAACTCAGTTCGTCCTCCACCCACAGGAAGATCATTCCGGCACAGGCCAGGCCGATGGCGAGACCAAAAATATTCAAGAGGCTATACGCCCTGTTCTTACGCAGCGTCCGGAAGGTGTTTTGGATGTAGTTCATGATGCTTAACGTCAACGAGAACAGTGCCAACATGATTAATAGTTGACAACCAATCAATTGCGAGGCGGCGCCGCCGAAATCCTGTCCGCTTTCAATACAGGCCATGTTCGCTTTTTCCGTAATTTGCGGCAAACGCCATCCATGCCCCTGCGTATCAAACCTCCTTTTCCTCTTTATGTCGACGAGATAACCCCCGACAAAATAAAGGCGACCACCTTGAGGCCTGCATCCGTGCTCTTCAATATTCGCATGCTTACAAAGTATGGCGATATGTCAATGGGCGAGCTCGTCAATGGCATCTATCTCTTCCCCGCCGGCAGGTATATTTGCATGCTCGTCAAGTCGAAACATACGAAGCTTGTCGCAGACAATATGGTCCTGCTGGACCTCGTGGAACGTCCCGACCTTGCCTACGAGATGGGCGAAAAATTCGCCGGCATGGATCTCCAGCGGAAATTCTCCGCTTCCTATACCCATATCCTCTATCACACCGAAACACACGAAAGGTTCACGTTGGTGGTGGGCCGGCTCCCTACTGATATTGAGGTGTTCCCTTTGAAACCGCGTCCCCCGTACGAGTCATAAACTGCCGCACAAAGAAGTCCGCTGCCGCCGAGTATACCGTCACGGCATTGGCAAACTTCATCCAGTGGTGCGTGTCATCCACAATGACCATGGTCTCATACGGAACCCCCTTCTTCTCGAGCCGGTTCACCAGGTCAACACTTTGACTAAAAGACACGTTCCTGTCATCATCCCCCTGTATGATCAACACCGGCGACTTCCAGGTATTGATGGCCGACACGGGCGAAGAAAGCCAGGCAGTCGTCATTGCCTTGTCATAGTCAGGTGCTTTTTCATATTTATCCCTGAAGGCGTTCACCAGTGAGGCCTGCGCGGTCCAGTCGTGTACACCATGGAAGTCGACGCCGGCCTTGAAGATCTTTGAATCATGCGCCAGCGCCATGGCGGTGAGGAAACCGCCATAAGACCCGCCATAGATGCCGATCCTGTTGGAATCTACGAACGCCTGACGCCGCAGCCAAAGCCCCGCGGCCTTGATATCTTTATATTCCGCCGCACCCTGGGTGCCGGCATGCGGTGGTTGATGGAAGTCATAGCCATAGCCGATGCCCAGCCGGTAATTGACGCTGAGCACAACGAAGCCGAGACTTGCAAGGTATTGATTGGCCGCGTAGGCATTCGAGTAGTAATCCGAATAGTGCCAGCCCAGCAGCATCTGTCGGGGTGGGCCGCCGTGGACGTAAACGATGGCGGGTCTGCGCGCCGAAACGCCGGCATTGGCACCCGCGGCGCCGGCCGGCGGCTCGAACAGGTCGGCATGGACAATGGTGCCATCTTCCGCCTTGAAGATCACCTGCCGCGGCGTCACCAACGAGGCCTGCGGAAAGTCCACCGGAATTTTGTCGGCTGCAAGGACGGTGATAAACGTAGAATTTCCGTCGAAGCTCAAAACAGTAGGTAGTGGTGGTCGTTGGGCCGTAGCGCTTATAAACGCCAGCGCCTTGCCATCTCCCATGCCTACGGCCATCCATTCCAGCCCCTTACCAGGGGTCATCACCCGCATGTCGGGGGCGTTGACGCTTACCATCCCGATATGTCTTCTTTCAATGTCCTGGGCGTCGTCGCCGGTATTGGCGCTAAAGAGGACGTGACGCTTATCGGCGGTCAGGCGGATGTGCTCGCACATGAAGTTGCCCGGGGTCAATAAAAGAAAGCTTTTATCAGGCGCAGTTGCATCGAGGGAATAAAGATGCGGCCAGCCGTCTTCGTAAGAAAGAAAAACGATCGTGTTTCCATCGGCCCATTGCAGGTTGGCGCCGCCATCCGACGATGGAAAAGAACCACGGAGGGTGTTCGGGGATGTCCATAGCCGGGTGGCCCTGCCACTCATCGTATCGGCCATACAGATACTCCAAGGCTGGGGCTTGTTGACCAGCATGGAATCGGGCGCTCCCCCACTGCCCCAGCGCCGGACAAAGACGATCCGGCTGCCATCGCCCGACCACCGCGGTGAGGCGTCACGGCCAAAGGAAGGGGCGATCCATTTGATGGATGAGCCACCTGGCGTATAGCAGCCAATGATGGCGTGGTCTCCGCGGTTCGACACAAACAACAAACGCTTCCCGTCGGGTGACCATTGCAGGGAGCTGGTCTTACCGCGGCTCGTGAAGGCCGGTTTGGCAACGGCGGCAGTGTCCAGCGGGGCGACGTAGGCCTGACCTCCTTTTATGAATGCGAGGGTCTTGCTATCAGGCGAGACCGCAGGATCATCGCCCTCGGAGAGATATTTTACGGCGCCGCCGGCAAAGGGAATAATGGCCACCTGTACCTTGAAGGGCTCGGTGCCTGCGGCGGGGTTGACGGGCAGGTCATCATCCCAATTGGCCCCATGATCGCCGCCGCGGACAAAAATGACCCACTGTCCGTCGGCACTAATGCTGAGGCTGGTGATCTCCTGTCCGTCGTCTTTAGTGAAAGCGGTCAATTTACGGGGGGTGAAAGCCGGGCCTTCGGCGACGTACACGTTGCGGCAGCCCTCCTCGTTCATGGCCCAGGCGATCCGCTCGCCCGTAACCGAAGCCGTCAGCTCTGTCGTAAACGGGTATTTTTTAAAGGCAAGAAAGGGGGTCTGCTGTGCCCAAAGTTGCAGGGGCAGCAGCATAAGCGGCAGTAGTCTTCTCATGTGCAGTTGGGTTTACCCCTTAATATACAACTTTTTTTGCTCCCGCCGCCGGCCCCGCCGCGGCATCCACTTCAATTAATTGCCCGCGTCAATTAACTGCCCGCCACATCGACGACCAACTTCCCCGCGACCCCATGCGAAGCCAACGCATCATAGGCTTCGGCAATAGTGGCGAGGGAGTAATGCCGGTTATCCAGCAACGGTACCAACAACCCGGTTTCGGCGAGGTGAGCGGCCTCGCGGAGGATCTGGCCATGATGGGCCCGCCCCTTGCCGGATATCAACGGATAGAGCGTGAACACACCCGAATAGGTGGCGCCGCGGAAGGAAAGCGGGGCCAGGCTATGCGAACCCCAGCCCAGAATGCTCACCACATGCCCCGTATAGCGTTTCGCCGCCTTGAACGATGCATCCAGCACGGTTCCGCCGACCGTATCGATAATGATATCGAACCCTTCTCCGGCAGTGTACTCCAACATATATTCTTCCACGGTGAGACGCGTAAAGTCGATGGGGATGGCGCCGAATCCTTCCATCAATTCATTCCTTCCCGGGACGACGGTGGCAAAGACGCGGGCGCCCCTGGCAACCGCCAGCTGTACTGCAATATGACCGACCCCGCCGGCACCGCCGTGGATCAGCACGGTTTTACCCGGACCGACATGCGCCCTGTCGACGAGCGCTTCCCAGGCGGTGATGAAGACCAGCGGCAATGCGGCGGCCTGCCGCATCGAGAGGTTTTTTGGTTTCAGCGCCAGGAGATCGGAGTCCACCGCGGCATATTCGGCCAGGGAACCGGGAACACCTGCGATCCCACCGGTCATCCCGTATACCTCGTCGCCGGGCTGAAAACCAGTGACGCCCTCACCCACGGCCTCCACGATCCCGGCCATATCGATACCCAGGATGGCAGGCAGCTTTGTCTGCGCGTGGCCGGCCTGTCCGGCCTTTATCTTCAGGTCGAGGGGGTTGATGGCGCTGGCAACGATCCTGACGAGGACCTGGCGCGGGCCCGCTACCGGCGTGGGCAATTCCAACAGCCGGTAAGGAGTATTGTATTCTTCGAGGAGGAGTGCTTTCATCCGGCAAAGTTCCGGAAAAAAAATATCGTTTTTTTGTCCGATTATTCTTTGTACCCTCGTCTTACAAAAAAGATACCGTATGCAGAAATTTTTGCTCCTTATCAGGCAGGACCTGTCGGTTCGGGCCGTCCAGAACCACGAAAACTTCGTCAGGGATGCCCGGCTTGTCGGCCAATGGATCGAAGACATGGTGAAGACCGGGAATTTCGTGGACGCCAGCGCCCTTCACAATGAAGGGAAGTACGTGGGCTCGGGCTATATCAACAGCGACGGGCCTTTTATAGAGGCCAAGGAATCCATCAGCGGATTTATCATGATCCAGGCCGCGGACCTGGATGACGCGGCCCGTCTGGCGAAGGCCTGCCCGCTGGTAGCCAATAAGGTTTGCGTGATCGAAGTGCGCGAGCTGCAGGATATCCCCGAGGCGCGGCAATAGGCTCATTTCTCCTCTGTCGCGATCGGCAGACCGCGCCTGGACCACTCACTCCAGGAACCCACGTACAACTGCGGCCCCTCGATGCCCGCACTGGCCATTCCAAGCAGTGTATGGCAGGCCGTCACACCCGAACCACAATGCACGATGACATTGTCGGGCTCTACATCTCCAAAGGCATCGGCATAGAGTTTGGCTAGTCTATCCGGCGACTGGTAATACCCATTCTCGTCCATATTGCGGACATAGAAAAGATTTTCGGCGCCCGGAATATGACCGGCGATGAGGTCGATGGGTTCCGTCTTACCGAGATAGCGAACTTCTTCCCGTACATCGATCACGAGGCGATCCGCCTGTTTTGCGGCGGCACCTACCTCCTCGATGGCCACAGTACCCTTGTAACCCGCGGGGACGGGATAGGCTTTCGCGGCCGGCGTCGGCTGATGATCATCCGTACTCAGCGGGATGCCGGCATCGAGCGCGGCCTTTAGTCCGCCATTCAACACAAAGGTCTTCTGGTGGCCGATCGCTTCGAGCATCCACCACAACCGGGCGCCGCCCATGGCCGCGGACTTATCGTCATACACGACGACGTTACGCTCCGGCGTCACCCCCCAGCTCGTCAGCGTAGCGGCGAAAGTCGCCGGCGATGGCAAAGGATGGCGGCCGCCATAGGCAGGATCGGCCGGTTTCGTAGACAGGTTCGCATCTAAATTGGCATAAATGGCGCGAGGCAAATGTCCCTTGAGGTATCGCTCCCGTGCATCCGCACCCGCGCGAACGTCAATGATGATGGTTGTCGGATCGGTGATCAGCGGATCGGTGATGGCTATTAGTGGGCTCAAACGATTATAGTTTTATGTGGCTACGAAGGTAGAAGTTTTGCAGAATAATTCGCAAATCGGGTCGAACGTCGCGATCAGTGCCGCTCCAGCGGGAGACGAGCCAGCGGACCGTCTTACACCCATCGGTCTTGGCAAGGTCGATGATCCCATTCAACAGCTGCTTCCCGATCCCATATTTCCTGCTGTCCTCCTTTACATACAGATCATCCAGATAGACACCCCTGCCCGTCCATGAATAATAGGCAAAGAAAAAGCTGGCAAACCCGACGATGCGCCCTTCGACATCGGCGACGAGACATTGAAATTGATGCTCGTCCGCGATGAGCTGATCGAGGGTGATATACAATTTCTCCGGCGTCTTCTGAAACAGGGCGAACTCCCGGAAAAGTTCATACACGGCTGGAAAATCGGCCTTTGCGGCCATTCTGATGCTGATTGTCATGCCTTCAAAGATAGTCGATCCGTCGCCATCGCCGCATCGGCATCGGGAGATCGATAGAGCCGCTCCGGCACCTGTGCCAGGCGCTTGGCTTCGGGCACCGGGTTGGCACCGGTTGTCAGGGCCAGGCGGTTGACCGCATCGACTTCATTGACGGAGGGTAGATTGAGCGTACACTCCCAAAATATAAAATGGAAGAATCGCTGATCTTGTGCATGATTTTTTTTCTTTTGTCAAAATTGTGCCTTTGCCCGCAGGAGGAAAACCCGTTTATTGCGCTATCTTGATGCGCTAAATACAGGACGATGATCTCTTACCGCCTATTAACCTCTCTGTTTTCCACACTGCTTTCCATGACTTGTCTGGCCCAGGCGCCACTGCCGATCCCGCTGAATATCCGCTCTGCGATCGACAAAGGCACCCGCACGACTGCCGGCCAGCCGGGAGCACACTACTGGCAGAACAAAGCCGACTATTCCATCCGGGTGAAGTTCGACCCACAGACAAGGCTCGTCAGCGGTCACGAGACCATTGCATACAGCAACGACAGCCCGGATACGCTCAGGCAATTGCTGTTCAAGCTATACCCCAACCTCTACAAAAAAGGAGCAGAGCGCCTGCAGGCAATAAAAGAGGAAGACCTCACCGACGGAGTCTCCCTCACCAATATGACGATCGATGGCCAGTCCAAACCGGCGAGATCCGTGCCGGGCACCGACATGGGGGTGCCAACAACAGCAATCGCTCCGGGCAAGACGACGCAGGTTGCCCTCGACTTTGCCTATACACTCAACAAGGGCTCGCATATCCGGACCGGCGCCATCGACAGCGGCGCCTTCTTCATCGCCTACTTCTTCCCACGGATAGCCGTATACGACGACATCGACGGCTGGAACCGCAACCCTTATCTCGGCCATCTTGAATTCTACAACGATTTTTGCAACTTCAACGTCGAGATCACCGTTCCCGGCGACTACCTCGTATGGGCGACGGGCGATTGCAGCAACCGCCACGATCTCCTGTCACCCGCCGTCAACTCGAAGATTGATGAAGCCGAGACCAAAGATGCCATCGTGACCATCATCGACACCACCGACCTGGCGCGCAAGGACTTTATACAGCATGCGGACGCCAACACCTGGAAGTTCCACGCGAGTGATGTCACCGATTTTGTATTCGCGGTGGCCAACCATTATATGTGGAAGGCCTCCAGTCTCGTCGTCGATCCTTCAACGGGCCGGCGTACCCGGGTAGATGCCGCCTTCAACCCGAAACACAAAGATTATTTCGAAGTAGTCGATTTCGCTCGAAAGACCGTCGAAAGCATGAGTTACCGCATCCCCGCCTGGCCCTATCCCTACCCGCATGAGACCGTATTCGACGGCCTCGATCAAATGGAATACCCGATGATGGTCAACGACAATCCCCTCGACAACAGGGCGGACGCTATCGAGCTCACCGACCACGAGATCTTTCATACGATGTTTCCCTTCTACATGGGTGTCAACGAAACAAAATACGCCTGGATGGACGAAGGATGGGCAAGCATCGGGGAATGGCTGATCTCGCCGATGATCGACAGCAGCATCGTAGACGACTATGGCGTAGCCGCCGTCGCATCGATTTCGGGTAAGGAAGTTGACCAGCCCATTATCACGCTCTCCACCAACGAAGGCAGCGCCAGCTATTTTATCAACTCCTATCCGAAACCCGCGATGGGGTATTTCTATGCGAAAGACATGCTGGGCGATAGCCTTTTCCTGAAAGGATTGCATCAATATATTGCCGACTGGCATGGCAAACATCCCATTCCGACGGATTTCTTCGGCAGTATGAACCGGGGATCGGGGCGCAACCTGGACTGGTTCTGGAAACGATGGTTCTATGACGACGGGTATCCCGATCTCGGCATTAAGACGGTAACCGGCGGAAAGACGGCTGCGGTACAAATTGCCAATATTGGCGGCAAACCCCTTCCTATCGACCTGGCCATCGAATTCAAAGACGGGAGCAGCAAAAAAATACACCGCTCGGTCGCGATCTGGGAGGACGGCAACACCGTCGTTCTCGTTCCTGTCGGATCGGACAAACCGATCAAAAAGATCACGCTGGGCGATGTTCACACCCCCGATAGTCATGCAGCCGACAATGTATATCCTGCTGCGCCGGACAAGGAAGCATCGAAGTAAAAACGTATCAGTCTTTCCGACTTTTGTGCTAACAGCAGGGGCACCCACCGGAGTAGCTTTGTGTCATAAAAACAAAGTAACAATGGAAAAAGTAATTTTTATCACCGGTGCTTCCCGCGGTTTTGGCAAATTATGGGCGGAAGCCTTTTTGAAACGCGGCGACAAAGTAGCCGCCACGGTCAGGAACCTCGACTCCCTGGCCGACCTCAGCAAAAAATATGGTAAGGCCCTGCTACCCATACAACTGGACGTCACCGACCGAAAGGCAGCCTTCGGCGCCATCGAAAAGGCCAACCAGTATTTTGGCCGGCTGGACGTCGTCATCAACAATGCAGGCTATGGTCTCTTTGGCGCGGTAGAAGAGACGAGCGAAAAAGAAGCCCGCGATCAGATGGATGCCAATTTCTTCGGCCTTTTGTGGGTCACCCAGGCGGCGCTCCCCATCCTTCGGGCCCAGCGCAGCGGCCATATCATCCAGGTTTCCAGTGTACTCGGCATCGTCACGCTCCCCGTTTTAGGTCTGTACAATGCGTCCAAATTCGCCGTTGAGGGATTAAGTGAGACCCTGCAAACCGAGGTAAAAGGTTTCGGGATCAATATCACCCTGGTAGAACCCAATGGCTTTGCCACCGACTGGAGCGGTGCCTCCGCCATCCAGACAACACCCTTGTCTGACTATCAGCCGGTCAGAGACGCCTTTGCGGCGGCCGCGGCGGGTGATATCTGGGGCGTACCCGAAGCAACGGTCGGCGCGATCCTGAAACTGGTGGACAGTCCAAACCCGCCACTTCGGCTCTTCCTTGGTAAAATGGCGCTGCCCTGGGCTAAACAAGCCTATACCGACAAAGTCACGACCTGGGATGCCTGGGATGAAGTGGCTGTTGCCGCACACGGAAAATAAATCATCAGTAGGGCCCGTAAGCCCTATTTTTATATCCTAAAACAAATGAAACACTATAAATCGTTGAGCGACCTCTTTCGCGACAGCGGCTGGCCGCCACCACAACATCCTTTGCTCAGCGTCGTCCGCTGCGCAGACAGTTGCAATATCGGCAACCAGGAATTTACAGGTGACTTCTATATGATCTGGTTCAAAAAGCTCATATCAGGCATTGTTCTGTACGGCCGCACCAATTACGACCATGATAATGGCAGCATGGGCTTTGCCGCACCCCGACAGGCAATGGCCTTCAATAACCTGGAATTCGAAGAGGATGGCTTCGTCATCTTTGTGCATGAAGACTATCTTCTCGGCCACCCACTCCACACCCGCATCCGCAAATACGGCTACTTCGACTACGATGCCAACGAAGCCCTGCACCTCTCACCCACGGAAGAGAAGATCATGTGGGACCTCTTTTGGAAGATGCAGGCAGAACACACCGGCAACACCGACGAGTACAGCCGCGAGATCATTCTTTCCCACCTCGACGCCCTGCTCAAATACTGTGAGCGCTTCTACAAACGGCAATTCATCAATCGTGCCATCCTCATCCAAAGAACGACTTCCAGGTTTAACGATGCGCTCGCCACCTGGAGTATCAGCTCCGATGCCGATCAGGGCCTGCCTACAGTGAACGCCGTCGCGGCCTCGATGAACCTCTCCCCGCGGTACCTGAGCGACCTCCTCAAACAGGAGACGGGCAAAACGGCCATCGAGCTGATCCATATATTTCTTATCCGCGAAGCGAAGAACCTGCTCAAGGCCTCCGACAATTCCGTGAGTGAAACGGCATACAAGCTCGGGTTCGAGAACCTGCCCTACTTCTCCCGCCTCTTCAAAAAAGAGGTGGGCGTGAGTCCGAATCAATTCAAAAAACAACTGCTGAATTGATAGCGTCATGGCATTACCCGCGGAAAAACTCAACAAGGGACTTACCATATTACAACAGGCAAAAAACGATTGGCGCCTTATCGACGACGGCGACTTCTTCATCGCCGGAAACAGTCTCTTACAGCCGGTCCTGTTCGAACACCAGCCGGCCATGTTGAAAATTCCGCTCTCGGGTAAAGGGCAGGCAGGTTTTCGTTTGCTGGACTGCTGGAATGGAAAGGCCGCGGTCAACGTTTATCGGTATGACGCCGATGCATTGCTGATGGAACGCGCCGTCGGTGAGCGCTCGTTGCGTCGGATGGTCCTGGATGGCCGCGAGGACGCGGCGAATACCATCGTTTGCTCGGTGGTGAACCAACTGCATAGCCACGCCTGCGCAGAAACGCCCGGCCTCGCACCGCTGGCATCCTGGTTCCGATCCCTGGACGCCGCCGCCACAGCTCATAACGGACCGTTCGCTACTTACCATGCCATCGCCGATGCGCTACTCCGCGACCCGCGCGACATCGTCGCCTTGCACGGCGATGTCCACTATGACAATATTCTTGACTCGGGCCACAACGGCGACAACCATGACGACAATATCCTCGATTCAGGCCATAGAGGCTGGGTGGCGATCGATCCAAAGGGCGCAATCGGCGAAAGGGGTTTTGATTTTGCTAATCTCTTCTGCAACCCGAATATGGAAGTTGCCTCGTCGCCCGTCCGGCTCGCCCGTCAGGTGCCGGTAGTCGCCGCGCAAGCCCGCCTCGAGCCCTCACGCCTCCTGCGTTGGATCATCGCCTGGTCGGGTCTGATGGCAGCATGGATGCTTGAAGACGGCGAAACGCCAACCCTGCCGCTTCTCGTAGCGGAGCTCGCGGCGAAGGAGTTGGAAATCTCCTAAATAATACGTATCTTTATAATACAAAAAGCACGTGTTATGACCACAAAATTGACCCTGACAATAGATGACAAGGTCATCAAGGGCGCCAAAAAGTACGCGAAGGCCAGCGGACGGAGTGTATCGGAGTTAGTGGAAAGCTACTTTAAATCACTCACCGCGCTAAACAATGATCAGGCCGATGAACTATCTCCATCAATAAGGTCGCTGATGGGTTCCTTCAAGGCTCCGGCGGATTTTGATTACAAGAAGGTCCTTGGGGACGCAAAACGCCGCAAGTTTGAATAAGGTATTTATCGATGCCGACGTCATCCTGGATTTCCTGATTGTCAGGAAACCATTCGTCATGGATACGGCCAGGTTGTTTTCGCTCTCCGAGAAAAAGAAAATTACGTTGTGTACTACGGGATTGGTGTTCTCGAATGCCTATTATATTTTGAGAAAACTAGGGCCGCATAAAAAAGTGATCGAAAAACTAAATCAGCTTTCGAAGTTCGTCGATATCATTGGGCTGTCAAAGGATGCCGTTAAGAATGCGCTCGAATCCGAATTTAGTGATTTTGAAGACGCACTGCAACATTACGCGGCATTGTCCGAAAATGCGACAGTCATCGTTACCAGAAATATAAAAGACTACAAACACAGCGAATTGGCTGTACTTACCCCGGACCAGTATTTGAAAAGTCTAAAGGCATAGCATGCAACGCGAGCCGCCATTCGATTTCATTTTTGACTACCTGCTGCCGATCGAGACGGAGGTAACCCCTTTCTTCGGCATGTTCTCGGTTCGTTCGCGGGGGAAGTTGTTGTTGCTTTTGCGGGAGCGGAGCAATCAGCCTGAGATGAACGGCATCTGGATCGCTACTGTTGGCGATGGCGCCGTGAGCTTAAAAAAGGAACTTCCCGGTTCGCTCGTCCTGTTCGAAAGAAAATCCAAAAAAGATGAATGGCTTCTGATCCCGCCGGATGCCGAAGCCTTCGAACGGTCGGCCATCCACCTCTGCGACCTGGTCGTCCACCGCGATCCGCGCATCGGCAGGATCCCAAAACCGCGGGCCCCACGGAAAAAATGAGGAAGAGCGCGTTTCTCGTTGAACCACGATGAGGCTGGCGGTTGTTCTGCCGGAAGGTCGCATCTCAAGCCTTTTCCTTAATCTCGCTGCAATAGGGGTAACTCGTAGGGTCTTAGGCAGCTTTATAAAGTTGTAATAAACAAAATGCGAGGCACCCGCGTTGGCTTGGTATTCCAGCTTTTGGGAGAGACGTTGGCAAGGTCGATGCGTCACCAACCCGTGAGTTGCTCGCTGGCCGCTTCTCTAAGCTAATAAGTTGACTATCTGAACGTTTTTCTCAATTTATGGTGTTTCATAATATTACAATAGAAACTATTCCTGATGGCTTCAGCATCGTATCAATTTCTGAAAAATTTATTCATTTTGAGAATATAACATTATATTACAGCACGTTATGAAAAACATTATTTCTGATTTGCCTAACTTTGTAAAATAAAAAGGGGAAATCTAACATGGCTGTTATAACCTATATTCCTGAAGACTTTCAAAATGGATTTAGGGAACTTTCCTGGTTGACGGACGAAAAATTCACGGCGATAGAAAATGCGTTAGCATTGATTGATATGGCTTCATCGATGAGAGAATTGATTTCAAATGTAGCTAAAAGTGCAAGGATTGATAAGGACGAACTCCGTGAAATTTTTTTGAGCCTGGAAGGTTTAATTTCCTTTCTGGAAAAGGAAGAGGATATCGAAGAAGTTTCAACCGACGTTGTTGCGATTTTAGATGCAGCCGATTCAAATGAAAAAATCGACGGTGCAATTTTAAAAAAACGAGTGTACGGGTTGTTAAAGGACAGGAAAATTTACTACGCTTCCAAAGCAGAAGATTTGGTAACGGAAAATCAGAATTTTTTCCTTCAGTGCCGAGTGCTTACCGACATTCGGCCGATATTCGACCTAGATGTTGAACAAGCACCCAAAGCAGGTATAATAACCCATACGCTACACATTCATTACAGAGATAAAGGAGCGCCTGCTCATAACGATTTCTATATTACATTGGAATCGAGCGATATAGACACATTGTGCGATGCGTTGATCAGGGCTTTGAAAAAAGAGGCCAGCCTTCAAAAAATCTTGGAAAAATCAGAAATGACTAATTTGACTGATTAATGATAGCAGAAAAGAGATATAGAGAATTAGGCAGACAGAGAAAGCGTGCCATCAAATGTTGGGCTTATGATGATGCATGTTCCTCCCCATTAAAGCATGTCGACAGAAAACGTCCAAATGAATTTGAAAAAAAGATAGACTGGACGAAAAAGCCTTTTCGACCGCCTAATGGCACTAACCATAAATCGAAACCGAAAGCGAAACGGGTCTACGATGTAAGCACTATTTCAAATGTGCACGTTACAGGCCGATTATTCAATGAATTTGCCACTAAATGGAAAAAAGAGACGGGGCACTATTCAACAATGATTCATATTACAAGAAATGAGAATTACTTGAAGGTAATCGCCTTAGGAAAACCGGCCGTCCCTTTTATCTTGAAGGATTTGGAAAAAGAACCGGATTATTGGTTTGAGGCTCTCAAGCTATTAACTGACAATAACCCTGTACCCAAGAGCCATCTCGGCAATCTGGAACTGATGGCTTTCGATTGGATTGCATGGGGGAAAAAAGAACGACTGATATAGCGACTCAAATATTTTAATGGAGACGCCCCCTAATTATACCTACGCCTTAACAACAGATGAATTGGCGTTATATTGGCCTAATCTAGAGGAAGGCAAAAATTTTCATTTCACAAGTTTGAAAAGGAAAGGGTATAAGTGCATTTGGTATGCATTGATGGCTGATGTGGGAGGAATTGAAATGCTGTGGTTCAAAGAGGTATATGATCTCGAACCAAATAGCTTAGATCATAGCGCAGCAGGTTATGCCAAATGCTTTGAAAAGTATTATGGATTTGAACTGTGTGATACGTTTGATTTTGAAGAAGGCTTTATCAAGGTTGTTTTGTATGAAGACCAAAACGGAGACTTTAAACATGTCGCAAGATTCTTGCCAAATGGCAATTTGACAAGCAAAATGGGCAACTACGAAGATATTGAGCATACTATAGATGCAGTATGTGGGAACGAATACGGATATCCAAAGCTAGTAATGAAGAAAACATTAAATGAAGATACCTATCAAGATTTTATATCAAAATATCCAATCCTATAGTGCCGAACTGTAATGAACACGAATTAAATTACCAAGCTAATCAGGTCTGAAAATTATCTTTCTCAAATCGTTGGTTTTCAAAGGCGTTCGAACTGAGACAATATCCTGCCGCAAGGAGGTCGACGGGCGCGCACTACTCATTACCCCGCAGCGCATCCACCGGATTGGCCAGCGCCGCGCGGATCGTCTGGTAACTGACCGTCACAAAAGCAATCAGCAAAGCCGAGACCCCCGCCGCCGCAAAGATCCATCCGCTGATGGAAACCCTGTCGACAAAACCTTGCAGCCATTGATGCATCAAAAATCCGGCAACCGGAAAAGCCACCAATAAGGAAATCGCTACCAGTCCTAAGAACTCCCTGGCTAATAGGACGACGATCCTTCCTTCCCCCGCACCCAATACCTTCCTCACCCCGATCTCTTTTGTTCGCCTTTGGGTTGCAAAAGTAGCCAGCCCAAACAACCCCAAACACGAGATCACAATCGACAAGATCGAAAAACCCCGCAGGATCGTGCTCATCCTGGTCTCCGCTATATAGAGATGGTCCAGGTCCTGGTCAATGTACCCATACGCAAATGGAACGCTGCCGTAGGCCCGCTCGTAGCAACCCTGAACGGCCGACAGGATCTTTTGCCTCTTCTCCGCCTCCGTCCGGAGAACCAGGAAATCCCCCTGTTGCCGGCGTCGCATCACCAGCGGCTCGATGGGCTGATATACCGGCTGGAAATTAAAATCTTTAACGACGCCGATAATCTTCCCCTCTTGTTCCCGGATAGTCAGCATCGTCCCCAAGGCTTTCTCAGGCTTCATCCCCATCACTCTTGCCGCCGTCTCGTTAATGATATATTCAGTATCATTACCGAGGAAAGGGCCCGAAAAGAATTTACCTGCCGCCATCTTCATCCCAAAAGTGCGAAGGAAGTTCTCATCCACATTCACCCTGTCCCCCATGACTAAGGCTCCCTTGTCCATCCCCCGCCAGGTATACGGCGTTGGGGTATGCAAGTTAGTCGGTAGCTCATTCATTATTGTAAAGGAACCGATCTGTGGAACTTGACCCAGAGCCGACTTCAGTGCATCCGCATTATTCTTCAGATCTCCTACTTCCGGCATAGGGATATAGAGCAGGTTTTCCCGGTTGTATCCCAGGTCCCGATCGTGGAGATACCGCAATTGATTGTAGATGACTACTGTGCTGATCATCAGGATCACGGAAATGGAGAATTGCAGCACGACCAGCCCATTCCGCAGCGCGGCGCCCTTCAATATCTTTACCCCTTTCAAGACTTTGACCGCATTGAACGAAGAAATATAAAAAGCCGGATAGCTTCCCGCCAACAACCCCACGACAACGGTGATGGCTAATACCTTACTCATCAGGGAGAGATCGAGCAGGTTCAAGATAATTGACTTGGAAGCGAGGGTGTTAAAGAAGGGCAGGGACGCATACACCAGCAGGAGCGCCAGCCCTAAAGACATCATCGCCAGCAGCATCGATTCCCCAATAAATTGGAGGGCCAGCTGCGCCCGCAAAGCGCCTATAGTTTTTCGCAGGCCCACTTCCTTGGCCCGGGTACCCGAAAGCGCCGTCGACAAATTCATGAAATTGACCGCGGCGATAAAAAGGATAAACAAGGCCGCCAGCGTGAATATCCGCACATACTGGATATCCCCCTGCCCATCTACATCATTGCTGAAATGCGAATAGAGATGGATCTGCGTAAGCGGCTGAGCAGATAGCACAGCCGGAACAGCAGCCGTATTGACGATTGCCTGATTCCGCAGCGTATTGATCTGCCTCTCTATTCTTTGGATCACCGCCGGCTCCGGCTTCACCCCGTCGGCGAGCTGGAAATACACCAGGTTATTAAAATATCTCCAAGGCTCCGTCCGATTCGATTGTTTGTCCAGCTTTTCCATAGCCATCAGCAGATCGAATTGCAAATGCGAATTGGTAGGGACATTATTCAGCACCCCCGTTACCTTTAAGTTGGAGCCTACAATATCGTCGTCGATGTAGAGGGATTGCCCCATTGCCGCATCTACGCTGCCAAAATATTTTATGGCCGTAGCCTCCGTCAACACCACACTGTTCAGATCCTTCAAAACACTAGCCTTATTTCCCCGCAGTAGCGGGTAATTGAACATCGGCAGGAAATTGCTGTCCACATAGTAGATCCGTTTTTCATCAAACTTGCGCGTACCTACCGTGATGATCTTTTCAAAATTATCGATCCGCGTAGCGTTTTTTATCCCCGGGATCTGCGCCTTCATCTCCGGCGCCAGGACCCATGGTACCAGCGCCGTGTTCATATCCTTCACCTTAGCTGTCAGCCGGAAAGTCTTTTCGGCTGACGGGTTGAATCGATCATAGCTCAGCTCGTCCTGTACCCAAAAGAAGATAAGGATGCTGCAGGCGAGGCCGGTCGCCAGGCCTAAAATGTTCAGCCCCGTGAACAACTTGTTGCGGCGCATATTGCGAAAAGCAGTCTTGAAATAGTTGCGGAGCATATGTTGGATTTTCGACAAGTTCGGAAAATTTCTCAAATCCACAACGCCGCCAAAGCCGCCAACAGCGCCGGCACCATCACAAGGACGCCCAATCTAAGAAAAGCCCACGCCCCGATAGTCTGCCCCTCCCGGCGCAAGGCCACCAGCCAAAGAATAGTAGCAAGAGAACCGGTGACGGAGAGATTGGGACCAAGGTCAACGCCGATCAGCACCGCACTTTTAACCAACTCAGGGACATGCGCAGTTTGCAAGGCGCTGCCCGCAATAAGCCCCGAAGGCAGATTGTTCATGACGTTGCTAAGAAGGGCGATGCCGACCCCACTGCCCCAGGCCGTGCGAGCAACCGAGTGAGCGGCGCCCCGTTGAAGCAGCCCGCTCAACAACCCCGTCAACCCCGTCTTGCCCAGCGCTTCGACTATGACGAAGAGCCCCGCCACAAGCGGCAACACGGACCAGGAGACGCCCGACAATACAGCACGCGGACTTCGACGCCCCCGAACCAGCACGATCGCGGCCGTCAGCACTCCGGCGATGGCGGTAGGAAGACCAAGCTGGAGACCGAATGCGGAGACGAGCAACAACAGCACGGCAGTAACCCCGATGCCCAGCGCCGCCCATTTACCCCCCATCGACAACGTCAACAGCGGAACATCTTTTTGAATGGGTTGCCGAAGCGCAGTCCGCTGGGTTCGGCGGAGCACAAAAAAAGTAACCCCGACCGCCACTAAAGAAGGCAGGCAATACCGGGGCACCCACTGCAGCAACGGCGGCATCTGCGCCCCATAGATCACCAGGTTCGCCGGATTGGAGATCGGTAATACAAAGGAGGCGGCATTGGCGATAAAGGCGCAGATCAACAGGTAAGGCAGTGGTTTTTCGACCCTGGCGGCCCGCATGGCCGCGGCGACGGCGGGCGTCAGCACGACCGCAGTAGCATCATTCGACAGGAATGTCGTCACGAATATCCCTACCAGATAGATCAGCAGGAACAGGCGGGTCGCCGAGCCCCTGGCCAATTGCGTGGCGTGTGCGGCCAGCCAGTCGAAGAGCCGCTCTTCGCGCGCCGTCTCGGCCAGCAACATCATACCCGTCAAAAAAAGATAGACATCGAGCCCCCTGGCCACGCCGTTCAGGCCGTCCTGCGGAGTGATGAGCCGAAACAACAGGAGGGCAATCGCCCCCGCCACGGCCCAGACCGCTTCAGGCCACTTGAAAGGCCGGATGATCACCCCGGCAATACAGAGTAAAGAGATGCCCCAGATATAGATATTCGTCATTTTTTTGAGCAGGCCCCGCGCCCCGCAGTCATCCCCGGCCCGGTCCTCACCTATTGCAAAAATCCTTCCCTGGTCATCCTGTCCAACACGGTCTTGCCTACGCTGGCGAAGAGTTCCTGACGGCCCGGCGGATCGACCGTGCTCGTCGTGGCCGTCCAGATCAACTTGTTCCGCTTCAGGGAATAGACGGTTACTTCCACATCGAAGACCTTGTCGGTCGTATAATAGCCGGGATCATAATAATAGCCCCAGGAATAACCCCAGTAATGGCGCCAGGAACCATAATAAAAGGGATAGGACCCCGGCACATAACGGGTGCGTTTATTGACATCCACCAATTGCATCATGACGACGCCGTCGAACCCGGCCGCTTTCAACTGTTGATTGTAAACTTCTTCGCTGTCCCGCAATTCCCCATCGCCGAGCACCTTGTAACTCTGTACGGCTTTGCCAGGGAAACGCGCGGCCATATCGTCTTCGACAAGATGGCGGGTCGTCTGGTTCTTCAACAGGGCCGCCACTACAAACTGATGAATCTTAGCCGTATCAACGACCACACCCGGGTCGCGCCAGCTATCGATGATATGTGTTTGAGTGCCGCACGCCGCCAGTATGACCAGCAGCGGTAGGAAGAGGAAAGAACGTTTCATGGAAGATGAGTTTAATGTTTTGCAAAGGTAGGGGTATTTATAACCCGGAAAAATGCCCGGCAGGCGGCCGCCAACAGGAGGGCCCAAACGATAAAATGACCGTCGACACCCGTTTCAAAAATCGTTTTTCGGTCGATCTTGCCGGTGATGTTCGTCCACCAGAAAGAATAATCGAAGATGTCGAGGATAGCATGACCGATGATCCCCGGGATCAGGCTGCCGGACCGCCAGGCCAGCAGGCCCAATAAGACGCTGGCGAAAAAGATCTGGGGAAGGATAGGAGCGGCCCAACGGTGGCTGAGGTGGATCAGGGTGAAAAAGATGGAAGTCGCGATGATGGCGATCCTGGGGCCATATCGTTTTTGCAGCGGCGCCTGCATATACCCCCGAAAGCCGGTCTCTTCGCAGATGGCGGCTACTATCGAACTCATGACGATAAGCGCCCATGCCGTCCACAGGGGCATGCTTTCGAGTTGTTTATAGTCGGCGGTGAAGCGTTCGGCCGGGAACGGGATAAGACAAAACGTGACCACAAAAGAAGCCTGGACGATCAGCACAAACAACAGCGCAGCCCCCAGCTGCAGCGCCCGCAGGCCTCCGGCCCTAATTGGCCGACGTCCATCATCCCATGGTCCCGCCCCACCCCACGGCCATGCGGCATATTTCCTGGTGAACCACTTCCAATAGACCCATAAAACGGGGATCATCGCCAGGATCGACCAAGGGGCGGGTAACACCGCTAAGAAAAGGCTCCATACGGCGATGCCGAGGGAACTGACAAGAAATCCTATGAGTGCGTGCTTCATATCCTGTGTTTTAGGATACAAAGCTGCAAATCAGCGGCGGCCTTGTCGCCCGACTTCCGGAACTCGAACGGATCTAATCGGTTCGACTTTCTGCCGGAAGAAACTAGAACCTTGCCTCCCGCCCCATCTCCCGGCCTATCGCCAACCTCATCCCGTCGACCTATCGCCAACCTCATCCCGTCGACCTATCGCCGACCTCATCCCGTCGACCTATCGCCCCGGCCTACCCCACCGCCTGCTTTCGCCGAAACTCCGTCGGGGTCAGCCCCGTGTACTTCTTGAACAGCGTATTGAAAGAGGATTTGGAATTGAACCCGACGGCATACAAAACCTCGGAAACAGTAATCTTCTTATCGACAGGGTTGGTGAGCAACCGCTTTGCCTCGTCGATCCGGTAGTGGTTGATAAAATCGAAGAAATTCTGTCCCAGCGTCTCGTTGATGACCAGAGAAAGCATCTTCGGCTTTTGCCCAATGCTGGAGGCCAATTCTTCCAGGCTGAGGTCCGGGTTCAACCAGGGCTTTTCGGTTTGCATGAATTGACGAAGGCGTTGGGCCATCGCTGCGTTTTCCTTGTTCGCCGGCAACAGCGCCGAACTTTCGGCCGCCCGGGACTCGGTCACATCCCCGGCGCCTTCGGGCCCCTCGCGCGCCAGCAAAGCAATGCTTCCGCCATCCTCTCCCTGCTCAAACGCAAAAAAATACGGCGTACGCAACGCCTTCAGCAAAACTCGATTGACAAAGATCAGCATAGCCAGGATGATCACGGTGAAGGTGAGCAGATAATGATTGGCCACTGGGGTCCCTGCGAGGAGACCATTCAATGTAGTGCCGATCATCAGGACCATAAAAAACACGAGCATGGTATACAACCAGGAGAGGCTGGTCTGTCCTGGATTGGAGAAGTGTTGGGTCGCGGCCTTTTTGTGCCGGGCGATCAGGTCCAGGGAAAAGGCGATATAGAGGGAGAACTGCAGGAAGATGATAGAGGAGCCAAGGGAGACGCTCCAGTGGAACCGATGTGCAAGGGCATTTTGGAGCAGTAGTTCCTGGGTCGCCCGAGGCTGAGAAACATAAAAGATCTCCGTCATCAGGAAGAAGACCACAAAAGGCACGAAGTGGACCCACCTAAACCCCGACCGTTTTTCCAACACCGATCGGGTATACAGATAAAGCAAGGGGCCGAAGACCAGGGGGATACAACTACCCCACCCCGCCAGGGCGGGGCAGGAGGAGTAGGCACGGTTCATCAACAGAAATACGTCGAGCAGGTTGAGGGCGATAGACAGAAAAAAACTACCCAGCAACCAATGGCTGATCCTTTTTCCTTTTTGTTGCGTGAACAAGAAGGTGCTCAGGAAAAGCAGTTGGAAAATGATCAATACAAAGAGAATGCTGGTGAGGTCGAGCCGCATGCTCCTTGAAAATAAGCTATTTGCGCATATGTTACAAGGGGTTAATGCTTGTACACAAAAACGGTAAAGGCGTTACTGAAAGAGGCGTTGGGCGCCAATTGTGTCGCTTGTCCGTTCTTCCACACCACCGCCGTATAATTATAATTGATGCCTACATACGCCATCCCGGCGTTGTACACCGTATCACCCAGGACGAAAATGCCAGTGGCCTGACCGGCGTTGCCGACCTGACCCAGCCAGTTGATGGCGCCATTCTTCCAATAACAGGGTTGATAATTGACCCCTTCATATTCAGAACCCGAAATATACAGATCGCTGCCCTGGGCGGTGATACCCAGGCAGAAACCGAGACCGGGGGCGGTGGCGGAGGCATCCAGTTCGACCGCGGTCTGGTTCTTCCAATAAACGGGATAGCTATTGGCATCGTCATAATCGGTCGCGTCAGCTCCGCCCGCAATGACGCCGGCCGTATAGACGTCGGTGCCGATCGTACAGATGGCATTTGCCGATCCGTAGGCCAGGTGCGCACCCGGAATGATGCCTTCGTAAGGCAGGCCGACTTCCTGCCCATCCTGCCAGTAAACGGGTGTTGCGAAATATTTCGGCTGGCCGAACTCGTAGCCGGGAGTCGTCGTCCCGGTACCCGCCGCATAGACATGGCCGTTGGCAGCAAAGATGCCGTCGGCGCCCGGATGTGCGAGCACGTCCATCAGCCCCGTCTCCGTGCTATTGCCTGCCGGGTCGATGACAAGATATTCGGAGTTCTCGGCGAGCGCGAGGGTTTGAGCGTAGCCGCTGATCGACACATAGACCGTGTCGTGAAGCACGTAGACACTCGTGGCGCCCGAACTGTCATCTATACCGGAGGTAAGGGCATGCAGCACGCCGTTCTTCCAGAGGACCGCGACGTTGCCGACCTTCCCGGCCACGTATACGTTGGTATCGGAAACGGCTATGCCGTAGGCTATGCCACCATAGGGTCCGCTACTGAGGTCCACCTCTGTATCGTTCTTCCAGTAACAGGGCGTGGTGAACTGGGAGGTACCCTTGGTTAATCCACCGGCGACATAGACGTCGGTGACTGAATCATGGGGGGTAGTGGTCGTCGTCGTTTTGGTGGTATCGGTTGGCGGGGTGACGGCGGGTTTGCTGCCCGTCTTCGAACAGGAGGCGATCACCAGGGTGGTGACGGCGGCGAGGACGAGGGCCCGGAAAATATTGTGCATGGCGTTTTCTTTTGGTAAAGCTATCACGATAGCTTGCCGCGAAAAATCCCTGCTAGATGAACAGCGGATTAAATAGACGAATGACGGCTACCAAAAAATAAATTTTGCGCAACCGATTAGTTGCGTATATTTGCAACCGATCAGTTGCATATCCTTGTCCTTGCCGAATGCCGGCTCGATCAGCTGGATGCATTATTGTCAAAACAAAAAAACAAAAGATCATGACGACCGAAAAAACCGTCTTTTCAAAAGACTTGCCAAACAAGCGACTCACGGTGGAAAGATCATTCGACGCGCCATTGCCATCGGTATGGGAAGCCTGGACCGACCCTGCCATCCTGGACCAATGGTGGGGGCCAAAACCGTACAGGGCGGAGACGATCACGATGGAGTTTAGGGTGGGCGGGGCATGGTTTTATGCCATGATCGGGCCTAATGGCGACAAGACCATGTGCAAAGTAAACTTTACGGCCATCGTGCCGGATAAAAGCTTTAGTAGTACCACGGTGTTTTGTGACGATGCGGGCCATACCAATCCTGATCTTCCATTGATGAACTGGAAAGTTGATTTCAGTTATGCGAATGGCGTCACCGCGGTGAGGACGGAGATCAGCTTCAACAAACAGGCGGACATGGAAGCGATCATCGCAATGGGCTTCCAGAAAGGGTATACCATGGGCCTCGGCAACCTCGAAGAATACCTGCGCACAACCGTCAAATAACCAAAATTGCCCCGACGCAAGACTGCGCCGGGGCTGCTTTATTATTCAATTGGTCTCTACTGGCTAAGTTTGGCGCCCGCCGACTTCGTAACCGCGGACTTCGCGAGTTTATTGAACGTCGGATAACTGATCGTCCTTATCTGTTGCTGGGTCATGCCCTTGAACATCGTAGCCGCGATGTCCCCCGGCACAACGATAAAGCGGTAATTGTACCCTGCCCAATTGTACCCTGCGGAATTGGTTGCGGCTGGGGGAAATGATTCCACAAAGATATCCCCAACATAATAGGACTCGGTCAGGACAGTCGACGCGTTGAAGAACAGTGAATCGTTGTTCCCATCGAGCGTTTCCAGGTAAGTGATCACGGTCCCTGTATTCAGGATCGAACTTGTAATGGCGTTGGCGGTAAAATTCTGGTAGTAGATGGTGTCGGCGGTGCCTTCGATGGTATCGAGCATATTCATCGGCATCCAGGCGCTGTACATTACGCTGTCGGAGCCATTGGTGCCATTGGTGCCGCTGGTACCGGCTGCACCGGCAGCACCTGCAGCACCTGCAGGACCGGCGGGTCCGGTGTTTCCTTTGGAGCAGCTAACTATTAAGGCAGTGGTTGCAATGGCAAGCAGACAGAGAGAACGAAGATTCTTCATTGTTTAGTTTTTTAAATAGTGACTTAAAGGGATCAAAGGCCGAGAGGTAGCGTTTCCAGGGTAACTAGACCCAAGGAAACGTTAAAAGTTTAAGAGACTTTTGCAAAGATTGTTCCTTAACATTTTGATAACTTGGGCGGGGACGGGCATTGTATTTGCGTGGAAAGGGAACCACCCGGCGTTAATGCATGGATCCACCCTCTTCCAGGGCATTAGGTGGCCTGCCTGAAGAGGTAGCCCCTGCGGCCGTCGTCTTGAACCTCGCCCCGTCGATCTTGTCCCGGAAGCCCTTTCGGAAACCGTCGCTGGGTCCTTTCAACAGAAGGATCAGGCTTCCGTATTCTCGGGCGAAGGGATTTGTAATACTGTCCATTACTTTCGCCGATGCAAACTCCCGGATAAAGGGATGTTCCATTTCCTTTTTGTCGTCGGTGACAACCAAAAGGACGTTGAATCGATCATAATCCTCCGGCATCCAGTAGAGAAAACTGGCATTGGCGCTATAAGCCGGCGGTAACCCATACTGCGGACCATAATAACTGACGGCCCCGGCCTGACCGTAATTGTCGCAAAACAGCAGGGTTTGGCTCTTTTCCCGGGCGTCCAGCGTCGCATACGCTGCCGCGACCTTCCGTGTCATCTCTCTCCAGGATAGCATGTCCGCGAAATCCTGCGGCAGGGGATGGTCCTTCAGATCCTCCCACCGCAATGCCCCTGCGCTACGGGCTATACCATTCCTGGCGTAATGCTCAGCCAGCTGCCGCGGTGGTAGAACGGGCAGACCGACCATAATGAACCCATAGCCGGCCACAAGTGTTGCCCCTACCATCGTATAACGGCGAAAGCGCAGGCGTTTTGCCGTCCAGCGCTCCAGGCCGACGGCGCCAAAACCGAATAGGACGGGGTAAACGCCCAGCGCATAATAGCCCTTCGCGTGACCCAATGCCAGCAGGGCCAGGAGGATCACAAACGACCAGCCTATAAAACGATAGGGCTTGCCCTGCCGGCTAAAGCCCACCACGATCAGGCCGGCAATCCAGATATAAATAACGCTAACGTTGATTAATAACTGTTCAGAGAAGAAGGTTGCCGGACTGATGTATTGCAATTGGGTACGCTGGAGCTCATTCATGTGGTAAACGACGGGGAAACCATGCCTCCATTGCCACAACAGGTTGGGCAGGAACAGAAGGAAGGCGATTGCCAGGGCATACAATGCGTGGCGGCTCCACAACAGGCGTCTTTGTGGCGTCAGTAAAAGTCCCCCGAGCAAGGCGATGGCAAAGAATACCATAGTGTATTTGCCCAGCATGCCCAGCCCCGCGGCGACCCCGGCCAGCCAGAGCCACCTTTCCGGCCGCGAATCGGCTGACTGCTCCGGTGTCTGCGATGAACCTGCCTGCTGCGACCACTCCGATCCCTCCGCCAGGACCGGGCTCCTCGACTGAACATACCGCACCAGCGCATACACCAGCAGGGTCCAGAAAAAGATCTCCAGGAAACCCGGCTGAAAGAGATAATGTGTCCGCAGATAGGCTCCGAACACAAAGGGCAGGAACGCGAGCAGCAGCGCAAACTGCCTGCCGCCCAAAGCAAGTACCATCCTGCCGACGACCACAAAGGTCAGGGCCCCGAAGAGCGAAGGCCAGAATTTTATCCAGAAAAAACCGCCGCCGAACAAGTTCGTCAGCCACGCAAAAACGGACAGTAACGGGGGCACTTCCATATAACCCCAGGCCATATGACGGCCCTCCGCCAAATACAGGAATTCATCGCGATGGGGTTCGTAAACACCGTTTTGCAGGAAAAAAGGCAGAACCAATTTTAGCAGGGCAAACAGGCAGAGCAAGCGGTATTCGCGGCGCATGTGTCAAGGTTTGCGCTGAAGCTACAAAAAAAATGGCCGCCGCCCCACATCGTCAATAATGAGTTGGGGAAAGGGCACCGACTTCCTGGCATTCGAGAAGCTCCTTTATCAGTCGATTAATGCGTTTCGAGCTTCTCATAATGATTTCCATGTACACTTTGAGCTCCGGGTCCGTCACAGCCGAGTTAAGTATGTCGATCGATAGATCGATGCATGTCAGCGGGTTTCGAACTTCACGTGCCAACGCTGCGGCCCTGCGGCGAGGCAAGTGCGGCCGGTCTGGATTGGAAGGGGCCGACAGGTTGATAGTTTGGTCCATGGCAGAAAAATAAGAGGGAGAAATTAACAGGCGTTTCCTGATTGATGGAAACGTTGAATGTGAAGAAGAGGTAGTCATGATAATGATTTTAGCTTGGTGAGAATATAAAGATGAGCCAATTTTTCCTGGTAACTGTTACACACCGCTGTCGATTGGTTGTATAATTCCTACATCTTCCAGCATCGAGCGTCTTTTGCCTTTTAAGTTTTTGAAGAATGTAGGAGTCAGCCCGGTCACTTTCTTGAATTGGGACGAAAGATGCGAGACGCTGCTATAGTGAAGCTTATAGGCGATTTGAGTGAGGGTGAGTTCGTCGTAGATGAGTAATTCCTTTGCCCTTTCGATCTTATGTCCGATAATAAACTTCTCAATCGTCGATCCCTGTACTTCTGTAAAAAGATTGGCAAGATAAGTGTAATTATGGTTCAATTTTTCGCTCAGGAATTGGGAGAAATTGATGGTCAGCGGGTCTTCCGAATAGTGGACCATCTCGATAATAACATTTTTTATCTTTTGGATGAGCACACTTTTTTTATCATCCATCAATTCGAGCCCGGATTGCAGCAGGGCAGCCCTGATCTGTTCTCGTTGCGCAGGACTGATACTGTTCACTAGCTCCGCCTCACCCAGGTCTACAGTAGTATACTTGAGACCAAGCTTTGCGAGCTCGTCTTTTACGACAAGTTTGCAGCGAATACAAACCATATTCTTTATAAACAGCTTCACACCACCCTAAAGATACCCTAATTAAGCCATAGTCCCCGGATATGTATGTTACATCATTCGCAGGTCGCCGCGATGTGCTAAATCGTCAGAGCATCAGCGTTGCGGTTGTTTTGTGAGCATGCGTTTCCGGATGCGGCTGAGGGACGCTCCCTGGATGCCCAGTAAAGAGGCGATATGGTAGAGCGGGATCGCGTTGAAGATATCGGGATGTTTTTCGATCAGCTGGAGATAGCGTTCCTCGGGCGTGTGGAACAAAAAACCCTCCGTGCTGGTCATGACGGCATTGAGGGCGGACTCCGCCAGGATCCGGCCAAAGCGCTCCCACTCATGGGATTGGCGGTAGAGCAGGTTCAGGTGATCAATGTGGATATACAGGATCCTCGAATAGACCATCGACTCAGTATAGTAGGCACATTCGGTTTGCGTGAGAAAGCTTTTGTAGGAGGCTATAAATTGATTGTTGGTAAAGAACATCATGTTCTTTTCTTCGCCGGTTTCGGGGTTTGCGCGGTAGATCCTGAAAACGCCGTCCAGGACAAAGCCCAAATGTTTGCAGATGTTTTTGTATTCGTTATAGTATTCCCCCTTTTTATACTCTTTTGGCATCCAGTAGGGACCGGAAAGCTCGATTGCCTCGGGACTCATGCCGGCGGATAGGAGCATCTGCTGCAATTCCAGACGGTCGTTCATACTGCGAAAATAGGCAAAACCTACCCGCCGGTAAGTTTTGCTTTTGACCGATATGATTGTACTTCTTTATTTAGCTTCCTGCAGCAAGATCGCCGCGAGCAGTTCGGGCATGGACAGGAAAGGGGTATGGCTCGATGGGATCGCATATTCCCTCGCAACGTTGGAGGTGCTCACCATTCTCTGTTGAAGAGGATAGCTGACTGCGTGATCGTTGAGCGTGTGGATGTAGACCTTCTCTATTCTCCCGAAGTTGGCATCGCTGAGCACGACGGGCGTAGCAAGCGGCGCCAGGGGGTCGGGTTTGAAATTTGCCAACAGGTACTCCCGGACGGGTTGTGGTGCGTCCGCGGCAAAGACATCGATGAGTCCCTCTTTGGCGATGCCGGCCGACCCATGGTCTTTGTCGACCTGCAGGTATTTGCCGATATGGCTGTCGGCATCAGTTTGCGCCAGGGCCAGCAGGCTTTCCCCGTTTTTGGGAAGGAAGGCTGCGAGATAGACCAGCCTCTTTATCTGATCGGGGATCTGTTCAGCCACTTCGCTGATCACCAGGCCGGCCATACTGTGTCCGACGAGGATGATGTTATTTCTCGTGCCGATGGCTTTTTTTACCGTTTCCACATAGAGGTCCAGGGTGATACCGGCGAATGAGGTATTGTCCTTGCCGTGGCCGGGGAGGTTGACGGCGATCACCTCATAACCCTGCGCTTTTAATATGGGGACCAGATGGTCCCAGGCCGAGGCGTCCGACCAGGCGCCGTGTACTAATACGATCGTTTCCATTTTTTTATTTGTTTTTGATTGAGCGAATAGCGAGCCGAGGCCTGCGAAAAGGAGGGCAGCTGTAAAAAATGCGATTTTCATTTTGTTGTGTGTTTATGCTTTCGGAGCACAAAGTTGGGGCGCAACATCGGCGCGGATTTTAACCTGGGTTAAAATCCCTCTAATTTGCAATTTTCTGCAATTTTGCATATTATTGCAAACATGAAGCCTTCCCAAACGATTGCCGGCGTCTTCGCCATAGTCATGTGCCTTGTTTTTTCTGTCGGGTGCACAGAACATCGAGACCAACAAAATGCGCTTTCGGAGCAGGAAACAAAGGACGGCTGGAAGCTGTTGTTCGATGGAAAGACCATGAACGGATGGCATCTGTATAACAGGGGCACCATTCCCTCGGCCTGGTCCGTCGACAGCGGGAAACTCGTCTGCAATCCCCATGCAAAAAATGTAAAACACGGGGACCTGGTAACCGACAGAGTGTACCAGGATTTCGATCTGAAGTTTGAATGGAAGATCTCGAAGGCCGGTAACAGTGGTTTGTTCATCAATGTCCAGGAGCGGCCGGACCTTGTCAATACTTTTTCCACGGGCCCGGAATATCAGCTGCTGGATGACAACAACGTCGAGCCTGACTACCTGAAGAACCTTTCCCACAAAGCAGCCGCCATCTTCGGTGTAATTCCCAACAACAGCAATACGACGCCAAAGTCCGGCGAATGGAATCAGTCGCGCATCCTTCAGCAAGACGGGAAACTGAGTTTCTGGCTGAACGGCGTGCTCACCGTGCAGACAGACCTGAACAGTACCGAATGGAAAACGCTGGTCGCAGCCAGTTCGCTGAGCAAATTTCCTGAATTCGGCGCCGCCGTCAGAGGCCACCTGGCCGTACAGGACTGGACAAACGGGGTGGCTTTCCGGAATATGAAGATCAAAGAATTTGGGACGGGCGGCGCAGATAGTCAGAACAACCAACCGGATCAGACGAGTGCACAGCAGTCTACCGACAGCATTGAAAAAGCCGTCCCCGGTGTCGAAAACATGGCCTTCTCGGATACGATCAAACTGCAGGCCAACGAAAACATGCGCTTTGATAAAGACCTTTTCCGGGTAAGAGCCGGAAAAAAGCTCAGGTTGATCTTTAAAAATACCGGCGCCCAATCGCCCACTTCCATGGCGCATAATGTGGTCATTTTGAAAACAGGCGTCGATATTGCCGATTTCGCCGACCTGGCGCGCGGAGCAGCAAAAGATCAATATATTCCCTCCGGCGTGGAGTCCCTGATCATTGCCCACACAAAGCTTATCAGTGGCGGACAAACGGACGAAGTGGAATTCACGATCCACCAACCGGGGGTCTATGATTTTATCTGTAGTTACCCCGCCCACTGGGCAAATATGCAGGGTAAGATCGTGGCGGAGTAACTATATTTTAAAAATCGACGAATATGCTAATCGAACACCTTGCGGTTTGGGTCCGGGATCTGGAAGAGATGAGAGCCTTTTATCTCAAATATTTTGAAGTGACCTCAGGAGAAAAATACATTAACGCAACTACCAATTTCACCGCCTACTTTATTTATTTTGGGGCTGACAAAAC
>Ga0302325_10004662_pt1 | contig 31542 bp, 29 predicted proteins | sample Palsa_T0_2_FD_201948 | JGI IMG/M metagenome (GOLD analysis project Ga0302325, IMG submission 201948) | Peat permafrost microbial communities from Stordalen Mire near Abisko, Sweden - Palsa_T0_2 | ecosystem: Environmental > Terrestrial > Soil > Palsa > Peat permafrost | place: Sweden: Abisko... | reverse complement strand
CGCCTGGAACTTGCGGCTGTGCAGGAGCAAGCGCACACCCACCTCCAGCCGCTCGAGCGCCGGAATGAGCGTCTCGGGAACGTAGCGGCCGCCAAAGGGGCCGAAGCGGCCGCGCGAATCCGGGAATTTGCCGGCGATGCTCTCCTCGAGCAGCCGTACGCTGTCGATGGGGGGCGCGGCTGCGCTCATGTCAGGGCCACCTCGCGCGCCGCTTGGGCAAAGCGGGCAATCTTAAGCGCGCTCTTCACGCCCGGCCGCTCTTCCACGCCGCTCGACACGTCGACGCCGAAAGGCTCGACCGCGCTGATGGCCGCGGCGACGTTGTCAACGGTGAGTCCCCCGGCCAGCACGAGTTGCGTCTCAACCGCCAATGCTGCTGCACGCGTCCAGTCACAGGGCAGGCCGGTGCCGCTCACCGGTCCTTCAAAAAGGATCCGGGCCGGCAGCGGCCGCGCCTCATTGCCCGCACGCACCACGGGCAGGAGGCCAAGCTCTTTGGGTAAGCGCAAAGTGCGCAGCTCATGAGCGTCGGCCTGCAGAATATCCGGCGCAAACACCGCAAGCACTGAATCAACCTCCCTCTGCGTCGGCCGGCGCAGCACGGCCACCAAGCTCACGCGTCCGCGTGCCTGGACTGCAAGCTCAAGGGCGAATTCGGGTGTCACGCGCCGCACCGATTCGGCGAACACGAAGCCGATCGCATCCACGCCCGCCTCGAGCGCGGCCGTCACCGCGGCCGCTGTGGTCATGCCGCAGATCTTGATCCACATCAAAAAGTAGCCTCGTCCCGCCCGGCGCTCAGCATCTGGCGCAGCAGTTCCTCCGGATCCCGCGCGCGCATCAAGGCGCTGCCGACGAGTGCAATATCGTAACCTGCCGTGCGCGCGCGGCCTGCATCCGCGGCAGTCGCCACGCCGCTCTCGGCGACCCGCAAAACGCCCTGCGGCAGGAAGTGTGCGAGCTCCTCGAGCCGGCCCGGCACGACCTGCAGCGTCACAAGATCCCGGCAATTGACGCCGACCAGGAGCCGCGGGCCGCCACCGGCTGCGATGAGTTCATGCGCAAGCTCGATGTCAGCCTCGTCAAATGCTTCGAGCAGCACGAACAGGCCCCACTCCGCCGCGGCATCCAGGAGCGCGCGCAGCATCGGCCGCGTCAGCATGCGCAGGATCACGAGCACACCGCCCGCGCCATTCGCACGCGCCTCGGCGACCTGGTAGGGATCGACGAGGAAGTCCTTGCGCATCGCGGGAATACGCACCGGCATGAGTGCGCGCGCGGTGAGTTCCAGGTGCGCAAGCTCGCCTTGGAATTCGCTCGGCTCGGTCAGCACGGAAACGGCAATCGCTCCCGCCGTCGCGTAGCGCCGGACGCGCCGGCCGATATCCTCATCGAGGGTGCGAAGCTGCCCGACCGCAGGCGAGCGCAATTTCAGTTCCGCGATGATGTCGAAGCCCGCCTCGCTCGGCAGGAGCTGCGGCGGCGCGGCCGAGTCGCGCGCCTGCGCCAGCAGGCGGGCTTCGGAACACAGAAGCTTCGCAGCCGCGACCCGCTCCTGACTTCGCAGCGCCATCTGCTTGAGAAAATCGGCGCTCACGGCGACCGCGTTTCAAATGTCGACACGAAATCAACGACGCGTCGCGCCGCGCCACCATCGATCGCGGCAGCCGCCCGCTCTACCGCTTCGCGCGGCACGCGCGTTTCGCCCGCAAGCTCCAACGCCAGCGCTGCGCCCAAGAGCAGGCAATCCCGATGCGGGCCGCGATCCTCGCCATAGAGCACGGAGCGCAGCGAGCGTGCATTGTGCGCGGCGGAGCCACCGGCCAGGGAATGTGCCGTGCAGCGCGCGAGGCCATAGTCCTCCGGCGCGCGCGTCGCGATGGCCACGTGACCGCGATGCACATCAAATAACGTGAACGGCCCGATGGGCGTCGGCTCATCCCAGCCTTCCGCGCCATGCACGACGAAGGCGCGCTCGATCTCAAGACCCGCAAGCGTATCGGCGATGAGCTGCGCCGCCTGTACGCTGAATGCTCCGATCAGATGCAAGGGCGGCTCCGCGGGATTCACGAGCGGTCCTAGAATATTGAAAATCGTGCGCACCCCTAACGCCGCGCGTACCGGTGCGAGCGCCTTCATCGCCGGATGGTAGTGGGGCGAGAACAGGAAGGTGAATTTGCTCGCGGCCAGGCACTCGCCTGCTGCCGCGCTGTCAAGCGGCAGCACCAGCCCCAATGCCTCGAGCACATCGGCACTGCCGGCGCGGCTCGACACCGATCGATTGCCGTGTTTGACGACGTCAAGTCCACAGGCCGCGACTAAGAGCGCGGTGCCGGTTGAAATGTTAAGACTGCCCGACGCATCGCCGCCCGTACCGACGATGTCGATCGCGCGTATGCCTGCGGGAAGCTGCGGCCGGCGCGCGAGCCTGCGCATGGCCTTGGCAAAGCCGCGCACCTCATCCGCGACCACGCCTTTGCTGCGCATCGCGGCCAGCACCGCGCCCGCAAGTGCAGCCGGAGTATCCGGATCCGTGAGGTGCGTAAGGACGTCCTCGGATTCGGTTTCGGAGAGGTTCCTCCTCTGCAGCAGCCGCTCGAGAATTTCACGCAGAGGCGGCATGCAAGGCTCCGGGAACGGCTTCCGTGCGGCGCTCGCCCGAAGCGAGCGTAAGAAAATTCCGCAACAGCTGCGGACCCTCGGGCGTCAGTATGCTTTCCGGATGAAACTGCACGCCTTCAACGACCAGGCTGCGATGCCGCACGCCCATGATCTCGCCTTCAGGCGTGCGCGCGTTTACTTCGAGCACCGCCGGCATCTCGGCGGGGGCGGCGATGAGCGAATGATACCGACCCACCTCGCAAGGCTGCGAAAGTCCCGCGAACACCGTACCGCCGTCGTGCTCCACGAGCGAGGTCTTGCCGTGCATGAGGCGCCCGGCGCGCACGACTTTGCCGCCGAAAACCTCGACGATCGACTGGTGACCCAGACACACACCCAAGACCGGCACGCGGCCCGCGAAAGCGCGGATCATCTGCATGGACACGCCCGCATCGTACGGCGTTCCCGGACCGGGCGACACGCACAGGTGCGTGGGCTGCAGAAGCCGGGCCTCCTCCTCGGTGATCGCGTCATTGCGATAGACCAGCACTTCGGCGCCCAGGACGAGAAATGCCTGCACCAGGTTGTAGGTGAAGGAGTCGTAGTTGTCGATCAGGAGCAGCCGCGGCATCACAGGTCCGCCTGTGCAAGCTCGAGCGCACGCGCGACCGCATGACTCTTGGCGAGCACCTCATCGTGCTCCGTCGCCGCAACGCTGTCGGCAACGATTCCGGCACCCGCCTGGTAGCTGTATTCGTCGCCGCGAAACACAAGAGTACGGATGGTGATGGCCTGATCCATGTCGCCACGCGCGCCAAAATAACCGACAGTGCCGCCATACAGGCCGCGATTAACGGGCTCAAGCTCATCGATGATCTGCATGGCCCGCACTTTGGGCGCGCCCACGAGCGTACCTGCCGGGAACGTCGCCGCAAAGAGGTCGAACGCATCGCAGCCCGCTGCAAGCTCGCCGTGCACGCCGCTCACCATGTGCATGACATGACTGTAACGTTCGATGGCGCGGTAGGGATCAACCCGCACGGTGCCGGCGCGCGCCACGCGCCCGAGATCGTTGCGCGCAAGATCCACCAGCATGACGTGCTCCGCGCTTTCCTTCGGATCGGCGAGGAGCTCGGTCTCGCGCGCGCTGTCGAGCGCCGCATCATCCGCGCGCGGCCGCGTACCGGCGAGCGGCCGCAGCTGCGCGTGACGCCGGTTCAGCTTCACGAGCGCCTCGGGCGATGAGCCGACGACGGTCACATCGCCCAGCGCACAGTAGTACATGTATGGCGAAGGATTGATGAGCCGCAGCGCGCGGTAGGCCTGAAAGGGATCAAGCTCGTGCCGTCCGCCGAAGCGCGCCGACAGCACGAGCTGATAGACATCCCCGGATGCGATGTACTCCTGGGTGCGGGACACGCCGGACATGAAGTCGGCGCGGCTGAACGCCGCAGTGGGCGCAGCATACCGGCCGCCGCGCGCGCCATTGGGAAGCGCGCCGTGCAGGGCGCGGATGACCTCGTTGCGCAACGAACGCCGCTCGGCCTCGGAGCCGGCGTGCAGAAGCGCGATGCTGCGGGTCAGATGATCGAATACCAGCAGCGACGCGGGCGCGACGTAATGCATCGCGGGCACCGCATTCAAGATCGAGCGGCGCGCCGGCAGGCGCTCGAAGAATCTCACGACATCGTACGAAGCGTAACCGACGAGTCCGCCTGCGAGCGGCACGCCGGCAATGTCGGGCAGCGGCCGCGGCGCGCGCGCAAGTCCCCGGCGCAGGATGTTGAGAAGCTCGGCCCCGCTGTTGGGCAGGGGCTCGGTCTGTCCACCGATCGTGACCCCGCTTGCCGAAACCTTGAGCTCAAGACAATCCCCGAAGCCGATGAACGAGTAACGCGCGAGCCGCTCGCCTCCCTCGACGCTCTCCAGGAGAAAGCGCGGATTCAGGGAGGAGAGCTTCATGAACGCCGAAACCGGCGTATCAAGATCACCCCAGATGTCGAACGGTGGCTTCAAAATTAAATCTTCCAAAAAAAAACCCATCCCGGCGGCTCTCCGGCGGATGGGTCTCGTGGCCTTACAATCTTTAAAACGTAGAAACTAGCCGCGCCTTGACACCCACTCCGCAAGTTGCGGGCGCCACCACCAGAGCATTGGGGAATTGAGCGGTTGTCGCGACATTTGCGGTGGAGTATGGCGGGGCGCCGTCGCGGCCGTCAAGAATCCAGATTCCCTCCTTCAGCTACAATGCGCCAGCCGCAGCAGATTGCAGGGGAGTCATACGTGAAGTGGACCGAACTCATAGAAAGCTGGCGCCAGGGGGCAAGCGGCACGCGCACCGCGAGCGAATATGCGGTGCACCTGCCGCTCGATGACGCGGCGCGCCTGCACGCCCTGATGGAAATGTTTCCGGGCCGCACGCCCGAGCAGCTGATCACGGACCTCCTCGGCGTCGCGCTGCAGGAGGTCGCGGCGGCCATGCCCTATGTTCCGGGCGGCAAGGTGATCGCGACCGACGATCAGGGCGACCCGATCTATGAAGACGCAGGTCCGACACCGCGCTTCATGGAGCTCACGCGCCGCAATCGGAAAAAACTCGAGACCGAGCTTAAGAAAGGCTGAATGCCGATGCCCTCGTTCGATGTCGTCTCGGAGCTGGATGCACACGAAGTAACCAACGCGGTCGACCAGGCCAATCGCGAGCTCTCGCAGCGCTTCGATTTCAAAGACACCGGCGCGCGCTACGAATTGCTTGATTTCGTCGTGACGCTGCATGCCGAGGTGGAGTTTCAACTCAAACAGATGCTCGACATTCTGAAGCTGCGCCTGTCCAAACGCGGCGTCGACATTGCCTGCCTCGAGGCGAAGGAACCGCAGACCAATCTCTCCGCCGCGAAGCAGGATGCCGTCCTGCGCCACGGCATCGACCAGGAGACCGGCAAGAAGATCGTGCGGCTCATCAAAGACTCGAAGCTCAAGGTCCAGGCGAGCCTGCAGGGCGACAAAGTGCGCGTCAGCGCCAAGCAGCGCGATGAGCTGCAGTCGACGATGCAGTTCCTGAGAAAGGCGGGCATCGAAGTGCCGCTGCAGTTCAACAATTTCCGCGACTAGAAGCTTTCCTCAAAGTCGCTGCATAGCGTGCAGTTGTCGCCGCTCGTCTTTCGGCCAGAGTTCTGCCGCCGGATAGGACCGGCCCGTCTGTGGTTAGATACAGACTCTGACACGCGGGCAGGAACCAAAGGCTGCGCATGACGTCGGCGCGCCTCAGGGTTTCCGCAAGGTAGGGAAGCCGCCGACCTTCGGTCGGCTCGCGATGGCTCGCTGTTGCGCGGCTTGCCGATTGTCGAACGCTTTGCTCACGGTAATTCCCCTGACCTGGATAACTTGGGTGGTCCATCCTCGTGTGTGTCGCGCTTGTCTTTGATGAGCTGGCACAACGCGGAAGTGGCATCGAGCGCGCTCGGGCCGAGTCCCGAGAGCCGCTGATCCTCAAACGCGATGAGTGCATCGCCTCTCACCGCCTTCAACGTGCCGAAGCCCCTCCAATCATCGAGCCATGCGCGCGCTGCGCCCGGCGGGGATGCTGCGATGATGATGTCGGGATTGCGCGCGATCACCGCCTCGATGTCCACCACCGGTGCGGCTTCTTTGAGATCGGCGAATATGTTGGTCGCCCCGCAGAGGCGTAACGCGTCGGACATGAGATGCTTGCCGCCCACCGTATAGATCGGCCGATCCCATATCTGCAGAAGCGCGCTCACAGGCTGACCGCCGCCGTAACGGCTGGTCAACTCATTAAGACGCGCTTCGAGCGCGCGCGCCGCGCGCTCAGCCGCTGCTTCGGTACCCGCGAGCGCCCCCAACCTGCGCAGGGAATCCGGAAATTCGCTGAAGGCATCGACGCGCTCGCGGTACACCGGCACACCAATGCGCTCGACCTGGGCGATCTGCGCAGGATTGCCGCCCTCGGGCCAGACAATGACGACGTCGGGATGCAGTGCGACGACGCGCTCCATGTCGATCGCGGCGGCATCGCCGATGCGCGGCACGCGGCGCGCCGCGGGCGGATCGTCGGAATATTCGACCGTGGCGATGACCGCCGCGCCCGCGCCGGCGGCAAACAGCATCTCAGTCACGCCCGGAGCAAGGCTCACGATGCGCCGGGCGGCGTGCGGCAGGGTGATGCGGCTTCCCAAATCGTCGCTGACCGTCACCGCAGCATGCGCAGCTGGCAGCCGCAGCGCGAACGCGACACAAAGAGCCGCCGCTGTGCGCACAAGGGCACTCATTCCCGGCGTGCCCGGGCGCAATCCGCCACGCGGGTTCGCATCGTTGATCCGCTCTTGAGGACCGGAGAGAGACGATCCGCCCGTGCTATTTGATGGAGCCCGGGCGGCGCATCATCTTTCTGATCTCAGCCACATGCGCCTCTTCGGCCGCGATCTGATCGCGCGCGTATTCTTCCAGCATGACGCTCTTGCCCGTAACAAGCTCCAGGAGCTTGTGATACTCGTCGAGCCCCTCTTCCTCGTGTGCGAGCGCCTCGCCGAGTATTTCATCGACGTTGTGTTTGTGTGTCTCAAGGAGCGCACCGATCTTGAGCGACGGATGGTCGCCGAGATTTGAGATGTGCTCGCCCGCAAGGGTTGCATGCGCCTGCGATTCATTCGCCTGGGCGCGCAGCCACGCGACGATCGGGATGCGGTTGTGCCCGAAAATCATAAAGCTGTAATGCAGGTAGCGCACAAGACCCGCGAGTTCCAGCTCCAGAATCTGATTCAGAATCGGAACGATGGCCGCTTTGTCTTTGTCGTTGAGGGATACGTGAGACATGTCCGGCTCCGCAAGAGGTGTATAGATCAGGAACGCGAGTCTAAACGACCGATGCGCGCGCGATGCGCCGCACGGAGCCTGCTGTCTTAATGTTGAATTATTGACAGCGCGTCAAAGCGTGGCTTAAGCTGACGCCACCATGAATGATCTCGCTGACCGCCGCCAGGAAGAAAAGGAACGTCGCCGCGCCGAGATTCTCGACGCCGCCGAAGCGGTCGCGGCAACCCACGGCTGGGATGAAATGACGATGGACCAGGTCGCGCGGCGCGCGCGTCTTTCGCGGGCGCTTCTGTATGTCTATTTCACCGACAAGACGGATCTGATGTTCGGCATCGGCGAACGCGCCATGGTGATTCTGCTGCGGCGCTTCACCGAAGGCGCAGCGCGACACAGCCGGGGCATCGACCAGTTCGAGGCGATCGGTCGCGCCTACGTGGCCTTTGCGCAGGAGCATCCGGTGTATTTTGGTGTTCTGGCGCGCTGCGAGCTGCACACCCCCGCGGATGCGAAGCTCGAAGGTAACGAAGCCCAATGCGCCAGCATGAGCGATTCCCTGCAGGCTCTCTTAGTCTCGACGCTCGAGGCCGGCATGCGCGATGGCTCCATTCGCGCTGACGCCGGCCACCCGGCAACGGTGGCGGTCGTGCTATGGGGGTTTCTGCACGGCGTCATCCAGGTCGCGGCGAGCAAAGCGAGCCTCCTGGGTCACCGTGACGTGAACGTCAGGCATCTTCTGGATCAGGGGCTGATCATGGCCATCCGCTCGGTGGCCACCACGCCCTGAAGCCACAGGTCGCTCTTGTTCAGGCGGCTCTCGACGCCTCGGCAATCCGCGCCACCGCGTGTACCGTTGCGGCGATGCGAACCGCGCTCTGCACGGCTTCGCGGCTAAATCCGTGCTTGCGCAGCTGGCGCTCGTGAGCCACTACACAGGTGCCACAGCCATTGATCGCCGAGACGGCGAGCGACAAGAGCTCGAAATCAAGCTTGTCGATGCCGGGGTTGCCGATGACATTCATGCGCAGCCGTGCCGGCATCTGCTTGTACTCCTCATCCTCGACCAAGTGCAGGAAGCGGTAGTAGACGTTGTTCATGCCCATGATTGCCGCGGCTGCATGCGCGGCCTGCACGTGCGCCGCATCCAGCTGAGCGGTCGCAAGCCCCTCGATGTCGCGGGTGAAAGCGCTGTTGCGCGAAGCCGCGGCCGAGGCGAGCGCTACGGCCCAGATCTGCTTCTCGGACAACCCCGGCGCTCCGGCCGGGGTGAGCACCGAGCCCAAATTGAGCTTCAGATCGCGCGCGTACTCGGGCAGCGCATCGCGAATTTCATCGAGTGTCATGATCAGGCCGCCTTCAAGGTGTCGTCACCCTTCTGCCAGTTGCAGGGGCAGAGCTCATCAGTCTGCAGTGCGTCGAGCACCCGCAGCACTTCATCCGGGCTCCTGCCGACATTGAGGTCGGTGACATAGACGAAACGCACCACGCCCTCAGGGTCGACGATGAACGTCGCGCGCTGTGCGACACCGGCTTCCGGATCGAGAATTCCCAACGCCTGGCTCAGCTCGCGCTTGATGTCCGAAAGCATCGGGAAAGGAAGATTGCGCAGCTCTTCCTTGTCCTTGCGCCAGGCAAGATGCACGAACTCGCTGTCGGTGCTGACGCCCAGAAGCTGCGCGTCGCGGGCCCTGAACTCCCGGTCGAGTTTGCCGAAGGCCGCGATTTCAGTCGGGCATACGAAGGTGAAATCTTTCGGCCAGAAGAATACGACCCGCCATTTGCCGGCATGGCTTTCGCCGCTGAACGGCTGGAAGGCCTTGGTGAGGTCGTTCGAGACGACGCCGGTAAGGGAATAAGCGGGAAATTTTTGACCAATGCTCAACATGTCCTGTCTCCTTTGCGAATGCTGGGCATTGTCGGCTTTGATGCTTCATTGGTCTAATCGATTGATGTTATAGTTCCGATAGGTATCATGAATCGACCCCGCCCCCATGTCCGACCTTAAGCTGAAGGATCTGCGCTATCTCGTCGCGGTTGCCGACACGCGCCACTTCGGGCGCGCGGCGGAGCTGTGCTTCGTCAGCCAGCCGACACTGTCGACGCAGCTGAAGAAGCTTGAGGAATATCTTGGCGTGCAGCTCATCGAGCGCCAGCCGAAGCGCGTCGCGTTGACCGGACCCGGGATCGAGATCGTGGCGCGCGCGCGCCGCATCCTGGAGGCGGCCGATGAGGTCATTACGCTGGCGCGCTCGCATCGCGATCCGTTGGCCGGAATCTTGCGAGTCGCACTCCTGCCGACCATAGGGCCGTACTTATTGCCGCGGGTGGCGCGCGAAATCAAAAAAGCGCTGCCGCGCCTTGAGCTGCGGCTCTACGAATATCCGACCGCCGCAATGCTCGCGAAGCTGCGCGCCGGCGAGATTGACCTCGGGATTCTGGCGTTGCCGGTGGACATGGATGGCCTCGACGCCCTGGAGCTCTACGACGAGCCCTTCATGGTCGCGGTGTCCTCAGCACATCCGCTCGCGAATCGGCCCACGATCCGCGTGCAGGACCTGGCGGATGAGACGCTCCTCCTCCTCGAGGATGGCCACTGTCTGCGGGATCAGGCGCTGGCAGTGTGCGGCCAGGTTGGCGTGCATGAAGCTCAGGATTTTCGTGCGACGAGCCTTGAAACATTGCGCCAGATGGTGGCCACCGGCGCAGGTGTCACCCTGCTGCCGGAACTAGCAACCCTCGGCGCCTATCGCCATGCCCGCGGAGTGGTTGTGCGGCCCTTTGCGCGCCCTGCGCCGGCGAGAAAAATTGGCGGCATCTGGCGCAAGACGACCGCACGCCTCGCTGTCATTGAGGCCGTCTGCAAAGTGATTGCGGCACACGCCCGCTAACGGCGTGCGCGATTCGCAAGTACGATCGCCGCGAGCACGATGGCGCCGCCTGCGAACTGCGTGAGAGTCAGGCGCTCACCCAGAATCCACGCCGCGTACACCGCGGCCGCGAGCGGCTGCACCAGCATCGCGACCGAGCCAAAGCTTGCCGGCAGGTAAGCAAGCCCATAAGCGATGAGTCCCTGACCGATGACCTGCGCGATGAGTGCAAGTCCCACGAGCAGCATCCAGCCGTGCAGCGTGTCGGGAAAGATTTTCTGACCGATCATGAGTGGCGCCAGGAGCAGCGTGAAAATGACCGTGGTGCGCAACATGAGCGCGCCCGTGCCGTAGGTGGTCCCGAGCCGCGCAACCACCACAATATAAGCGCCGTAGAAGAAGGCCGTACCGAGCCCCAGAATATCCCCGACCAGCGCGCCCCGGACCTCACCGAGCTTCGGACTGACAATGAGGAAGACGCCGAAGATCGCGATCGCAAGCGCCACGACAAATTGTGCGGTCGGTCGCTCACGCCACACGATCCAGGCGATCAAAGTGACAAAAACCGGCGAGAGATTCGCCTCCAGTGTCGCCGCCGTGACCGATGTCAGGATGAGCGACCAGTGCCACAGCGCAAGGTCTCCTGCGAAAAACGCGCCGGCCCACCAGATGCGAGAATCCCTGAGTCCCGTGCGCCAGCTGTCCCCGGGCCGCGCTTCCAGTCGCGCCCACAGGGCAAGAAAGGGCAGTGCCAAGACGCCGCGCCAAAAACCGGTTGCGGTCGGCCCCGTCTCCGAAAGGCGTACGAACACGCCGGAGCTTGCAACGATGGCGGCGCCTGCGAAGAGTGCAACGAGGGGAAACGGTTCGTGACGATCTAAGGGGCGTCGCATCAATGCCACTTTGGCATAATTCAGGCAGCGGCGCGTCTAGAGCTGCGCTGCGCAGGGTGAGAATTCCGCTTGGCTAAATCTCGAGCATCTTCCGATTACATCTCGCCCTACGACAGGCTGTCGTGGAGCGATCGCGAAGTTGAACATCTGCTCGCAACCGGCATCCACCGCCGTGAGCTCGTAAGCTATTTCGGCGCGGTCGAGTACCGCGAGCTTGCAAGACTGGCGCGCGCTGCGCGCATCGCTGTCGCCCGAGCCGATGCGCCGCGGGTATTCATTGTTCCGGGAATCATGGGATCGCAGCTCGGGCAGCGACGCCGCGCACCGCTGCCCGACGACGTACTGTGGCTCGACCCGATCGACATCACGGCCGGCCGGCTCAATAAACTGAAGCCCGCCCGCACCGATGGTGTCGTGTCGCTGGGAGTCGTCTTGTATACGTACCTGCGACTGAAGCTGCATCTGCAGGCGCAAGGCTTCAACCCCATCTTTCACGATTACGACTGGCGCCTCGGCGTGGACGTTCTCGGGCGTGTGCTCGCCGAACGACTGCGGCGCGAGAGCGCGCAACGAATCATGCTGGTGGCGCATAGCATGGGCGGCCTCGTCAGTCGCGCGGCGCTTGCACTGCCAGGCACCGCGCGGGTCGAGCGCGTGGTGCTCCTCGGCACGCCAAATTTTGGCTCCTTCGCCCCAGTACAGGCACTGCGCGGCACCTACCCCGTCGTGCGCAAGATCGCGCGTCTCAACCGGCGGCAGTCGGCCGAATGGCTGGCTCAGGAGGTATTCAATGCCTTCCCCAGCCTGTATCACCTGCTGCCGACACCGGGCCACGGCGGCGCGCTTGATCTTTTCGACCCGGCGCAGTGGCCCGAGAGCGGCCCGCGGCCGCGTGCGCATCTTCTCACGCAGGCGCGCCTTCTCGGTCGCGAACTTGCACCCGGGGATGAGCGCTTTGCCGTCATCGCAGGAGCAAATCAGGAAACCGTAACGGCAGTTGAGCGCCGCCGCGACGATTTTCTCTACACCGTCACCCGCCACGGAGACGGTACGGTGCCGACGGCGAACGCGCTGTTACCGGGCGTGCGCACCTACTACACCGGCGTGGCACATAGCGAACTCACGCGCGATAAGAATATCGCACTCGCAATCGCCGATATTTTGCGCGGCGGTACCACGCGGCGTCTGCCCACGCGCTGCGCCCGCTCGGGCGCGGCGCAAGCGCACATCAGCGACCGCCAGTTGCGGCGCACTCAAAATGCCAAAGTCGACTGGAGCCGGCTCGACCCCGAGGCGCGGCGCGATTTTCTGCAGTCATTGAACGAGCCGCCGGCGCTGGTGCTGCGCGTTCCCGCGCGGCGCTCGCGCCAGAGCCGGCTTTAACAGCCTGACTCACTGACAGGCATTTTTTTAGCGGGCTCGAAATTGCGGAATCATTTCGCGCTCCTCATGCTCCGCCGGATTGCGCAATTCGCTGGCGGGTGCAACATCGTGTTGCTCGTTGTCAGCCCGGAAGTCCGATGCCGGTCGACTTCAAAGACGGTTAAGGCGTGCGTAATCGAGCTTGTTTGATGCAGCGTCTGGCGGCGGAAGGGCCCTTGAGCGCGATGATTTGGTATTTCTCGTCGCTCAACTCGTGATAGTTGACAAAAAACTCTTCGAGTTCCCGAACGAAGTGCTTCCCTAAATCACTTAGTTTTTTAATATGCGCGTAGCTGTGATTTCCGCTCTCCACCGCTACGACGCGATCGTTACGTTCTGGCTTGCCTTTCTTCTTGTCCCGTTGTTCTCCTTCGATGATTCCCACGATCCGGCAGGTCAGCTTGCAGCCGGGAAATGCCGGTTCGTCCATGAGAACGAGTACGTCCAAGGGGTCGCCATCGCCACCCCGGGTCGAAGGAACAAAACCAAAGTCATACGGGAATGCCATCCCGGCTGGCAGGACCTTCTTTAGCTGGAAGATGCGCTCTTCCTGATAAAACGCGTACTTGTTGCGGCTGCCCTTCGGCGTTTCAATGACCACTATGGTAAGTCCAGTGTCATCGAAAAGCGCAAGCTTCGTGGGATCCGCGAGACCCTTGCCGCTCTTGGTACGCCTACGCATTAGTGATTTGTCCATCGCGCAGCCCACAGGTACGCTGGGCCTGACGACCAACAGCGAGTAGCCAAGCTGATTTGTTCCGCGGTGGAGCTGCGCGATGCATGATTTGAATCTCGGCGAAACTGACATCGTGTCGATCCTGAAGCCAGACAGCTTGATCGGCGCATTGATCTACCTCGCGATCTTCGTCATGGTCGCGTTGCTGGTTTCGCGAGCGCTTCGCGCCGCGGTGCACGCGGCCATGACCCGCAAAGGGCACGTCGACCTCACGACGATCAGCTTCCTGCAGCAGTTGGGATCGGCGTTGACGTGGGTGATTGCCCTCATCCTGTATGCCCACCTGATTCCGGTCCTGCGATCGATGGGTACCGCCCTGCTGGCAGGAGCGAGCATCGCGTCGGTTGTCATCGGACTCGCCGCTCAGAGTACGCTGGGTAACCTCGTAGCCGGCATCGCCATCACGATTTATCGGCCCTTCCGGCTCGGCGATCGCCTGCAGGTAGCCGCTCCCACGGGCACGGAGATGGGGGTCGTGCAGCTCATCTCGCTCGGCTATACAACACTGCGCACGGCCGACGGTCGCGAAGTAGTGCTCCCGAATGCGCTTGCCGCAAGCCAAGTGCTCCTGAATCTGACGGCGATGCGCGCCGCAGCGACGCTCGCCATCACCATTCGCGTCCCACGAACGGCGCCCTTCGAGAAGGCTCAAGAGATCGCTACCGAGGCCGCGAAAGCAGTCATTGGCGCGGCGGCGGTCAAGGGATGTTATCTAAAGAGCATAGAGACGAACGCCGCGGTCCTCGATCTGAGTATTGAGGCGCCCTCAACGGAGCCGATTGAGGCAACGCGCGCGAAGCTACTTTCGGCGCTCGACCGAAAGTTCTCGGAATCGGGCTTTGATGGGCCGGACGGCAAGGTCGTCACTTTCGCGTGAAGCGCCGCACACATAAGCAGCAAAGAAATCTGAATTGCTGATAAGACTTTCGGCTTCAGAAGGTGGCGGAACCCAGCCCCCTGCGATTCCGAGGGAAGGGCGGCGTTTCCCCATACCGAGTCGCATATAGCGGACGAGGCGCCAAACGGCGAACGCAAGCAAAGCCAAAAGAAGGATGAGACGATCCGATCTTTGCATGCTCACGCTTCCCAAAAATCAGCACACACCCTCAGCACCCGACTGAGATGGCACCGCAGCCAATGATTGGCCTACTCGCTGCAGGCAACGCCAGCAGGCGCTCCGGTGGGCGCAGCCATTCTCACGGCGTCCGACTCGAGTTTAGTCAATTGCAAATGCTGAACGGCGGGAGGGTGTGTCGGAGACATCGTGAAAAATACGCCGACGGTTCCGTTTGGACAGGCGAGATTGAATTGCCCTCGCAGCCAGTTCTCCGCTATCACGGGCGCCGCCGTGCAGTTATCGCCTACTATTTCTTTCAGCTTCTGGATCTCGGCACGCCGCTGCGCGATCGGCGCATCGATGAATAAATTCATCGCTGCCATCTGCTTCGCCTCAGCGTCATCCCAAGCGTTCCACAGATTGAATATATGATCGCGCGCCTGCGTCAGAATGGGCGATGCCGGCAGCTCGCGACGCTGTAAGCCACCGGTCTTCAGCAGCGCATCCCAGGCGCGGCTCACCGACTCGGAGGGTCCCGAGTAGGTCAACGTCGCCATTGCAAAGATGCCGACGCCGTAGTCGGGCAGCCATGCCATGTAGGAGCCGAATCCGGGCAAGCCGCCAGAGTGACCGACAATGTGCTCAAAGCGGCAGTCGCTGGTGACGCGTAAACCGTAGCCGTAGCCCGTTTCGCTGCCCTGTAGCTTGCCGTCTGTGCGACGCACTGTGAGATTGGCCGGTGTCCACAAGTGACTCATCTCGCGCACTGAACTGCGACGCACAGGACCGTCATCCGCGTCATCGCGCGGTGGCCAGGCGGCCAGATGAAACGCGACGTATCCGCCCAGATCGTTGGCGGTGGTCAGCAATCCCCCCATCGATCCGAACACTCCCTGTGGCAGTGGCGGTTCTACAAGATAAGTCCCGTCGGGCTGCAGACGATAGCCGACGGCGCGGGTCGCGAGCGGAACCTGCGAGAAATCGAATGTGGAGGATTCCATGTGCAGTTTGTCAAGAATTTCCCGGCGCACGTACTTCTCGTAGGCGACTCCCGAGGCTTTCGTCACGATACGGCCCAGGAGAGCAAACGCGTAGTTCGAATATTCGTACCGCGTCCCCGGCGGCGTGGAAAACGGAATGCCACGCTCGAGCCATTTCGTCAGATCCGCATCGCTCGCCGCGAGCTGCTGATCTCCCCAGGGGTTATCCTCCGGGAACCCCGCGCTGTGACTCAATAATTGACGCACCCGCAGAGGCGCGGTATCGCGGGTGGGCAATGGCATGCGGGCGAATTCCGGCAGCCATTTCGAAACCGGATCGTCCAACGAAAGCTTGCCCTCATCGCGCAGCTTCAGAATGGCGAGCGTCGTGAAACTCTTCGTCATGGAGGCGATGCGAAATACGGTGCCAGCGGTCACGGGTGCGTTGGTGGCGCGATCCTGCACGCCGAACGTGCCGACGTGCGCGAGGCGTCCATCGATAACGACTCCCCACACCATTCCGGGAATCTTCTTATCGGTGGCGTATGCCTGAAATATCCCGTCAATATCCGGGAAGGCGGTTTCAAGCTTCGCAACGCGATCGGGCAGCGTGAAACGGGCCTCGGGATAGTCCTCGTTCGCAGCCGCGGACGGGGCCGCGCAGGCGGCGAGGATCCCGAGGAATCCCAGGAGGCCAAGAGCGCGGTAGTTAGGCATCACTCCGCGGACGACCCACCGAATATGCTTTCAACATTCGGCAATGACGCCGTCGCGCTTCAAATGAGTGCGGCATCGCTTTCCGTCACGCTCGGCGCGCCGCTTTGAACGATGCGCGCGAGCGCAAGCGCTCGCGGCAATATCTGCTGAGCATAGAAGCGCGCGGTCGCAAGCTTTGCCTCGTAGAAGTCCCGCTCCGCGCCGGTGCGCTGACTCACTGCAATTGCCGCCGACTTTGCCATGAGCCAGCCGCCGGTCACGAAACCACACAGCATCAGATAGGGAACCGACACGGCAAGCGCCCGCTCCTTGCCCGCGGAGAAAGCTTGCACCAGCGAATCCGTCGCCTCGCGCAGCTGCTCGACGGCCTCAAGCGTTGAGTTCTTCACGGTACGCATGACCGCGTCGCTGCCTTCCAGCGCCTCAAGCTCCGTGCGCATCTGCACAATGAGTGCGCTCATGGCCGCGCCTCGATCGCGACCGATCTTGCGCCCGATGAGGTCGTTCGCCTGGATGCCCGTCGTACCTTCGTAAATCGTCGTGATGCGCAGGTCGCGGATGTATTGGGCGGCGCCTGTTTCCTCGATGAAGCCCATCCCGCCATGAACCTGAACGCCTACTGCCACGAGCTCATTGCCAAGCTCGGTGCACCACCCTTTGACGATGGGTATCAATAGATCCACGCGTGTCTGGGCTTTCTGGCGCAGCTCGATCTGTCCATCGTGCTCGGCAACATCCAGTTGCAAGGCGGCGTACAGGCACGACGCCCGCATCGCCGCAACACAGGATTTCATCGTCAGCAGCATGCGTTTGACGTCGGGGTGATAGACGATGGTGGCCGGCGCGCCCGCGGGCGATCCGGCCGGCTGTCCCTGTACGCGACTGCGCGCCCACTCGGCTGCCCGCTGCAAGGCGCGCTCGGCGACCGCATAGCCCTCTACACCCACGGACAAGCGCGCCGCGTTCATCATGATGAACATGTACTCGAGCCCGCGGTTGGCCTCGCCGATGAGGTAGCCGACGGCTCCGTTGCCATCGCCGAAGGCGAGCATGCAGGTGGGACTCGCATGTATGCCGAGCTTGTGTTCGATCGACACGCAGCGCAGCTCGTTCCGTGCACCCAGCGTGCCGTCATCATTCACGAGTACCTTCGGCACGATAAAGAGCGACACGCCCTTTACGCCCGCGGGCGCCCCCTCGATGCGCGCCAGCACCATGTGAATGATGTTCTCGGCGCAGTCGTGATCGCCCCAGGTAATGAAGATCTTTTGCCCGAAGAGCCGGTAGTTTTTCCCGTCCGGAACTGCGCGTGTGCGGATCTGGCCGAGGTCCGAGCCTGCCTGCGGCTCGGTGAGATCCATCGTGCCGGTCCAGATTCCGCGCACCATGTTCGGCAGAAAGAGCTGCTTTTGTACGGGTGAGCCGCAGAGCTTGAGCGCTTCGATCGCACCCTGCGTCAACATCGGACAGAGTTTGAAGGACAGGTTGGCCGCTCCCCAGAGTTCGCGCACAGCGGTGCTCAGAACGTTGGGTACGACCTGACCGCCATACTGCGGATCGGCCCCCAGTTGCGGCCAGCCCCCTTCGACGAATTGCCGATAGGCTTGCGCAAAACCCTTCGGCGTCACGACGCCGTCGCTTGTCCAGCGCGCCCCTTCGCGATCGCCACTCTGATTGAGCGGTTCGAGCACCTGTTCGGCAAAACGCGCCGCCTCGGTGAGAACCGATTCGGCCGTTTCGGGTGAATAGTCGGAAAGTTCTGGGTAGGAGCTTAAGGCTCCCACGCCCAGGAGCTCATCGAGTACGAAGCGAAGCTCCCGGATGGGTGCGCGATACATCAAGCCTCCTCACTGTGCGCGAAGCGTACCGGATGCACCGGCAGCGCGCGCGGATGCGAGCGCCGGCACGATGTTCGCCGCCAGGAAGTCGACGAATCGTTGCACCCGCGTGTCCGCTTCGAGGGTTGCGGCATAGACGGCATAGAGCACGGCCGCCGGCGCGAGCGTCCAATCCGGCAGCACCAGTTTAAGCCGTCCGGTAGCGAGCCCCTGGCGGCATAGGAATTCGGGCAGTAGCGCAACCCCCAGCCCTGCGGCCGCCGCCCCGTGGATGACGGCGGGATCGTTGACCGTGAGTTTCGGCGCGAGCCGCACTTCAGCACGCTGCGAGCCACGCGAGAGCTCCAGACGGAATTCAGGAGAATCCGCATCCGGCGTCAGAAGGTCGTGCTGGCGCAGGTCTTCGGGACGCGCAGGAGCGCCGCGCTGCTGCAGGTAGGCCGGCGTCGCGCACAGGACCGCAGGCGGCGCGCCCAGCAGACGGTAAGAGAACGTCACTCCCTGCGGCAGTCCCGCCCGGATGGCGACGTCCCAGGAGTCCTCCGCCTCGATGGACTGCAGCACCACCTCGAGCGGCACGTCGGGAAAGCTCTCGAGGAACCGGGGCACAAGGGGCGCCAGAAGCGCCCGACCGTAGGTCGGCTCTGCGGCGATTCGCAGCGGCCCTCCGGCCGGCGCATGCAGCTTTGCGATGAGTGCGCAGGCCGCGTCGACCTCCTCGACCATGCGTCTGGCGTACGGATATAGGAGACGCCCGGCGGGTGTGAGAGCAATGCGCCGTGTCGTGCGTTCCAGCACCCGCACTCCGAGCGCCTTTTCAAGGTCGGCCACTGTCCGGCTGACCGCAGCTTTCGGCACGCCGAGGCTGCGTGCAGCGGCCGAAAAGCCATTGAGGTCGACGACCTTCGCGAGAAGCGCAAGCTGCGCAGGTGCCCAGAGGTGACTCATAAAAGGACCAATCCGAATAAATAGCCTTCGTATTGTTTCATTAGAGACGCATTGATTCCAGCTGCCGTCACTTGCCGTCGCAGAACAGATACAGATGCGACCGGCTTCACACTCCCGGCGCGCGCCTCCTGCGATGCTAGGCGCTTGCCTCCAGGGCCGGGAATTCTTTTGCCACTTCCAACCGCCAAAGTAACGCCACGCAAGGCTGCCGATGAGCCTCTCACGGCGGATGCCTTGGGTCGGCAACTGCGTGCCGCGCTGCCACCGATTCGCGTCCATTCATTATCCATTCACAACGAATCGGGTGATGCGATCTGGCTGAGTGAAGGTGCGCTCGGACCGGATGAGCACAACCTCGTCATCGAAGCCCTTGGCACACTGCAGGGGGCGGATAACAAGGACATTCACGGCGCCTCCCTGGATGACGGCCGCAGTGTCGTCTTCCTCGCCGTGCGTGCGCCGCGCGGGGATCTCGTGGGACTCGTCATGGTTCTCGCCGACCCGAAGTCGCTCAAAGGCGAAGCGCCGCTGCGTGCCGTGACACCGCCGCTGCGGGCGATTGTGCAAAAGATAGCCGTGCTGCTGCGCCCCAAATCCGGCGCCACCAGCAGTACGAATTCGTGGGCCAAGCCTCCCGCGTCAGCGAGCGCTGCGACCACCGGCACTGAGCTGGCACTCATGTCCGGATCGCTACCCGTGCTGCGTCCCGCGGTGCCGGAACCGCCGCTGCTGGCTCCGACACAGATAAACGATGTTTTGACGTGGGAGCAGTCCGCCCTCACCGAGGAACCGACAATCCCGGCGGTCGCGACCGCAGCAGAGTCTGTCCGCGAAGAGGATCCGGCAGCGGCCCAGGCAGCGGCCGCAGACCTCGTGCTGAACGTGCAGCAGCTCACCCAACTGCGTTCCGGCGGCCGCACCCGCCGCTATGAAGTGCTCGCACGCTCGAAGCGTGACGTCGGCCGCAAACAGGTGCCGCCCGCGTTCGTCGCGCCTGCGGCGCGCGGTCACGAGGGTGCCGTACTCGACGGCCTCGTCGTGCGTCGGCTCCTCGCCTGGCTTGGCGAAAACCCCATGGTGTGGGATGCGGAGCCGGCGAGCTTCTCGATCAACCTGTCGATCGGCGCGCTCGAGGATCCGAAATTCCTGCAGGGTCTGCCGGCGGAATTGGCTCGCAGCGCCGTCGCCGCCGAATGTATCGGCTTTGAGGTGAGCGAGCTCGCCTGCAATCAGTCGACGGCGCAGGTTGAGCGCTTCGTTGCCGAGTGCGAGAAAATCGGCTGTTTCGTCGTACTCGATAATTTCTCTCTCGACGCCCGCGCCGTGCCGTTTCTGCGCTCACCGGCGGTGCGTCTCGTCAAAATCGATGCGCGGCTCACATCCTCGGCGCTCAAGGACAAGCTCTCGCAGGCGCTCGTGGTGGCAATCGTCCAGGCCTGCAAGGTACTCGGAATTCACTGCGTCGCCAAAAGCGTCGAATCGCAGTCGGCCCTGCAGTGGCTGACGGCGGTCGGCTGCGATCTCGCGCAAGGCTTCGTCCTCGACCGGCCGCTGCCCCTCGAATCGCTCGCGGCCGCGGCCGGCTGCACCAAAGCCGCAGGCGGCGCCGCTCCGAAGCCGCGCTGACGCGCGACGAACCGAACGGATCCTGCGCCCGGTTCAGGCGCTTGCCCTCCTCCGCGCTTCCACTCCTGCCCCAAGCTTCGGTACTGTGGTGAAGCTACGTGGCTTAGCGTAGCCGCTCACTGACGGTGCAGCAGATGCTGACGCTCGACCAATTGCGCTCAAACCGCAATGCGCTTTTCTGGAGCCTCAACGCGGCGGGCTGGGGCGCGTACGCCATCAGCCAGTACTTTGGCTCCCTCCTGCAGGCAAACCCGCCGCGCATGCTGCTCGTTATCGGCATTGCGGCCGCCGCAGGCTTCGTGCTGTCCATGCCGCTGCGCCTCGTCTATCGCAGGCTCTGGGGCCGCTCGCCGGGTGCGATCATTGTCGGCGTACTCGCCTCGTGTTACGCGACGGCGCTCGTCCTTCGCGTCGTCATCAATGTCGCCTACCGAGATCTTGTTGAGCCGAGCTGGCACTTCAGGTCTTTGCTTGAGCTTTTCTTCGGATCGCTGTCGACGACCTATCTGCTGCTTTGCTGGAGCGCCCTGTATTTCGGAATCAAGTATTACGAATCGCTGCAGATCCAGCGCGAAGCGGTGCTCAAAGCAACCGCGCTCGCACAGGAAGCACAGCTGAAGATGCTGCGCTATCAATTGAATCCGCATTTTCTATTCAATACGCTGAACGCAATTTCCACTCTCATCCTCAGCAACCAGAACCGTATTGCAAATCAGGCCGTCTCGCGGCTGTCGGAGTTTCTGCGCTACACCCTCGATCAAGACCCGATGAAGAAAGTCACGCTGAGGAAGGAGATGGAATCACTCGATCTGTACCTCAACACCGAGCGACTGCGTTTCGGCGAGCGGCTGCGCCTCGAGTACGCCATCGAAGAAAGCGCGCTTGAGGCGCTGATGCCGAGTCTCATTCTGCAGCCCATCATCGAGAATGCGGTGAAGCACGCCATCTCGCCGCGCGAGGACGGCGGCTCGATCCGCATCGAGGGCCGCACCCGGGCGGCGATGCTCGAGCTCGCCGTGATTGACGACGGTCCGGGAATGCGCGATGGCGCGGTGCCCGGCGCCGGCCGCGGCGTCGGCTTGCGCAACACGCGCGAGCGCCTGGCTGTGCTCTACGGCGGCAGCCACCGCTTCGCGGTTGCCAACTGCCACCCGGGACTGCGCATCGACATGGCGCTGCCGCTCGAAACGGTGCAAGCATGAGCGCGAAAATCATTACCGTGATAGTCGACGCCGAGGACCTTGCGCGCCGCGGCCTCGAGCAGCGCTTGAGTCACGCGCCCGACTTCAAAGTCGTCGCCCAGTGCGCCAGTGCCCGCGATGCGCTGCCCGCGATCCAGACTCATAAGCCGGACCTCGTGTTTCTCGACATCCAAATGCCGGGCATTTCGGGATTCGAGCTCCTCGCCCAGATACCCCACGAGTCGATGCCGCTGGTCGTATTTGTCACCGCCTACGATCAGTACGCCATTCGCGCGTTCGAGGCGCGGGCCGTGGACTACCTCCTGAAGCCCATTGATGAAGATCGCTTCGAGGCAACGCTTACGAAAGTGCGCGCTCACATTCAGGCACGCGATGCCGCCGAGCAGCGTGACCGGCTCTTTGGACTCATCGCGGAAATCACCGGATGCGGGGAAGTCGCACTCGAGGAACTTCTGGAGCGCGGACGCGAGGCCGTCGAGCCGCGCCATGCCGAGATGCTACCCATCCGGCAGGGCCGCGAGATCGTGCGGGTTCCCATGGCATCGATCGAGTGGATCGATGCCGCCGGCGATTACATGTGCATTCATGCGGGCGGCCAGACGCATATTTTGCGCGGCACCATGAAAGATCTCGAGGATGTCCTGGATCCGCGGCTTTTCCAGCGCGTGCATCGCTCGACCATCGTCAACTTAAGTCGTGTCAAGAGCCTGCGTGCGCACATGAACGGGGAATACTTTCTGACGCTTGAAGGCGCCCAGGAGGTAAAGATGTCGCGCAGCTATCGCGACAAAGTCGAGTACTTCCTCAAAGGCTCTCGGCAGGGCTGAGGCGGCTCATGAAGGACTTGCGCCGGTGACTCCTCGCAGCTTCACCGGCTAGCGATCCGACGGCGCGGCCAGCGAGCCATGCCGTCACGGCCTTCAGGCTCAGCTTTCCGACGACACATTCTCCTGCGCCTCAACCGTTGCGATCCGATCCCGGGTTTCACCCGACCGGACGGGAGCCGAGCCTCACGCGTTCAACTCTTCCCGTGACCGCCTTAGCCGCGCGTCGGTTTCCTGAACTTCAGAACGAAGTTATCGGCCTCGCCGATTGCGATGTATTTGGCGCGGTCCTGATCGCCGAGCGCGAGCGTCGGCGGCAGCGTCCATACGCCCTTCGGCCAGTCCTTCGTATCCTTGGGATTGGCATTCACTTCGGAGGAGCCTGCAAGCTCGAAGCCCGCCTTCTTTGCAAGAGCGATCACATAATCCTCGCGTACGTAGCCGCTCTTGGCTTTCGGATCCTGAAGCTGATCGGACCGGCCGCGGTGCTCCTCAATTCCAAGGATGCCGCCCGGCTTCAACGCGCGAAAGCAAGCCGCAAGAGCCTGGCTTGCGTATCCCGCCTCCATCCAGTTGTGGAAGTTGCGGAAAGTCAGCACCAGATCCGCAGAAGCGGGCGGTGCGATTTCGAAGTGACCCTTGCCAAGCGTCGTCTCGCGTACCGTGCCGAAACGCGCCGACTGCTCCTTCACGCGCGCCCGCCAGTGCGCAAGCGTTGCATCGTCCTCCGGATCCCCTGGCGGCGGCAGCGCGACGGTGTAGTGGCCGTGAGTTGCAAGGTAGGGTGTAAGGATTTCAGTCCAGTAGCCGCCGCCGGGCCACAGCTCGACGACGCTCGCGTCGGGCCTCATTCCAAAGAACGTCAGTTCCTGGACGGGGTGACGCGCGGCATCGCGAGCGACGTAATTTGCGCTGCGGTCGCTGCTCGCAACCGCCGCGGCAAGCGCCGTGTCGCCTGTTGCAGGCGCTGCGGCAAAACCGCTGGTCGCGGCGAAAACCATGACGAGCAGGGGGGTGATCATTTTCATCGCGGGATTCTCCGGGTAGGACGCGGGATTCTACGCGATTTCGCTACCACGAATAGCGCACGCGGTAGCGCACGACGGCCTCGGCGTCTTTGGCGATCGTGACCGGGAAATGAATCGTGTGCGCATCGTCCTTCTCGAAAGGCTGGCTCATCGAGATGACCTTCCAGTTGCTCCAGCGGGCGAGGTTCTCCTTCACCAGCACCTGGACCGCCTGCTCCTTGTGGTTACGCAGCTGGACCTCGATTTCCTCCTCCATCCATTTGGCCTTGTTGTCGACGGCGAAATCGACCTGACGCCGCTCGCCCACGACGTCAAAGGCAGAGCCGAGTTTGATTCGCACAGGCTCATCCTTCGGCGTGTGGTCGATGCGATCTTCGCCGATAAATTCGGGCGCGCCGTCCACTGAGTCGAGCTTCGAGACGCGGATCCGTCCGGCGGGCAGCGGTACGCCGAGGCCGTATTGCTTGTCGTTGCGAAATTCCAGATACACATCCACTTTCTTGTTTGAAGCCACATCGAAACTCCGATCCGTCATCGGGCTTGCGAAGGAGCGCAGCCCTGCGGCCCCGTAATACACGAGGATTTTCTTTGCGGGAATCTGCTTCGCTTGCTCGAAGAGCTCGATCTGCTGCGTGGAGTTGTCGGACAGGGTCGTGCGCCGGCCGAGCGTGTAGAGATGAAACTCGAAGAACGCCTTTTCCTCGAAGCCGCCCTCCGCGGGCGCCGCCGCGACGCTCTGCATGACCCGCCGGGCGATTAGGCTATTCGATGTGGGTTGTACCCTGTTGACGTCGCCCGCAATGAGCTTCAGGCGCGCATCGGGATAGCTGGCGCCGGATTGGTTGATGATGCTGACCCAGGCCGCAAGATCCAGTAAGCCGCTATTCGCGTCCTTGCCTTCATTGAAAACAATGTTGTAATCCGCCCACCAGGTCATGCCTGCGGTCTCGTACATGACGCGCGTGCGCTGCTCCCCGCCGCGTGCGGAATTGAGATTCCAGACGAGCGTGGGCCTCGTATTGAGGCCGCCCGGCAGTTCAGGGAAACGCACCGCCGAGTAGCCATTCAACGCCTGAATCGAGCCATCGTTCGCCTTCAGCACAAGCCCGTTACCCGAGGCGAGCAAAGTGCCGCTGACCGTGACGGACTGCTGCCCCACGGCCCGCTCCACGGTGATCGGCCGGTCGATGTATTTGAGTAGCAGTTTTTCGGTGCTGACGAGATCGAACTGAAAATTCTGCTCAAGCACATGCGTGCGCGGATCGGTAAGCGAGCTGAAAGACACCGTGGTGGGGTCGATGAGCGCGGCAACGTCCGTGAATTTCACTGTCGAACGGCCGGTCTCAATCTGCAGGCTGCGATCCTGACGGACGATTGCAAATCCGGGCACCGCCATGCCATTCGACACTGCGCTTCCGGGAACCGGACGGTACATTTCCGCCGGGATCGCGCCCGGCTGCGCGGAGCTGTAAATCGTTATCGCTGTTTCATCCCGGTCCGCGCTCCATGCGCTGCCGGCAATCATCAGGACTGCGGCCGCCACCCAAGAATCACGCCTCGGCTTGCGCATCACGGTTGCCTTTTATCTGTTTTGCCCGGACATGAGACCCTCACCGACGATCACCGCTTTCCCTATTGCGATGCAACATTCGGTGTCCGGGCCGCGACCCGAAATGAGAGCTGCGTCGCGAACCGCGCCATTCGGGAATCCGGTTCTGTGAGCCACACCCCGCGTCGTCGATCGGCGACTCTGCAAGATATGATGGCTAGCAACTGTGAGTCCAATCAATGAATCCTTACACCGGAAGCCTTCTGTGATGGAAGCCGTGTCTCGCTCTGCCCCGGAAAATTCAAGTTTGGCTGACACACCAGCGTTGGCCGGTCCTCCGGCCGAGGCAAGCGCCGCCTCTGCCACCGGGGCTGCCGCCGTCGTGACGCCGCTTATGGACCGGGATTTCATCGTTCGCAACCAGGTCGTCGAGCGCTACCTCTCCGGCAAGCTGCCCATCAAGGGCGCGACCGACTTTGAACGCTTCTGCCGTCAGGAGCCGGAAGTTCTCGATGAAATCGGACTCGCGGAGCGCGTGAATTCGGCCCTGCGGCTGCTCGAGGCGAGCGGCAAGCCCGAGCCGTGGCAGCAGGCGGCGAAAAAGCCCTGGGAGAAGCCGCAGATGCTCTTTGGGTTGGGTGCCGCCGCCCTCGTGCTGGTGATGGCCCTCGCAGTCGTCGGCAGCGGCAGCGTCGACAAGAGCCGCAGCATCGCGAAGCTCAAATCGCAGCTCCTCGAACAGCCCCTCGAGCCTGCCGGGAGCACCCGCACGATTCAGCTCATCCCGAGCCGCGTCGGCAGCTCCACCGTGCCTGTGATCACGATCGGCGGCGCGACGACGCAGCTTGCCGATCTTAAGATCGATATGAATCATTCGCCCTACCGGGCCTTTCGCGTAACGATCGATCGCGTCGACCAGGGTCGGGTCGCAATCCTGCATAACGTGATGAAAGACTCCAACGGCAACGTGCATCTTGCGCTCAATAGCTCGGCACTCGGACCCGGACGTTATCAGTTCACGCTCGACGGTCTGACGTGGCGAGGCGAACCGGAGCCCGATGCCTGGATCACCATCGGGATCCAGCACTAGCCGATCAGGCGTTCGCGCGCAGCGTCGCAAGCGGTGGCTGATTCACGACCGAGCGCGTGGCAAGCCAGCCGCTGAGCACCACGAGCAGAGCGCCGCCCACCAATCCCAGCAGCCACACCGACAGGTCAAAGCCGTACGGCAGGACGAGCACCCGCGTTGCGACGTAATAGCCCGCGACCGATGCGCCCGCTGAAGCGAGGAGCCCAGAGAGCAATCCGAGGAGTGTGAACTCTGCGAGCACGCCCTGCAGCACGACTTTGCGGCTCGCTCCAAGTGTGCGCAGCATGGCGCTCTCAAAACGCCGCTCATCGCGGCTCGATTGCACCGCGGCAAGCAGGACGGTGAGGCCTGCGAACAAGGTGAAAACAAAAACGCTCTGCACGGCGAGGACCGCCTTGTCTACCACCGAACGCACATGCCCGAGGAGATCATCGATGTCGAATATCGAGACACTCGGGAAGCGATGCGCAAGCTGCGCCAGCGTGCGCGCTCCAGCGGGACGGAAATAGGCGCTCGTCATATAGGTTCCCGCCGTGTTGTCGATCACGCCGGGTGCAAACACGATGAAGAAGTTCGGCTGGAAGCTGTCCCATTTCACCTTGCGGATGCTGGCCACGGTCACAGCAACGCTCTCGCCTGCGATATCAAAAGTCAGTCGGTCGCCGACCTTAACGTGCAGCGACTCCTGAAACTCCGTTGCGAGCGATACCAGTGGCTTGCCGAAATCCTCCTTCGACCACCAGCGTCCGGCGACGACGCTGTTGTCGGCGCCGAGCTCGGCCGCCCAGGTGAGATTCTGTTCGCGCGCGGCGAAGTTCTCGCCATCGGCGTCGGATTGCGATCCTTCAATCGGATGGTCATTGATCAGCGTCAGGCGGCCGCGGATCATCGGCAGGACACGCCCGGTGCGCGCACCCCTTGACGTCAAAAAGTTGACGAACTCGGCGCGCTCGCCGGGCGGGATGTTGATGAAAAAGTAGTTCGGCAGGTCTTCGGGCAGGCTGTGACGCCAACTGTCCTGTACATGATTGCGCACGATGCCCAAAAGCAGCAGCACCATGATGCCGGTCCCAAAGGCTACGATCTGCAGAACGCTTTCCGCGCGCCGCCGGCTTAAGTTCGCGACCCCATAGCGCCAGGCGACGCCCGCATGACCGCGAAACCGGGCCGCCAGATGTACGAGAAGCCAGCCGGCGCTCGCGAGGAGCGCGACGAACGCCGCGAGCCCGAGCGTGAAATCGATGAACAGCCTGCCGTCGCGCACCACCCAATAGATGAGGAAAGCAATCACGGCAACCGCAGGGCCAAAGGCGAGCAGTATGAGCGGCGGCGGCGCCCCGACGTCGCGTCGCAGTACGCGAATGGTCGGTACGCGCGCGAGCTGCAGCAACGACGGCAGCGCGAAGCCTGCAAGGAGCGCAATCGCCGTCACGAACCCGAGCCCCAGTGGTAAGAGATTCGCCGGAGGAAGGTCCGAATTCACAAAACCCTTCAACGTGCGCAGCAGCCATTCCTGAGCGAGGAATCCGATGCCTGAGCCTGCTACGGCCGCGATGAATGCAATGGCCAGAAGCTGCAGCAGACTCACACTTAGAGTAAATGCGCTCGTCGCCCCGAGGGTTTTCATCAAGGCGACGACGTCGAGGCGCCGGTGCACATACCTGCGCGCCGACATTGCGACCGCGATTGCGCACAAAAGCACGCTCACGAGGCTTGCGAGGCTGAGAAAGCGTCCCGCGCGCTCCACCGCGCTTTTAATCTGCGGGCTCGCGTCGCGAACGTCGCGTAGTCGTTCGGCGGGCGTCTTATGGAGCGTGAGCCATGACTTCAAGGCGTCGACGCGGCCGCGGTCCCCTGCGAACAGAACGCTATAGCTCACGCGGCTGCCCGGCTGTATGAGCTGCGTCGCGGGCAGATCCTGTATGTTCATGAGGAGGCTCGGCGCAAGCTCGGCAAAAGTGCCGCCTTGATCAGGCAGCGAGATCAGCACGTGGCCGACTCGAAATGTGGCTGCCCCGACGTTGAGCATGGATCCGACCTGCGCGCCCGTCGCAACGAGGAGCCTCGAATCCGGCCAGACTTCGCCGACCGGCGGAATCCCCGTGGCCGCGGCGCCCTTCACAAACGGTTCGTCCGCAATCAGCACATGCCCGCGCAACGGGTAGCCGGGACCCACGGCATGGATATTCGTCAGCTGGTTCTGGTCACCGTGAAAAACCACGCTCATGAGCCGGGTACTGCGGGTGGCGCTCACACCGCGGCGCCCAGCCTCATCAAGCGATGTTGCAAGAATCGGCTGTGGGGATCCGAGGCGGATGTCCGCTGCGAGAACCTCGGTCGCCTGCAGATCGACTGCCGCGCCGATGCGGCTGACGAGAAAGCCGACGCCAGTCAGTGAGGCGACCGCGACCGTCAGCGCGAACAGCAGCACGCCCAGTTCACCCGAGCGCCATTCACGCACCAGCATCCGAACCGCAAGTGTTAAGGCGCGCATGCCTAGATGAGTCGTCCGGCTTCCATGCGCAAGGTGCGCTGGCAGCGTGCGGCGAGGTCCTGTTCGTGGGTCACGAGGACAAGCGTGGTGCGCGAATGCGAATTGAGCTCAAAGAGCAGTTCGCCGACGCGCTGTCCCGTTGATGTATCGAGGTTGCCGGTCGGCTCATCGGCAAACAGCACCGCCGGCTCGGTCACAAATGCGCGCGCGAGCGCCACTCTTTGCTGCTCGCCGCCGGAGAGTTGACGCGGATAATGGCCCACGCGGTTTTTCAAACCCACACGCTGAAGGGCTTGAAGCGCGCCGCTACGCGCATCGCCGCGACCCGCAAGCTCCAAAGGCAGCATCACGTTTTCAAGAGCGGTAAGCGCCGGGACCAGGTGAAAAGCCTGGAACACGAATCCAACGCGCTGCGCTCGCAGCCGCGCGCGCCCGTCCTCATCGAGCGCGGTGAGATCGGTGCCGTCGAGCCATATTTTGCCCGCCGTCGGAGTATCAAGCCCCGCCAAAAGCGCGAGCAGCGTCGACTTCCCCGCGCCGGAGGCGCCGACGACGGCAACTGACTCTCCCGCGGCAATATCGAGAGACACATCGTGGACGATGGTCAGCGGTCCTTCCGGACTGTTAACCTCCTTCGTGAGGTGATCGGTCTTGAGAACGCTATCGCGGGTGATCTGCGCCTCGGCGCTTGGCATCGGGTTATGGCTCATTGCGCTCCAGGGAATGGCGGCGACGCAGGCCTCGCCGATCTTGGTGTTTGGCGACAGTCTGAGCGCTGGTTACGGCCTGCGCCCGGGAGAGGGGTGGGTGCCGCTGCTGCAGAAACGGCTACAGCTCCAAGGTTACGTAACCCCCGTCGTCAATGCCAGTGTGAGCGGAGAAACCTCCGGCGGAGGGCTGCAGCGATTGCCCCGCGCTCTCGAGCTGCATAAGCCATCGCTCGTCATACTCGAGCTCGGCGCGAATGATGGCTTGCGTGGCCTGCCAGTCGCCGAAACGCGCGCCAATCTGGAAAAGATGGTCACCGTGGCACAAGGCGCCGGCGCGCAGGTACTGTTCGTCGGGATGCGCCTGCCGCCGAACTACGGCCCGCGCTATACGGCGGACTTCAGCCAGATGTTCGCGGATATCGCACAGAAAGATCACCTGTCGTTCGTGCCGTTCCTGCTCGAACCGGTTGCCCTGAATCCAGATTTCATGCAAGCGGATGGCCTGCATCCGGGCGCCCGGGCCGCACCGCTCATACTTGACACGGTGTGGCCGCGCCTTCTCCCTCTGTTGCGTAAGCATTGAGGCTCACATGGAAAAGCTCTGGCTGAAATCCTATCCGCCCGGCGTCCCGGCCGAGATCGACGTCGGCGAGTTTCATTCCCTCAATGAAATCGCCGAACAGAGCTTCCACAGATTCGGTGACGACGACGCCTATGTGCAGATGGGACGCGCAATCAGCTACAGCGACCTTGACCGGTTGTCGCGAAATTTCGCCGCGTGGCTGCAAAAAGTCGCCGGCATGAAAAAAGGCGAGCGCATCGCCATCATGCTGCCGAACGTTCTGCAGTATCCCGTCGTCATGCTGGCTGCGCTGCGCGCCGGCTTCGTCGTCGTCAACACCAACCCTCTTTACACGGCACCGGAGCTCGAGCATCAGTTGCAGGACTCGGGCGCGGCGGCGATCGTGATCCTGGAGAATTTCGCCCATGTGCTGCAGAAAGTCATCGCCGCTACCAAGGTGCGCGTTGTGCTCGTCACCGCTGTAGGTGATTTGTTGGGCTTTCCGAAGTCCTGGATCGTCAACTACGTCGTGCGCAGGATTCGAAAGCAAGTACCCGCCTGGCAAATAGCAGGAGCGCGTCCTTTCTGCTCGGCTTTAACCGCCGGGCGCAGCCTCAGCCTCGACGAGGTAGGTGTGCGATCCGATGACCTCGCGTTTCTTCAATACACCGGAGGAACCACCGGAGTGTCCAAGGCGGCGATGCTCACGCACGGTAACGTCGTCGCGAATGTGCTGCAATGTAAGGCGTGGATGAATCCGCTGTTTGCAGACGAACCTGAAACGCTCATCACCGCTCTACCCCTTTACCATATCTACGCACTGACGACGAACTGCCTGCTATTCCTGTGCCTGGGCTGGCGCAACATACTCATCGTCAATCCGCGTGACATTCACGGGCTCATAGGCGAGATGAAGAAATATCCCTCCACTTTCTTCAGCGCCGTCAACACCCTCTTCAATGCGCTCCTCAACGCGCCCGCCTTCGCAGGCGTCGATTTCCGCGAGCTGCGCATGGCGATGGGAGGCGGCATGGCGGTGCAAGCCTCCGTCGCGGAGCGCTGGAAGAACGTCACTGGGAAAACCATTACACAGGGCTGGGGCCTCACAGAAACATCCCCGGTCGGAACGATCAATCGCCTGAGTGACGATTTTAACGGCTCGGTCGGTTTGCCCGTGCCCTCGACTGAAATCGCCATCAAAGATGAGAGCGGAAATGATCTCGCCGTCAATCAGGTCGGTGAGATTTGCCTGCGAGGCCCGCAGGTGATGCGCGGTTATTGGAATCGCCCCGATGAGACGGCGAAAGTCATGTTTGCCGACGGTTGGCTTCGTACCGGCGACGTTGGCCGAATGGATGAGCGTGGCTTCGTATTTATTGAAGACCGGAAGAAGGACATGATCCTGGTTTCCGGTTTCAATGTGTACCCCAATGAGGTGGAGGCCGTTGCAGCTGCGCATCCGGGTGTCCTTGAAGCTGCCGCCATCGCAGTGCCAGACGAGCATTCCGGGGAAGTGGTTGGCCTATTTGTCGTGCGTAAAGACCCGGCGCTGACTGCTGCCGAGTTGA
>Ga0302325_10004660_pt1 | contig 31545 bp, 25 predicted proteins | sample Palsa_T0_2_FD_201948 | JGI IMG/M metagenome (GOLD analysis project Ga0302325, IMG submission 201948) | Peat permafrost microbial communities from Stordalen Mire near Abisko, Sweden - Palsa_T0_2 | ecosystem: Environmental > Terrestrial > Soil > Palsa > Peat permafrost | place: Sweden: Abisko... | reverse complement strand
TCACCATCGCCGCTCACGCTTGTCCCGAGCTGAAGGAGTTTCTCAACACAATCCTGCGGCTCTGCGCAGGCGAGTGCCTGGAATAGGTCATGCTCGCCGCACACCTGGAAAACGGGCGCGTAGAAATACACGACCAGCCGCGCCCCCACCGGCCCGCGGGCTTCGCCCTCATCCGCCTGCTCTGCGGCGGCATCTGCAATACCGACCTGGAGCTCCAGCGCGGTTACTACGGCTTCGCCGGCACGCCCGGCCACGAATTTGTCGGCGAGGTGATCGAGGCGGATTCGCCCGCGTGGGTCGGCCGCCGCGTCGTCGGCGAGATCAACCTGGCTTGCGGCGCGTGCGACTGGTGCAGGCGCGGCCTCGGCCGGCATTGTCCGCGGCGCACCGTCCTCGGCATCGTCAAGCATCCCGGAGCGTTTCGCGAATACCTGACTCTGCCCGAACGCAATCTGCACGCGCTACCGGATGCGCTCCCCACCGAGCGCGCCGTCTTCGTGGAACCTCTGGCGGCCGCGTGCGAAATCCTGGATCAGGTGGCGCTGCCCTGCGGCGCCGAAGTCGCCGTGTTGGGCGATGGCAAGCTCGGACTGCTCATCGCTTTGGTGCTGAATGCGTATGGGCACCGCGTCCACCAATTCGGCCGGCACGCCGAAAAGCTGCAAATCGCCCGCGGCGCCGGTGTCGCTACTGAAGCAGCCGGCGGCGCCCTTCCCGAGATGGCCTACGATTGGGTGGTGGACGCCACCGGTTCGGCCGAAGGCCTGCGGCAAGCCGTGCGGATGACGCGCCCGCGCGGCATGGTGGTTCTGAAATCCACGGTGCATGGCTTGGTGGGGGTGGACACCGCGCCCGTGATCGTCAACGAGATCACGCTGGTGGGCTCCCGCTGCGGGCGCTTCGAGCCGGCCCTCGATCTGCTCAGCCGCAACCTGATCCCCGTCGAAGAACTGATCTCCGAGGAATTCCCGCTGGCCGATGCCCCGCGCGCATTCGAGCGTGCCGCGCAGAAGGGCGTCCTGAAGGTGCTGCTGCGATGAGACCGGCGCCGCGCCGGCTTTGGCTCTGCCTGGTTGCCGCGCTGCTCTGCGCGCAATCGGACCCGGAGGGACAGTGGAAGGCGTTCCTCGCCTGGCTCAGAGCGCAGCCGCCCGACAGCAAACCCGCCAATTTGATTCGTCCCTACCGCGCGGAGCTGATCCGCCAGGGTGTGTCCCCGGCTGAAGCGGAACGCGAGACCGATCGTCTGGGCCATCTTGCTTTCACGCGCCCCGATGGTGCGAAAGTGCTTTGGAACAAGGTCTACGGCGGCCACGACCCCATCTTCGTCGAGACGCCTAACGTCCTGTTGGCCGGCGCCATCCAAGATCGCAAGCCCGGTAAGGCCCTGGATTTCGGCATGGGTCAGGGCCGCAACACCGTGTTCCTCGCCATGCAGGGTTGGGACGTCACCGGCTTCGATCCTTCCGACGAGGGCGTGCGGATCGCGCAAGCCAACGCGGCGAAAGCCGGCGTCAAGATTCGCGCGCTGGTCTCGACCGACGAACAGTTCGATTTTGGCCTCGCGCAGTGGGACTTGATCGCGATGACTTACGTTCGGTCGCCGACCGCGCGCGACGCCGAGCGCATCCGGCCTGCGCTGACGCCCGGCGGCATCTTCGTCTACGAGAACGGCAGCGACCGCCACAACGAACTCCTGAAGCTCTTTCTCCCGTTCCGTATCCTGCGTTTCGAAGACGTGGACGCCTTCCCGGATTGGAATCCCGCCGAAAAAACACGCATGGAACGTTTGGTGGCGGAGAAGCCATCGGAGTAACATCTCATCATGACCACTTTCCGATTCTGTACCGCGCTGCTGTTCGCCAGCGCCGCCTTTGGCCAGACGTCCATCGTGCTGCGCGCCGCGCGCCTGCTGGATGTGGAGTCCGGCCAAATGCTCAAGCCCGGCGAAGTGCTTGTCACCGGCGAGCGCATCGTCGAGGTGGGCGCGACGGTCACGCATCCGCCCGCCGCCGAAATCGTCGAATTGGGCGACCGCACCTTGTTGCCGGGCTTGATCGACGCGCATGTACACCTGTTCCTGCATCCCGGCGCCGAAGATCTGCAGACCGTCGAAGAATCCGTGCCGCAACGGACCATCCTCGCCCTGCTGGCCGCGAAGGCCGACCTGATGGCCGGCTTTACCGCCGAGCGCGATATGGGGACCGAAGGTGCGGGATCGGCCGATACCGCAGTGCGCAATGCCATCGATCGGGGACTTGTGCCGGGGCCGCGCCTGCGCATCAGCGGCAACGCGGTGGACATCCTGGGCGGCCACGAAGACGCCATCGGCTATAACCCTGCCCAGCATGTGCTGCCCAACGCCACCTGGGCCAACAATGCGGCCGAGCTGGTGACGGTGATCCGCGGCCAGTTTAAGGAAGGCGCGGACTTCATCAAGATCTACGAAACCGGCATCGACGCGCTACAAGACGGGAAGTTCTCCACTCCATACCAGTACACCGAAGCCGAGTTGCGCGCCGCCGTGGAAGAAGCCGCGCGCGTGGGCAAGCGCGTGGCCGTGCACGCCACCGGGGAGCCGGGCACGCTCTACGCCGCGCGCGCCGGTGTGGTTTCGGTGGATCATGCGTTCCAACTCAGCGAAGAGACCATGCGGCTGATGCACGACAAACAAATCTTCGCCGTGCCCACCTTCACTATCGTTGAATACTTCGCCGATCACGCCGGGTCGCCGCAGGGGGCCGAGCGCTTGCGCCGCATGCTCGAATTCCACGCGCATGAATTCCGCGCGCAGCTTGCGGCGGGAGTGCCGATGGCCATGGGTTCCGACGTCGGCCCGTTTCCGCACGGCACACAAGCCCGCGAGTTCGTGCTCATGGTCAAGTACGGCATGTCGCCGCTGGCCGCGCTGCAGGCCGGCACCTTGAATGGCGCCCGACTGCTCGGCTGGCAGGACCAGATTGGAGCGCTCAAGCCGGGCCATTTCGCCGACATCGTCGCGGTCCCGGGCGATCCGCTGCAGGATATCGGCGTGCTGCAGAACGTCGCGTTCGTGATGAAGGGCGGCACGATCTACAAGCGGTGACGCGGCGCGGGCTACCTGTGGCACAATGGTGGTTGGACTGGGTCCGGCGCCATGACGCAAACAATCGAAATCCCAATTCCCGAGGATCTTCTACGGCTTGTAGACGAGAGAGCCCAGACCGCCGGACTTCCACGGGAAGCTTACATTCGCGCCGTCCTTTCCAAGGACGTGGGCAGAGAGCCATCCGTAACTGAGATTCTGGCGCCTTTCCGTAATGAGGTAGCAGGCAGCGGTATCAGCGATGAAGAGCTAGACCGCCTCTTCTCGTAGGCCCGCGAAGAATCTTACCGGGAGCGAAGCCCGCGTCGAATCGATGAGGGCTGATCACCACACGGTCCGCGCCGTATTCGACTGCATGGTGTTTCTTCAGGGCACTGCCAGGCGGGAGAGCGCCGCGGGTGCGTGCCTCCTCCTGGTTGAATCGGATGTGATCGAACTGTGCGTGTCCCAGGAAATCTTGGCCGAGGTCCGCGACGTGCTGGCTCGTCCACGAGTGCAGCGAAAATTCCTGCACTGACGGACGAGACTATCGGTCGATTTCTTGCGGAACTCGAGTAGCGAGCCGTGTTCGCCTCGGAAGTGCCGCGCGTCTTCCATTTCGACCGGGATCCCAAGGACGAGCCGTACATCAATCTCGCGATCGCCGCGAGTGCGAGCTACCTCGTGAGCCGGGACAACGACATTCTGGATCTTGCAGGCGCCTCTAGCCCCGATGGAGGACGCCTTCGACACCAGGCCCCCGGTCTGCGGATACTTGAGCCAGGTGCATTCCTTGGAGAGATCCACCAGCTACAACGCTCAGAACTTTACCCTTAGCTCGACCCAAGCCCTTCTGGGTGCGCCAGGCGAGAAGAACGTCGCGCTCTGCGCCGGGGCGCTTCCGGCCTGGGGTCCGGTGGCGTAGGCCGGGAAGGGCAAGGACTGGATCGCGCCCGTGCCGCTCAGCGCGGTATTCGAGAGCCACGCCGCCGTGTAGTATTCGTGATTGAAAATGTTATCGATCTGCAGGGCCAGTTGCCAGTGCCGCGTGAGATCGTAATGGGCGCGGAAGTTGGTGATCGCGTAGCCCGGTGAAACGCCGGGTCCAAGGTAATAGACGCCATCGGCCTTATAGGCGTTGTTGTCGTTCCCGCGCGCGTACGAACTCGACACAACCACCTCGTTGAGTTCGAATAGCAGTTTTGAAGTAGCCTGGAAGTCCACATAGGCCTTCCCGGTTTGCTTCGGGATGAGTGGAATGCGATCCCCTGGCTGCACGGTGATGACGCCATCCAGTCCCGGATATCCCTCCAACGCGAAGTTGTTGGTGTTATTCGCCGAGCCATCCAGCGTCTCGCTGCTCTGGTATGTGGCCGACAGAAAAGTCCAATCCAGGCCCCAGGTGACGCGCCACATGCGCCCATCGAGGTTCGCGTCGACCCCCTCCCGGAGTGTCTTGGCGAAGTTCTGGAAATACCCCGTGCCCGTCTGCGGGGCGGCGATGAAAAGGATATCGTTGTGGTTTTCGGCGCGGAACGCCCCCACGTTCCAGCTCAGGTTGTGCAGAAGCGAAATCTCCGGTTTCCCGCGCAGGCCGGCTTCCCATGTGTCCGTGACCACCTGCTGCAGCGGCGGATCCGAGGACAGCGAATTGGGCAGGCTGCAAGGGGCGCTCGGATCGGCGCAGCCGAGCTCAATGGAAGTCGGCGCGCGGCTGCCCTGCGAGTATCTGGCGTAGGCATTCACGGTGGAGACCGGGCTCCAGGTAATCCCGATGGCGGGGTTGAATCGCTGAAATACATAGTCGCCATCGAGCGAGCCGGGCCCCGGAATGGGGTTGAGCAGGTCGTTATTGTCGACCGTAAACCGGTTGTAGCGCCCGGAGACCGTCACGTTTACGGTTTTCGCGAGAGTGAGCGTGTCGGTGAAGTAAATGCTCCAGTTGGGAGTGACGCCGTGCAGGCCGACCGCTGAATCGATGGGCGAGCCATCCGCGCTGGTGGATCCGTCCTGCCATGCCGGGACGCTGGTGAGGGTGTAGTTGGGATTGACGTAGGCGTAATCCGTGGTCTGTGTATAGGTGACGCTGCCGCGGTCCACGGACACCCCGGCGGCGAACTGGTTGCGCCCGACGCTGGGAGAAGTAAGCCAGGTAACCTGCGCGGACAATCCGTATTCGTTTTGGATTTCGTTCGAGTAAATGTTCACGCCATCGCAGGTCTGGTCGGGATCGCCCAACACTAGGGCTTCCGCCAGACAGGGCCACTTCGGAAACGGAGTGTTCGCGATGGTGGCGCCGCTCGCCGGGAAGCCCGTATAACCCGCCGCGGCGAGGGTGGCTTGTTCCTGCGCGGTCGGCTGATAGATCAACTGGCCCTGCGCGTCGCCGTTGAAATTGGCGTCGATTGCGTAGGTGCGGATGTTACGGTACCAGGCGTTGCCGGTAAGCGTCAGATTGTCGTTGAAACTGTGCCGGGCGATGAAATTGAAGGAAGGCGAGCGGTTCTGGGTGCTGTCGGGAATAGAGTACACGCTGGAATAATTGTTTTCGAGCAGGCGGTAGTCCTGCAGCCCGTTGCCGATCAGAATGTTGTAGGCATAGGACATGGTCAGGGCGAAATCGGTCTTATCCGTACGCCAGCCAAGGCGGCCGAATCCTTGGCCGACATCCGAAGGCGAATCGACGCGCCAGCCCGATTCGTGGAATGCGAGTGCCGAGAAAAACCAGTTGAACCCCGTGGCCTTGCCGCCGCCCCACTCTCCTTCTGCCTGTTTCCTTCCGCTGCTGCCGTACACTATGTTTGCACTCACGCCGGGATTGGTGAGTCCGCTCTTGGTGGTCACCGAGATCGCTCCGCCCAGCGTATTCAGCCCGAACAGGGGGTCCGATCCGGGCACCAGCGTGACCTCCGAGATGGCGTCTTTGGGGATCAGATCCCAGCTCATCACGTCGCCAAACGGCTGATTTTGCCGTACGCCGTCCACGTAGACCGAGATCCCCTCGGGCGTGCCGAGCAGCGGCGAAGCGGTGTAGCCGCGGAAGTTCACATCGGGCTGGAACGGGTTGCCCTGCATTTCGTCGAAATACACGCCGTTCAGCCGCCGGTTCATGAAGTCCGCAAGGTCCAGCGCTCCGCTGTTTGCGACGTCGGCCGCAGTCGCCGTCTGGACGGGACCCGCAATCTGGTCGATCGAGAGATCCGTTCCCGCAAGCGGCGTCGTCGCGACGACATCCACCCGGGAAGACTGCACGCCTATGGTCATCGTGACGGTGCGTGAGACGGGCGTCCCGGACTGCACGTCGATCAGCGCGGACTGGGCGGTGAACCCGGATTTGGAAACTTCCAGCCGGTAGCGGCCGTAGGGCAAGGCAGAAAACGTATACACGCCTTGCGCATCCGTCTGAAAGCTGCGCTCCACTCCCGGGGGCTGGCTCTGCAACTCCCCCGAGGCGGCCATTGCCGCGCCGGACGGGTCCTTGACCGTAAGCCGGATTTCGCCAGTTGGGAGCTGTGCCTGGAGCGCTACGGCCGCCCCAAGGAGCACCCCTGCGAAACAGACCACCCTTCCCTGGGGGCGGCTTGAAAGGAAGTCCATATTCCTAAATTCCTGAAACGGACTCCCTGTTCAGGTTTTTTTTGAATTATGGGCTGTGGGGCAGGTTGGCAACCTGCGGGCCGATTGTGAATATTGTGAATCGGCCCTGCTCCGAGATTCGTCCCTGCGCTTGGCTCACTTCGCCAGCGTGAAATTCACAGCGACCTGCGTCATCACCTCGACCGGATCGCCGTTCAGAAGCGTCGTCTGGTACTGCCATTGCCCTACCGCTTCCATCGCCGCGGGGACCAGCAAAGGGGGGCCGCTGAGCACCACGAGATTCGCGACCGTACCGTCCTTGTCAAGGATGGCCTGTAGCTGCACGGTGCCCTCGATACCCTGTGCCTTGGCCTCCGGCGGATAAATGGGGCGCACCTGCGACAATAGCTTGGCCTGTTGCACGTTACCGCCCACCCGAATCCTGAGCGGCCCCGGACTGGCCGCCGGCGCCAGAGAAATGCGTAACGTGTGAGGTTCATCGGGGCTCAGAGAGACATTCAGGTGCTCGTCGAAGTCGCGTACGGTCTTAGACAGGGATGCCATGACGTCCGCATTCACCGCGTCTCCTTCGTGCGCGGGCAAGCGTTGCATCAACTCGTCGCGCGCCGCTGGCGTGAGCCCGTCGATTTGAATGCTCTTCAACGTTCCATGCCAATCCGGCGGCAGCGCGATTCCCGGCTTGGAATCGGGCGTTGCGCCGCCGGGCAGCTTGAAATCCATGGTCACCTGCGTAACAGCCGGCAACGTCATGGCTGCGGGCGAATAATGCCACTGCAATATGGCTTCGAGCGCCGCGCTGCGCAGTTCCTCCGGCCCGCTGACCACCTTCGCGTCGGACACGTGGCCTTCGGCGTCGATGTGGACTTCCAGCACCACCGCGCCTTCAATGTGCTTCGCCCGCGCTGCCTGCGGATACTTCGGCGGGACGCTATGCAACAGGTTCGACCCGGCCGCCTCCTGGGGAACGGGCGCCGCCTGCAGCGGAAATGTGTGGAGCGCGAGCCAGCCCGCGGCGATCAATACTCCGCAACTGGCGGCGCAGAACGATATGAGACTGCGTTTCGACATAGTAACCTCCTTCAATAGCAGCGCCACCCGATTCTTCAGGTGACGCTTTCGCAAAAACAGAGCCGCCGGCGCCAGATCCAACACCGGCCGATTCCCGGCCATGGCCAGCAGCGCGTTCAAATACTCCGCGCGATTCCCGGTGAGCGCGACCGCTTCGCCATCCACGGTCTGTTCGCGCGCCAGTTGGGCCTGGCCGATCAGCCACCAGATTGCCGGATGAAACCAGAGCGCCGCGCCGATGGCTTGCTCCGCCACGGTGACGATCCAATCGCGGCGGCGCACGTGCAGCAATTCATGGCAGACGATAGCTTCCTGGATATCCGCCGGCAATTCGGCGAAGCGGCCCGGCAAAACCACCACCGGCCGCCGCAGCCCGAACGTTACCGGACCCGATAGCCAAGGCGACAGCCGGAACTCCGCATGCGGCGCAATGGCCACGCGCAGGCGATCGAGGGGCGGAGAGAGGGGCGCGAACACCGGCGCATCCCGGCGCCAACGGCGCAGTTTGCCGAACCCCGCGGTCAGCCACAGCGCCCGCGCGGCGCATCCGGAGGCCAGCACGAAGAGCAAAGCCTGTCGCCACGGCAGGGGATATGCCGGCATGCGGTTCGGCGGGACTGGCCTGGCCGCCGCCATGCTGAAGTCGATGTTCGAGTCCGACCCACTCCGCCACGGTTCCACGGCTGGAAGCAACAGGCAGATTGCCAGCAACGTCTGCCAGTACGCCAGGCGAACGCGCGGCACGCGCAACCGGAAGGCCCCGGCGGCCACGCTTCCCGCCGCGATCAGCACCGCGCTCTGGGCGCTCCAGGCGGCCAGGTTGCCGAGCCAATGCGCCGCGCTCACGGACGCCCTCCGATCAGCCGCCGGAACTCCTCGATCTCATCCACCGTCAGGTGGCGGTCCTCGATCAAATGCACCAGCAAAGGTTCCGCCGAACCGTTGAATACGCGATTGACGAAATCCCGCACCATGGCCCGGATCACCCTGCTCTTGGGCTGCGCCGGGCGGTAGACATAGGCGCGCTCCACCTGCTTACGGTTGAGGTAGCCCTTCTGTTCCAGGATCTTCATCATGGTCATGACGGTGGTGTAAGCGACCTTGCGGCGCTCCAGCAGCGCCTCATAGACGTCCCGCACGGTAGCGGTCTGCCGCTCCCAGACGATTTTCATGATCTCCAGTTCCTGATCCGTGAGGGTCTTGCTCGGCGGCCGCATACTAAGAAATTAGTACTATTGAATGAAAATGTCAAGGGGAAAAAACAGGAGACAGAAGACAGAAGTCAGAAGACAGAAGCCGGAAGCCAGGAATCGCGGCGAACCGCGATTCGGCTGCTATTCTGACTCCTGTCTCCTGTCTTCTGTTTTCTTATTCCGTCTTCGAATAGTAGTACGTGTACTTGCTGTATAGCTCCGACGCGCGCGCGCCATTAGCTACGATGCCGAGCACGTTGTTCTCGCACAGCGACTGCATCGCGCGGGTCACATTGTCGAACGTGGTGGCGCCGATCTTGACCACCAGAATGGTGCCGTCGGCCAGCGTCGAAAGCAGATTGGCATCCGCCGAAAACAGCAGCGGCGGCGTGTCGAAGATGGCCCACGTGAACACCTTGGGCAACTCCGCGAACAGTATCTTTGCCTGCCGTGTATTCAGCAGCTCCAGCGGGTTCTTGACCGGCGTTCCGGCCGGCAGCACGTACAAATTCATGCCGGACACTCTGCGCAGCGCGACGGACAGCGGTACTTCACCCATCAGGTAATCGGTGAGACCGGGGGCGCGATCTATTTGGAACAGATTGTGAATCAGCGGCCGGCGCAAGTCGAAGTCCCCGAGCATCACCCGGTTTTCGGTCAAATGCGATTCGGCCAGAGCCAGGTTCACGGCAGTGAAGGTCTTGCCCTCGGCGGGCGATGGGCTGCTGATCACGATGGTGTGCAGCGGTTGCAGCGTCTGCAGGTGATTCAGACGCGTGCGCAGCGTCCGGAATTCCTCCGCCGGCGTTTCATGCGAACGTTGCAGGTCGAGCAGGTGCGACTCCGGCGCGGGTTGGAAGGCAACTTCCATCACATTCTCCAGGATGGCCGGGTGCAGTCCGCCAGGTGCGGAGTCCTCGTCAACCGGGCGCGCCGTCCCGTTCTCCACTGCCCGCGGCGGATCCTGCCGGCCATGGAACTCCGGTGCCGGTGCGGCCGGGGCATTTCCGTTCTCCAAATTCAAGACACCGGCCTGTTCGGCGCGGCGCAAGGCGTCGTGTACTCGGCTCATCTTCTTCCTAACTCTTACCGAAATAGTAGTAGTACATCGAACTGCTCATAGCGATGGTGCCAATGATGATGGCAGTGGACCAGCCCAGCCAGAACAGGCGGCGCTTGCGGCGCACCAGCAGCGCGTTCTCCAACAGCGGGATGCTGCTCAGTACCGGCAAGTTTGTGTACGCGCGGACGTCTTTCAGATTCTTCAAGGAGGTATCCTTCATCTCCTTGGCGCCCGCCATAAACACGCCGAAAAACAGGCCCAGGCCTGCGCCGGCCGCGGCCCACAGCAGGCGGTCGGGATCGCTGGGCTGTTCGGGCAGATTGGGCGGGTCCAAGGTCTCCAGGTTCTCGCCGGCTTTACGCTCTTCAAGGTTGCTGGAGGTTTGCGATATCTCCATCTTCTTGGACTTCTCGTCGTAGTCTGCCTTGGCGAGGGCGTAATCGCGCACCAAACTTTCGTATTTTTGCTCGTTGATGGGACTGGCTTCGATGCGCGCCCGGTAGGCGCCGATTTCCGCTTGCAATTCCTTAAGCCGCTTGGCGAGCTCCTCCATATGCATATTGCGCGCCTGAATCTGCGCATTCACATTGGCCGTCTGCAACTGCAGGCCCTCCAGAGTCTGGGCCACCTGTGGATTCTGCACTTTCTTGGGCGCGCCAGCCTTGGCCGCGGCGTTAACCTCTTCCTTTTCGAGATCGTCCCGCTGATTCTTGAGCACACCCAACTGAGCCTCCAGGCTGCGAATCTCCGGATGGTCCTCTTTATAGGTCTGCCGCTTCGCCGAAAGCTTCGTCTCGAAATCCAGGATTTTATCGTTCAGTTGGATCAGCCGCCCGTTCTTCACCGCCTCCCGGCTGGCCGCCCCCTCCAGGTTGGCGCCGACAAACGTAGACTCGTGCTGTATGTTCTGGATTTGGGTCTCCAGCATCATCTTGTCCTGCGCGTCCCGGCTGATGCTCTCGTTCAGGCTCTCCTGCTGCAACTCCAGTTGGTTGACCGCCTGCAGGTTGGATTGCAACTGGTCGGGAAGGCGGCCGGCGTTCTCCATCTTGAACTTGGCCATCTCCCCGTCCAGCCGGTCCATGGTTTCCTTGGCTGCCCTGAGCTGATCGCTCAAAAACTGCGTCGTGGTGTTGGCTTGCTGGCGAAGCTGATTGTTGGTCTCTTCAGTGAATTTGGAAACCAATTCGCGCACCACGGCCTGCGCCTTGTAACGGTCGGAGTAAGAGAATTTGATCTCAAAAGCCGAGGCGAACTTCTGTTCCGGCAGCGCCGCGCCGGTATCCAAAATGTTGATCTTGATGGCCGCCTTCATCAACTCGATGACGTCTTCCATGGGCTTGCGCTGGCGTTCCTTCGGATACAGGTTGAGGGAGGGCCGCTGAATCAGCTCCTGCAGTTGCGTACGGCTCTCGATCTGCTGCCGCATCGCGAGCAACCGTTCCGCCATCTGGGTGCTGATGTTGCTGGGCACCAGGCGCTCGGAAATCTGTTGCGGCGTGATGCGCATTACCGCCTTGGAAACGAAGGTGTCCGGCCACAGAAACGCCACCACCACCGCGATGACCAACCCGGCGAAGGTCGGTCCCACGATCCAGGAACGATAGCGCCGCAGAATATCGATATAGTCCTCGACATCCGGCGGGCGGCGGGAAACAGTGATGTATCCTTGCTGTGGTCCCATAAGTCCGAAAAGCTCTCTTTCCTAAAATCGGCGGCTGGCCCGTAACTCTATACAGCGCTTGTCATGGCGCTGTCACGGCACAATGATCTGGTCTCCAGGCTTCACCAGGATATTCTGTTCCATCTTCTTGCCGTGCGTGACCTCGTGGTAGTTGAATTTCAACCGTTCGCTGCCGCGCAGAATGACGATTTTCTTGGTATTGGCGAAATCCCGAAAGCCGCCCGCATTGACCAGCGCCTCCAATACCGTGGTGTCGATCACCAGGGGGTAAGAACCCGGTTTGTTGACTTCCCCCTGGATGTAATATTTCTTACTGTTGACCCTTTCCACCCCGACCGTTACTTCGGGGTGCACCATGATCTTTTGCAGGCTTTCGGCGATGTTGAGGCTTAGCTTCTCCGGAGTAAGGCCGGCGGCCTGTATCTCCCCGACCAGGGGGACGGAGACTTTGCCGTCCGGACGCACGATAAACTGACCCGAGTTCTCCGGCTCGTGCCACACCCGGATGGAAATGACGTCCTCGGCGCCGATAACGTAGGCCTTCGGATCCACTGGCGCCGCGGGAGGGGCAAGCGTGGCAGGCTTGGCGTCCGCAGCCGGTTGCGTGGCTGCTTTGGCCGGATCGGGGCTGTCGGGGACAGTTTGAGCCGCTGGAGGCTGCTGCTCCGGGGCGGGTTGCTGAGCGGCCAGCATGCCGCATAAGCCAAAGGCCAGCGCCGCTGGCACTCTGATGACGTGACGCATTCCTTTTTAGTTTACAGCAATCGCCTGTGGGGGCAGGATGCCATTCGTGGTGGAACAGACACTTCCGCCCAACGGCATTTGTTTCCAGAACCAGCAGCTCTGCACAAATTGGAGGGCGGCCAATCTTGGCCGCAGCCGCCTTTCTTAGGCGGCCAGGCCGGCTGAAAGCCGTCCCCAAAGGGGACCCCAGGGCAAGATTGCCCGCCCTCCAAGCCTCGCCTGCCCTCTATTATGCGCTGTAATAAGAAATGATGGTTTCCATCTTCCTCATGGCTGCCCTGGTGCTGGCGCCCGGCGCACTGGAGAGCGCCCGCGATCGCCAAGACCGGACCGCGCTCGAAAAGCAGATCTCAGAGCTCTCCGTGGCCGCCCAAAAGGCGCCCCACGATGCGGATGCGCAGTATCGAGTCGCGCTGGCCGCGTCGTATCTGGCCGAAGTCTCGTTGGAATTGCGCGATAAGAGTCAAGCCGAGCATGTGGCGGAAGCCGGCATTCAGGCCGCCGAGCGCGCCATCGCCATCAACCCCCGGAACGCCGAATACTATCGCGTGCTGGGCACCCTCTGCGGGCAGGTGGTTCCGGCCAACCTGCTCTCCGCTTTTTCCTACGGAAAGCGCGCCCGCGAGGCCATCGGTAAGGCGCTGGAACTCGATCCGAAATCGTCGCAGGCGTACCTGGCCCGTGGCGTTGGGAACTACTATCTGCCGGATGCGCTAGGCGGCGGCGCGTCGCTGGCCATCCCGGATTTTCGGAAGGCAGGCGATCTGGCCCCGACCTCCGCGGAGGCCTGCTTATGGCTGGGGCTGGCCCTGCGCAAGGAGCATCATAATGCCGAGGCGCGCCAGGCGTTCGCCAAGGCGCTGCAACTCGATCCCGCGCGCGTCTGGATCAAACAGCAGTTGGAGAAGACGCCCGCGCAATGAAGAACCTCGCTGTGGCGGCGGGGATTCTGGCCATCGCCGCGCTCACTTGGGTTCAGTTTCCGGGCCACACCTGGCTGCAACAGGACACCCAGATCTATGTCCCTATCCTGGAGCATCTGCGCGACCCGGCTGTCCTGCGGCGCGACATGCTGGTGGAGCGCCCGCACGTGTCGTTCACGCTCTACGACGAAACCGCGCGGGTGCTGGCCCGCGTCACCGGCCTGGGGTTTCGCGAGGTGCTCGAAGGCCAGCAGATCGCCACTCGCGCGCTGGGGATTTGGGGGCTGTACCTGATGGCCGCGGCGCTGGGGCTCTCGGCGCCGGCGGCGCTGCTGGTGGCGGGGATGGTCTCGTTAGGCGCGACCATTGCCGGCCCCGCCGTGCTCTCGTTCGAGATCGAGCCGGACCCCCGCGGCTTCGCCGTGCCGCTGCTGTTCCTGGCGATCGGACTGGCCGCGCACGGCTGGGACCTGGCCGCCGGAATCGCCGGTTCGGTGGCGTTTCTGATGCATCCGCCAACGGTGATCCCGTTCTGGATCGTGTACCTGTGCCTGGCATTTGCCCGCCGCAGGTTCGTGGCTTTCCTACCGCTGGCGGCCGCGTGCATCGTGCTGGCAGCCGCCGCCCGCTTCCAGGAGGGCGCCCATGAAGCGCAGCTCTTCTTCTCGCGGATCTCTCCGTCGATCGAGCGCCTGCAACGCCTGCGCGCGCCCTACGCCTGGATCTCCGAGTGGTGGCGCGATTGGTTGCCGCACTATCTGGTCTTGTACGCCGCATCGCTCGCGGCATATGCGTGGCTGCGCAAACGTGCGCCGCCCGATCTGCGATTTTTCCTTATCGGCTTGCCGCTTGTGGGCATCCTAAGCGTGCCCGCTTCTTACCTCCTGCTGGAAAAGATGAAGTGGGGACTTTTGCCGCAAGTGCAGCCCATGCGCGCGCTGTTGTTCGTCACCGTTATCGCGGAATTCTCCGCGGCCGCGGCGGGGATCGTGGCCGCGCAAGCGCGGCGCTACGCGGAAGCCTTCGCCTGGTTCGCCCTGGTTTTTCTGATTCCGTTGAACACCAGCGTCACCGTGGTACCCCCCTGGAACCGCGCGCTGGCGGCCGCGCTTCTGGCGGCCGGCGCCAGCCTCGCCGCCTGGGCCGAAGCGCGCAAATTTCGATGGAGCGCGGCGGCCTTGGCGGGCGTCGCGATCGCCGGATTCTTCCTGGTCCCCGCCCTCGGCGGCGTGAGTTCGCATCCGCTCCTGCACACACCCGAGTTGGCGCGATTATCCGCCTGGGCGCGGGCATCCACGCCACCAGATGCGGTGTTCCTGTTCGCCGACGCGGGCAAGCAACTGCAACCGGGCATTTTCCGCAGCGAGGCTCTGCGCGCGGTGTACGTGGATTGGAAAGGCGGCGGGCAGGTCAACTATTTGACGGATCTCGGCGAACAGTGGTGGACGCGCTGGCAGCAGGTGCTGGCTGCCCCGTTCGACCCGCGCAACGTCGCTCGCTACCGCGCGCTGGGCATCGACTACATCGTGCTGTCGCCCCGCGACCGGCTGCCGGAACGCGCGCCGGTGTTCGAAAACGCGGCGTATCTGGTGTATCCACTATAATGGTCGCTGAAGTGACCACATGAAGATCGCGACCGTCCGCGAATTCCGGGACAATGCCCCCGGCTTGCGACCCCGGATTTCACGCCAAGACGCCAAGGAACCGCAAAGAACGCAAAGAAGAAACTCTTATGGGTTCTGTGTTCTTGGCGCTCTTTGCGGTTCCCTTTGCGTCTTTGCGTGAAAGTGTTCATCAGTGAGTCGCCAGCGCCCCGCTGCCGGGTCTGGCTGGCCTTTTCGATCCAACATCTTTGCGTGAAACCCGAGCCTCCGCAAATATCCCAATAAACATTTGTTATGCCTGCCCCATCTTGCATTTCAAATACTTTGTAGGTTACACTCAGGAAAGTTACCGCATGCCGCTCGGTTCCAAAACCCGGTTCCCCCGCATACTTAGCCTGTCCCGTCTGTCTTTACCGGTAGTCATCATTATTAACGTATTGGTCATCGTAGCCGGCCCCGCTTGAGGCCGCATCGGACGAGTTCCGAGGCCATCAGCGGGGCGAACCAAGCCGGCTGGTGGCCTTTTTTCTTTTTGGAGAGCTTTTGTTGAGGAATATATGTCGACTTTGACGAATGGCGCGAAAATGTTGCTGGAATGTCTGGCGCGCGAAGGCGTGGACTGCTTCTTCGGATATCCCGGCGGCGTCACCCTGCCCCTCTACGATGCCATCTACGACCACCACATACGCCATGTGCTGGTGCGCCACGAGGAAAACGCCTGCTTCGCCGCGGAAGGCTACGCGCGCGCCACCGGCAAAGTGGGTGTTTGCTGCGCCACCTCCGGTCCCGGCGCGACCAACCTGGTTACCGGACTGGTCGATGCCATGATGGATTCCATCCCCATCGTCGCGCTCACCGGCCAGGTCACCAGCAAGCTCATCGGCAGCGACGCCTTTCAGGAGGCCGACACGTTCGGCATCACGCGCTCCTGCACCAAACATAACTATCTGGTGAAAAAGCTGGAAGATCTGCCGCAGATCGTGCATGAGGCGTTCTACATCGCCGCCAGCGGCCGTCCCGGCCCCGTGCTGGTCGATATTCCCAAGGATGTGTTCCAGGCGCAGGGCCATTATGTTCCGGTCACTTCCATCCACTTGCCCGGTTACAAGGTGTATACCGAGGGCCACACCGGCCAGATTCGCCGCGCGGCGCAAGTGATATTGGAGGCCGAGCGCCCGTTCGTATATGCGGGCGGCGGCATCGTCGCGGCCAACGCCTCGGCCGAGTTGCGCGAGTTGGTGGAAATCGTGGATGCGCCTACGGTCACCACCCTGATGGGTCTCGGCGGATTGCCCTCCAACCATCCCAACTTCGTGAGCATGCCCGGCATGCACGGCAGTTACGCCGCCAACATGGGCATGACCCACTGCGACGTGCTGATCGCGCTGGGCGTGCGTTTCGACGACCGTGTAACCGGGCGTCTGGCCGCCTTCGCGCCGCACGCCAAGGTCATCCACGTGGACATCGATCCCGCGGAAATCGGCAAGAACCGCGTCGCCGATATCCCCATCGTGGGCGACGTGAAGCGTGTCCTGATGCGATTGAACGAACTGCTCCGTGGGGCGGGCCTCCAGGCCTGCGCGGGTCCTCCAGGACCCGCTCTGCAGCGCCGCGCCTGGTGGTCTCAAATCCGCGGCTGGCAGGCCGAGCATCCCCTGGTCCCGGTCACCTCCGATTCCGAAATCAAGCCGCAGCACCTCATGATGGAAATCGACCGGCTCTCCGCGGGCGAAGCTATCGTGTGCTCCGACGTCGGCCAGCACCAGATGTGGGCCGCGCAGTTGGTCCGTTTCAACTCTCCGCGCCTGTGGATCAATTCCGGCGGACTGGGCGCCATGGGCTTCGGGCTTCCGTCGGCCATCGGCGCGCAGTTCGCGCGTCCGGATAAGCTGGTCTTCGCGCTGGTGGGCGATGGCGGATTCCAGATGTCCATACCGGAGCTCTCCACCATCGCCAGCTACGGCCTGCCCATCAAGATCGTGGTGATGAACAACGGCTACCTCGGCATGGTCCGCCAATGGCAGGAATTATTCTACAACAATCGCCTGAGCGCGGTGGAACTCGATTGTTTCCCGGACGCGGAGAAGCTGGCCGGCGCATATGGTTTCAAGGGCCGCACCATCGACAAGCCCTGGGAACTCGCTGCGGCGCTGGAAGAAGCCGTCCGCGAACCCGGCCCGTATCTGCTCAACGTCAAGGTATCGCCGTACGAAAACGTCTATCCGATGGTGCCGGCCGGCGGCGCTATTAACGAAATGGTGCTGGCGCCGCCCCAACCGGTGGCGGTGCCCAAGTAGGACAGGCCTCCTGGCCTGTCTCCGGAGTAACTATGTTGCAGATCATTTCCTTGTTAGTCGAGAACAAGCCGGGCGCTCTGATGCGCATCACCGGCTTATTGAGCGCGCGCGGCTATAACATCGAGAGTCTGACAGTTGCGCGCACTCTCGATCCGGAACTCTCCCGCATGACCATCGTGGTGGATGTGGATGCCACGCTGCGCCAGCAGGTGATCAAGCAAATGAACAAACTGGTGAACGTACTGCAGGCCGCGGACCTGACCGAGTCGCCGGCGGTGCGGCGGGAGATGGTGCTGGTGCGCGTGCGCACGGTGCAGGAGACGCGCACCGCGGTCTTGAAGGAAGCCGAGATTTTCGCCGCGCGCGTGGTGGATTCCTCCACCGAAGGTTTCGCGCTGGAGGCCACCGGCGATCCCGAAAAGCTGGACGAATTTATCGATGTGATGCGCAGTTATGGTGAGATCGAAACTACCCGCTCGGGGGTGGTGGCCGTTTCGCTGGAAGCTAAGAAACTAAAATTGCAACCCCCAGTGCAGCAAGTAGGACAGGCATCCTTGCCTGTCCTTCCCTAAAAGGACTTACTCATGGCAACCCGTTATTACGAGAAAGATTACAAACCAGCCCTGCTACAGGGCCGCACCGTAGCAATCATAGGTTATGGCAGCCAAGGCCACGCGCACGCCCTGAACCTGCGCGATTCCGGCGTGGACGTGGTAGTGGGCCTCTATCCCGGCAGCAAATCGCGTAACAAAGCCGAAGCCGCCGGTCTCAAAGTATTAGATACCGCGGAAGCCGCCAAAGTCGCCGACGTAATCATGATGCTGGTCGCCGATCATATCCAGGGCGACCTATACAACAGGGATATCGCGCCTGATCTAACGGCCGGCAAAACACTCATGTTCGCGCACGGCTTCAACATCCACTTCGGCCAGATCCAGCCGCCCGCGGATGTCGACGTTTCCATGGTCGCACCCAAAGCTCCCGGTCACCGCGTGCGCGAGTTGTTCACCGAAGGTGTGGGCGTGCCGTCGCTGGTGGCCGTGCATCAGGATGCCTCCGGGCAGGCGCTCGAAACGGCGCTGGCTTATGCGGGTGCGCTGGGAAGCTTGAAGGCCGGCGTCATCGGGACCACTTTCAAAGAGGAAACCGAAAGCGATCTCTTCGGCGAGCAGGCCGTGCTGTGCGGCGGCGCGTCGGAGCTCATCCGCGCCGGTTTCGAAACGCTGGTGGAAGCCGGATATGCGCCCGAAATCGCCTATTTCGAGTGCCTGCACGAGCTCAAGCTGATTGTCGATCTGATCCAGGAAGGCGGCCTGGGCTACATGCGCTACTCGGTTTCGGACACCGCGGAATATGGCGATTACACGCGCGGCCCGCGCATCGTGGATGCGCACGTGCGCGCGGAGATGAAGAAGATCCTGTCGGAAGTGCAATCCGGCGAGTTCGCGCGCCAGTGGATCGATGAGAACAAGACCGGCCGGCACAAGTTCCTGGCCATGCGCGAAGCGGCCCGCAATCAACCCGTCGAGAAGGTGGGCCGTGAGCTGCGCGAAATGATGACTTTTCTGAAGAAGAAGAAAGAATCCGGAGTGCCGGAAGAACAACTGGCGGTGCCAAAATGAAGATCTTCACTTTTGACACCACTCTCCGCGACGGCACGCAGGGCGAATCGGTCTCTTTCTCCGTCGACGACAAAATCCTCATCGCGCAAAAGCTCGACGAACTGGGCATCGACTATATCGAAGGCGGCTGGCCGGGATCCAACCCGAAGGATAAAGACTTCTTCGCCCGCGCGCAAAACGAGCTGGACCTCAAGCACGCCAAGCTCACCGCGTTCGGCGCCACGCGCTTCGCCCGCCATACGGTCGAAGAGGATCGCAGCGTGCAATCGCTGGTGGCTGCCGGAACGCCGGTGGTTTCCATCTTTGGCAAGAGCTGGGACCTGCACACCGCGCGCGCGCTCGGCATTACCGAAGAAGAAAACCTCAAGCTGATCGGTGAAACCGTCGCCTATCTGAAGCGGCACGGCAAAGAAGTGGTTTACGACGCCGAGCACTTCTTCGACGGGTACAATTCGAATCCCGATTTTGCGCTGCGCACGCTCGAAGCCGCCCAGAATGCCGGCGCCGGCGTGCTCTGCCTGTGCGATACCAACGGCGGCACCCTCACCGGACGGCTGGTCGAGATTTTCGCCGAAGTGCGCAAGCGTTTCGACGGCATCCTGGGCATCCACACGCACAACGATTCCGATGTGGCTGTCGCCAATACGCTGGCCGCCGTGGAAGCCGGCGCCACGCACGTGCAGGGCTGCATCAATGGATACGGCGAGCGCTGCGGCAACGCCAATCTGTGTTCCGTCATCGCCAATCTGGAGCTGAAGCTGGGTCACACGGCCATCGGCCAGGACAAGCTCATCAGTCTGTCCAACGTGGCGCGCTTCGTCGCGGAACTGGCCAACCTGCCGCTGCCCAACAATCAACCCTTCGTGGGCCACAGCGCGTTTGCGCACAAGGGCGGCGTGCATGTCTCCGCCGTCTTGAAGGAATCCACTACTTATGAGCACGTGACGCCCGAAGCCGTGGGCAATCGCCAGCGCGTACTGATCAGCGATCTGTCGGGCCGCGGCAACATCTTGTATAAGCTGAAACAGCATGGACTGGCCGGCCGGCTCGACGAAGACGCGCGTCGCGAACTGCTGGAGCGCATCAAGCAGATGGAATACGAGGGTTGCGAACTGGAAGCCGCCGAGGGCACCTTCGAGCTGCTGGTGCGCGAGGCGCTCTATCCCGGCATGCATTTCTTCGAAGTGGAAGGCTACGAGGTTTCGACCAAAGCGACCGCCACGGGCGACTCGCGCTCGACCGCCGACATCACCGTGCGCACGCAGGATGGCGTGCACTCCGCCACCGCCACCGGCAACGGTCCCTTCCACGCCCTGCATGTATGCCTGCGCAAGTGTCTGTCGACGGTCTATCCGCAAATGGCCGACGTGCGCCTGACCGACTACAAAGTGCGCGTGCTGGAGCCGCGCAAGGGCACCGCCGCCAAAGTGCGCGTGCTCATCGAATGGTCGGATCACCGCAAGAGCTGGTCCACGGTGGGCGTTTCCGACAACGTGATCGTGGCGAGCTGGAACGCCCTGGTGGACGCCATCCGGTTGGAGTTGATGCGCCTGACGGAACAAGACGATTCCATCGAGAAAGCCGTCGAAGACTACTGCTGGGGCGTCTGACCGCTTCACCAGCCGAAGATCTCTTTCCTCCTGCGCGCCGCAGGAGGAAGAGACTGCCCTGCGGCAGTAGACCTGTGTCCCAATTCTTGGGTTTCTCGACCGCGGGAAATATCTGAATGGCGTATCTCAACCTGGGCGAAGGTCGGCCAAATACCTCAACCTTCGCTTCCACGGAGTTCATCATTCGCCGAACGAATGGCCCGGATGAGATGGTCGAAGCTCCTAGATCGAGGCGCGTGTAAGTTGAGGTGTGGGGCTATCGCACGGGAGCCGGCAACTTTCTGATACCGATTGCCGGTCAGTTTTAGAAGCTCGTCGGACGGACGGACCAACCGATCGGGGTCGCGAAACCTTGCCTTATTCTGCTTGCCAGCAAGGCCGCTGATATCCAGCCCCTTCTCGACAGCGAGGAGGTCGCCAAGGTAGAATGCCTCCAATTCGCGGCACGCAATACGCACGGCGGCTTGGGGGCGGCCGGCACGGGCGCAAAGGGCTGCGAGGGATCTCTTGATCTTCCGGCAATCAGCCTGGTCTTGATCCCGCATCACAATAAAGCGCGCCCGCGGATTCAAATAGCCCCGCAGCTTGTTCGGCAACTGCTTCTCGAGATCCTGTTTTCCCTCAAACACAATGAAGCGCGGATGAACTTGACTCCCAGAGGGAATCAAATGAGGAAATATCTGTTCTAATAGAGCCCTGGCAGATTCCTCCTCAAGGAAGAATACCAATTCCTTCATGCCGGATCTACCCCAGTGAAGAACCCTTGCTTCCAGAGATATCCCATCTTGTCTCCTTGCTCCATGTAACGCTTTACCTGCGGGTCGTCCTGAGCGCGTCGGATCTCGGAGAGTCCGTCCTTCTTTACAAGCCAGAGAACTTCCTCCAGCCGGACGGCATTCAGGAGGTCCGGGGAATGGGTGGACACCATCACCTGGCCGCCCCTGCGGGCATAGTCGCGAAACTCCTCGGCAAGTTCGCTCATTAAGGTCGGATACAACTGATTCTCCGGTTCCTCAATACAAAGAAGAGGGTGGGGTTTGGGATCGTGGAGGAGCACGAGATAGGCAAACATCTTGATGGTCCCGTCGGAGACATAGCGATCCAGGAAAGGGGTCTTAAATGTGCCGTCGCGGAACCGGAGGATGAGGTAGCCGTCCTGCGTGAGCTCCGGCTCTACGCCGCTGATACCAGGGACGCGCTGCTGCATCCGTGTGAGGATGGTTTGGAAAATGGGCCGGTGGTTTTCGTAGAGGTATTGGGCAACCCGCGGCAAATTTTCCCCTGTCTCCGACAGGTGCTCTACAACGCCAGTCGCCTCCTTCCGTCCCCGCGCGGCGCTGATATGAAAGTCTGAGACGTGCCAGTTCTCCAGCAGTTGACGCAACGCGCTGGCTGCCCGGAAGCGTTGGAATTGTCCGAGACCTTTGATGGCAAGGATGTCCGGCGATTCCAGTTGCTGCTCCTCCCGCTGGAGTTGCTCGTCGGGTTTATCAAAATCCTCCTCATTCCTGATGGCGAATCCTGATCCACTGTGGAAGTCCAGAAAGTAGAATGGCGCGCCGTAACGGCCTCGTTTGTACCGGAGGAACTCATGCTTAACGACTGGCCGGCCATTCTCAAGTCCGATCTCCAGATGGTAGGTAACCAAGCGGGATCTGCCGGCAATGGGTAGGCCGACCTGAAGTTCTACGAGTATCGTATCCTTCTCGTGGCCCCGAGTAACAACCTCCAGGAATCGTCCGCGCGCATCTAGCGCCTGCCGGACATTTCCGGTCAAGGCGTCACGCAGGAATCCAAAGACGTCGAACAGGGTTGATTTGCCTGTACCGTTGGCGCCAACAAGGACTATGAAATTGGGGATGTCCGTGAGGTGAATGTCCTGAAGCGCTTTGAAGTTGCGAATCGTAACCGATTTCAGTTCCATGTCAGGTCCACTGCCAAGTGCCCTTCTCAGCTTTCAGACCGCAGAAGAACGTCGAGGGACTCGCGTTTCTCCAACTGGCCAAGCCAGCGCATCTCGCCTCCAGCTTTATGGTACGACAGGTAGCCGCCCGATGGTAATCTATGTTCCGTGATCGCCAGTCTGGAGCTGAAGCTGGGTCACACGCGGCGTGCATGTCTCCGCCGTCTTGAAGGAATCCACTACTTATGAGCACGTGACGCCCGAAGCCGTGGGCAATCGCCAGCGCGTCCTGATCGGCGATCTGTCGGGCCGCGGCAACATTCTATATAAGCTGAAACAGCATGGACTGGCCGGCCGGCTCGATGAAGACGCGCGCCGCGAACTGCTCGAGCGCATCAAGCAGATGGAATACGAGGGCTGCGAACTGGAAGCCGCCGAGGGCACTTTCGAGCTACTGGTGCGCGAGGCGCTCTATCCCGGCATGCATTTCTTCGAAGTGGAAGGTTACGAGGTTTCGACCAAAGCCACCGCCTCGGGTGACTCCCGCTCGACCGCCGATATCACCGTGCGCACGCAGGATGGCGTGCACTCCGCCACCGCCGCCGGCAACGGCCCCTTCCACGCCCTGCATGTATGCCTGGGCAAGTGGCTGTCGACGGTCTATCCGCAAATGGCCGATGTGCGTCTGACCGATTACAAAGTGCGCGTGCTGGAGCCGCGCAAGGGCACCGCCGCCAAAGTGCGCGTGCTCATCGAATGGTCGGATCACCGCAAGAGCTGGTCCACGGTGGGCGTTTCCGACAACGTGATCGTGGCGAGCTGGAACGCCCTGGTGGACGCCATCCGGTTGGAGTTGATGCGCCTGACGGAACAAGACGATTCCATCGAGAAGGCCGTCGAAGACTACTGCTGGGGCGTGTAGGTTTGTTGCTGCCCTTGTGGGGCAGGTTGCCAACTGTTGCCAACCTGCAGGCCGATTGTTAATCGGCCCCGTTTGCGCCGATTCCCAATCGGCGCGCAGGATACCATCCTGCCCCACAAGTCAAACGCAACTCCGATGGAGCCGGTTTTGAGATACACTGATAGCCGGAAACGGAGGATTGGCAATGACTCCAGGCAGGCCGCCGGCCAGTTCCCACAATGCGCTCCAGCCGATCCGCGGAAACGAGGGTGCCACGATTATCGGCCCCACAAATCCCGCGCGGGAAGCCGAAAACCCCGACAGAGTTGCGCCGCCGCGTACTGACCACGGGACGCTGCCCAGCCTGAGATGGTCCTTCGCCGACAGCCACAATCGCTTGCAGGAGGGCGGCTGGGCGCGGCAGACGACCGTCCGTGAGCTGCCCATCTCCACCACGATTGCCGGCGTCAATATGCGGCTCAAAGCCGGCGCAATCCGGGAGATGCATTGGCACAAGGAGGCTGAGTGGGCCATTATGCTCAAAGGCCGGGCGCGAGTCACCGCCGTCGATCAGAATCTGTGCACCTATCAGGACGACGTGGGCGAGGGCGAGGGATGGAATTTTCCCGCCGGTATTCCCCACTCGATCCAGGGCCTCGCGGACGACGGGTGCGAGTTTCTGCTGGTCTTCGACAACGGCAATTTCAGCGAGGATGAGACCTTCCTCCTTACCGACTGGTTGGCCCACACGCCCAGAGAGGTTATCGCCAAAAACTTTGGCGTGCCCGAGAGCGCCTTCGTTAATATTCCCGATAAGGAGCTCTACATCTTCCCCTCGCAAGTGCCCGGCCCGCTCGCCCAGGATCGCGTCGCCGGCCTCGGGCCGGTGCCGCAGACCTTCACCCACCGCATGATTACCATGGAGCCGGTCCGGACGAAGTTCGGCCAGGTCCGCATTATGGACTCCACCGTGTTCCCGGCGGCCACCACTATCGCCGCTGCTCTGGTCGAGGTGGAACCGGGCGGGATGCGCGAACTGCACTGGCACCCCAACGCGGACGAGTGGCAGTATTACATTGCAGGCCAGGCGCGGATGACGGTGTTCGCCTCCAGCGGTGCCGCCCAAACCTTTAACTACCAAGCCGGCGACGTGGGCTACGTGCCGCGGGCGATGCCGCATTACGTGGAAAGTCTGGGTACGCAGACCTTGCGGTTCCTCGAAATGTTCCGGAGCCCTAGATTCGAAGATGTCCCGCTCGCGCAGTGGTTGGCCTTCACGCCCCACGAGCTGGTCCGGGCGCACTTGAACATCGACGAGTCCGTGCTTGCGAATATTGCGCCGCACAGGACGCCGGTAGTGGGGCTCTAAGCGAGCCGCTTCTGAGAACGGGAGGGTTCGGTCATGACGCAAAGTACGTCGCGGGAAGGGCTCCTCCGCGGCAAAGTGGCTGTAGTCACCGGCGCTGCCCGCGGGATCGGGCGCGCCACGGCTATCGCCTTCGCCCGCGAGGGCGCGGAAATTATCGGTCTCGATATCTGTGCGCCGGTGGATCCGCGTTCCGGTGTGGAACCATCGGCCCCGGAAGATTTGGAGGAAACCGGACGGCTTGTCCGGGCAGCCGCGCGGCGTTGGCTGGGCATCACGCTCGACCAGCGCGACCTGCCGGCGCTACGAGCGGCTGCCGCCAGAGGCGAACAGGAGTTCGGCGGCATCGACATTTTGTTCGCCAATGCGGGCATCCAGAGCTTCCATCCGCTGCTCGAGATGGAAGATCCGGACTGGCACATCGCCATCGACGTGAATCTGACGGGCACTGCCAACGCCGTGCGGGCCTTCGCTCCTTATATTGTGAAGCGCGGCGGCGGACGCATCATCGTGACCTCTTCGACGCAAGGGCGGCACGGCACGAAATACGGCGCTGCGTATTCGGCGTCGAAATGGGGTATTATCGGCCTGATGAAATCGGCGGCGCTGGAACTTGGACGCTATAACATCACAGTAAACGCCCTGATCCCAGGCCTGATTGACACGCCACTGACCCGCCATAAAGAGCGGTACGCACAAGTTCTGCAGGATGCGGGCAAGTCTCCGGCGGGATCGTCCGAAGACGAAGAAGAAGCCCGGAAGCTTCTTTCTACTAAGACGCCGCTCGGTGTGCCATGGATTGAGCCGGAAGATGTCGCGCCGGTGGTGGTGTTCCTCGCCTCCGACGCTGCGCGCATGGTTTCGGGTGCGACCTACGATGTCACCGGGGGCGACAGCGCCCACAACACAGCGTGATTACAGCCACAGGCGAGCCTGGGGCAACGGATGTGAAGTGATGGACATGCGCAAGGAAGCCGACAGCCTCGGCGAAGTTGAAGTCCCCGCCGACAGACTCTGGGGCGCCCAAACCCAACGCTCGCTGGAGCATTTCAGCATTGGCGCGGACCTGATCCCGCGCGAAATGATTAGTGCGTACGCCATCCTGAAAAAAGCCGCCGCGAATGCCAACCACGCCGGCCAACGGCTCGATAACGAACGCCACAAGTCGATCGTTCGGGTCTGTGACGAGATCCTTGGTGGCCAGCATCAGGACATGTTTCCGCTGCACGTATGGATGACGGGCAGCGGTACGCAGTTCAACATGAACGTGAACGAGGTGATCTCCAACCGCTGCTGCCAGCTCGCTGGCACGCCTCTCGGGGGCAAAACGCCGGTTCACCCCAACGACCATGTCAACATGTCCCAGTCGTCCAACGACACCTTCCCATCCGCCATGAACATCGCAGCGGCGGTCAATGTCAAGGGGCGGCTGATCCCGGCGGTGAAGGCGCTGCACGATGCCATCGCGGCGAAGGCCGAACAATGGAACGCCATCGTCAAGATCGGCCGCACCCACATGCAGGACGCCACGCCGATCACGCTCGGGCAGGAATGGTCGGGCTATGCGGGCATGCTCGCGGACGATCTTGATCGGCTCGCAGACGCGCTGCCAGGCGTGTACCGTCTCGCCCCCGGCGGCACGGCAGTGGGCACCGGCATCAACGCGGCGCCCGGCTTCGCCGAGGCCGCTGCCGCCGAAATCGCCACGCTCACCGGTCTTCCCTTCGTCAGCGCCCCGAATAAGTTCACGGTGCAAGGCGCACACGATGCGCTGGTGCAGCTCTCCGGAACGCTGCGCACGCTGGCTGTGTCGCTCTACAAGATCGGCAACGACATCCGGCTGATGTCCTGCGGCCCACGAGCCGGCTTCGCCGAGCTGACGATCCCGCAGAATGAACCTGGCTCGTCGATCATGCCGGGGAAGGTGAACCCGACTCAGGCCGAAGCCCTCACCATGATCGCCGTGCAAGTGATGGCGAACGACGTGGCGGTGGGCTTCGGCGGCGCCGGCGGTTACCTCGAGATGAACGTCTACAAGCCTTTGATGATCTTCAATATCGCCCACTCAATTACGATCATGAGCGACGGGTGCGCCAACTTCCGCAAGTTCCTGATTGAGGGGACCAGGCCGAATCTTAGGAAGATTCAGGAGGATGTGGACCGCTCTCTGATGCTTGTGACCGCGCTCGCGCCGGTGGTTGGCTACGACAAGGCATCGCAGATCGCGCACTACGCGATGGACAACGACCTCACGTTGAAGGCTGCCGCGCTACAGCTCGGTTTCGTGACGGAGGAGGAATTCGACCGCTTCGTCGATCCGGCCAAGATGGTCTGATGGTGACGTCGCCCACACCCTTCTCACATGTTGCCCAATGACGTGGCGCACGCACTCGTGCGTGCCGTGTCGAGACTCGTCTCGACACGTTGGCGGGCCACGGACAGTCTGCCGGGAGTCGTCGGCATGAGTGCCCGGCCCAGAGGGCACCCCGGCACGCACGAGTGCGTGCGCTACAGTGTTGCGACTAAATCTGCAAGCTGAACGACTCGCCGAGATACACACGTTTCACTTCCGGATCGCGCGCCAGCGCCTCCGGACTGCCCGCGCGGAAAATCCGCCCATTGTCGATGATATACGCGCGGTCGGTCACCGCCAGCGTCTCGCGCACGTTGTGGTCGGTCACCAGGATGCCGATCCCGGTGCGCTTCAAATCGAAGATGATGCGCTGCAGCTCCAGCACCTGAATGGGATCGATGCCGGAGAACGGCTCATCCAGCAGCAGAAAACTGGGGCTGATCACCAGCGAGCGGGCGATCTCCACGCGCCGCCGCTCGCCGCCGGAGAGCGTGTAGCCCTGGCTGCGCCGCACCTTCTCCAGGCCAAGCTGCTCGATCAGCCGGTCCAGGTTCTCGCGCCGCTCGCGGTTCCGCAAAGGCAGCGTCTCCAGAATGGCCATCAGGTTTTCCTCGACCGTCAGCTTCCGGAACACGCTGGCTTCCTGTGGCAGATAGCTGATGCCTTTCTGCGCCCGCTTATACATGGGCAACCCCGTAATGTCCGTCCCATCCACCAGAATGCAGCCCGAATCGGGGCTGATCAGGCCCACGATCATATAAAACGAAGTGGTCTTCCCCGCGCCGTTGGCCCCCAACAGGCCCACCACTTCTCCCTGGTCGACGCTGACGGTGACGTCATCCACCACTTTGCGCCCGCGATACGATTTTGAAATTTCCCTGGTTTCCAGTTTGCTCATTGCGGAGGGTGTTTCTTGCGGATATGGCTGATGGCGGGCTTGCCATCCGAACCCTTCACGAGCAACCGGTCGTCGTTGGAATAATAGGTCAACTCCGCGCCTCGAGTGCTCCCGCGGACGTTGTCGTTCATGGTAGGGTCGCCGCCGCGCAGGACGATCTTATCTTCATCGGTGTAATACTCGGCATGCTCGCTCGTGCCGGTCCGGGTGCGGATCGGCCCACTCTGCACGATCTGCACGGCGCCGTCGGCAAAAGCCTTCTGCAATCGATTGTCGGCGCCCTCTTCGGCCAGCCAGGAGCGCAACTCCGTCGCCTTCATCTGCAAGCCGGCGCGGTTGAGCTGGACTCCGCCGGAATAATGCGCCAGGCGGTCCTCGTCCGTGTAGACCATATGCGGCGCTTTCACCAGCGTGAAGATCGGGGCGGCGCGGACTTCTGCCTGCGATGCGATCCCCGGATCGGCCGCAACGGGCGCCGGCGCCGGCGCCGCCTCCGCGTCCGGCTTGCTCTCCTCGCGCGACTGGGTGACGACGTGGCCGTCGGCGATAATCGAGCGTTTCTCGCGGTCGATCTCGACGTGGTCCGCCTGGATGCGGTTGACGCCTTGCCAGAGCACCGCATCGCCGTCGTATTTGACGAGTTTGTTGTGATTCGCCGAGCTCATGGCGCGGGCCACGGCTTGCAACGGCTCGTCGCCGGAAAGCATGGCGGAGTCGCTCTTCTTCTTCTGCTGGTCCGGCAGGCGGCTGGTATTCACGTGGCCCTCGGCGGTGAAGTTGCCGCTCTTTTCGTCCAGCACGATGCGGTCGGCGATGGTGTTCCCGGTGCTGTCCCACATACGCGCGTGTTTGTCCAGCGTAATCCGGTTTTCCGCCTGTTCCAAAATTCCGCGGTCCGCGCGCGCTTTGCGGTCGCCCGATTCGTAGGAGAAATCGTCCCACTGTTCCATGCGCGTCAACTGGCTGGTTTTCGGATCGAACGCCGCCGTCACATTCTTGCTCACCGTAGTGGTGACGGGACCCTTCTTGGCCAGTTCCTCGGGCGTCGGATCGCTCACCGTGCGGCAATTGACGGAGGTAAACGATAGGATGCGATTCTGCGGTCCAAAGTTGATCGACATGCGCTCGCCGATGAAATTGCGATGGCGCTGGCCGGCGTGGTTGGGCAGGAACTCCAGTTCGCTGGGCGCGTGCGTTACCAAGGCATCGATTTCGCGCCCGCCGGGCCGCATTTTCATCTGGATGATCTCGCTGCGCAGGATGCGGGTCTCGGCGGGATCGTGGCCCGGCGTGGCAAGCGGTTTGGATTCCAGAAACCCGTGCCCGCTAACCAGGGCCAAGGTGAGCGCGCTCTCGCCATTTGAGTCCGCGAATTGCAGGTCCACATGGTCGCCCGTGGCGGTTATCCGCGAGCCTTCCGATTCGGACACCAGGCGCGCGTGGCCCTCGCCGGCAATCTTCTCCACTTCGCCCGTGTCGCCGTAATCGACCGTGAGATGGTCGGCGCCATATTGCAACTTGCGGTTCGGGTAAGCGTCCGTGCCGTGCGCTTTCTGCGCGTCCACGTGATGTATGGAGCCATCCTGTAGCGCGATGGCTGTTTCACCCGCCTCCACGATGGTATTCTCGCGGGTCAGCCGGGCCCACGGAGTCAGCCAGATACCCGCCAGGTTTTCGCGATAGATCACCTGGCCGGCTTCGATCTTCAGGGGCTTGGCGTGCGGCCCCGGAGGATACCAATGCAATTCAGCCCGGCTATTGAGGAACAGCTCGCGGGTGCTGGGATCGTAGGACGCGCCGACGGCTTTGCCATCTCCATTTTCGAACTTGAAGCTCGCGGGGCGGTCGGTGACCGCCTTCCCGGTGCCGCTGTCGAACTTGACGCCCGAGGAGTGGATCGAAACCAGGGTGTGCTTGGGCTGGCCTTCATTCGGCACGGCCAGCGTGATATCCACCGCGCCATCGGAGTACATCCCCTTGTCGGATTGATTGTACTCGGCATGCGCGCTGTGCACCAGGTTGTAAGTGTCCGTGTGCATGGACGGCATGCGCAACTCGACCTGCTCCAGTTCGACGTGGTTGGAATCCTTGGCTTGGCGCGCGTCCTTAGCCGTAATGCGGCAGATGGTGCGGCTTTCCGGCGGCTCGGAGGTTTCGATCCAGCTCCAGTCCTGGGCCGCGGAACTCAACTCCGGCGCCATGTCCTGGGGTTTCGGGGGAGCCTGGTCGTGCAGTACGCTCTTCTGAAGCCGGTAGGTCGCTGCAACGCCTCCCAGGAGCAGAACAATGGCCACCAGGATTAGCCAGCGCGTGCTTCGCATCGTTGTTTCTATTGTAACAGCGCCGTGGCGCACGCACTCTGCGTGCCGCGTCGGCACTCGTGCCGACGCCCGGCCTTACCGCCGTGCCGTAGCAGCCACGCCGGGCTTCGGAGCCGCCTCCATCACAGGCACGCTCTTAGGGTCCGCCTCCGCCTTCACCAGCCCCAGTTGACGCCTCAACTCCGTGTCGAGACCCTGCCGGATGTCGGCATTGTCCTTCAAGAACTGGCGCGCGTTTTCGCGGCCTTGCCCGATGCGGTCGCCCTTATAGCTGAACCACGAGCCGCTCTTCTCGATCAGGTTCTGCGCTACGCCCAGGTCCAGCAGATCGCCTTCTTTCGAGATGCCCTCGCCATAGATGATGTCGAATTCCGCCTCGCGGAAGGGCGATGCCACTTTGTTCTTCACCACCTTGACCTTGGTGCGGTTTCCCACCACCGCATCGCCGTCCTTAATCGCCGCGATGCGCCGGATATCCACCCGGATCGACGCGTAGAACTTCAAGGCGCGCCCGCCCGTGGTGGTTTCCGGATTGCCGAACATGACGCCGATCTTTTCCCGAATCTGATTGATAAAGATCAGGCACGTCTTGGATTTCGAAACCACGCCGGTCAGTTTGCGCAGCGCCTGCGACATGAGCCGCGCTTGCAGCCCCATATGGCTGTCGCCCATTTCCCCATCCAACTCGGCTTTGGGCACCAGCGCGGCCACCGAATCCACCACCAGCACGTCGATGGAGCCGGAAGCGATCAGGGCGCCGGTGATTTCGAGCGCCTGTTCGCCGTAATCGGGCTGCGAGACCAACAGGTTGTCCACATCCACGCCGAGCTTGCGCGCATACGCCGGATCGAGCGCGTGCTCCACGTCGATGAAAGCCGCCATGCCGCCTTTCTTCTGGGCTTCCGCGACCACCTGCAGCGCGATGGTGGTCTTGCCCGACGACTCCGGACCGTAGATCTCAGTGACGCGGCCGCGCGGGAATCCGCCCACTCCCAGCGCCGCATCGAGCGAGATCGATCCCGTGGAAATTACGGCCACCGGAACGATGGCGTCCTTGGAACCCAGGCGCAGGATGGACCCTTTGCCGAACTGCTTTTCGATCTGCCCCAGAGTGAGGTCTAATGCGCGGGCGCGCTCTTTTTCATCCATGGTGAGAACTCCTTGTAAAGTGCCGAAGGGAGATTATAGCAGTTTGCGCGCCAGGGCGAAAGTAAGGCGAAGGAAATCTTTGTATTACTATCCATGAATTTGTTTGCGGGCCGCGACGATTTTCAGGCGGCGGCCCTGGATAGAGCTGCCATGCTGGTTTGCTGTATGCTCAGAATCGCCTGGAT
>Ga0302325_10004657_pt1 | contig 31551 bp, 29 predicted proteins | sample Palsa_T0_2_FD_201948 | JGI IMG/M metagenome (GOLD analysis project Ga0302325, IMG submission 201948) | Peat permafrost microbial communities from Stordalen Mire near Abisko, Sweden - Palsa_T0_2 | ecosystem: Environmental > Terrestrial > Soil > Palsa > Peat permafrost | place: Sweden: Abisko... | reverse complement strand
GCTGGATTTTGAGATTGTGGGCGAGTTCGCGGCTGTCGAGGGTCCAGGGCAGGTTGGTGAGCCGCAGGCGGCCGTCGCGGACTGGGCCGGGGACGCCGAAACAGGCGGAGCTGACCTCGTCAGCGCCGAGAAATTCGTGGACGATCTCTTCGAGTCCGGAGTAATCCTTGGCCGGGTAGCGGGTTTCTCGAGTGTATTGCAGATTGCCTTTGGTAAAGTCGTACAGCGCCAGGTGAACTTTCGTGCCGCCTACGTCGCCTGCCAGGATCATCGAGTTTTCTCCAAGTGTCCTTCGCCGTCCGCGTCTGGTGGTGGTAACTGCGCCGCGGCAGCCTTATCCAAAATCAAGGTGAGTATACCGCTTGCGGGCCAGATGAGTTGCGAGGGCAGACGTTCGACATCCCGGGGCCCGAGGAAGACTTCGTGGAGCGGGGTTGCTTTGTCGGCGCCGGCGATGAGGAAGAAGACTTCGCGGGCGTGGTTGATGACCGGCCAGGTGAGGGTGACGCGCCAGGTGTCTTTTTGCGGGACCTGGTTGGCGACGACCAGGCGGCCCATTTCGTGGATAGCGTCCGTGTGCGGGAAGAGAGAGGCGGTGTGGCCGTCGTCTCCCATGCCGAGGGCTACGACGTCGAAGCGGGGAGCTTCCGCGCCTTCGAGGCGAAAGGTGCGGCGGAGGTCGAATTCGTATTGGGCAGCGGCGACTTCGGGCTCGAGTTCTCCGTGGATGCGGTGAATCTGGTCAGGGCGCAGGTTGACGTGGTCGAGCAGCGCTTCCTTGGTCATGCGGTAGTTGCTGTCGGGGTGGTCGGGCGGGACGGTGCGCTCGTCCACCCAGAAGAGCTCAAGGGCGTGCCATGGCATGCGGTTGACGAAGGGGTGCGCGGGATCGGCGAGCAGGCCAAAAGTGACTTTGGGGGTCGATCCGCCGGAGATGGCGATGCGTGCGCGGCCGCGGGCGGCTACTGCTTCTTCGACGAGCTCGACCAGGTGCAGCGCCGCGCGCCAGGCCAGGGCTGCTGGGTCGGATTCGACTTCGTAGGTGATGTGCAGCTTTGACGACATTGAAGCTCCGGGAGAAGTGTGGAGTGTGAAGTGTGAGAAGCGAAGAGGCTTGGCTTTTCACACTTCACACTCACACTGGTCTTTCTATAGTTTGCGCCAGGTTCGTCCATCGCGTTTGAGGAGTTCGTCGGAGCAATCAGGTCCCCAGGAGCCGGCGGCGTAGTTGGGGAAGGTTTCGGCTTTCTTGGCTGCCCAGGCTTCGAGGATCGGGGTGTAGAGCGCCCAAGTGGTTTCCACGCCGTCGCGGTGGGCGAAGAGGGTCTGGTCGCCGATCATGGCGTCGAGCAGCAGGCGTTCATAGCCGTTGGCGGAAGACTTGCCGAAGGCTGAGTCGTAGTCGAAGTCCATGGTGACCGGGCAGACGGACATGCTCTGCGTGGAGGGAACCTTGGCTCCAAAGCGCAGCGAGATACCTTCGTCGGGTTGGATGCGCATGGTAATGACGTTGGGCTGGATTTCTCCGCACTCGCCCACTCCGCCGCGGTTGAAGATCATCATGGGCGGCTGTTTGAACTGGATACTGATCTCGGTGGCTCGCTTTTTGAGTCGTTTGCCGGCCCGGAGGTAGAAGGGAACTCCGGCCCAGCGCCAGTTGTCGATTTCGAGCTTGAGGCCAGCGTAGGTTTCTGTGCCGGATTCGGGATCGACACGCTCCTCCTGGCGATAGCCGATGACGTCTTTGCCTGCGATGCCTCCTGGGCCATACTGGCCGCGGACGGCGTTGGTGATGGGGATCTCGGGGATCGCTTGCCAGACTTTAAGCTTTTCGAGGCGGACGCTTTGGGATTCGAAGGACGTGGGCGGCTCCATAGCTACGAACGAGAGCAGTTCCATGACGTGGTTCTGGACTACGTCGCGCAGTGCTCCGGCTTTTTCGTAGAACGGACCCCGGCCTTCTACGCCGAGCGTTTCGGCGGCGGTGATCTGGACGTGGTCGATGAAGTTTCGGTTCCAGATGGGCTCGAAGATGCCGTTGGCGAAGCGGAAGACGAGGATGTTCTGCACAGTCTCCTTGCCGAGATAGTGGTCGATGCGGAAGACCTGGCGCTCGGCGAAGACCGCATTGACCTGGCGATTGAGTTCCTTGGCGGAGTCGAGGTCGTGGCCGAAGGGCTTTTCGATGACGGCGCGGACGGTGCCTGATTGCGGCTTGGTGAGGCCTTTTGCGCCGAGGTTTTCGATGATTTCAGTGAAGTATTCGGGCGCTGTGGCCAGGTAGAAGAGGCGATTGCCGCCGATGTTGAGCTCTTTAGCGATCTTGTTCAGCTCGGCATTGAGGCCGTCGTAGCCGGCAGCGTCGTCGAAGTTCATGGCGAAGTAGCGCACTTTCTTGACGAACTCCTCCAAGTGCGGCTCGCCTTCGGTCACGCCGCCGAATTCGAGGATGCCGGCGCGCATGTCAGCGGCGAATTCGCCACCGAGCGGACGGCGGGCGACGCCGACGATGGCGAATTCCTTCGGCAGGAGGCCGTGTTGTTCGAGGTGAAAGAGCGCAGGGAGGAGCTTGCGCTTCGTAAGGTCGCCGGAGGCGCCGAAGATGACGATGATCGTGGGTTCGGGGATTCGTTCGCTGGCGGCGACGACTTTGGATAGATCTTCGGGACTGACCGTCATTTGTGCTGTGGCCATGGTGTTTGCCTCTTGAAAGCAGCTTCTAGCTGCTAGCTACTAGCCTCTAGCTCTTTGGGCTGGAAGCGGTCTTGATTGTGTTCTCCCACCTTAAACGCGATAAAACTGCGTTGAAGGTGGGGCACCCAGATTGTTTCAGCTAGAAGCTGTCGGCTAGAAGCTGAAGGCTGCATCTCAGTCTTTCTTGACGGCGTGGCCGCCGAAGGCGTTGCGCTGGATGGCGACCATGCGGTCGGTGAAGTTGTTTTCTTCACGCGAGCGAATGCGCCGGATCAAGGACTCTGTGATAACTGGTGCGGAAACGTTGAGGTCGATGGCTTCGAAGACGGTCCAGCGGCCTTCGCCGGAGTCGGCTACATAAGCTTCGAGGCCGTCGAGCGTCGGATTTTTTGCCAGGGCCTCGGCGGTGAGATCGAGGAGCCAGGAACGGACGACCGAGCCGTGACGCCAGATTTCGGCGATCTGGGGCAGGTTGAGGTCCAGCGATTCCTTCTTTTCGAGGATGGTGAAGCCCTCGGCGTAGGCTTGCATAAGGCCGTATTCGATGCCGTTGTGGACCATCTTGGTGAAGTGACCTGCGCCCGCCGGGCCTACGTGCCCCCAGCCTTTGTCGGCGGCTGGAGCGAGTGTTTCGAAGATGGGCCGGAGGTGCTCGACAGGGGCCTTGTCGCCGCCGATCATCATGCTGTAGCCCTCTTTGAGACCCCAGACGCCGCCGGATGTTCCGACGTCTACGAAGTTGAAGCCTTTGGCAGTGGCTTCGGCGTGGCGGCGGATGGAGTCCTTGTAGTTGGAGTTACCGCCGTCGATGAGTATGTCGCCGGGAGCGAGATGTGGCTCCAGTTTGGCGATGGTCTGGTCGACGGGATCGCCTGAGGGGACCATAATCCAGATGGCGCGGGGGGCTTCGAGCTTTTTGACCAGCTCTTCAAGCGTAGAGACGCCGACGTTGCCGGATGCGGTCAGTTTGGCAACGGCTTCCGCGCTGAAGTCAAAGCCGACTACCTGATGGCCGCCGAGGCGGATGCGCTCTGCCATGTTGCCGCCCATTTTGCCAAGGCCGATGAGTCCGAGTTGCATGTGCTTCTTCCTCCGTGTTTCTATTCCTGATATTCGATGTTTCTAAGCGTTAAAGGATTTGCAGTTCTTTCAACTGGCTGCGAAGCTGCTCTTCGCCTAAAAACTGGATAGCGTGAATGCCCGCCGCTGCTGCCGCGGCTGTGTTGTTGGCGCGGTCATCAATGAAGATTACGCGATCTGCCGGGCGGCCAAGAATGTCCAGGGCGCGATGGTAGATATCCGCATCGGGCTTGCGCATGCCCAGGTAGCAGGAACTGAGCTGGACGTCGAGATATGGGGTGATGCCGTACTTCTCCATGCGAAACTCGTGCAACTGGCGCGACTCGTTGTTGAGCAGCCCTACGAGATATTTGTCTGATGCCGCAACTTCGGCGAGGATTCCTAGCGCATTCGATGGGATGGGCTTCGACTGCGCCTTCATGGCGGTGATGAAGTCTTGGGACGTGAAAGAGCGCGGCTGGTAGAAGACGGTAGCCTGGAGGTAGTCGTCGAGAGTTATGGTATCTCGTTCGAGGGCGTCGTAGGGTTCGGGATGGCGGGCTTCGAAGTCCGCTTTGTCGAGGCCGAACTGAGTGATGACGGATGCGCGCTCGACGTGGTCCCAGCCGTTGGTCAGCAGAACTCCGCCGACGTCAAAGAGAATTACTTCGAAATTGCCGGGCTCGCTGCTGGCAGGCATGGGGAAAATACCTTTCGGGCAAGTTGGGATCGTGCTGACGCGAGTCGCGTTCTTGAAGAATAAGTCGTAAGTGGAACCGGTTGCGGAGAGTTACAGGAAATTCATCGAGCTAGTCCCGATTTCTATTCTGTTTCCGGTAACGATTCCACTGCCGATTCAAGACGAAGTTGTTTTTGAGTATTTGGCTTCAATTGCCAGCAGCTTGTTGAATCGGCGAGTGAAGCGCGGCTCAGTAGTGATGAAGTTGGCGGCGATAAAACTGTCGGCGACGTCATAGGCGGTTTCTGTGCCGATGACGCGCGCGCCGAGGACCAGGACATTCATCTGGTCGTGCTCGACGCCCTGGTGGGCGGAGTAGTGGTCATGGCACATGCCTGCGCGGATGCCGGGAATCTTGTTGGCGGCGACGCACACTCCCACTCCCGACCCACAGATGAGGATGCCGCGCGAGGCGACGCCGGCGTTGATTGCATCGCCCACGGCTTCAGCAGCGTCAGGGTAGTCGGAGGGTTGGGTGGAGTGGACGCCAAGGTCCACGACATCGTGGCCCTTGGTGGCGAGGTAGGCGCGGACTTCTTCTTTGAGAGGAAAGCCGGCATGATCGGAGCCGATTACCAATTTCATGGAAAGTCCTAATGTGAAGTGTGGAGTGTGGAGTGTGAAGTGTGAGATGCAGAGCGATTCGGTCTTTCACACTCCACACTTCACACTTATTTTTGCTACTTGCCCAGCAGTGCTTTGGCCCGGGCGGCTACGTTGTCTGCGGTGAAGCCCAGTTCTTTGAGGACGGTGGCGCCGGGAGCCGAAGCGCCGAAGCGGTCGAGGCCGATGACGTCGCCCTTGCTGCCGGCGAGATACTTCCACCAGCCGAGGGTTGCGCCGGCTTCGATAGCCAGCTTGGGCACGCCCGGCTGCAGGATCGAGTCGCGGTATTCCTGCGATTGCTCGTCGAAGATTCTCCAGCTGGGCAGCGAGACGACGCGGGCTGCGATGCCGGCTTCGGCGAGAAGTTTGGCCCCGTCGATGGCCGGCCAGACTTCGGCGCCGGTGCCGATGATCACGACCTCCGCGTTGGGAGCTTCGTGTACCACGTAGCCGCCTTTGCTGACGCCGGCGTAGGCATCGATCGTGGCGGGGTCCAGAACAGGCAGATCTTGCCGGCTGAGCGCCATGAAGGACGGGCTGTTGCGTTCGAGAGCAATGCGCCATGCGGCAGCGGTTTCATTGGCGTCGGCGGGGCGGAAGTCGGTGAAGAAGGGGACGGCGCGCAGTGCCAGCAGGTGCTCGATCGGCTCATGCGTGGGTCCGTCTTCGCCGACGGCGACGGAATCGTGAGTGAAGATCCACAGGGAATGGATGCCCATGATGGCGGCTAGGCGCAGCGCCGGTTTGCAGTAGTCGGAGAAGACGAAGAAGGTGCTTCCGAATGGAACCAGACCGCCGTGGGCCGCGATTCCGTTGACTGCGGCGGACATTGCGAACTCGCGGACGCCCCAGAAGACGTTGCGGCCGGTGGGGTCGACGTGGAAGCTGGGGCTGTCCTTGAAGATGGTCTTGGTGGAAGAGGTGAGGTCGGCTGCCCCGCCAAAGAGCTCGGGAACGGTCTTCTCCAGGGCGTTCATGACCACCTGGCCGGCGTTGCGGGTGGCTACGGGCTTGGTGGTGGGGAAGCTGGGAATGGCTTTTTCCCAGTCAGTTTTGCGCTGGTTGGCCTGGGTGCGCTCGAATTCGGCGGCAATCTCGGGGTTGGCGAGCTTGTAGCCCTCAAAAAGCTTCTTCCATTCGGCTTCATGCTTTTCGCCATCGACGACGGCCTCGCGCCAGTTATCGAGTGCTTCGTCCGGGACGTAAAAGCTCTTGTCTTCCGGGAAACCGAAAAATTTCTTGGTGGCCGCGGTTGCTTCCGCGCCGAGCGCTTCGCCGTGGACCTTATTGGTCCCCGCCTTGGGGCTGCCGTAGCCGATGATGGTGCGCACGCCGATCAGGGTGGGCTTGGTGGTTTCGGCCTGGCCCTCTTTGACGGCGGCTTCGAGGGCGGCGAGGTCGTTGCCGTCGTGGACGCGCAACACTTGCCAGCCATAGGCTTCGAATCGGGCGTACACATTCTCGGTGAAGCTGAGCTCAGTGGGGCCGTCGAGTGAGATCAGGTTGTCGTCGTAGAAGAAGATGAGCTTGCCCAAGCCAAGTGTGCCGGCAAGCGAGGCAGCCTCGTGGGAGACGCCCTCCATCATGTCGCCGTCGCCCATAATGCCGTAGGTGTGGTGGTTGACGATCTCAAAGCCGGGCCGGTTGTAGACCGAGGCCAGATGCTTTTCCGCGATGGCCAGGCCGACGGACATGGCGAAACCCTGTCCCAGAGGGCCGGTCGTGACTTCGACACCGTCGGTGTGGTGGTACTCAGGATGGCCGGGAGTCTTCGATCCCCACTGGCGGAAGCCCTTGAGGTCATCGAGGGTGAGCTTGTAACCGGAGAGATAGAGCGACCCGTAGAGAAGCGCTGAAGCATGGCCGTTCGATAGCACGAAGCGATCACGGTCGGCCCACTTGGAGTTAGCCGGATTGTGCTTCATGATCTTGTGAAAGAGCAGGTAGGCGATGGGTGAGCAGGCCAGGGGCGCTCCGGGGTGGCCGCTATTGGCTTTTTGTACGGTATCGACAGCGAGAATGCGGAGGGTGTCGATGGAAAGTTGGTCGATATCTGTCGCAATGTCAGGCATAAGCTTGGTGTTCCTTTCGGTCGTCGGTGGAGACCCATCCTTGGCATAAAATCGACTCAAGAATTGAGCTCCCAGTTTCTTTTTTCCCCAGTGTTTGATTAACATTCCGGGTAGTTCTGCTTCATTCTTCGATGCGAATTTCGTAGTTGTGACCTAGCCAGCGATTTTCCTCCGGCCAGAAGAAAGTCAATGATAGCCCAGCCTGGTCGCCCCTTTGGGCGGGCAGGACGTCGGCGCTGAATCCGGCGCTGCCCAGGCTGCGGCTCGGAGTGGAATTGGTGCTTTGCCACTGGTTGTCGGACCAGATCAGTACAAAGCGCTTGTCTGCCAGGACGCGCAGAGTGGTGTTGGGAGTGATCCTTTGGATGGGGCGGTGCAGGCTGAAGATTTCGATGGTCTTCTCGTGATGCCGGCCGTGGTGGGCGGAGCGGGCGTGGCCGTGCTCGGATTTGAAGTGCCCATAGCGCTTGTAGACGGGCTCGATGCGGTCGAATACGTGGCCGTCAACGGCGGAACGGAGCAGCTTGAGGTACTCGGCGTGAGCCCAGACGAGCGGACAGGCTGAGCCGGCGGGACCGCCGATCTTGAGGTGATCCTCAGGGCGGTCGGCTGCGTCCCACACCTGCTCGGGGAGCATGTTGCCGGCGGTGGCATAGCCCTCGTACGTCTTGATGAGGCTGCTGATATCGTGGCCGGCGGCTAGTTCATAGTGGGCGCGTTCGCCGGTAAGCAAGGGCCAGACGCGGCCCTGGCCAGTGCCCTGGTAAGGGCCGCCGTCGGCTGCCTGACCATAGCCGTCCCAGTTGTAGCGCAGCCAGCCGGGGCCTTGGGGAAGGTCGCGCTTGAGGACAGCGTCGACGACTTTGAGGGAATCGATCATGAGCGGGTCGTCGGCGCGACGGATGCCGTAGCGGACCAGTTCGAGGAAACCTGCGTCGATGATTTCGCGGGCTTCGAACTCGTAGCGAGTTCCTGCCGGGCGGTTATTGAGGTGAATTTTCTGGGTTCCGGCGCCTTCGCAGCAGATGGCGTCGCCGGTTTCGGGCGGCTGAATGCGCATGTAGTGGCGCTTGACTTCGGGAAGCAGGACGCCGTCGTTGGTGACGGTCCAGTCTTCGAGGTGCATCTCGATCCAGTCGGCGTACTCCTCAAGGAACTCCCCGAGTTCGACGGACTGGTGGTTGCGAGCGATTTCCGCCGCGCAGATGAGGCCGCCGATGACTGCGGCGAGAGTGGAGGGCGAGTAGCCGGAGTTTTCTTCCCAGCGCTCCTGGTGAGTGATAGGGGCGTTGCGGACGAGGAAGCCGGCGGCACGCTCCACAAAGGGAAACACTTCCCAGTTGCCGAGGCCGCCGGCCTTCCAGATGCGCCAGGTGAGGATGAGCGGGAAGGCGACTTCGTCGAGCTGAACGCCGGTCCAGTAGGGCCGTCCGTCGATCCAGAAGTTCTGAGCGAAGCTCCCGTCGGGGCGCTGGGTACAGGCGAGGTAGACGAGAGCGCGGCGGGCGGTGTCAACGCGGCCGCAGGCCAGCAGGGCGGTCGCTGTCTGCACCATGTCGCGCGTCCAGACCAAGTGATAGCCGCCCAGGTCGTCGTCTCCCTTGGCCTGACCCCAGGGGATGGAGGCGGAAGCGACAAATGCTCCCGAGTAAGTTTTGTCTTCGTGGGCGAGCAGGATGTTGTGGCTGGTTTGCATGAGCATGCCGCGGTCGCCGGATTTGGTTGCCAGGCGATAGGGGCTGGCCGCGCGCTGCCACTGCTCGAGGAAGCGAGCGAGGTTTTGCGGATAAGACAGGGAAAGCGCGCCCATGGTCTTCGAGAGCGCGGAGTGGTGGCTGTCTCCGATGCCGATGCCGAGGGTGAAATCGCGGCTGCCTCGCAGGTCGAGCTCGCCGGTGAGCGCCAGATTGCCATTGGTGGCGGAGCCGAATTCCCAGTCCATCTGGAAGTTGTCGGTGAGGTCGTGCCAGCCGTCGCTGGTTCCGACGAATCCGCAACTGACGCGAGAGAAGCCGCAGTCGGCGGACATGGCGAGGGTCCACTGGTTCTTCCAGGCGAGAAGCACCTTCCGTCCATTGATGTCCACCGCGCGAGCAGAGTTTCCGGCGCCGCCGCCATCCATGTGCGGGGCGAGCAGGGTGAAGATGCGCAGCTTGTTGAGGAACTCTTCGCTGCCGTTGGGTCCGGCTTCGATGCGTACATGCATAAGAACGACGCTGTGGTGCGGGTCGCAGATGATCTCTTTGACGAGCTGGTAGCGGCCCTCCTTGTCGCTGTTGGTGTAGCGCACGCCGAGAGCCTCGGAGTGGATGTACTCGAAGGCCGAGTTCAGATCGCGCTTTTCTTCGTGCAGAAAGCTGACGCCGTCGCTGATCAGCAGCTCCATGTCGCGAGTCTGGGGGCGGTCGATGGTGGGGTGATAGATCTCGTTGAGGATGCCGTGGGAGCAGGTGAACCAGATGCGGCTGGAAGCGGAGTAGGCAGTTCCGACGGAGTCCTTGACGCTGGATGTCCAGCGCGGGGCTCCGCCGGGGGCGCCGAAGGCTTCGCCCTGCTGATCGAGCCAACGGTATAGTGCGTCCTGGGGCGTTGTCAGCAGTGAATCCTGAATCAAGGCGGGTCCTCTCACTGGTTAATTCTGCCGTTAATTTCTGACCGTAATTCTTTGTAGGACTATTTCGTTGAACAGGCGATGAACTTCACCGTCTCTCTTATCGTCTCACCGTCTGATGAGCGAAACGGGTCAGAGGTTCCGTCGAAGTTGAGGGTATCTTAAAATCTGCAGGGAGCTTTCCGTGAACTTGCTGCATCTCATCTATGGAATAGCACCTTATGGGCCGAATCCTGAAGCAGAATCAGGCAGGACAGATCTGCAGGATGGATCTTTTGAAGCCGGCTCGGGAATAGCAACGAACATTCCCCGAAGCTGAGCATGACAAGTACAATCCAACTGAAGGAGAGACACCAAGATGGCTTACGAACTTGCACCGCTACCCTATGACTATGCCGCTCTCGAACCTTTTATCGACGCGGAGACGATGAAGTTTCATCATGACAAGCATCATCAGGCCTATATCAACAATGTGAATGCCGCCCTGGCCGACTATCCATCGCTGGCGGCGAAGCCTGTCGATGAACTCGTGGCCGATCTGGCGCATGTGCCGGAGGGGATTCGCGCGGCGGTCCAAAACAACGGCGGAGGCCACTCCAACCACACCTTTTTCTGGAGCATCATGGGTCCGGTCGGGACCGAAGGGGTTGGCGGCGAGCCGACGGGAGAGATCGCGGCTCAGATCGCCAAGGATTTTGAGGGCGGATTTGAGACCCTGAAGAAGACATTCAACGAGGCGGGAACCAAGCGGTTCGGTTCTGGCTGGGCGTGGCTGGTTTTCAGCGAGGGCAAGCTGAAGGTGATCAGCACGGCAAATCAGGATTCGCCGCTGACCCAGGGGCTGCATCCGATCCTGGGCAACGATGTCTGGGAGCATGCGTATTACCTGAAGTACCAGAACCTCCGCCCCAAATACCTGGAGAACTGGTGGAACGTGGTCAATTGGACTGAAGCGAACAAGCGGTTTACCAAGGCCAAGGGATAGAGAAAAGGGAGCAGAAAGCCCTTATTTCTCAATCGCATGGAAGGTTTGGGGATGAGCTTCGGCTCATCCCCGTTGCTCTTGGACGTAACCCCTGACGCAACCCTTTGGCCCAGTCCGGGTCTACACCTACGGGAGTAAAAGCGAATGTGCGTGCATAGAAAAATCAATCGTATTGGACGAGCGATGCTGATTGTCACCGCCGGAATCATGGCTGCGGGACTGCTGGCGGCTGAGCTACCCGCTCAGAGCTTCGTGCTCAGCCAGAATGGCAAGAGCGTGGGTACGGCGAGTTTGCAGTTGAGCAAGGCGGCGGGTGGGTTTGCCGCGACCTCAGGAGCCAAAATCGACATGCCAGGGCTCAAATACACCTTCTCGGCAAACGAGGCCCTCGACGGCGGGTACCACCTGAACAAGGTGCAGTTGAATGGGTCGGTCAATGGGACCACGGCGACGGTGAACACAGCGCCGCAAGGGCAGCAGTTCTTGATGAAAATCAATGCCAACGGCCAGGTAACTTCCACGCCGCTGGAGCTTCATCCGCAGGCGGTGTTTCTGCCTGATTTCGATCCGGGCGGGTTGCAGGTGCTGCTGGATCTTGGTGCAGCGCATAACAATCGCGACATTTGGGCTTTGATACCCAAGCAGACTGGATCTGTGGCTCCGCTGCGGATTGCGACCAACGCCGATATGCAGGGAACGCTGAACGGGAACCCGATTGAAGTGCACCATCTGACGGTGACCTACAACACCAACAAGACGGAGGTGTTTTCGAGCCCTGCCAACGAGCTTTTGCAGGCGGAGTGGACCGATGAAGGTTTTGCGCTGGTACGGCAGGGGTTCAAGTTGACGCCTCCGGCTCGTCCGGGAGCGCCGCCTCCGGCTCCGGCGCAGCAGCCGGCCGCAACGCAGGCTCCTCAGCCTGCGCCTGCGCAGCCCCAGCAGTGAACGCTCTGACGGGCTAGACGGGCTAGACGGGCTAGACGGGTTCGATTAGACAGCTTTGCCTGCCGCGACCGCTGAAGCCCACGCCCATTGGAAGTTGAAGCCGCCCAGATGGCCCGTAACATCCACGACTTCTCCTATAAAGAAGAGGCCGGGGATGTTGCGGGCTTCGAGCGTCCGGGCCTGGAGATGGGCGGTGTCAATGCCGCCGGCTGTGACTTCGGCCTTTGCGTAGCCTTCGGTGCCGGTTGGATGCAGCGGCCAGTGATGCAAATTTCTCTCACAGGCTTCAAGGACCGGGTTTGACCAGCCTTTGGGAGCTGCGACCTGTGCCAGATGGTCGGCCAGGCGCTGAGGCAGATGTTCGCGCAGGGTTTTCACGAGGGTCTGCGTGTCGCGGCGGCCATCCAGAACCGGCGCCAGAACACTTTGTTCCGGGGCAAAGTCAACGTGGATTGGCTCTCCCGCTTTCCAATACGACGAGATTTGCAGGATTGCCGGGCCGCTCAGACCACGGTGGGTTACCAGCAGTTTTTCGACGAAGCTGGTTTTCGTTCCCGGAGTGCTGACCCGAACCAGCGCAGAAACTCCTGCCAGTTGGGTCCAGCTGGCCTCTTTTCCCGCCAAAAATAAGGGAACCAGCGCCGGTCGCGGCTCAACGATGGCTAGGCCGAACTGGCGGGCGAGGTCGTAGCCGAAGCTGGTAGCGCCGAGCTTGGGGATAGACAGGCCGCCCGTAGCGACGACTAAAGATTCAGACTGAAATTCTCCTTTTGCGCAGTGGATGCGGAAACCGCCGCCCGGAGAGCCGTTGCGTTCGACCTGGATACTGTGGCCATCCTGCACCAGTTCGACCTTTCCGCGCTCACACTCGGACAAGAGCAGGTTGAGAATGGCATGGGCAGAATGGTCGCAGAAGAGCTGGCCCAGAGTTTTCTCATGGTAGGGGATATTGTATTTGCGGACCAGTTCGATAAAGTGACTGGGCGTGTAGAGCGCCAGCGCGGACTTGGCGAAGTGGGGATTTGCAGACAGGAAGCGGCTCGGCTCGCAATGGATGTTTGTGAAGTTACAGCGGCCTCCGCCGGAGATGAGGATCTTGCGTCCGGGAAGGCTGCCGTGATCGAGGAGTGCTACGCGGCGTCCGCGCTGGCCCGCGACGGCGGCGCATAGAAGGCCAGCGGCTCCGGCTCCGAGGACGATGGTATCGAATTGGCGTGGTGCGAGGGGCATCGGCGTATGAGTGTGGAATGTGAAGTGTGGAGTGTGAAAGACACGCTCACACTTTGAATTGAGCGCGTACGAGAGCTAATGCCTCTTCTTCAGTGTGGATGGAGCCTTCGAGCTGGGCTTCCTCGACTGCATGGAGCATTTCTTTGAACTTTGCGCCGGGCTGGTAGCCTGCGGCGATGAGTTCGCGGCCAGTGAGGAGCGGCGTGGGACGGACTTCTTCGGCGGGCATCGTCCGGTAGCGTTCTTCGGCGAAATTGTAGTGATCGAGGTTGCCGCTGCTGGCCATACAATCCATGCGGTGCAGGACGAGGTGCTCGGGAAATCGATTGAGGCGAAAGAAGCGCTTGAGGGTCGAGGTTTTCATACGCGGGGTGTCGGCGAAGCGCATGTGGTTCTGCACGAGGGCGAGGATTTGCGCGCTTTCTTCATTGGAGAAGCGGAGTCGCCGGCAGATTTCCGCCGCGATGCGGACGCCGACTTCGACGTGGCCGTTGAAGCGGATGCGGTCGTTTGGGCCAGTTGCAGGCTGGTACGTTGCCGGTTTGCCGATGTCGTGCAGAAGCGCGCCCCAGGCCAGGGTCATTGGGCAGCCCGGCTCCAACTGGGCCAGGAGCATCAGGGTATGGGTCCAGACGTCGCCTTCGGGATGGTATTGCGGGGGTTGCTGAACGCCTTTAAGTTTTGCAGCTTCCGGGAGGACTTCGGCTAGCAGTCCCGTTTGGTCGAGCAGTTCGAAGGCACGGCGCGCCTGGCCTTCGGTGAGCATGCGGGTGAGTTCGTCGCGGACTCGTTCGCGGCTGACAGCCTGGATTTTGGGCGCAAGCGCACGGATCGCGGCTTGCGTGGCCGGGTCGATGGTGAAGTTGAGACGGGCGGCGAAGCGGATGGCGCGCAACATGCGCAGGTGGTCCTCTTCGAAGCGACGGCTCGGCAGGCCAATGGCGCAGATTATGCCTGATTCAAGGTCAGCGAGGCCGCCGACGTAGTCGAGTGCGGAGGGCGTATGACCATTGAGTTGATCGGGATCGAGGAGCAGCCCGTTGATGGTAAAGTCGCGGCGCTGGACGTCTTCTTCAGCGCTGAGGGTATAGCGAACCTGGTCTGGATGGCGGCCGTCCGAGTAGGCTCCGTCGGAGCGGAAGGTGGCTACTTCTGTGAGGGTGGGTTGGCCTTCGATTTCAGCAGAAACCAGGACCACGCCGAAGTGGGCTCCTACGGCGAAGGTGCGCGGGAAGAGATCGAGGACAATGTCCGGCGTGGCGGAGGTGGTTACGTCGTAGTCTTTGGGTTCGCGGCCAAGCAAGAGGTCGCGCACGCATCCACCGGCGAGGTAGGCCTGGTGGCCTTCCTCGCGGAGCTTGCGCAGGATGGCGCCTGCGGCGGCGAACTGGGGGCTGGCGGGGAGCTTCACATTTCTATTGTCGCTTCTATTGTCGCGCCGGAGCTTGTTGCAGTGTCTGAAGATATTTGTGCCGGAGTGACCATAGTTGAGCAGTCAGTGAGCGCGGAACTCTCTACTTTCTTGAGAGTACAAGAAACGAGGGGCCGGTTTACGAAGCAATTGCCTTCGTAGTCCGGCCCAAAATGAGCGCGGTAGGAACGAAAGGACACTGCAAATGACAATTGTGGTTATCATTCTGTTGATTTTGCTTCTTGGTGGCGGCGGCGGGTACTACGGCCATAGCCGTTGGGGCTACGGCGGCGGGGCCGGCATTGGTCTGGGTACGATTCTGCTGATCTTGCTGATTGCATATCTATTGGGAGTACTTTAGCAAGACGCCGCGGCCTCGGTTCCTGGGCAGAGTTCCCTGGGCTAACTTCCCTGGTCCGAGGCAGCGGCGGCCCTATAAACTAAGGGCTTATGGGCAGCGGACTAATTCTGGGGATTGAGTCCTCTTGCGATGAGACAGCTGCGGCGGTGGTGGAGCGTGGGACGTGGACCCGCTCTTCGATTGTCGCTTCGCAGATCGGCACCCATGCTCCTTACGGCGGCGTGGTGCCGGAGTTGGCCAGCCGTGAGCATCTGCGCAATATCGTTCCTATCATGCGGGCCGCCCTGGCTCAGGCCGGGTGCGGGCTTGGCGACCTGGACGCCGTGGCCGTGACCAGCGGACCGGGGCTGGCGGGAGCACTGCTGGTTGGGATCACCTACGCCAAGGCGCTTGCGTTCGCACGTGGGATTCCGTTGATTGCGGTGAATCATCTGGAGGGGCATATTCATGCCGTGCTCCTTGAGGACAGGCAGCTTCGATCCGGCACGTCCGAGTCCGGTACATCCGAGACAGATGGGCTGCCGATGCCGGCACTGGCGCTGGTGGTTTCAGGGGGACATACGCATTTGTTTCTGGCGCGGCCTCCAGTGGCTGATGCCCTGATTGGGAAGTCGGTCGGGAACTGGCGGTATTCGCTCGTGGGCCGGACGCTGGACGATGCGGCCGGCGAGGCTTTTGACAAAGTGGCCAAGCTGCTGGGGCTGGGCTATCCGGGCGGCCCTTGGATCGACCAGCTGGCTCGGTTCGGAAATCCGAAAGCGGTGCCGTTTGGCTTTGCCCAGATCAAGATCAAGGCGCACCTGGAGGGCAAAGGGCAAGTTGCGCGAACCAAGGCCGCGCAGACTGCTCCAATTGCAGAGCTGGATCGGCATTTCCTATTTTCTTTTTCAGGGATCAAGACGGCAGTGCTGCGCTACGTGGAAGTGCACGGGCTGCGCGCCAGTTGCGAGGCCCGGCAGCGGGCGCTGATGGCGATGATCGAGTCTGGGCGAACGCCGACCTGGCAGGATGCGCGGGCTTTGTGCGACCAGCAAACGCTGGATTTGATCGCCAGCTTTCAGCATGCGGTGGTGGGCGATCTGCTGCGGAAGACATTTGCTGCGGCTGAAGCGGTGGGTGCGGCCAGCGTGCTGGTGACAGGCGGCGTGGCGGCCAATCGCGAATTGCGAGTGCGGTTTGCGGCGGAGGCGGCGAAGCGAGGTTTGCCGGTGGCGTTTCCGACGCTGGCGCTCTCTACGGACAATGCAGCGATGATCGCGGCTGCGGCGTGGCCGCGGTTTCTGACCAGGGAATTTGCGGGGCTGGGCCTGGAGGCGAATCCGCGGCTGGCTTTGGGGTGAGCCCTGTCGTTCAGGGCCACGTCCTTCAGGGTTTGCTCGCGCTGTAGTTGGGGACGTGGGGAGTGAGCTTGCGGATGACAAACTCCTGAAAGAGATTTGAAACTGCGGTGCCAACTGCGCCCAGGGCTACGTCTTGGAGGGACAGGGCGACTCCACTGCGGTCTGCCGCCGGAACGTAGATGTTCGAGATCTCGCCCGCGGCGAACCCGCCCGCGATTGCTGAGTAATTTGGCTGCCAGCGCCCCTTATCGCTCTTGCAGATGACCGAGTTGGCGATGGCATAGAAGACGCGGGATCGGATGGTGCCGGTGCCTTTATAAAAATAGCGCGGATCCTGTTTGAGGACCGAAGGCAGAATGGCGCCGCCCAGCATGACACTGATGAAATCGGTGCCAAAGACCTCTCCGAATCGTTTGGAGTAGCCCTCGGACCCCAGTCCATAGCCCGGGAAGTCGTCTTCCGCTTGCTCGAATCCGGCTATGCCTCCGTCGATTCCAATGTTGACCGGGTCAATCCACGATCTCCAGGCGAGGTGGAACTTCTGTTTTGCCGTAAGCGGCGGCGCATTCGGGTCATAGACAACATAAAAATTTGGAACGATGCCCAGGATGCGTTGTTGCTCCTCGGCTTTGAGTTCCGCCTGAGCGATTTCGAAGCTGGATGCGGTTACTTCCACGTCTGTGGTGGCTGAGGTGACCAGCAGAACGATGGCAGGCGCTTCGTAATTTTCTCCGGGGTGCAGGAGGCCCGAAATTTTCTGAGTGGCGAACCCGTTAGCAGCGACGGTGAGCTGGAACAAACCGGCTGGGACGCCCATGAAACTGAAGCGCCCGTTGCTGTCTGAAGTCGCGGGAATTGCTGTCGTGGCGGGAGCCGGTTGGGTGAGAGTGATCTGAACGCCCTCGTAGACGGCTCCGTCACGGTCGACTACGACGCCGCGGACGCTGCCGGTCGAGATGCTGCCTGAACCTGGTTGTCCGGAAGTTTGGGGTGGTGTAGAGGCTGGAGTGGGCGCCTGGGTCTGTATCTGGGCCTGCGTCTGGGTTTGCGTTTCGAGCTCTGAGGCAGTCTGGTTTTGAGCCTGGGGCGCATCGGGCAAATCTGTTTCGGCCAGACTAGTATCGGCTTGAGCAGTATCTGTCTGGGCCTTGAGCGGGCTCTGTTGAGGCCATGCCTGAACGCCAAGTGCGCTGAAAAGGAAGAACGCGAGAAATTGACCACGCAGCAAGGCTCGACGGCGCGGTGAGACAGATTTTCTGCACAGATTGGTTTCGCTTTTGGTCAGTTCCGCTGTCCGCCTTGAAGTGCAGAGACTTGTCTTTATAAAGAATAACCGCTCAGAAAAAGTCCCTGGGGAGTTAGACGCAGGTTGTAGCTGGATGCTGGCAGTTTGCCGGAGTCGACGCACTGCTCGCGGGGAAACCTGCGCTGATACAATCGTAGAGGCCGCATTCGCGCTGAGATTGACTATGTTTGCTGAACAATTGAGTCAATTGGTTTCGATTCCGGGCTTTGCAGGACATGATTCTGGATTTACGATTGACGATCCTCACCCAATGACTTTTCGCCTCTTTAATACCCTAAGCGGACAACTGGACGAGCTGGCGCCTGCGGATGGCGCGGAACTACGGATGTATGCCTGCGGGCCCACGGTTTATGACTATGGGCATATAGGAAACTTTCGCACTTTTTAGCAGGTGGATGTTCTCAGACGATTCCTGCATTTGAGGGGCGTGCGCGTCCGCCATGTGATGAACATTACGGACGTCGACGACAAGATTATCCGCAACGCGGCGGCGGCCGGGGTTTCAATTGGGGAGTACACGCCCAAGTTTGAGCAGGCGTTTCTGGACGATCTGGATTCGTTGCAGATAGAGCGACCAGAGATTCTGGCGCGGGCAACGGAGCATATCGCGAAGATGGTGGAGCTGGTCGAAAGGCTGGCTGCCGTGGGCGCTGCTTATAGAACCGAGGACGGATCCTGGTATTTTCGCCTCGCTGCGTTTCCTGAATACGGCAAATTGAGCAAGAAAGATCTGGAAGGCATTGCCGACGGGGCGCGCGTGGATGTGGACGAGTACGAGAAGGATTCCGCGCGGGATTTTGCCCTTTGGAAGGCGTCCAAGCCCGGCGAGACTTGCTGGGAGACTGCGATTGGACGCGGCCGGCCAGGATGGCATCTGGAGTGCTCGGCGATGGCGATGGAGTATCTGGGCGAGAGCTTCGATCTTCATGCCGGCGGCGAAGATCTGATGTTTCCCCACCATGAAAATGAAATTGCCCAGTCCGAGTCCGTGACGCAGAAACCGCTGGCCCGGCACTGGATGCATGTGCGCTTTCTGCTGGTCGATGGGCGCAAGATGTCGAAGTCGGAGAACAACTTCTACACGCTGCGGGATTTGCTGCTGAAGGGATACAAGGCTTCTGCGATTCGGCTGGCGTTGATTTCTGTTCCCTACCGTCATCAGCTGAACTTTACCTTCGAGGGATTGACGGAGGCGACGAACGCTATCCACCGGCTCAGAACGTTTGTCGCCCGGCTCGCGAAGGCTGATTTGGCTGCGGGTTCGACCGAGGCTCTCCAGGCGGTAGCGGATAAGGCCGAAGCGGGATATTTTGCCGCGCTCGGCAATGATCTGAACACGGCGGAAGCGCGGGCGCCGATCTTTGATCTTGTGCGAACAGTGAATTCCGCGCTGGATTCAGGCGCCGTGCTGGCCGGGGATCGGGATCGGGCCTTGGCGGTGCTGGCCAAATTCGACGCGGTGTTCGCGGTGATCGCCGATCACGACGCGGAGCCAACCAAAGCGGCGCTGGCATGGGCCGAGGAGCAGGGGCTGCTGGAGAAAGTCGCTCCGGAACTGCTGGTGGAAGGCTTGACCGATCAGCAAGTCGACGCGTTGATTGCCGAGCGAAATCTGGCGCGGAAGCAGCGGAACTTCAAGCGGTCGGATGAGATTCGCGATGAACTGGCCGCGAAGGGAATCGTGATCGAAGACGCAAAAGATGGAGTTCGCTGGAAACGAAAGTAGTAGGGCGCGAAATCCTGCACAATGATAGCCTCAAGACGAGTGAAAGCTGTGTCTGAGGATCGGTGAGTGGCCGCAATGATGCCGGAGATTCGATGAGCAGAGCAGCAAAACGCATTCCATCGCTTGACGGCATCCGCGCCGTCTCGATTTTGCTGGTCATCATCTGGCACTATGGCAGAGACGCGGGCTGGGGCGATTTGTTGTTCATTGGCCCGCTTGGCGTTCGCATCTTCTTCGTCATTTCCGGCTATCTCATTACCGGCCTGCTGCTTAAAGAGCTTGAGCAGGATGGCCGCATCAGCTTGATCCGGTTCTATTTCCGGCGCACAATGCGCATCTTTCCAGCCTTCTACTTTTATCTGGCCTGCATGTTGCTCATCTCTGCAGTCGGATGGGCGGGGCTATCGTTTCGACAGGCATTACCGGCTCTGACCTATACGAGCAACTTCTGCGTGCCTACTCTCCAGTCAGCAGTTGCGCACACCTGGTCGCTCGCCACAGAAGAACAGTTCTATTTGATCTGGCCGGCGGCGCTTGCCCTGTCTGGGCGTCGCCGTGGAGTTTTCGTTCTCCTCTGCCTGCTCATCATTGCGCCGATATCCAGCCATTTCCTGAGCATCAAACTCGGGTACGCGGTTCCGGCATTCTTTAATGGCCCAATCGGCATCGGGTGCCTGCTGGCGATGACACGCGGGTATCTTCACAAGAAGACGATCTACCTCCGCTTGGTGCATTCGCAGGCTGGATTGCTCTTGCCTCTTGTAATCCTCGCCTCAAACCTGCCCGCATTGCATGTAGGCGGCCTGCGAGACACGTTCTGGTCTCTGGTGTTGAATGTCTCGATCGCTTTGTGGCTTGACTGGGCCGTAGTCAATGCAGACGGCTTCGCGGGTCGTTTTCTCAATAGCCGGGCTGCTGTTTACATCGGCGTGCTGAGTTACTCGCTCTACCTATGGCAGCAACCTTTTACCGGCCTTGAAGGTCCCGACCCGGCGTTGCACCTGAGCGGCTCCTGGAAGCTGCTTATGAATCCTATGGCGCGGCTCGCAGCCATCGCCATCTGCACCGTCGCGTCGTACTACGTGGTGGAGCGCCCCATGCTCCGCTTTCGTGCGTGGCTCGAACCCAAATGGTTCGCCAATAGAAAACAATCGACGAACCTTGCAGCCCATCGAGCCCCCGAGGTCCAGAAAGTCGAAGCCTAGCATCTGTGGTGCGACTGGTTTGGTGCGAAAGGCCTGACTTGTTCTCAAACAGGACTAGGCCGCGTCCACTGTCATACTTATGACCCATCTTATGACCCAATCAGCTCTGACGGCTATCGCGCAAGGTAAGCTGTGAAGCAGCGGCAATTGATACTATCCGGGGAAGAGGAATCCAAGTCTATGGAAGCGAACGAAGCAGGGGAGTTGCAGGAACACGCCGAGCACGGAGCAAGCGAGCCTTCGATGCGGCCGGTGGCTTTTACGATGAGCGTGCTGGCAGTGCTGGTTGCGATCACCACAGTTCTGGGTCATCGCACACATACCGAGGCGGTCCTGAACCAGAACCGGGCCACGGACCAGTGGAATTTGTACCAGGCCAAGAAGATTCGATCGAGCGATACGGGGCTGGCAGCGGATTTGCTCTCGGTGATGACCATTACCGACGCCAAGGCGGCAGCTAAGATTTCCAAGGCCTATGCCGACCACCAGGCAAAGTGGAACGACGACCTCAAGGAAGAAGAAGAAAAGGCTAAAGGGCTCGAAGAGAAAGTCGAGCAGGCCGAGGCTCGCGCCGACCGGCTCGACCTCGGCGAGGCGCTGCTGGAGATTGCGCTGGTGACTTCGTCGATTACGCTGCTGACGCGAAATCGCGTGTATTGGCTGCTTGGGTTGGTTTTCGGATTGCTCGGGATACTCTCCTCGGCTTCGGTACTGTTTCTCAAGTAATTCAGCGACTTGCGCGCGGGTTAGGGCGAAGCGCTACCGCATTTGGTTCGGGTCGTGGTATTCTCACGCCACGGGCCTACATGCTTATGCTTTCTTTACACCGATGGAACGAAACCCTTACCAGCAAACGCTGGAACAGGGAGCGTCCTCGTGTGTTTGGGCATGTGATTGGTTTGCGGCGTCACCTGCGGGTGTTGCCCAGCCGCACCCGGCCCAGCCTCTACGCTGGAGACTAGCTTTCTCCGCCTTCCCGATCGATTCTTTCCCGCTTTAGAACTGCTTTAGCCTGGTGACAGGCAGCATGTGCCGGGATACCTCCAAATCGCCGAAGACAAGTCATTTACAGGAGATTCCGCTATGTCGAATTCCCACTCGAACTCCCAATTGCACGCCCAGTTTGGGCCCAAACTAGTTTGTCCGCTGCCCGGCCCGAAGGCCAGAGCTGCTGTCGCGCATGATGAGCGGGTGATTTCGCCCAGCTATACGCGGTCGTATCCGCTGGTCGCCAAGCGCGGGCGGGGCATTCGCATCGAGGATGTGGATGGGAATGAGTTCCTGGATTTTGCTGCGGGAATTGCCGTGAATTCCACCGGGCATTGCCATCCCGAGGTCGTGGCCGCGATCCAGAAGCAGGCGGCGGAGCTGATTCATATCTCCGGAACGGATTTTTATTACGAATCAATGACGGAGTTGGCGGATCGGCTGTCGGCCGTCGCGCCGATGCCGGGGCCGCATCGGTTTTACTACGGCAACTCGGGCGCTGAGGCTGTGGAGTGCGCGTTGAAGATTGCCCGTTACCATACCAAACGGCAGCAGGTGATTTCATTCTTTGGAGCGTTTCACGGGCGGACGATGGGGGCCTTGTCGCTTACGGGTTCGAAGCCGCAGCAGAAGCGGCGGTTTTCGCCGATGGTGCCGGGAGTGACGCATATTCGCTATCCATATGCGTATCGAGGTTGCTCGGGTGGACCGCAGGAGGAAGAAGCATTCAGCCTGGGGTGTGCGCGGTATATCGAAGAGAAGCTGTTCAAGACGGTTCTTGCGCCGGAGGAAGTAGCGGCCATCTTCCTGGAGCCGATCCAGGGCGAGGGCGGGTATGTGGTGGCTCCGGATAATTTTCTTCGCGAAATCCGAGAAATCTGCGACCGGCACGGAATTTTGCTGGTGGCCGACGAGGTGCAGTCAGGCGCGGGCCGCACGGGCAAGTGGTGGGCTATCGAACATTCAGAGGTCCAGCCGGATATCGTCTGCATCGCCAAGGGGATTGCGTCAGGGATGCCGCTGGGCATCTGCATGACGCGCGCCGAGATTATGGATTGGGTGCCGGGATCTCATGCTTCCACCTTTGGCGGCAATCCGATTGCGATTGCAGCGGCGCTGGCGACGATGGATATTCTGGAACGCGAAGCGATTGACAATGCCGGCGTGGTGGGCGGAAAGATTCTGGACCGGCTGGCAGGTTGGAAGCAGCATCATCCGCTGGTGGGCGATGTGCGCGGACGCGGGCTGATGATCGGCATAGAGCTGGTGCTGGACAAGGAGACGCGAGAACCGGCAGCGGCGCTGCGCAACCGCGTGGAGACGCTGTGCTTCGAGAAGGGGTTGCTGATTCTGGGCTGCGGAGAGACTTCGCTCCGGCTTTGTCCGCCGCTGATCGTCAGCGAGGACGAAGCGACTGTTGCGCTGGATATTCTGGAAGAGGCGCTTTCTCAGGTGGAGCGGGAGCATGCGCAGGTGAGGGAACTGGAGACGGTCGGCGCATAGTTCGCATGGATTACATTTTGACTCAAAAGCTGGCCAGCACACGGAAGTAATCAGAGCGTGCTGGCCAACGTATTTCTAAAGTAATCACCTCCTGGACAGTGGCCGTTGGTAACTTGCTCCGCGAGCTATAAACCGCAACAATCCTCAAAACAACAGTGAAGATACAGGCGAATTGGCGGGCAGGCGCAGCTGAGCTGTGCGTGGCTGCGCTGGACTGGCTGGCCGCGCGCGGCCACAAGGGGACGCGTGCGGGAACTCGTGCCTGGTCTCGTACCCCGCCTCGTACTCCGCCTCGTCCGAGGCATTTGCTCATCGGCGAACGCGGCGAAGAGGCGGCGTTCTTTTTCCTATGCCGGCAGGGGTTTACCGTGGTCGCTCAGCGGTGGAATGACGGACCGCTGCCGGGCGATATTGACCTGATCGCCTGGCGGGGCGACGTGCTGTGCTTCATTGAGGTGAAGACGCGGACTTCAAAGGATGTCGCTACGGCGTCCTCAGCTGTGGATAGGGACAAGCGGAAGACTTTGCGGCGGCTGGCAAGGCATTATCTACGTCAGCTTGCGGAGCCGGATCACTCCAACGCCCGGCCGGAAACGCGGTTCGATATCGTGACGGTCTATGAACTGCCCGGGAAGCCGCGCGAGATAAGCTTGATCCCCGGAGCCTTTGGATGGAGCGAGTCGCGCTAACCCAGTTTCGGCCCAGTTCCCAGCGCCTCGCCCGCGTTTGCATGGAATTAACCCTATTCGGCGCATAATGGAGGTAGAACTCGTTAGCCCAGGAACCCGGTCTCACTGCAAATTGGCATCAGTCCGCAACCAAAGCATGCGCAAATGGGTCGCAAATCGCTGGCTAATCGCGCCATAGCGACACTTAGAACAGGGCGTAAGCTATTCATTAAATTGGAGATATGTCGAGAAAAACATTAGCCCCCGGGGTTTTTACTCGTCTTTGTCGTTTTTCGGCACATAATTGTCCCGACGAATCTAGCCTTGAGTGTCCTTAAACTCCTCGTGCCAGGCCATCTGGATAGCTTCCAGGCGGCTTTCGTTCGATTTGACGGGGTCGTCGGCGAAGCCTTCAAGTTCAGTGACCATCTTGTGCAGGTCAGTGAAGCGGACGGTGAGCGGGTCGGTTTCGGGAAACTTTTCCTGGAGCTGAATGCCGATCTCTTCGGAGTCGGTCCAGAGGATTTCGCGGGGCATGGGGTTCTCCTTGGTTTTTGGGCTGGCATCCCTCCCACCTTAAACGCATAAGACGCGTTGAAGATGGGCACCCGCATTGGTTCTATTTGCCCTCGGCGAGGGTGAGTGGCTTACCTTCGGAGGTGTAGTTGCGGTTCCACTTGGGGATTTCGACGACATAGTTGCCGGGGCGGGTGATGACGGCCTGACAGCCGAGGCGCGAGTTAAGCTGCTGGTCGGCGGCCATGTCGAGGCGGTCGATCTCGTCGTCTTCGGCTTCGCTGATGCCGCCGTCCTGCTTGATCCAGAGGTGGCAGGTGGTGCAGGCGCATACGCCGCCGCAGGCGTGGTCGAGAAAGACATCGTTGTTTTCGGCTACGTCGAGGAACGACATGGGCTTGCCGTGATGTTCGTAGGGCATGGTGCCGTATTCAAATTCGATCACGCGGCCCTCGGGCTCAAAGGTGACGCGGACGAGTTTGTTGGCGGGAATTGGAGGGGTGGAGGTGGTCTGTGTATCGCTCATAGCTTGCTCGATTCTCTTGGCTTGATTCTTTGGCTCGACTCTTTTTGCTCGACTCTACTTGATTTAATTCTACTTAAACTCGGCAGGAGCGAATGGATGGGGCGCGTTCACTGCCTCTCCCAAATCGTCGCTGGCAGTTTGCATCGTTTTCCCGCGCATGGCTCCGGAAACCGCTGCTTCCATCATCTTTTCTGCGAAGTTTCGGGTAGCGTGGTCGAGGTCTGTGGTTGCGGCGCGGATGGCCTGGAGGTTGTCAGATGTTTTGATGGCTGTCAGTTGCAGGCGGACGGCTTCGATGTTGGCTTTCTCGTCTTCACCCAGCAGCTTCCAGGCTGGGCTCGCGGGCGCCTTTTCGACAGCGGCGAGAATGGTGTCGGCATCAAGGCGGGCTTCGATGAGCTGGCGAGCTTCGAAGTCGGTTTCGGCGTGATCGAAGGAGTCGAGGATCATGGTCTCGACCTGCTCATCGGTGAGGCCATAGGTAGGCTTGACTTCGATTTGAGCTTCGAGGCCGCTGCGCTGTTCGCGAGCGGTGACCTGTAGGATGCCGTTTGCGTCGATGAGGAATTTGACCTCGATGCGCGGCAGTCCGGCGGTCATGGGCGGAATGCCCTTGAGATCGAAACGGGCGAGGGAGCGGCAGTCGGAGGCCAGTTCGCGCTCGCCTTGCAGAACATGGATCGCGACGTTGGTTTGGCCGTCCACGCCGGTGGTGAAGTGCTCTGTGGCCGATGCCGGGATGGTGGAGTTGCGCTGGATGATGCGGGCAACTACGCCGCCGAGGGCTTCAATGCCGAGCGAGAGCGGGGTTACATCGAGGAGCAGCAGCTCGTCAGTGGTGGTCGAGCTGCCGGCGAGGATGCTGGCCTGGACGGCTGCGCCGAGGGCTACGACTTCGTCGGGATTCAGCTCGGTGTGAGGCTTCTTGCCGCGAACCGAGAGCTGGAATATCTCGTCCACAAGGGTACGAACGGCCGGGATGCGGGTGGAACCGCCTACGAGGACCAGTTCTTCGATTTGATCCGGAGTAATGCCGGCGTCGGCCATGGCCTGCCTGCACGGTCCGGCTGTGCGGGCAAGCACCGGCTGAATAAGCTGTTCGTAGACTTCGCGGGGAATTTCGCGCTGGTAGCGGTCGCCGTCTGGCCCGCCGTTCGAGGGAAGTTCAATGTCCAGCTTGGCGACGGGTTCGGTCGATAGCCTGATTTTGGCTTCGATGACGGCTTTGCGCAGGGCTTGAATCGCATCCGGCTGCTGGCGCAGATCGACATTGTGTTCGTTGCGGATTTCGTCGAGGGCTACGGCGAGGAGCAGGTTGTCGATGTCGTCGCCGCCGAGGTGGGTGTCGCCGTTGGTGGCGATAACTTCGAAGATGCCGTCGTTGAGCTTAAGGATGGATATATCGAATGTGCCGCCGCCGAGGTCATAGACAGCGATTATTCCCTCTTTGGCTCGGTCGAGGCCGTAGGCGAGCGCGGCTGCCGTGGGCTCATTCACCAGGCGCAGCACATCGAGGCCGGCCATGCGGCCTGCGTCGCGTGTAGCCTGGCGCTGGGCGTCGTTGAAGTAGGCCGGGACGGTGATCACAGCTTTGGTGACGGGCGCGCCGAAGTAGCGCTCGGCGTTTCGCTTGAGCTGGCGCAGGATGTAGGCGGAGATTTCGGATGGGGTGAAATGCTTGTCGCCCAGGCGGATGCGGAGGACTTCGCCGGGCTGGATGTCGTCGGCGAGTTGGAACGGGAAGAGCTTCAGCTCGTCCTGGATGTCTTCGAGGCCGCGTCCCATGAGGCGCTTGACGGAGTATACGGCGCGCTCGGGGTTTTCGATGAGGGCGCGGCGGGCCGAGTTGCCGACGGTGACGGTGGGGCGGGCAGAGGATTCGGCATTGGGGTCTACGATGTCGAGAGCGACAATGGAGGGAACAAGATTGGAGCCGTCAACGCCGGGAATGACCACTGGCTGGCTGCCTTCCATGTAGGCGACCAGCGAATTGGTGGTGCCGAGGTCGATTCCGACTATTCGTTCTTCTGGCATTTCTGGTGAGTTCCTAAGCTGCTGCTGTGGTTAGCACTTCGTTTACGTCGCGGACAAGATTGCGCAGGTAGCGGCGGCGGTCGAGCAGAGTGGCCATAGCCTTTGCGGCCTGGTCACGGATGGCGCTGTCGCCTGCATCCCACTCAGCGCCTTTCGACGAGAGGTCACCGTCGACTGCCGCGAGCAGGCCTTCAAAACGGGCACGGGCCGCCGTCAGGTCCGCTTGAAGCGCGGGGTCTCTCTCGCCCATTTTTTGATTCATGCGCATCTCCTCCAGCTGCATGTTGAGTTCGAAGACCTCTTCGAGCAGGTCAGCGGGAGGCTGGCGGTCGGCGCTTTTTCCCTTGCCTGCGTGCTCTTCGCCGATTTTGAGCCCTTCGAGGCGGAGCAGGTATTCGGTGCGCTGGATGGGGTCGCGCAGAGTGCGATAGGCGTCGTTAAGCAGGGCTGTGTTGGCCAGGCTCCATTGCTGTTCTTCCGGGGTAGCGCGGGCGAAGCGGTCCGGGTGAAGGCGGCGGCTGAGGCGGTGGAATTCGCGCTCCAGTGAGGCGGTTTCGATATTCAAGCTTCGTGGCAGTCCGAAGACCTGGAAGTAATCGGCGGTCGAAGCGGGTTGGACCTTGCTGCAATTGGGGCAGAGCAGCGCGGATTGTGTGAGCGCTGCGCTGCATGCCCAACAGGCTGCTGGGACTGAAATTGTTGTTGCTGTAGACATGATGAAGGAGTTTCTATGAGAACGATGAGCCGCAGCCACAAGAGCGCGTCGAGTTGGGATTGATAAAGTTGAAGCCCTGTTTCATCAGCGACTGTTCGTAGTCCAGCGTCATGCCATGGAGATAGACGAAACTCTTGGGGTCGACGAAGAGCCGGACGCCGTCGAACTCGTAGACACGGTCGCGTTCGCGGGGACGGGTGTCGAATTTGATGCTGTAGGAAAGGCCGGAACAGCCGCCGCCGAGGACGCCGAGCCGCAGCCCGCCCTCTTCAGGCGAGATGCCTTCCTTGGCCATGCCGCTGCGGATCTTGTCGAGCGCGCGCGGGGTCACTTCGATGCCTTTGGCGGGACCCTTAGCGGCCTGCGGAAGCGCGGGCTGCTCCGGTGCGGTCGTGCCTGGGGTCTGAATTGTGACAAAATCCTGCATCAGGTTTCAACTTTCCGTTGTCTATGGCAAGTATCCCACCCTTGCCGCAAAGCGCGTCAAGGGTGGGATACCCTGTTCTCAGTGAGCGGCTACGGCTACTGCGCCTGCGGTTTCGCCTACGCCGTTCTTCTTCTTCCAGTCACCGATAGCAGCGCGGATGGCGTCTTCAGCCAGCACCGAGCAGTGAATCTTGACTGGCGGCAGGGCCAGTTCTTTCACGATGTCGGTGTTCTTGATTTCGAGAGCTTCGGAAACCGTCTTACCCTTGACCCACTCGGTGGCAAGCGATGAGCTGGCGATGGCCGAGCCACAGCCAAAGGTCTTGAATTTGGCTTCTTCGATGACCTGGGTCTCTGGGTTGACGCGAATCTGGAGGCGCATGACGTCGCCGCACTCCGGCGCGCCGACAAGGCCGGTGCCCACTTCGTCTGAACTCTTGTCCATCTGGCCGACGTTGCGGGGATTGTTATAGTGGTCGATTACCTTATCGCTGTAAGCCATTGGGACCTCCTCAGGTCGATACTCATTTGATTCGTTATTTCTGGTTAAAGATGCGTATTAGTGCGCTGCCCACTCAATCTTGGTCAGGTCGATGCCTTCTTTCACCATCTCATAGAGCGGGGATAGCTCGCGTAGTTTCTTGACGATGCCGATTACCTTGTCTGCAACGTAGTCGACTTCTGCCTCGTTGTTGAAGCGGCCCAGACCGAAACGGATTGAGCTGTGCGCTACGTCGTCGCCGAGACCGAGGGCTTTGAGCACATACGACGGTTCCAGGGTGGCCGAGGTGCACGCCGAGCCGCTGGATACGGCTACGTCGTTGATGCCCATCAGCAGGCTTTCACCTTCGACGTAAACGAAGCTCATGTTCAGATTGCCGGGCAGGCGATGCTCCCATGAACCGTTGACTTCGACATAGTCGAGGGCAGACTCAAGCTTGTGGCGCAGATGGTCGCGCATTTTTGTAAGGCGGGCAGATTCGGTGGCCATCTCCTGGCCGGCGATTTCGCAGGCCTTACCGAGCCCGACGATGCCGGGGACGTTAAGGGTACCGGAGCGCATACCGCGCTCGTGGCCTCCACCGTCGATCTGCGCGGAGATCTGGACGCGCGGATTGCGGCGGCGGACGTAGAGCGCGCCCACGCCCTTGGGGCCGTAGATTTTATGCGCGGTGAGCGAGAGCACGTCGATCTGCATGGCGTTGACGTCGACGGGAATCTTGCCCACGGCCTGAACTGCGTCGGTGTGGAAGATTACGCCCTTCTCATGGCAGAGCTTTCCGATTTCGGCGATGGGCTGAATGACGCCGATCTCGTTGTTGGCGGCCATGATGGAGACCAGAATGGTTTTTTCGTCAATCGCCCGCTTCAGGTCTTCCATGTCGATGAGGCCGTCGGCCTTGACTGGCAGGTAGGTGACACGATAGCCGTATTTTTCCAGGCGCTTGCAGGTGTCGAGGACTGCTTTGTGCTCGGTGACCTGGGTGATGATGTGATTGCCGCGCTCTTTGTACATCTCGGCGATGCCCTTGATGGCGAGGTTGTTGCTCTCGGTAGCGCCGGAGGTGAAGATGATTTCCTTGGCGGTGGCACCGATCAGCTTGGCGATCTGTTCGCGAGCATTTTCCACGGCCTGTTCGGCTTCCCATCCAAAGGAATGATTACGGCTCGCGGCGTTGCCGAATTTTTGCGTGAAAAAGGGCAGCATGGCTTCGACTACACGCGGGTCCATGGGGCTGGTGGCGTGGTTATCCATGTAGATGGGCAGGGTTACGCCTGCGGGAATTTCTACTGTAGTTTCCAGAGTGCTCATCATTCTCTCCACTTCAAAACTTGCTTTGGTTCTTCATACTGGGCCCGAACCGGACTTGCTCGCGGCAGGGTGGTTGCTACATGGCTACGGACAGTGAAACCAGCTGGTGTAACTGCGCAGCGCGCGAGACTGCTGTTTCATGATCTACCAAGTCGTATACAGTGATGCTGCGAAGTACATCCGCGATGCTCTCATTGACGCGGGCCAAGGGTTCTTTGACGGTGCAATTCGGCTCCAGATCGCAGGATTTGCTGCCCTTTACGCACGAGGTGATAAAAAGCGGGCCGTCGATAGCGTGGATCACCTCAAATGCCGTGATGGTGCGGGCGCTTTTTGAGAGCGCGTAGCCACCATTCATGCCGGCATGAGAGCGCAGCAGCCCGACTTTTGCCAGGCGCTGCAGCACCTTAGCCAGCAACTGAGCCGGAATTCCGTAGGTGTCCGCGATGTCTTTGGCGCTGACCGATGGGGTCTCAGGGTGCTCAGCAAGGTACTTGAGTGCCATCAGACCGTAATCAGCTTTCTTGGTGAGCCTCAGCATAAGTGCGACCTCTAAGGTCTGGATTAAGTATACGACCGTTTCTGTCGCTATTTCAATGGGCGAACAATATTATCCGGTAGTGTTTTCGACAGGCAAAACCCGGGCATTTTGAACCTTGATCTCAAAGAAGTGCAAATCTTTACGAAATCCCTCTTGGACAATGAGGGAAGGCTCGGTACAATCTGGCGGAAAGACCTGCTTGAAAATCGGTCTTATCAACTCAAAATGGCGACCCCCTGCAAGCACCCCAGAGTCCGTATCGTCTCCCGCACGGAAGACGCGGAGTATGTCGAATGCGTGGAATGCGGCGAAGTCTTCGACTCCGACGAGTTTCGAGACATGGAAATTGAAGAGAAGGCCGCTGGTCCGGACGATGCGGATGTTGACGAGTGACGGGCGGCTATCGCCTGCGCACTGATTCCAGCCGGGAAAAGGTTGAGTCGCGCCTGAGTCTGTGAACTGGCTTATTGGGGACGGGAAATTCGCGTGGGGGCTTGGCTGTCCTCTGCGTCTGTGATTACGCCAATGCGCTGCGAAGCCACCCAGGCATAGTGAAAGCCCGAGGCTACGGTGAGCAGAATGGTTGCGTCCAGCATGGCTACCCGCGCGGTCGTGACCCAGGGTTGCTGGTAGATCAGGCTGAGCAACACAACACCAATGGCAGTGACCTGGCTCAGACTGTTGGCTTTGCCGAGCAGGGAGGGGTGGAAGTCCCGCAGGTTGGTAGTGGCGTAGAGGATGACCGCCGTTAGCAGCATTCCCAGGTCGCGACCGAAGACGAGTACCGCGATGCGCGGCTCCAGGATGCCCATGTAGGTGAGCACCAGGAAGAGCGAACTCAGCAGGAGTTTGTCCGCAACCGGGTCAAGATATTGCCCTAGCATGGTGCGCTGACGCAGCCACCGGGCCAGTAGCCCATCCATTGCGTCGGTGCAGGCGGCCATCAGGAAAAGCGTAAAGGCCACAACAAACCGGCGCTCGAGGACTGCGACAACCAGGAAGGGGGCGAGACAAATGCGCAGGAGGGTGAGCAGGTTGGGAGCCATGCGCAGAGGATTGTTCCGCCGCGCTGCGACGGACGACGCAACGGAGTGTATGTTCAGGGTGGTTACGTCCGGACTCGTACTCATCACAAAGCATGGTAACGCAGTCTTAACAATCGTGCCCACAGCATTTTGGCAATAAGTAGCGAGGAACAAAACAGGTACTAACGCAAGCCGGAGGGAGCGATCCAGCAGAGGAAGTTGATGCGGTCAATTCCGTTTTCAGCTGGGCAGCTTGCGCAAACTACACAGCCTTGACGTGGCTATTTGGACGAAGAGCTGGTGCCGTTCGATAGACGACGCGTAATTGCCGCTGTCAAACGAGTGCATTGGACCTCCGAAATTCTGGACCGCAGGCGCGATCGACCTCTGGGGCGAGAAGGCCGAGAGGCTCTTGGTGGCGATCACGTTCGCAGAGTCAGGGCAGTTGGCCCCGCGGGCCGGTTGCTGCTAAACTGAGATGGATCGCTTGCAGGCGCGTAGCTCAGT
>Ga0302325_10004656_pt1 | contig 31556 bp, 26 predicted proteins | sample Palsa_T0_2_FD_201948 | JGI IMG/M metagenome (GOLD analysis project Ga0302325, IMG submission 201948) | Peat permafrost microbial communities from Stordalen Mire near Abisko, Sweden - Palsa_T0_2 | ecosystem: Environmental > Terrestrial > Soil > Palsa > Peat permafrost | place: Sweden: Abisko... | reverse complement strand
CGGCGGCTCGGGTCGGGCCGAATGTCCGCCATCCTCGGCGCGTGAATTCGTCCACCAAGCCGAGCGCCAGCGGCAGTTCCGGTCCGACAATCGTGAGGTCGGGCTGAATCTGGTTCGCGAGCGCGATCATCGAATCGAGGCTTTTTAACTCGACCGGGACGCACTCCGCTTCCTCCGCGATCCCGCCGTTACCTGGCGCGCAGTAGATGCTCGCGCCCCGCGCCGACTGCCGGAGCTTCCAAACCAGGGCGTGCTCGCGCCCGCCGCTGCCGATAACCAGGATCTTCATGATCGAGACATTCAAGGGTAGGGGCGAGAGAAGTTGATGTCAAACGAGAACCGATGGCCGACCTCGGAATCGACCTCTCAGTCCCGACCTTCGATCTCGACAATCTTTCAGTTCCTCCGTTCCGTTCCTACGCTTGATCCCGCCGTATAATCGGCTAACGTGATCACGGTTTCCAAAGAAGACTACCTTAAGGCGATTCTCGGGGCCGAGAGCGAAGGGGAAACCGTTATTTCGGCGACGCTTGCGCACTGGCTCAAAGTTTCACCTCCGGCTGTCACAATGGCAGTGCGCCGGCTGAAAAAAGACGGCCTGGTGCGCGTGAATGCCGACGGACGCGTTCGCCTGACCGCTGCCGGAAAGAAGATTGCTCGCAAGTTGACGCTTCGCCACCACCTGATCGAGCGCATGCTCGCCGAGATCTTCGGGATGGAATGGTTCAAAGTGCACGACGAGGCGGAGCGTTTGGAACACGCCGTCTCGCCGGATTTCGAAGCCCGACTCCTGGCCAAACTCGGACGCGGAGTCGCCTGCCCGCACGGCAACCTTACCGAACTGGAGAGTCCCGCCAGTCGGCGTCATCGCGGACTGCTGCTGCTGGCTCAGGCCGAGCCGGGGCAGAATTTTGAGGTGAGCGGCATCTACGAACGCGATCGGCGGCTGCTCGAGTTTCTGGAACAGCGCGGCATTCGGCCTGGGGCCAGGGTTCATGTCGCGCACCGCAATTACGACAACACGCTCGCCCTGACCACGGGCGCCGGGCGCGTTTCTTTGGGCGTCTCCGCCGCGGAAAAGGTGTGGGTCAAGGCGACGGATGCAAAAGGCGCATCCAGAGCCTGAACGGCGGTCTGTTCGCCGCCTCAGCTCCCCCAAACGGGTATCCACGGTTCGAACAGCGCACGGCATCGCCCGACGCATCCTGGCTACGAAGCCCGCATTTCCTCCCGCCGGTTCACTCACCAAAGTACTTAACTGTAGTTTATGTTCTGAGGTATACTTATGCTAATTGGCCAGCGAGCGGCCCAGTAGCGCCCTCCTTCATGGTGCCCCATCGATCGAATGAAAGAAACAGAGACAGCACCGGAGCCGCGAGGATTAACCCGATCGAAAGCGTTGGACGATCACGCCCCGGACGATCGGCGCGCGTTGGATAGCGCCGTTGTCATCACCCACGAGGACATTGACCGGGCGCACGACCGCGAACGGGTTTCGGAAACCCGGGCGCGGCGCGGACTCCGGCCGCGATTGCGCCTGTTCTGGCTGCTCATCGGGCCCGGCATGCTGGTGATGCTTGGGGAAAACGACGGTCCGAGCATGGTGTCCTACGCCGCGACCGGGGCGCGGTTCGGGATTGGTTTCTTCATACCGTTCATTGCGCTTACCTTCCTCATGGCTTGTGTGGTACAGGAAATGACCGTGCGTTTGGGCGCGGCCACTCATCGCGGGCACGCGGAGTTGATTTTCGACCGCTTCGGTCCGTTTTGGGGCTGGTTTTCGATGGTCGACCTGATGGTGGGCAATTTTCTGACCCTGGTCACCGAGTTTATTGCCATACGCGCCGGGCTGGGATTTTTCGGAGTGCGGCCGGCGGTTGCGGTCCTTGGCGCGCTCTTGGTGCTCTCGGTCGCTCTCATGACCCACCGCTACTGGACGTGGGAACGGATCATTTTGGGCGCTGCCATGTTCAATCTGGCGTTTGTGCCGGTGGCGCTCATGACGCACCCCCACTGGCCGGCAGTGGGACGCGCGATGGTGACCTGGAAACCGCTGCCGGGAGGACTCACGCAAGAGACGGTTCTGATTCTGCTGGCCGTGATCGGAGCAACCGTCACTCCCTGGATGCTGTTTTTTCAGCAAAGCGCGATTGCCGACAAGGGTCTGACCACGCGCGACATTCGCATGGGGCGCGCGGATACCATGCTGGGGGCGGCATTGGCGACAGTCGCCGCGCTCGCGACGATGCTGGCGACGGCTCCCCTGTTCGCCCACCACATGTCGGCGGCGAACTTTGAGGCCGCCGAGTTCGCCCAAGCGTTGCAGCCCTTTGTTGGACGCTGGGGTGCCGCGCTTTTCGCGTTCGGTATCTTCGAGGCGGGGATGGTCGCGGCCATTACGATTTCGACTTCTTCCGCATACGCTTTCGGAGAGGTCGCGCGGCGTCCGCACAGTTTGAATCTGCCCTTCAAGCAGGGGAGGGCCTTCTATCTGGTTCTGCTGATCGAAGCTGCGGCGGCTGCGGGACTGGTCCTGATCCCGGGAATTCCGTTGGTGTACATCGTGCTGCTGGTGAACGTGATTGCCGTTCTGGCGATGCCTCCGGCGCTGCTGTTCCTCTATATGCTGGTGAACGACCGGGAAATCATGGGCGCGCTGGTGAGTCCGACGTGGGCGAATGTGCTGGCACTGGCGGTCGTGGTCATCCTGATCGGGGCCGGCCTGTTGTTTGGCATCAGTGTGATTGCGCCGAACGCGCTGGCGCTCGTGGGAGGCAGGTAGATGGAAAAACCATTCGAGTCGGCAATCGGTCCCGACGCGGAAGTAAGCCGCGAAGAGTTCACTTCGGTGATGACCGCATTGGAGCCTGATCAGATCGTTTCGACCAAGGACCACCAACATTGTCCTCGCCGGCGGCTCACCCGGACCGAGATGATTGTTTTCTGGGCGCTCAGGATTTACCTGGTCTTCATGGTGGGCGTGGTGGTCTATCAGATCTGGACGGGCGTACGGTAGGATTTTCGAATCGTGTGACTCCGAAGATTTGGAAGTCAAAAATTCCTCAGCCCGCCATTGCTTCGGATGATCCGCCCGCTCGGAATTGAAATTTCGAGGCTTCGAAATCAACATTCCTCGATCGTTCGATCGCTCATTGGGGGTGAGGTTCCGCGTCCGCCACCGCTCGAAACCAATTACAATACAGAGTCCCGGTTTTTGCGTTTTCCCGGTGTTCGGCTGGAGCTTTTGAAGGAAGGCAGTCATGTCATCGAATGGTTTTGGCGCGCGCGCAACTTTCAAAGTCGGCAACCAAGAATACGAACTCTACCGGCTCGACGCTCTCGACAAACAGGGCATCTCCACCCGGCATTTGCCGTTCTCGCTGCGCATTCTGCTCGAAAACCTGCTCCGCACCGAAGATGGCCGCAACGTGACCGGAGCCGAAATCCGGGCGCTCGCCGCGTGGAACAGGAATTCGAAGCCCGAAAAAGAAATCGCTTTCACCCCCAGCCGGGTTCTGCTGCAGGATTTTACCGGCGTTCCCGCGGTGGTCGATCTGGCCGCGATGCGCGACGCCATGAAGCGCCTGGGCGGAGATCCCAGGCTTATCAATCCGCTCCAGCCCGCGGAGTTAGTCATCGATCACTCGGTGCAGGTCGATGAATTCGGTTCGCGCGGAGCCTTTGATGTTAACGCCTTGCTTGAATTCCAGCGGAATCAAGAACGCTACGCGTTTCTGCGCTGGGGACAGACCGGCTTTCGCAACCTCGCAATCGTCCCGCCCGACACCGGCATCGTCCACCAGGTGAACCTCGAGTATCTGGCGCGGGTGGTGTTTGTGCACGAAGAAGGCGGCAAACGCACCGCCTATCCCGACACCCTGGTTGGTACCGACTCGCATACCACCATGGTCAATGGACTGGGCGTGCTCGGCTGGGGCGTGGGCGGCATTGAGGCCGAGGCCGCCATGCTCGGACAGCCCGTCTCCATGCTGATCCCGCTTGTCGTCGGCGTGAAACTCGTCGGACGCCTGCGCGCCGGCGCGACCGCAACCGATCTGGTTCTTACCCTCACCGAAATGTTGCGCAAGCATGGTGTCGTCGGCAAGTTTGTCGAGTACTTTGGCCCCGGCCTCGCGGACCTGCCGCTCGCCGATCGCGCCACCATCGCCAACATGGCCCCCGAGTACGGTGCCACCTGCGGCATCTTCCCGATCGATAAGGAAAGCTTGCGCTACCTGAAACTCACCGGCCGCAGCGAGGAGCAGATCGCGCTCGTTGAAGCCTATGCGCGCGAGCAGGGGCTGTTCCACGATGCGAAAACGCCCGCCGCCGAATACTCTGAGCTGTTGAGTCTTGATCTGGCCACGGTCGAATCGAGTCTTGCCGGACCGAAGCGGCCGCAGGATCGAGTCGGGCTGTCGAAAGCCGGCGAATCTTTTGCGCAGGCCTTGCCTTCGCTGATCAAGCCAAAGGCCAAGGACGCGACTGGGGCTCTGGCCGAGGCCGGGTTGAAGCAGGGCGCTCCCAAACCAATCAACAACTGGGAACAAGAGGGCGGAAGTCCGACTGCAATCGGAGTCGAGGACCCGAACGTCCACGAGCACGTCTCGACCAATGGAAATGCGCTGCGGCACGGCAGCGTCGTGATTGCGGCGATCACCAGTTGCACGAACACCTCGAACCCATCGGTGATGCTGGCCGCCGGATTGCTAGCCAAGAAGGCCGTGGAGCGCGGCCTCGAAGTCCCTGCGACGGTGAAAACTTCGCTCGCTCCGGGATCGAAAGTCGTGCTCGACTATCTCGAGAAAGCCGGCCTGATGCCGTATCTGGAGAAGCTGAAATTTCACCTCGTCGGCTACGGTTGCACCACGTGCATCGGAAATTCCGGCCCGCTGCCGGTTGAGGTTTCGAAAGAAATCGACGAGAAAAATCTGGTGGTTGCTTCGGTGCTCTCGGGCAATCGCAACTTCGAGGGCCGAATCAATTCCGAAGTGCGAGCCAACTACCTGATGTCGCCGCCGCTGGTGGTGGCCTTCGCGCTCGCCGGACGCATCGATGTTGATCTGCGCAAGGATCCTATCGGAAAAGGCAAAGACGGCAAGCCGGTGTATCTCGCCGACCTCTGGCCCTCGCAGTCGGAAGTCGAGCAATCGATGGCGAGCGCGATTACGTCGGAGATGTTCCGCAAGAGCTACAGCGAGGTATATGCGGGAGACGAGCGCTGGCGCGGGCTGCCGGTCCCGAAGGGCGAAACCTACACCTGGGAAAAAGATTCCACCTACATTCGGCAAGCGCCGTACTTTGATGACATGACGCGAAAGCCAGCCGCGGTCGAGGACATTCTGGGCGCGCGCGTGTTGGCTGTGCTCGGCGACAGTGTCACCACCGACCATATCTCGCCGGCCGGTTCCATTAAAAAAGATGGACCCGCCGGCAAATACCTGATGGCTCACGGCGTGCAGCCAGCCGATTTCAATTCCTACGGATCGCGTCGCGGTAATCACGAGGTCATGGTGCGGGGCACGTTCGCCAATGTCCGCCTGCGCAATAAAATGGTGAACACCGAAGGTGGATTCACCCGCCACCTGCCCGATGGCGCGGAGATGTCGATCTTTGACGCGTCTGAAAAATATCGTGCCGAACGAGTGCCGCTCGTGATTCTCGCCGGCAAGGAATACGGCTCCGGGTCTTCGCGCGACTGGGCGGCCAAGGGACCGCTGCTGCTCGGCGTTCGCGCCGTGATTGCAGAGAGTTACGAACGCATCCACCGGTCCAATCTGGTTGGCATGGGCATTCTGCCCCTGCAGTTTTTGCCGGGAGAAAATGCCGAGACACTGAAGTTGACGGGCGAGGAAGTCTTCGAGATCAACGGCATTGGCGAGGTGGTGGAGAAATTTTCTTCCGGCCGCAGGATTACCGTGCGCTGGAAGCGGGGAAACACCGCCGAATTTCAGCCTGCCGAATTTCAAGCGATCGTTCGCATCGATACTCCGCAGGAAGCGCTCTATTACGCCAATGGAGGCATCTTGCAGTACGTGCTGCGGCAGTTGCTGGCCGGGAAAGCGCAACCGGAGGCGGTCACCGCCTAATTCGCTGCCGGCGAAGCCCGGATTGCCTGCGAACCCCAAACTCTCCAATGCCCGTTTCCGCCGAGTACATTTCTGCCGCGTATAGCTTGACCACGGTCGGCGTGTGGGGCGCCAGTGATTTCCTCGGTGGCGTGGGTGCTCGGCGCGCAAACGCGTTTCTATTCACGGCCATCGTGCATATCAGCGGCCTCGCCGCGATGGGCACGCTCGCACTCATCACCCGCGCACCGTTTCCGCAGAATTCGAGCCTCGCTTGGGCGCTCCTCGCCGGCTCGCTCGGGGGCTCTGCGCTGGCGTTGTTCTATCGTTCACTCGCCAGGGGAAATATGGGGCTGGTCGCGCCGGTCGCGGCCGTTCTCGGTGCCGCAATTCCCACCCTGATTACCGCCTTTGTCGAAGGCTTTCCGAGTTCTCGCCACTTGTTCGGTTTTGTTCTTGCCGGAGTCGGTGTCTGGCTCATCTCCCGCAGCGAAGGCGGGGCCCGCCGGCCGGAAGGCTTGGGCGTGGCGGCGCTCGCTGGAATTGGCTTCGCTGGTTTTTACCTTTGCATTCACCAGGCAGGCAACGCTTCTGCGATGTGGGTCGCCGCCGGCTCGCGCTGCGCTTCCCTGCTGGTTACCGGGGCGATCGTTTTGTTCGGACGCCACCTCCGCACGATCCCTGCTCCGGTGCTCGGTCTGGCAATGGCTTGCGGAGTTCTCGACATCACCGGGAGCGCGGTGTTCATCCGCGCGTCTCAAATCGGGCGACTGGACGACGTGGTCGTGCTCAGTTCGCTCTATCCCGCCATCACGGTTCTGCTCGCTCGTATTTTTCTGCACGAGCACTTCACCCGTACGCGGACGATCGGCATGGTCGCCGCGCTAGCGGCGGTGCCGATGATTGCGGGATGAAACAAAGCCAATTGCGGCTGCAACTGGTTTCTTGATCCCTACTATTCACGAGCCGCCGTCCGCTGCTACTCTGACGGCGTGGCTCTGCTTGAAGTCCACGGTCTGACCAAGATTTTCGATCTCACCGCATCCCCGTTCGGCGACCGGCGCTCGGGCGGGATCCGCGCCGTCGACGACGTGTCGCTTGACCTTCGCAAAGGCGAGACGCTCGGCTTGGTGGGCGAATCCGGTTCCGGCAAGAGCACCCTCGGAAGGCTGATCCTCCGTCTCATCGAGCCCACTTCGGGCACGATTCTGTTCGAGGGCATCGATTTGCTGAAGGCGAACAGTTCCGAGCTGCGCCTTTTTCGCCGCGACATGCAGATCATCTTCCAGGATCCGTTCGGTTCGCTCGACCCGCGCTTCCGGGTGGAAGACGTGATCGCCGAGCCGCTCATTCTCCACCAGGCGATCACGGGCGATCGCGATGCCCTCCGGCGGCGTGTTGCGGAGCTTTTGCGCGCTGTGGGGATGGATGAATCGGCCATGCCCAGGTATCCGCACGAGTTTTCCGGAGGACAGCGGCAGCGCATCGGAATTGCCCGCGCTCTAGCCCTGCGGCCGAAGTTCATCGTCGCCGATGAACCGGTTTCGGCCCTCGACGTCAGCATCGGCGCCCAAATCGTAAATCTTCTGCAGCAACTGCAGCGCGATTTCGGTCTCACGTATCTGTTCATCTCGCACTCCATGCCGGTCGTACGCTACCTCTCGACCCGCATCGCGGTGATGTATCGGGGCAAAATCGTCGAGGTCGGGAGCACGGAGCAGATCACTGCTCAGCCGCAACACGAGTACACGCGCAAGCTGCTGGCAGCCACGCCGGAGATGGCGGTGTCTTAGCCTTGCACGCCGCGACTGCATCGCGCTGGTTGTCATCCTCGCGGAACAAAATTACAATCTCCTCCTGTTCAGGGAGAAGATATATGGCGACCAACCCCTCGGTACCACTCGAGCCGCAGCACCCCTCTCAGCCACCGCAGGGATCCCAGGAAGTCGCGCCCCTGTCTGAAGGCCAGCGTCTGATCGACACTTTCGTTGCCCCCAGCAAGACCTTCACCGACCTTCGACGGAACGCCAGTTGGTGGGCGCCGTTTCTCATCATTGCGATCGTTTCCTCGGCTTTTATTTATGTCGTCGATCAGAAGGTCGGCTTCCGCAAGGTGGTGGAGAATCAGATCCAGCTGCAACCCAAGCAGGCCGAGCGCATGGAGAACTTTCCGCCTGATCAACGCCAAAAGATCATGCAGCAACAGGTCGCGGTCACCAGGATCATTTCCTACACGGTTCCGCTCATAGCGCTCGTCTTGTATGCGGCCTTCGCGGGTGTTCTGTTTGCGACGCTCAAGTTTGGCGCGGGCGCTGAGTTGGAGTACAAAACCCTGTTTGCTTTGATTGTCTATACTCGACTGCCGATGCTATTGACGTCGCTGCTGGCGATGCTGTCGCTGGTGGCGGGAGTGAGCAGCGATGCCTTCAACCTCGAGAACCCGGTGGCTACCAATGCCGGATATTTCATCGGCCCGGACGGCTCTCCGGTGCTGCGGGCGCTGCTGACGCCGTTTGATGTCTTCACCATCTGGACCCTGATCCTGACCGCCATCGGCATTACCTGCATCAGCAAGGTAAAACGTGGCACCGCCTTTGCCGTCGTGTTGGGGTGGTTCGCAGTGGTGGTAATGGGCAGGGTTGCCCTGGCTGCGCTCAGTTCCTAAGGCGTCCCAAGGTCAGGCCTTGCCTCCTTCGGTGGTGAGATCGCACCCGGGTGGTGGCGGGACCATGCCTTGCCGGACCGACGGAGCCGTCACCCCACGATCGTTTACCATTGGCTCCTCATCATGCATACCGCAGACGTCGTGCTGATCGGCGCCGGAATTGTCGGCTCGAGCATTGCTTACCATCTGGTTGCGGCTGGCTCGAAGAACGTCCTGGTGATTGAGCGCGAGACCGCGCAGGGCAAGGGATCTACGGGCAAGAGTATGGGCGGCGTGCGGGCGCAGTTTTCGACGCCCGTCAACATCCAGATGTCGCTTTACTCGATCCCGTTCTATGCGAGCTTCGAACAGCGTCTTGGCTACCCGTGCGACTACCGGCCTCAGGGTTACCTGTTCTGCGCGACCACCGAGCGGCACATGGCCTACCTGCGCGCCAACTACGAAAAACAGGTTGCCATGGGGCTGGAGAACGTGCGCCTCATCGCCGGCGACGAAATTCGCGGCCGTTTCCCGCAACTCCGCGGGGATGACATTGTGGGCGGCAGCTTCTGCTCGACCGATGGTTTTGTCGATCCCTACAGCGCCATGATCGGCTTCATGACCTGGGCGAGCGATCACGGCGCCACCCTGTGGAAGAACGCTCCGGTCACAAGAATCACGCGCAACCGTGAAGGCTTTGCAGTCGCGACCACGCGTGATACGGTCTCGACGCGCACGGTCGTCAACTGCGCCGGACCATGGGCGGCCGCGATCGCGAACATGGTTGGCATCCCTCTACCGGTCGAGCCTTTGCGCCGCATGCTGGTTCCGACCGAGCCTTTTGACCAATTTCCGCACACCGCGCCCATGATCATCGACATGTCCACCGGCTTTCATTTTCGCCCCGAGAACCGGGGATTCCTGCTGGCCTGGAACGATCCGGAAGAAAGGCCCGGTTCCAAAACTGATTTCGACGCGAGCTTCATCGAGAAGATCCTGACCCGCGCTGCCGATCGCGTGCCCGTCTTCGAAAATCTTGCCGTCAACCCCAAGCGGGCCTGGGCTGGGCTCTACGAAATGACGCCCGATCATCACCCGATTCTCGGCGAATCTCGCGAGGTACCAGGCTTTTTCTTCGCGAACGGCTTCAGCGGGCACGGGGTGATGCACTCGCCCGCCACCGGGAAAATTCTTAGCGATCTGATTCTGACCGGGAGAACCGATTTGATCGACGCGTCGCTGCTCAACTTCTCGCGATTTGCGGAGGGACGTATGATTCACGAGACGGCGGTGCTGTAGCGCGGTTTCGATGAACCGGTGCATGCACGACGCGATCATTTATGATATGGCCGCGAAAAAGGAGCTGATCACGGGGAACGAGCGGGACACCTGGATTTCCCTGCGCACCTCTCGCTCCCCCGTGGTTAAGGTTCTTGCAAAACAAAATGCCGCAGGAACGTAACTACTGGCTGACCACCGCCCAGATGCCCGCCTCGCCCACGCAGCCGATGCCGGAGCGCGCCGATGTGGCCGTCATCGGCGCCGGATTTACCGGACTCTCGGCTGCGCTTTCGCTCGCCAAACGCGGCGCGAAGGTGGTTGTGCTCGAATCGGAAACGATCGGCTGGGGCGCGAGTTCGCGCAACGGCGGCATGGTGCTCACCGGCCTGAAACTTGGCGTCAACAAGCTCATCTCGATGTACGGACGCGAACTTGCGCGCCGGATGTACGCCGCGTCGCTTGAGACCATCGATGCGGTCGAGCACATCGTGAACGAGGAAAACATTGCTTGCGATTTTTCTCGAACCGGACACCTCGAAGTCGCCTGCAAACCAGCTCACTTCGACGACTACGCCCGCCAGGTCGAAGTGATCGCGCGCGAATTCGACCACCAGTTGCGGGTGGTGCCCCGCAACCAACTGCGCAATGAAATCGGTTCCGACATTTATTACGGTGGCATGGTCGACGAAATTTCAGCCGGCCTTAATCCGGCGCGCTACGTGGCCGGACTCGGCGCGGCCGCCATGCGCTCGGGCGCTCGGATCTGGGAACGCACGAGGCTGCAAAACATCCTGCGCGAAACGCGTGACGGCGCGCCCGGGTTCAGGCTGAACAGTTCACGGGGCGTGCTTTGGGCGCGCAATGTGCTCGTCGGAACCAGCGGTTACACGGGCGCGGCTACTCCCGCGCTGCGAAAAAAAATCATCCCCATCGGGTCGTTTATTATTGCAACCGAAGTGCTTTCGGGCGGGCTGGCCCGCGAACTGAGCCCGCGCGACCGCCAGATCTATGATTCCAAGAACTATCTTTATTATTACCGGCTCACCCCCGACCAGCGCATGTTGTTCGGCGGCCGCGCGGCGTTCTTCCCGGAGACCGATCAGACGGTCCGCAGGAGCGCAGAAATTCTTCGGCTGGGAATGATTGACGTCTACCCGCAACTGCGCGACACCAAGGTCGAATACGCCTGGGGCGGAACGCTCGATTTTTGCTTCGACCTCATGCCGCACGCCGGCCAAATCAATGGCATCTATTTCGCGGTCGGATATGCCGGCCACGGCGTTGCCATGGCTACCTATCAAGGGCAGAAGATGGCGGAATGGATCGCCGAGGGAAAGACCGAGAATCCTTTTGCTGAGATTCCGTTCCCCGGCGCGCCCCTGGGGCTTTACAACGGAAAGCCATGGTTTCTGCCCTTGGCGGGGGCATACTACAAGATTTTGGACTGGGTATCATGAAAGCCCGAGCCGCCTTTGGCTTTCCTGAGGCCTGACACTTTATTCCGGAGAACTCTATGTCCATTTTTGGCCTTGTCGAATACGCCGACGCCAGCCCCGAAGTGCGCTCCATCTACGACGACATCATGACCACGCGCAAGACGGACTGGATCAACAATTTCTGGAAGGCAATCGCGCACGATCCGGTCCTGCTCAAGCGGACTTGGAACGACATCAAGCAGATCATGGCTCCCGGAGCTTTGGATCCACTCACCAAAGAGATGATCTACGTCGCCGTCTCAGTGACGAACCAGTGTGAGTACTGCATCGCTTCGCACACCGCCTCCGCGAAAAACAAGGGCATGACCGATGCCCAGTTCAAAGAGCTGATGTCGGTGGTTGGGATGGCGAACGAAACCAATCGGCTGGTCGCTGGATACCAGGTGGAAGTCGACGAGCGCTTCAAACCGCAAACGCCCAAATGACATCCAAACACGAGGTTGATCACGCGTCGCCGCCACGTTCTATAATCGTTGGACGGGAATCAAGACTAGAATCATAGAGTAACGAGCGCTCGAAAGAGGTAAGTCATGGCCGAGATGACGGTAACTCCGGTTGCGACCCACGGGTTTTTTCTGGACGGGAAGTGGCTGGAACAGGGTGACATCGTCGACGTGCACGCGCCTTACGACGGCGCGCTGATCGCGCATGTCCACCAGGGACGTCGCGAGCACGCAGAGGCCGCCATTGCTGCATCCGTCAAGGCGTTCGGAACCACACGGCGGCTGCCGGCTTTCGAACGCCAGCGGGTTCTGCACCGGATCGCAGCCGGCATTCGCGATCGCAAAGAGGAATTTGCGCACACCATCGCCTTGGAGGCGGGCAAGCCGATCAAGGGTGCTCGCAGCGAAGTGGATCGGGCCATCTTTACTTTCAATATCGCCGCCGAAGAGACGGTTCGCGGCTACGGCGAATATTTGCCGCTCGATTGGCAGCAGTCGACTGCCGGGCGTTGGGGTATCGTCAAACGATTTCCGCTGGGCCCGATCGCCGGGATCACGCCCTTCAATTTTCCTTTGAACTTGGTCGCCCACAAAGTCGCCCCGGCCATTGCGGCCGGATGTTCCATGGTGCTTAAGCCCGCGCCCGAGACGCCGCTCACCGCGTTGCTGCTGGCAGAAGTGATCCAGCAAGCGGGATGGCCGGATGGCGGATTCAACGCGGTTCTGCTCTCGAACGAAGATTCCGGTCTGCTGGTTGCGGACGAGCGCATCAAGCTCATCAGCTTCACCGGCAGCGCCGCGGTCGGCTGGGCCATCAAGAACAATGCGGGAAAGAAAAAAGTTGTTCTCGAACTGGGAGGCAATTCGGGTGTCATCGTCCACAGCGATACCGATCTCCCCTACGCCGCCGACCGATGTGTTACCGGGGGCTTTGCCTACTCGGGACAGTCCTGCATTTCAGTGCAACGCATTCTTGTGGAACATTCCGTCTACGGAAAATTCACCGAGTTATTGCTGGCCGCGGTCGGCAAACTGAAAGTCGGGGATCCGCTCGAGGAGTCGAGCGACCTCGGTCCGCTGATTCGCGAAAGCGACGCGATTCGTGCCGCCGACTGGGTGCAGGAGGCGGTCCGCGGTGGGGCGCGCCTGCTCTGCGGCGGCCACCGCAAAGGCTCGCTTTTCGAGCCCACCGTGCTCACCGGAACCAAGCCCAACATGAAGGTGAATTGCCAGGAAATCTTTGCGCCGGTCGTGACGGTTGAACCCTACAACGATTTCGCTTCCGCGCTGAAGCAGATCAACAGTTCCGCCTATGGCTTGCAGGCTGGGGTGTTCACGCGCGACGCCAAACTCATTTTTCAGGCCTACGACGAACTTGAAGTTGGCGGCTTGATCGCCGGGGACGTTCCCACCTTTCGCGTCGATCACATGCCTTATGGTGGCATCAAGGATTCCGGACTCGGCCGCGAGGGCCTGCGCGATGCGATTCAGGAAATGACGGAACCGAAACTTCTGGTCATGAATCTGCGCTGAGATTTGTTTGCGGGTGTTGGTCCGAAGCGCATTTCACCAAAAGAAGGAAACATACTTTCAGATTTTCTGGACCCTTCAAGCTCGGGGAATTGCGAACGTTGATTCGCACAAAGAAAAGCTGCTCGACCTCTTCCATTTCGCCAATCTACTGGTATACTCACTTGTTTTAGCGACGTGTGTCACAACGGCACGTGACCTAAATCATACGAATGCAGTCAACCGGGAAGGGCGAAAGCTCGGCCCGTAATATTACAGACTTCACATTCAATGCAGATCTTTCCACGCAGCAGCAATGCGATCGCCAAGGCCTCTCTGGTCCTGGTTGTTGTCGCCGTGGGCGGGCTATTCTGGGTTCTGCTCGAACTGGAGCGCACTCCCTACATCACCAATGCTGGCGTCCGAAAGGAGCAGCCGGTTCCATTCAGCCACCAGCACCACGTGGCCGGCTTGGGCATTGATTGCCGCTACTGTCACACCTCGGTTGAAACCTCAAGCTTTGCCGGCATTCCGCCCACCAAGACCTGCATCAACTGCCATGCCCAGATCTGGACCAACGCGGCTTATCTCGACCCCGTTCGTGAAAGTTTCCGCACCGGCCGCTCGCTCGAATGGACGCGCGTCAACCAGTTGCCGGACTTTGTGTATTTCAATCACAGCATCCATGTGAATAAGGGTGTGGGCTGCAATACCTGCCATGGTCCGATCGACCAGATGCCGCTGACCTATCAGTACGCGTCGTTGCAGATGGAATTCTGTCTCGACTGTCACCGCAACACCGAAAAATACCTGCGCCCGCGCGAGCAGGTTTTCAATATGCGCTACGAGCAGCCTTCTACAGGCGAGCCAGTGGTTGTGAACGGAACGGCATATTCCGATCAGGAAGCTCTTGGAAACGCTTTGAAGGAGCGATACAAAGTCCGGTCGGTAAAGGACATTACCAGTTGCAATACCTGCCACCGGTAGCGGGGGAGTTCATTGGGAAAGCGGATCGCTGACAGCTGAGAAACTGATTGATGACGAGCATGGATGAGAACAAAAACAAAGCGGCCGGAAACAAAGGAGCCGACGTCTGCCCGAGCAAGCGCAAGCAGCTTGATCTTGCGACCGTTCGGGAGCAAATCGAGGACACAACCGGCCCTGAATACTGGCGCAGCCTGGAAGAGTTGGCGGGCAGCGACGAGTTTCAGGAGATGCTCCACCGCGAGTTTCCGAAAGGCGCTTCCGAGTGGCTCGACGACTTCTCGCGGCGCGGCTTTCTTAAGACCATGGGTGCGTCGCTTGCGCTCGCCGGGTTGACCGGTTGCACGCGGATGCCGAATACCGAGATTGTTCCTTACGTGCGGCAGCCGGAAAACGTGATTCCCGGACGCCCCAAGTTCTACGCGACCGCGTTTTCGCTCGGCGGCTACGCCTCGCCGATTCTGGTCGAAAGCCATCTTTTCCGTCCGACCAAAGTGGAGGGCAATCCGCAGCATCCGGCCAGCCTCGGCGGCACTGACGTTTACGCGCAAGCTTCGATTCTTGATCTCTACGATCCCGACCGCGCGCAGAGCATCACCTACCTCGGCGACGTCCGTTCGTGGAACGCCTTCATGGACGCCCTGGGCGGGCCGATGAGCGCAGAAAAAAGCGTGGCAGGAGGCGGGGTCCGGATTCTGACCCAGACTGTTTCCTCGCCTACGCTCGCTGCACAGATCCGCGATTACCTGCAAGCGAATCCACGGGCGAAGTGGCATGTGTACGAGCCGATCAGTCGCGATCACGTGGTCGAAGGCGCGAAGCTGGCTTTCGGCGAACCGGTCGAGACGCGCTACGACTTTTCGAAGGCCGATGTCATCGTTTCGCTCGACGCCGATTTCCTCTACGCCGGATTCCCGGGTTCTGCGCGCTATACGCGCGATTTCGCCGCGCGGCGCGATCCCGATGCGAACATGAATCGGCTGTATGTGGTCGAGAGCACCCCGAGCTCGACGGGGATGAAGGCGGATCATCGCCTGCCCATGCTGGCTGCCGATGTCGAGAACTTCGCGCACGCGCTGGCCCTGTCGGTCGGCGCCGGCGCCGGTTCCGTGTTGGAACTCGCACAGCAGGCCAAGTATGTCGCGACCTTGGCCGCGGATTTGAAGAATCATCGCGGTTCGAGCCTAGTCATTGCCGGCGACCATCACGGCCCGGTCGTACACGCGCTCGCACACTCGATCAATCAGGCGCTCGGCAACGTCGGCCAGACGGTGTTCTACAGCGACCCGGTGGACGCAAATCCGGTCAATCGCGCTGAGTCGTTGCGTGCGCTTGTCGAAGATATGCGCGGCGGCAAAGTCGACCTGCTGCTGATTCTCGGTGGCAATCCGGCTTACGACGCGCCCGCCGATCTCGAATTTGTTTCGGCCCTGAAATCCAATGCCGTCAACCTGAAGGTGTTTCTCGGCACGCATCGCAACGAGACCGCTGAGCTTTGCCAGTGGCACGTTCCCGAGGCGCACTATCTTGAGTCCTGGAGCGACGCCCGCGCGTACGACGGAACGGTCAGCATCGTGCAGCCGCTCATCGAACCGCTCTACGGCGGCAAGACTGCGCACGAGGTCATCGCCATTCTGGCAGGACAGTCCGGCATCACCGGGCATGATCTGGTCCAGGGCTATTGGCAGAAGCAGCACGCCGGCGCTGATTTTGACGCCTTCTGGCGCAAGTCCCTGCACGACGGCTGGGTCGCGGGCACAACCTACGGTCCGAAAACTGTTGCCCTCAAAGGAACCAGTTTCCCGGCGTCGCAATCTGCGCTTGGCAACGCCTACGAGCTCAATTTCCGTCGCGATCCCTCGATCTACGACGGCCGTTTTTCGAATAACGGGTGGTTGCAGGAACTTCCGAAGCCCCTGACCAAGTTGACCTGGGACAACCCCATCATGATCGGTCCCGCGATGGCCGAGCGAATGAAGTTAAATTTTAAGGATGTTGCCGAGATCGAATTCGACGGGAAAAAGGTAAAAGGCGCGGTCTGGATCCAGGCCGGCCATCCCGACAACTCGATCACGGTCTTCCTCGGCTACGGGCGCACGCGCGCTGGGCGGATCGGCACCGGCACGGGGTTTGATGTCTACCCGTTGCGGACCAGTAAGACTCCGTGGTTCGCAGACGGCGCAAAACTCACCGCGACCGGTGAAACGTACCAACTCGCGAGCACGCAGGGCTATCAGACCATGGAAACTCCGGTCGGCGAGCGCCCGCTGGTACAGGAATCGAGCCTAGAGGAGTATAAGAAAGAGCCGAACTTCGCGAAGGAAGGCGAGCCGCCCAAGGATCTTACACTCTACAAGCCCTGGCTTTTCGAATACGAGAAAGAAGCGTACTCCTGGGGCATGGCGATCGACCTGAACTCCTGCGTCGGATGCAATAACTGCATCGTCGCCTGCCAGTCAGAAAACAACATCGCCGTGGTCGGCAAAGAGCAGACGCTCAGGGGCCGTCACATGCACTGGCTGCGCGTCGATGCTTACTACAACGGACCACGCGAAAATCCCAAGGGCTTTTTCCAGCCCGTGCCCTGCATGCAGTGCGAGAATGCGCCGTGCGAACTGGTTTGTCCGGTCCAGGCTACCCTGCACAGCAGCGAAGGCCTGAACGACATGGTCTACAACCGCTGCGTTGGAACGCGTTACTGCTCCAATAACTGCCCCTACAAAGTGCGGCGGTTCAACTTCCTGCTTTTTCAGGATTGGGAGACGCCGCAGTTCAAACTCATGCGCAATCCTGACGTAACCATCCGCAGCCGCGGCGTCATGGAAAAATGCACGTACTGCGTGCAGCGCATCAGCGAGCGTCGGATTGATGTGGAAACGGCTTCGGTGCGCGAGGGCAAAGACATCCGCATCGGCGAGGAGCTCGAAACCGCCTGTCAGCAGTCCTGCCCGGCCGGCGCAATCGTGTTCGGCAATCTCAACGATCCGAACAGTCAGGTGAACAAGTGGAAAGCGCGGGCGAGAAACTACTCCCTGCTCGGTGAATTGAATACGCGGCCGCGCACAACGTACCTCGCTGAGGTGCGCAATCCGAACCCGGAGTTGGAAAATAAGTTAGAAGAGTCAAAAGCATAGTGGAGCGCAGGTAAGACATGGCTGCCAACGCACAAATACCGGTGGAAGACAGGCGAGTGCCGGTCATCGCACCGGGCCACACCTTCTCGACCATCACCGAGAAGATCAGCAACATCGTGCTGAAGCGCCCCATCTCACTGGGATGGATCTTCGGCTTCCTGATCGTGTTCGGGATGATGAACATGCTGATGGCAGCGCTCGGGTATCTGTTCATCAAAGGTACCGGGATCTGGGGCATCAATATCCCCATCGGTTGGGGATTTGCCATCGTTAACTTTGTGTGGTGGATCGGGATCGGCCACGCCGGAACGCTGATTTCCGCGATTCTTGCGCTCTTGCGGCAAACCTGGCGCAACTCGATCAACCGCTTTGCCGAAGCCATGACGCTGTTTGCGGTGGCCTGCGCCGGCATCTTCCCGCTGGTTCACACCGGACGTCCGTGGCTTGCGTATTGGCTGTTCCCCTACCCGAATACCATGAATTACTGGCCGAACTTCCGCAGCCCGCTGGTGTGGGATGTTTTCGCGGTTTCGACCTACCTCACAATTTCGCTGGTGTTCTGGTTTATTGGGTTGATTCCCGATCTGGCGACCTTGCGTGACCGCGCCGAAAATCCCTGGCTGCAGCGCATTTACGGACTGCTGGCCATGGGGTGGCGCGGTTCCGCGCGCCACTGGCACCGTTATGAGACCGCTTACTTGCTTCTGGCTGGACTGGCGACGCCTCTGGTGCTCTCCGTTCACACGGTGGTGAGCTTCGATTTCGCGGTTGGCATCGTCCCGGGCTGGCACACCACGATCTTCCCGCCCTACTTTGTCGCGGGCGCGATTTATTCCGGATTCGCCATGGTTCTGTGTTTGGCGATTCCGATCCGCGCAATCTACGGTCTGAAAGACTTCATCACCGAGCGGCATCTGGAGAACGCGGCCAAGGTCATGCTGGCCACCGGTCTCATCGTCGCCTACGGTTACTTCATGGAAGCGTTCATGGGCTGGTACAGCGGAAGCCAGTACGATTCGTTCCTGCTCTGGAACCGGCTGCATGGTCCGTACCGCCTCTGGTACGCGGCTTTGCTGGCCTGCAACATTTTCGTCCCGCAGGTTCTGTGGCTGAAGAAGTTCCGCGTCTCGACCGGCTGGCTCTGGCTCATCTCGTTCGTCGTGCTTGTCGGCATGTGGCTCGAGCGCTTCATTATCGTCATCGTCAGTTTGACGCGCGACTTCGTGACTTCTTCCTGGGGCATGTATTACCCAACCCGGTGGGACTGGATGACGTTCGCCGGCACCATCGGCATGTTCCTGACTTTCATGTGGCTGTTCGTGCGCGTGCTTCCGATGATTTCCATCTTCGAATTGCGCACCCTGCTGCCCGAGGCACATGTGCACGAGTCGGCGGAGGTGAAGCGATGAATCTGGGCGATGTTTCGATCTATGAATCTCCGATTCCGGACTCTCCGAGCTATGGATTGATGGCGGAATTCGATTCGGCACAGGAGTTGGTCGCCGCCGCTCACAAGACGCACGACGCAGGCTACAAGAAAATGGACGCTTACAGTCCGTTTCCGATCGAAGGCCTGGCCGAAGCGATCGGCTTTGAAAAGAACCGGGTGGCGCTCGTCGTCCTCATCGGCGGGCTGGTCGGCATGATCTCGGCCTACTCGCTCCAGTATTGGGTTGCGACCATCACCTATCCGACCAATATTGGCGGGCGCCCGTATCACTCCTGGCCATCGTTCATCATCGTGACCTTCGAACTGACGATTCTTTTCGCCGGACTTTCCTCGGTCATCGGCATGCTTGCCCTCAACGGGCTGCCGATGCCCTATCATCCGGTGTTCAACGTGGCTGAGTTCGCCAAGGCTTCGGAGAATAAGTTCTTCCTGGTGGTGTTTTCAAGCGATCCGAACTATGACGCCGCCCGCACCCGGCTGTTTCTGTCGGGCCTTGCTCCACGAATGATCGCGGAGGTGCCAAGCTAGCCATGCATCGCCGAGCCGCGCGCAAACTCCGGAAATCCCTGCCCCCGCTGCTGGTGCTCGTCGCCATCACCGCCGGATGCCGCATCGACATGCACATCCAGCCTTATTACCGGCCCTTTGCGAAGAGCGATTTCTTCGCCGACGACCGTTCCGCACGCATGCCCGTCGAGGGCACGGTTGCGCGCGGCGATCTCCGCGAAGACACCTATTTCTATACCGGGAAAATCGGCAGCAATCTGGGTGACTATATGCCCTTCCCGGTGACGGCCGAAGATCTTGTACGCGGCCGCGAGCGGTACAACATCTACTGCGCGCCTTGCCACGGACGGGTTGGCGACGGCAACGGTTTCATCCCCACCCGCGGATTCCGGCAGCCGCCGTCGTTTCACATCGACCGTCTGCGCAACGTGCCCATCGCTTATTTGTTCGACGTCGATACCAATGGCTACGGTGTAATGCCTGACTATGCGGCGCAGATCGAGCCGCGCGATCGCTGGCGCATCGCCGCCTACATCCGCGCGTTGCAGTTGAGCCAGAATGCCCCGGCGAGCGATGTCCCTGCTGGACAAAAGGTTCCGTCGCCTCCGCCGCAGTTCCGCGACATCGGCAACGGCGCCACGCTCCCGGAAATCGCGCTGCCCGCCGCCCCTGAAGGGGAATCAAAATGACGACGGCCGCAACCAGAATGAATCAGTCGGATCTGATGGCGCCTCCGGTCGCCCAGACCATCCAGACGCAGGCGCTCTTTGTCGGGTTGGTGGGGGCGATCGCTTCGATCGCCGGCGCTTTCCTTGCGCCCGACAGTTTTTATTCGGCGTATCTCTCCGGATTCATGTTCTGGCTCGGCCTTTCTCTCGGATGCATGGCCATCCTGATGCTGCATCACCTGGTCGGTGGCGCCTGGAGCATCGTGATTCGCCGCATCCTCGAATCGGGCATGATGACGCTGCCACTCATGTTCGTGCTCTTCGTTCCGATTTTGCTGCACTTGCCCAGGCTGTATTTCTGGGCCCGGCCCGAGGTATTGAGCGATCCGAAGACCGATCCCAAGATTTTGGAAATCGCGCACAGCTATCTCAACTTTAACGGCATCCTGCTGCGCTACATCCTTTACTTCGCGATCTGGATCGGGATGGCCTATTTCCTGAATCGATGGTCGACCGAGCAGGACTCGATTGCCGGCCAAAGCACACTGCGCTTCCGCGCCTTGAGTTCGATTGGACTGGTCATCTACTCGCTCACGATTTCTTTCGCGGTGATCGACTGGGTGATGTCGCTGCAGGCGCGCTGGATCTCGACCATCTACGGTCTGATTTTTGTCGCCGGCGAAGCGCTCTCCGCTTTCTGTTTCTGCGTGGTGATCGAGGCCATCCTCGGCAAGCGCAAGCCGATGTCAGAGTACCTGACCGACACCCAGGTCCACGACCACGGCAAACTGATCCTTGCCTTCGTCATGGTCTGGACGTATTTCAATTTTTCGCAGTGGCTCATCATCTGGGCCGGCAACCTGCCCGAAGAGATTCCCTGGTATGTGCGCCGCATGAACGGCGGATGGGGAGAAGTGGGCATGTTCCTCGCGCTGTTCCAGTTCGCGGTGCCGTTCGCGCTCCTGCTCTCGCGCCAGTTGAAGCGCAAGGCGGGCACGCTGGTGCGGATCGCCTCCTGGATTCTGTTCATGCGCATGGTCGATATCTTTTGGCATGTCGAGCCGGGGGTGAGCGTCGTACGCGGCGGGGAGTCGATCGTCGCATTGCATCCCACGTTTCACCTGAGCTGGCTGCATTTCACGATCCTCGCCGGGATCGGCGGCCTCTGGACGGCTTACTTTTTCCACAACCTGAGATCGCGCCCGCTGCTGCCGGTCAACGCGCCGCAGACGCTGCGACTTCTGGAGACGCCGCATGAGTAACGCAATCCGAGTGACGAACCGAGTGACGAACTATGAGTGACGAGACGATGAAGCACGGACACTCCGGCCACGAAACCGAGTTTGAACGCGAAGACCTAAGCACGCGCGGCGTTTTCGTCTTCATGGTGGGCCTCGCGGTCACGGGCGTGGTGATTTATTTCATCATCGTCGGCATGTATTCGTTCCTCGATCATTATGAACAGTCGCACATGGCCACCGCCAGCCCGCTGCTAGGTTCGAAAGGTGAAATCTCGCGGGTGTACACGCAAGCGGAAATGGACAAAGCCTTCAAGGACAATGGCGCACCCATGCTCGAAACCAACGAGCGCGGCCAGTTTCGCGACTTCCTGATGAATCAGGAAGACCAACTCAACAGCTACGGCTGGGTCGACAGAGAAGGGGGCGTGGCGCACATTCCGATCGAGCGCGCCATGCAGTTGATCGTCGCACGCGGATTGCCGGTTTTACCGCAAACGAACGCGGATCATAGCACGGCGGCAAACCAGGCGCCCGACCAGCGATCGCCCGGAAAAGGAAAAGGCAGTGTGCAGTAAAGCGAGTTTTACCAATTCGATCGCCGCCGTAGGTTTCTGGCTCCTGTTCGCCGCCGTGCCCATGTTTGCGCAGGGTTCGCGGGGTCCGATTATGGGCGGCGGCATCATGAGTCCGCCGGCGAGCGCGCGTCCTCCAGGACTTGAATTCGTCGGCATCGAGCAACATCTCGCTGCCGAAGTTCCCGGCAACCTCGAATTCCAGGACGAACTCGGCAACCCGGTCGCGCTCGCCGACTACTTTGGCCACGGACGTCCCGTCATCCTGAACCTCGGCTACTACCAGTGCCCGATGTTGTGCAGCGAACTGCTGCAAGGGCTGGTTGGCTCGATGAAGGCGCTGACCTTCGATCTCGGCAAAGATTTTGACGTGCTCACGGTCAGCTTCGATCCGCGCGAAACCACGGAAATGGCCGCGGCTAAAAAGCGGGACATCATGAAACGCTATGGCCGCGCGAACTCCGAACAAGGCTGGCACTTCCTCACCGGCAAAGCGGACCAGATCGAAGCGCTCACCAAGGCGGTCGGGTTCCAGTTTCAGTTCGATCCAAAAACCGAGCAGTATGCTCACGCGACTGCGATCGTCATGCTTACGCCCGATCACCGCGTCTCCGGATACTTTTACGGGGTCGAGTTCTCTCCCAAGGATCTGCGCCTTGGACTGGTCGAAGCCTCGCAAAACAAAATTGGAAACATCGGGGACCAGGTGCTGCTCTACTGCTATCACTACGATCCGAGGACCGGAAAATACGGAGCCGTGATCAGCAATATTCTGAAGCTCACGGCGCTCGCTACGATGCTCGTGCTCGGAACGTTTATGTTCGTGATGTTTCGCGCCGATGGTCGTGCCGGGATTCGCCCCGAGGGCAGCGCGGCCCGCGCCGAATTGAAGCGAGTTACCTAATTTATGTCGAAATTTCTGCCATTATGGCCCGATCAAGCCTCGACCATGGCGAGCCAGGTGGATGCGGTCTACATCTATCTGCTCCTGGTCTCCGGCATCATGACCGCCATCATTTTTCTCGCGGTCGCGGTGCTGTCGATCAAGTATCGTCGTGTGCCCGGCCGTGAAGCTCAACAGATCGAAGGCTCCACCATCCTCGAGCTGGGCTGGTCGATCCTTCCCTTCTTCGTGATGCTGACCTTCTTCATCTGGGGCGCAGTCATATTTTTCGAGGAGCGCACACCTCCCGCCGACGCCACTGAAGTTTATGTCGTCGCCAAGCAATGGATGTGGAAGATCGAGCATATTGAGGGGCAGCGCGAGATTAACGAGCTGCACGTTCCGACCGGACAGAACATCAAGCTGATCATGACCTCGCAGGATGTGATTCACAGCTTTTTCATCCCCGCATTCCGCCTCAAGCAGGACGTGCTTCCCGGCCGCTACACCACGCTCTGGTTCAAGGCGACCGTGCCCGGACATTATCATTTGTTCTGCGCCGAATACTGCGGCACCATGCACTCCGGAATGGGCGGCGACATCGTCGTCATGGAGCCGCAGGATTACGCGCAATGGATGGCGGGCGGAGCGACTGCGCCGTTGCAGGAAACCGGCAAGCAATTGTTCGCTGCGTTCGGATGCGACACCTGCCATCGGGACTCGCCGGCTCGCGGCCCCACTTTGCTGGGCCTCTACAACAAACCGGTGCTGCTCGAAGACGGGCGCACGGTGATTGCCGATGACAATTACGTTCGCGAGTCCATCCTCAATCCGACGGCGAAGATCGTGAGCGGTTTCAAACCGGTGATGCCGACCTTTCAAGGTCTCGTCAGCGACGAGCAGTTGAACGCACTGGTCGCCTATATCAAATCGTTAGCCCAGCCACCCCCGGGAACCGCCGGGCTGCAGAACCAGCCCGCCATTTCCCCGGGACAACCCCAGAATATGCAGGTGCAATAGTCATGGCGAGTACAGCAATCCCGGCAAATCAGACTCCGCAACTGAATTATCTCAACAACGGGCACACCATCAAGTCCTGGTTGTTGACCACCGACCACAAGCGGATCGCGCTCCTCTACCTGGTCTCGGTTAGCATTTTCTTTTTCCTGGGCGGCGTCTTCGCCATGCTGATAAGGCTTGAACTGCTGACTCCGGAGGGCGACCTTCTTTCGGCCGACAACTATAACAAGGCGTTCACCCAGCATGGCATGATCATGGTGTTTTTCTTTCTGATCCCGGTCGTGCCTGCGGTGCTCGGCAATTTCCTGGTGCCGCTCATGGTCGGCGCCAAGGATCTCGCATTTCCGCGCATCAACCTGCTGAGTTGGTATCTCTACATTGCCGGTGGCGCGCTCTTCCTGCACTGCATGCTGAACGGCGGCGTCGACACCGGTTGGACTTTCTACAGCCCGTTTGCCACCGAGTACACAAATACCCGCATCGTCGAAGCTGGCCTCGCCGTCTTCCTGGCGGGGTTCTCGTCGATCTTTACCGGGCTCAACTTCATCGTCACCATCCACCGCATGCGCGCGCCCGGCCTGACCTGGGACCGTCTGCCGCTGTTCATCTGGGCCAACTACGCGACCGCCCTGATCATGATTCTCGGCACGCCGGTGATCGCCATCACCATCGTGCTCGTGGCCGTCGAGCGCCTCTTCCATCTCGGCATCTTCGATCCCAAACTCGGCGGAGATCCGCTCTTGTTCCAGCACCTGTTCTGGTTCTACTCCCATCCCGCGGTGTACATCATGATTCTGCCTTCGATGGGTGTAATCAGCGAACTGATCACCTGCTTTTCGCGCAAGCGCGTATTTGGTTATAAGTTTGTCGCCCTGTCGAGTATTGCGATCGCGGTCATCGGTTTCCTGGTCTGGGCTCACCACATGTTCGTGGCCGGAATCTCGCTCTATGCCGCCATGATCTTTTCCTTCCTCACTTTTTTCGTCGGCGTGCCTTCGGCGGTCAAAATCTTCAACTGGACCGCCACCCTCTACAAGGGTTCGATCAGTTACGCCACGCCCATGCTTTACGCGTTCGGTTTCATCGGACTGTTCACCATTGGCGGGCTGACCGGACTCATGCTCGCTACCCTCGGCATTGACGTCCATGTCACCGACACATATTTTGTGGTCGCCCACTTCCACTACGTCATGGTCGGGGGTGTCTTGATGGGCTATCTCGGAGGCATGCATTTCTGGTGGCCGAAGATTACCGGCCGCATGTATCCGGAAGCCTGGGCGAAGCTTTCGGCGTTGTTCGTGTTCGTCGGCTTCAACCTGACCTTCTTCCCGCAGTTTATTCTCGGCTATGTCGGCATGCCGCGCCGCTACTGGCAGTATCCGCCGGAGTTTCAGGTGCTGAATGTGCTCTCGACCGCGGGCGCGAGCGTGCTCGCCGTCGGCTATCTGCTGCCGATGATCTACTTGCTCTGGTCGCTGCGCTACGGACCGATTGCCGGTGACAATCCGTGGAACGCGGCCGGCCTGGAGTGGAAGACTACCTCGCCCCCGCCCACCTTGAATTTTGAGCAGACGCCCGTCGTGACCTGGGAGGCTTATAACTACGACGAGATCCCAGACAAGGAACTGGAGGCTCCCGTTGCCAGATAGCCAAGCGACGACCCAAGTTTCGACGCTCGAACACGAAGCGCACAATCCGGCGCTGGTCCACCAATTCGCCGATGCCCAGCAGCAAAAGGACGCCGCTTCGCTCGGCATGTGGCTGTTCCTGGTGACCGAAATCATGTTCTTCGGCGGCATGTTCTGCGCCTACCTGATCTATCGCCTCATGTATTTCAACGCCTTCGCGGCCGGAAGCCAGCAGCTTAACATCGGGCTCGGGGCATTCAACACTGCGGTGCTGATCGTCAGCTCGGTTACGGTTGTGTTGGCGGTGAAAGCGGCCGAGGCGGGTAAGCGCAAACTGCTGGTCGCCTATCTCGTGGTGACCGTCCTGCTGGGCTTGACCTTCCTGGTGGTCAAGGGTTTCGAATACCGCGAAAAATTCGAGAAGCATCACGTGCCAGGGTCCACGTTCCAATTCACGGACACGTTCGACGACAACGGCAAGAAGATTCCGGTCGACCCGAAGGAAGCCGAGCTGTTTTTTTCCCTCTATTTCGCGATGACCGGCATGCACGCCCTGCACATGATCATTGGCTGCGGCCTGTTTACCGGGCTGGCGATCCTGGCCTGGAGAGGCCATTACACGCCCGGCTACTTTACACCCATCGAAAACGGGGGCTTGTACTGGCACCTGGTCGATATCATATGGATTTATCTGTTCCCGTTGCTGTACCTGATTAGCAGGCACTCCTGAGGATTCCTATGTCCCAACAAGAACAACACACGACTCACTCCCAAGGATTTTACTTGCTCATCGGCATCACCCTGCTCGTCCTGACGGCGACAACCGTCGGAGCCGCGTTCGTGAACCTCGGTCCTCTGAATCCCGTCATTGCGCTCCTGATCGCCACCATCAAAGCCACGCTGGTCGTGCTTTTCTTCATGCACGTCAAAGGCGCGAGTGAAAAGCTGACGGGTGCGGTGGTTGTCTCCGGCTTTTTCTTTCTGGCCATTCTGTTGTCGCTGTCGTTGGCGGACTACCTGACCCGATCCGGGCGATAGTTGCCGTCTGGTATGGCGCGGGCGCCCTCGCCCGCGAAAGGCCGCGGGATTCGCGAGCCGATTACTTTCAGCCCTTGCGCGCCGCGCCCGCATCCTCGAAGATGTTCTGTACCCTATGCCGCAAGACATCGCCCCACCTTCGGCTCATGCCGCGCAACTCAATGCCACGGCGCTTGAGGCTGGCCTGCGCCGCCACCTTCGCGGAGAGGTTCGCTTCGATGCGGGCAGCCGCGCCCTGTACGCAACCGACGGCTCCAATTACCGCCAAGTTCCGATCGGTGTCGTCGTTCCACGCGACAAAGAAGACGTTCTCGCTACCGTTGCTGTTTGCCGCGATTACGGCGCTCCCGTGCTCGCACGCGGTGGAGGCACCTCCCTTGCCGGACAATGTTGCAACGCCGCCATCGTCCTCGACTTTTCCAAATACATGGCCAGCATCCTCGAAATCGATCCGGCGCGACGGATCGCGCGCGTTCAACCGGGCGTAGTCCTCGATACGCTGCGCGCTGAGGCGGAAAAGCACCACCTCACCTTCGCCCCCGATCCCGCGACCCACGACCGCTGCACGCTCGGAGGCATGATCGGCAACAACTCCTGTGGCGTGCACTCGATCATGGCCGGCAAGACTGACGACAACATCGAGTCGCTCGAAATCCTCACCTACGGCGGCCAGCGCCTGCACGTCGGGGCGACCAGCGCCGACGATTTCGAACGCTTTCTCCGGGAAGGCGGACGCCGCGCTGCAATCTACTCCGGCCTCAAGTCCCTGGCCGACCGCTACGGCGAGCAGGTTCGCCGCCAGTTTCCGAGCATCCCGCGCCGCGTCTCCGGATACAACCTCAACCACCTGCTCCCTGAAAACGGCTTTCAGGTGGCGCGCGCCCTGGTTGGCTCCGAAGGCACCTGCGTCACCATTCTCGAAGCCACCTGCCGTCTGGTCGAAAGTCCGCCCGCGCGAGCGCTCGTCGTCGTCGGGTGGCCCGACGTTTACATCTGCGCCGACTACGTTCCGCGCATCATGGAGCATCGACCCATCGGTCTTGAAGGTTTTGACGACATCATGGTCAAGGCGAGCCGCCGCAAAGGTGTGAACCTCGAGGGTCTCGCCATGCTGCCCGAAGGCGCGGGCTGGCTCATGGTCGAATTCGGCGCCGATACCGCGGCCGAAGCCGAATCGCAGGCGCGCCATCTGATGGAAATGCTCGAACGCTCCGCGCCGCAGCCCGCCCTGCGCCTGTTCACCGACCAAAAACAAGCCCGGCGTATCTGGGACGTCCGTGAGTCCAGCCTGGGCGTCACTTCGCACGTGCCCGGCCAATCGCTGCATTGGGAGGGTTTTGAAGACTCGGCAGTCGCACCGGAAAAACTCGGGGCCTACCTCCGCGACCTGCGCGGGCTGATGCAGGCCTTCGATTACAGCGGCTCGTTCTACGGACACTTCGGCCACGCCTGCATCCACACCCGCATGGACTACGATCTCGAATCCGAACAAGGCGTGCGCAGGTTCCGTCAGTTCATGGAAGAGGCCGCCGACCTGGTCATCCGCTACGGCGGCTCGCTCTCGGGCGAGCATGGAGACGGCCAGGCTCGCGGCGAACTTCTGCCGAAAATGTTTGGTCCCGAAATCATGCAGGCCTTCCGCGAGTTCAAATCGCTCTGGGATCCCGATTGGAAGATGAATCCGGGCAAGCTCATCGAGCCCTACCGACTCGACGAGAATCTGCGCCTGGGCGCCGGCTACGATCCCTGGCAGCCCGAGACGCATTTCAAGTTCCCCGACGACCACGGCAGCCTGGCCGCCGCCACGCTGCGCTGCGTCGGAGTGGGCAAATGCCGCCGCGACGCAGGTGGAGTGATGTGCCCCAGCTTCCGGGTAACGCGCGACGAACAGCATTCCACCCGCGGCCGCGCCCACCTGCTCTGGGAGATGACCAAAGGAGACGTGATCAAGGACGGCTGGCAGAACGAAGCCGTGAAAGAATCGCTCGACCTCTGCCTCGCCTGCAAAGGCTGCAAAAGCGATTGCCCGGTAGGCGTAGATGTGGCGACCTACAAAGCGGAATTTCTTTCGCATTACTACGAAACCAATCGCCGTCCGCTCAATGCCCTGGCCTTCGCGAATATTCATTGGTGGGCCAAAGCCGCCTCGCATATGCCGGGCCTCGTGAATCTTACGACCCAACTTCCGGGTCTGCGCGACCTCGCGAAACTGGCGGGCAACATCCCCGCCGAGCGGAGCATTCCGGCGTTCGCTCCGCAAACGTTCCAACAGTGGTGGGAGCGGCAATCCGTGCGTGGGGACCGACGCAATCGTCGGCGCCGCGGAGCAAAGCGACCTGAAGGTAGCACCGTCGTTCTCTGGGCTGATACCTTCAACAACCACTTCCTGCCCGCGACCGCCACCGCCGCCGTCGAAGTCCTTGAAGCCGCCGGCTTCGACGTCACCGTCCCCCGTCGACACCTCTGCTGTGGGCGCCCCCTCTACGACGTCGGCATGCTGGATCGCGCGAAGAGCCTGCTCCTTGAGATCATGGACGAGTGGCTCCCCGAGATCGAAGCCGCCACGCCCATCGTGGTACTCGAACCGAGCTGTGCCGCCGTCTTCCGCGACGAGCTCACCAACCTTTTCCCCAAGGACGAACGCGCGCATGCCCTCTCCAAGCAGGTTTTCCTGCTCAGCGAGTTTCTCGAACAGCGCGCCGGGAATTTCCCGCTGCCGAAGCTTCCGCGCCGAGCCCTGATCCACGGCCACTGCCATCACAAGGCGATCATGAAGATGACCGCCGAGCAAGCCGTGCTCGAGCGCATGGGCATCCACTTCAGCGCCCCCGCCCCGGGATGCTGCGGCATGGCCGGAGCGTTCGGCTTCGAAAAAGAAAAATATGAGATCTCGAGAGCGATCGGCGAACTCGAACTTCTGCCCGCCGTCCGCCAAGCTCCGACCGACTGGCTCATTGTTGCCGACGGTTTCAGCTGCCGCGAACAAATCGCTCAGGAAACCGACCGCCAGGCCCTCCACCTCGCCGAAGTTCTGCAGATGGCGCTTCGCGAAGCGACCGAAACGCCGGAAGGTTTTCCGATGTTTGAACCCGCCCCGCAACACTATCCCGAAGATGCCTGGGTTCGGCCGCATCGGGCCGCCGTCGAAAAATCCATGAAGCGAACCGGGCTCGCCTTGGCTGGGATCGCTGCCGGAGCGGCGTTGCTCTCGGCGCTAGCCAGAAAACGCTAGGCAGGTGGAGCGCGGACGAGGCTGTAGGTGCGAAGCGCCGCGAGGGGACCCAACGTCGGCCCACGGTGGAACGTAAAACACTAATAACAAACAACTTATCAATCTACTACTCAACCCCACTGCCCAACCCGCCTGCTTTCTGGGACAATAGGCCTGTAGGCCTCCTCGTCGCGGCTTCCGGTCCCGCGTCGGATCGAGTTGTGCACGTCATAACAAAGCTGTGCACGTCATAACAAAACAGAAGCAGGCTGAAATCTATGGAAACCGCCAACCCAACCGTCGTGGCCCCAGTCCCGGCGTCGACGCCGTCCGCGGTTGTTGCCCAGAACAAAATGCTGCAAGGTTCGGTTCTGGTGCTGATCCAGTTCGACGTTTGCGAGGAGATCAACCTCGACGCACTGCGCGACATCTTCGGAGCCCGCCGGCAGGAGGCCAGCTTCAAGCATCCCGCTCCGGGGTACGTCCGCTTTCAGCGTCCTCCGGTGGTCGAGCAGGTCGAACCGCTGATCCTCGAAAGCGGGGAGCGCCTGGACGTGCAGATCAAGTATTACGATTACGGAGTGCTGAGCGTAGTCTTCGAGCTGCCATTCTCGGGCGATTGGGACACGCTGGTCCGCCTCGCCAGCCGCTGGGTTTGGGACACCGATTTCACCAGCTTCGCCCAGAAAATCGTCAAACAGAAAATCGACCGCGCCCGTCCCGCTCTGGTCAAGCTGTACGACAGCTGGCTGCATGAAGATTATTTTGTCTTCCACGTGCGCGATATTGTCGGCAATCCGACCGCTGCCGACCTGCTCGCGGCCCAGGGTGGACGCATCGCCCAGATCGTCCGCGGCGAAAACGTCCCGCTTTCCGACGGCGAGCAGCAGGAAATCATGCAGTCGAAGATCTCCTATTATCCGAACGATCTGGCCGTGATCAGCTGGAACGCGGCGTTCCTCTATGACACTTCGAGCGGTGCGGAAACCGTCATTCAACTGCTCGAATACGCCAACTCGCAGCTTCTCGAATTCCGCCACTACGACGAACTGCTGACCCGCGAGCTGCAAAGCGTTTACGATTTCATGGATCTGGGCTCGATGGGCATTCTCGCCCGCTGGCGCACCGCCAAACGCGCCAGCCGCCTGCACACCGTCCTGCTCGAGGTGGACGAACTGACCGAGCGCTCCGACAACGCCATCAAGTTCCTGAGCGACATGTTCTCCGCGCGCCTCTACAAAGTGGCCGCGTTGAAGATCGGCGTCACCGATTACAAAGACCTGGTCAACCAGAAAGTGCACACCGCCGAAGAGCTCTACCGCTTCATGGTCGACCAATTCCACCAGAGCCGCGCGTTTGTTCTGGAAGTGATGGTGGTAATTATTCTGGTCATTGAATTGGTCTGGCTGTTCAAAGGGAGAGCTCCGACCTAGGAAGGCGAACTCCCGGTTGTCAGCTCTCAGCTTTCAGGAGGGGGCACTCCGACAGGGGAGATCCGAAAAAAATCAAAGCCAAAGCGAAGGTCAAGCGAACGCCAACGTCAGCGGGCAGGAGTGTCGGCACTACACGCGAAAATGCCCGGGATCCTTGCGAATCCCGGGCACCGGTTTTACTAGAGATCGTTGTCGCTACCTAGACAGCGGTAACGTTCTCCGCTTGCCAGCCTTTGGGGCCTTTGGTCACGTCGAACTGCACGGTTTGGCCTTCTTGCAGGCTCTTGAAGCCGCCAGCTTGAATAGCGGAGAAATGCACGAAAACGTCTTCGCCATTTTGACGGCT
>Ga0302325_10004655_pt1 | contig 31556 bp, 21 predicted proteins | sample Palsa_T0_2_FD_201948 | JGI IMG/M metagenome (GOLD analysis project Ga0302325, IMG submission 201948) | Peat permafrost microbial communities from Stordalen Mire near Abisko, Sweden - Palsa_T0_2 | ecosystem: Environmental > Terrestrial > Soil > Palsa > Peat permafrost | place: Sweden: Abisko... | reverse complement strand
TTCTGCGTAAAGTTCTGGTCGATCTTGAATAACTCCTCATGCCAATGCGTGTATTGCGGCCAGCTCTCCTGAAACAGGCCCCCAGCCTCGTTGGGGAGGGGGATGAGATTGATCAACGGGCCCGAATTCACGGTATCGATCTGGCTCTGGCCTCCGTTTTGGCTGCCGTTGAGATTGTTGTTGTTGAAGCCGATATAAGCGCCCGGAAAATCGACCTGGTCGGGGTACAGCGCGTACGCGGGACAGTCGGGATACGCTGTCACGTTCGCGGGAGCGCTCGTTGGACGGAAAAATGGCGTTCCCGCAGCCGGACAGACATCGCTAAAGTCGCCGCCGCGCTCCGCCACTGACGGCAGCCGCGTGTTATAGACCGCGAACGGCACATCCTCACGGCGAAACTCCTGCGACCAGAAAAAGAACGTCTTGTTCTTCCGTATCGGCCCTCCAAAAATGTAGCCAAAGTCGTGCTTCTTGTAGGCAGGCTTGTCCGTGTCTGGTGGATCGAAATAATTGTGAGCATTGAACAACTCGTTGCGCAGGAATTCAAAAGCTTCGCCGTGGAAATTGTTGGTTCCCGACTTGGTCACGGCCTCAATTGTGGCGGATCCGTTGCGGCCATACTGCGCGCCGTAAGTCGAAGTAATCACACGCACTTCCGCCAACGCGTCGACATTTGGGTAGACGTTGAGCGAGCCATTACTGCCGTTGTCCAGGTTATCGCCGCCATCGACTTCCCAGTTGTTGTACTCCGTGCGGCCGCCGTTAACGGCGTAAAGGACATTGCCCGCCACGCCCACGGTGCCCTCGTCCTGTCCGCTCTGGTTGCTGACTCCCGGAATCAGCGTGATCAACTGCACGAAGTTTCGGCCGTTCAGCTCGAGCTGGCTGATCTGTTTGCCCGTGATCGTTCCCGCGACTTCGGAGGATTGCGTCTCCACCTGGCCAGCCGCGCTACCTTCAACCACCACCTCGCTGCTGACCTTGCCCACGACCAGCGAGCAGTCCACGCGAATCTTTTCTCCCACCCGCAGTACCTCATGCTTCTCAAAGCCAGGTGCTGTGACGGTCACGTCATAGCTGGCCGCTCCCAGGCCGGCAACCAGATAGTCGCCGTCCGAGTTGGTGTGCGCCGTACGGAGGATGCCTTTGTCCGAATCGCTGACGGTGACGGTGGCGCCGGAGATCACCGCGCCTGTGTTGTCTCGCACCGTACCTGTGATGACGCCGTTGACCTGGGCAAACAGAGGAACTACGCCAAGCAGAAGACACAATTGGGCACACCACAATCCTCGTCGCAGCTTCATAATCCCCCCTCAGGACCTGAAAGCACCGAACTCGTGCGTAACGCATCTCGAACAGCCAGCCGTCGTCCGCACGCCGAGGCAATTGTGCATGCGACCTGCGCGTCGGCTAGGGCAGCGCGCCAGTTAAAGAACGCTTTCGAAATTAGAATTGAAACGTTTCAATATCAAACTCCCGGTATTTGATTGTCAAGCGGAAAAACATTCCGAAGGTGAGGCCGCCACCTTTGCTTGAGTCAGAATGGGCCAACTTCGCCGCCAACTCTTTGAACCATCGAGGCGGCGCGGGGTATAGTGCGAGAGTCAAGACTGGGAGGACGGAAAAATGGGCGAGAGTTTTCTGCCCCTCAACCGGCGCCCAATTTTCCAACAATGCTTTCCAAATTCCTCATTCTGCTCGTGTTCCTGATACCGGCTGAATTCTCTGGGCAAGGTTTGCCTCCCTCATCTTCATCCCTCCAGGCTCATTCCACTCCCGCGGAAACAGGCCGGCACGACCGCCCCCTGGATCTCAGGGAACAGGAACTTTTTCAAGCGGGGGAAGCAGCTCTCAGGAATGGAGATCTGGCCGGAGCGGAACGCTCATTTCGCTCCGTGCTTGCCTCAAATCCCCAGGCTGCCGGAGCTTACGCGAATCTGGGGGTCATCGAGATGCGGTGCCAGCAATGGTCGCAGGCCCGCGAAATGCTGCGTCGCGCCGAAGCTCTCGCGCCTGACGTACCCGGAATCCGTTTGAATATCGGGCTATCCTATTACAAGCAAAGCGATTACGCCTCCGCCATCGCGCCCTTCCGGAGCGTAATCCGCGATGTGCCAGGTCTGCTGCAGGCACAATATCTGCTCGGGTTGTGTTATCTCTTCGTCGCGCATTATGCCGAGGCGGTGGCCACTCTGGAGCCTCTGTGGCCGCAGGAATCGGATCAACTGAGCTACTTGTACGCCCTGGGAATCGCAGCCGGGGAGGCCGGGAACACGCAACTGGAACAGCGTGCGCTCGACCGGCTGATGGAAGTGGGCCAGAACTCACCCGAAGTACATCTTTTTATGGGCAAAGCCTACATCAACCACGAAAAATACGATGAAGCTCTGGCCGAATTGAAGCTTGCCGCCGCGGCCAACCCCAAGCTGCCCTTCGTTCATTTCAATCTCGGCTTTGCCTACCTGAAGAAGCAGGATTGGGAACACGCGCAGGCGGAGTTTCTTGCCGATATCGCTGTCGAACCCCGGGTCGCCTATAGTTATGAACAACTTGGGCTGGTGTACTCCCAGCAACAAGAAGATCGGAAGGCCGAAGCGGCGCTGCTCCAGGCCGTGCGAATCGATCCGCGGCTGGCCGACTCGCATGTGGCACTGGCTCAGGTCTATGACCGTCAAAAGAAGTATGCAGCGGCGCTGGCGGAAATCAATGCCGCCGGCAAACTCGATCCAGCCAGCTACTCAATCCATTACGTCCGCGGACAGATTCTGCTTCGCATGGGGCGCACCTCCGAAGGAAAGTCCGAAATGCAAACCTACACCCGAATGTTCGCCGACGCCCGTGAGAAAGGGAGACAGGCTATGGAGCATAGCGCGTTGCCAAATCCTGAGCTCTCGGGCGAGGCGCACTGAGCGCCCACTATCGAACTCGACGCGCCCGAAGATTAACGCGCGCGAATGTCTCCCCGAATTACAACCACCGACGCTGCCGGTAATTCATAAGCTGTATCCGCGCTGGCATTCTGCTTGACGCGCAGAATCGGCCCGTCCGGATCGGCCATGCCGAAGCTTTCCACGGCCACCGAAGGTTCGGCGGGATATTCGGCATGTCCCACGAACCGCGTATGTCCCGGATGCCATTGATACTGTGCTTTTCCGAACGTCGAAATCTCAACGGCTCCATCGAAGCCCTCATTCTCGTGGCTGGCCTGGTCCTCAAACGCAATTTTCACGCGGTGAGCATTTTGCTGATCGCGATTCACAATCAGCAGAGACCACTGGCCATCGGGACGCTTCAGGGCATAAGCCGTTACCAAGGCATGTCCCGCGCCGTCGTCGATGTCACCGCGGGCGGGAAATACATCATGCGATTTCTCGCCTGGAGTGACCCACTCCAGATTGATCAGTTGGGCCGTGAAGAACTGCGCCAGAGGCTGCTGAATTTTATATTGCCCGTCGACCGTCAACATCCCAAAGGTTCCCGGCGAATCGTTGCAGCCGTGTTCCATCACCAGCGGCAGATAATGAAAGTAGTAAACGCCATTGCCTCCCGCAGTCAGAAATGAACCGATATAGTCGGCCAGCCAGAGCCCCGAAAAAATGTCCATGTACGTTTCGCTGGCCCCCGAGGAAAGATTTCCCTCGGTGATGAACATGGGAAGGTCCGCGGGAATTCCATCATCGTGCCAGACTTGCATGATGTGGTTGATGAGTTGCGGTTCGTCGTAAAGACTGCCCCAGGGAATCTTGCAAGGCTCGTACGGATAATGTTCGAAAGAGAAAAACGAAAGATCTTGCATTCGTCCGTGCTGCTTCAGGTAATCGATGAACCTCCCGGTCCAGGATACTTTCCCGTTCGCAGCCGGCCAGGTTTCAATATCCTGGTTCACTCCCTCGAATGACGGTCCCCCCAACTTAAGACTGGGATCAAGCTTATGCAGGGCCGTAGCCCACTGCAGATAAAGTGAGCCGTAATCCTCTGGCGCGGTGTACTGTCCGTCCGCTTCTTCCCCCATTTCAACATAGGAAATTGGATAGCCCCGTTTCTTCAGATATGCAATCTCGGCGACGGCATTCTCCGGCGTATCGTAAAGCAGCGCGATCGGGATCATGGCCGGCAAGCCTCGGGTGACGCCGCTGGTAAAGAAAAAATCGAAACCGGCCTGCGCCTGATGAGTTGTTCCGAGATCGGAAGCTTCGTGCCATGGGTCCACGGAGGAGCAATAGGTCGTCGTCTGTTCCTGGTCGGGCGTATGTCGCATGATGTCGTGGAACTCGCCATCGGCAGTCGCGGTTCCGAGATAGATTTCACGGATCGCATAGCCGACACAAGAGCGAGGATCGGCAGCGGCGTGCCCTGCTGCGCAAGTATTGGAAGACTCCGTCATCAGAATGCGCAGGAATCGAACTGGAAGAGGACTCGCATTCAGACGCATGATCTCTGATCCGCCGTGGCCCTTCTCAACGATCCCCAGCGGATATGTGTCCCACACTCCCTTGGTTGGCGCCTGCATCGGATCGTCTCCCGTCCAGTGCTGCACCACAAATTTCGTAGCGAACGGTTCCCCCCATTTGATCAGGATGCTGTCGACTTGCTGCATTTGCGCCAGATCGATCACGACCCACTGCGGATGCAAGGAATCGCTTTCGCCCGTGAAGCGCTCCGTCAGATAAGGATTGCTCTTCCAATAACTATTTTCATCGCCATCTGTAATGCGCGAAAACCCGGCATTCGGCGTGCCCCCATTCCGTGTGAAGCCGCGATGCGGCAGCGAATATCCGTACGAGTAGCGGATCGGTTCGCCGGGAGTTGTCGAGCCCACGAAATATCCTTTCCCGTTGCCTTCGCTCCAGGTGCCCTGCGGATTCCAGTGCCACGCCTCGATGGATAACTCCGTATTGTTTCGATAGCTGACAGGCTGCCACCCGGAAGCCATTGCCCTCGCCAAATTCGGCTGCGTCAATCCGCTGTCAACGGCCTCCGACGGGATTCGGTCAATTCCCGCGCCCAGAGTCTCGTTCGGACGAAAGTGATTCGTGGAGTGCGCCGGAGTGATATCGACCTGGATGGTTTGTGCCGCTGACAAGGTCACGAGAACGACACACGCAAAAGCAAAACTCAGGGCCGCAGAAAGAAGACTTGTAAAAAACACAGCGGTTTTGTTCAAGGCATAACTCCTGGGAATCGACATAGTCGCATTCCATCCTGACTACCTAATTATGACTGCATAAGAATTTCGGTGCATTCCCGTTCATCGCGAGAGTCGTGCAATGTATACGGCGAATGGATCAAGGACGATCTGATCCAATCGGCCACTGGGGGCCGCGGCCACAGTCGTCAGCATAGTTGTGACCTTTGCGGAAGCGAAGCCTTGTTCGGAAAGATTAAAACCGACTTGCTGCGGGGTCGCTGACATATTCAGAACAACCAGTACCGCCTCATTCTTATAACGGCGGAGGTAGGAGAGGACATTGGGATTGTCCTGGTTCAACGCGACATAGTCTCCGTCAAGCAACGCGCGATCCTCGTGCCGAAGCGTCAGCAGGTGTTTGTAAAATTGCAGAACCGAGTCAGGGTCTTTCAGTTCGCTGGCCACGTTGTGGGTTTTGTAGCTGGCCGGAACCGGCAACCACGGCGTAGCCGCGCTGAACCCGGCGTTGGGCGCGTCGCTCCACTGCATGGGCGTGCGTTCGCCATCGCGCCCTTTTTCCTTCGGCCATCCGGTAACCCCAAGCGGGTCCTTTACGTCTTCCTTGCGCACCGGGTCGTTATTCTCCATCGCCAGTTCCTCGCCGTAATACATGATCGGCGTTCCGCGAAGAGTCAGATACATGCCAGCCATCAGCTTGGCGATCTGGTCGTTGTGTTTTCCGTCGCCATAGCGCACGGCGGATCGCGGCATATCGTGATTGCCAATCACGTAAACCGGCCAGCCGCCCGTCGATTCAGCGTTTGCGATCTGCGTACGAAAGTCGTTCGCCGACAGCTTGTTCACCGTGCAGAACATGAAATCCATGGGCAATTGGATTTCGTCATTATGATCGCCGTAATACTCTTTCAACTCCTGTCGATTCGACGTGTAAGTCTCTCCGATCAAGACCGCATTATTCTGGTCGGCCACCTTGCGCAACTTTTTAAGTTCAATGTGATTTTCCGGCAATTTGTCGTTGTACTTATTTTCCATGTTGGGATCGCCCAAATCACTCGTGCCCGGCAAGACTGGATTGTCGTGAAGGGCCGGGTCTTCAAACAAGAGATCCACGGCATCCAGCCGAAACCCGGAAACGCCGTTCTTGTACCAGAAGCGAGTCACGTCGAACATGGCTTTTTCCACCGCCGGGTTGCGCCAGTTGAGATCCGGTTGCTGGACCTCAAAGAAATGGTAGTAATACTGGCCCGTCTTCGGATCAAACTGCCAGGTCGACCCGCCGAAATCGGAAATCCAATTGTTCGGAGGAACGCCAGGCGCTTTCCCATCGCGCCAGATGTACCAGTCCCGATGCGCCGAAGTTCGGGATGATGCGGAATCGAGGAACCACTTGTGCTGCGAGGAACTATGATTCAGAACAAAATCCATGATGATGCGGATGTCGTGCTTCTTCGCTTCCTTCGCCAGATGCTGGAAGTCTTTCAGCGTTCCGTACATCGGATCGATATTTTCGTAATCCGAAACGTCATAGCCGAAATCGAATTGCGGCGACGGATAACAAGGCGAAATCCAAATGGCATCCACGCCGAGATCCTTCAGGTAATCAAGTTTCGACGCGATGCCGTTGAGGTCGCCAATCCCATCGCCATTACTGTCGGCGTAGCTGCGCGGATAGATTTCATAGAAAACGGCATGCTGCCACCACGGGTGGACGTCCGAATCTGCGCCCCGGTCCTGCGCGCCGGCGAAGAAAAGTGCATAGCCTACGGCCACAACCAGCAAAGCTACGGTTCGAACTCTTCGAAACATGGTGGGTCGAAACATGGTGCGTCGAAACATAATGCGTTGCTCCCTGTAATGCCAAAAGCCGAAATGCAAGATTCTCCGAGAGTACAACAAAATGAAAAATGAAAAATCGCTACGAGCCTATCTATGGCGTAGTCGAGGGCATCATCGAGCAATCTGGCACTCCTTACTTCTGCTTCAAGGATCTGGACGAGGACAAGCCCACCGGATCGATCAGGATTCGCGTCGAGACCATCGATTACTTCCTGCGGCGCTACCGTGAGGAGGTTATCCGGAAGCGCACAGCATCTGAAGGCATCGAGACGCGGTTAGCGGCGCTGGAAGCAGAACTGCGAGGGCAAACCACACCTGAAGCTCTCCAGACCCAACAATTCGAACCAGAGGCACAGAGTATGGCAGCTGACTAACCTGGGCTGACTAACCTGGACCCGCGAACAACTGGCGTTCGGCCGGTTTCATACTCGATCGCTGCAGTGTGCACTCGTTTCAATTCTCCGTGAAAAGCCTTGTCGTCAAGGTCTCAGGGTGAGGTCCTTTCACTCATCCCTTTCCGGTCCGAAGACAGCTTTAACGCTCATCATTGTTTCAGTGACCACAGGCCCCAGAGCTTGGAGATCCTGCCACTCGCTATAATAAATGGGGCGCACTTCTGGGAAATGTCGCCAGGTTAAGGCCGAATCGAAGGCTGCTTAAGATCATCAAAAAGACATGAAGAAAATCCACCAGCATCCTCTGGGAAAGATCCTGGAGAATCGAATCGCCATCATCGACGGAGCGATGGGTACGACCATCCGCACCTACGGTATGACGGAAGCGGATATCCGAGGAGAGCGATTCAAGGATGCGACAAAGAGCCTGTTGAACAATGGTGACCTGTTCTCGCTGACGAAGCCGGAGATGATTGGCGACATCCATCGCCGGTTTCTCGAGGCTGGGGCGGACATCATCGAGACAAACACCTTTGGAGCAACCAGCATCACTCAGAGCGAATTCTTTGTCGAGGATCCGCGAGAGCGCGGCGGCCGCAAGGATCCCGCGTTCTATCAAAAAGTCGTCGACGATCCATTTCTCGGCAGCCTGGCTTGGGATATCAATGAGCAATCTGCGCGGCAGTGCCGTGAGTGGGCCGATCGTGTGGGAACCGCAACCTCGCGCCAGCGCTTCGTGGCGGGAGCGATCGGGCCGCTGACCGTGTCTCTCTCGAACTCGCCCGATGCCGACGACCCGGGATTTCGAGTCGTCACCTTCGATCAGGTTAAGACAGCCTACGCGCAGCAGGTGCGGGCTCTCATCGCCGGCGGCGCAGACTTGCTTCTGGTCGAGACGATCTTCGACTCGCTGAACGCCAAGGCCGCACTGGTCGCCATTCGCGAAGTCTTCGATGCGGACCATAAAGAACTGCCAGTCATGATTTCGGCGGCGGTGGGGCGCGGCGGCGAGACGATGATCTCGGCGCAGACGACTGAGGCGTTCTGGAACGCGGTGCGGCACGTGAAACCGTTGTCGGTGGGCCTCAACTGCTCGCTTGGTCCCGATCTGATGTATCCGTTTCTGGAGGAGCTCTCGGAGAAAGCGGACGTTGCGATCTCGTGTTACCCGAATGCCGGCCTGCCGAACCCGCTGTCGGAAACTGGCTTCGATCTGGGCCCGCAAGACATGGCCCGTTATCTGGGCGACTTTGCACGGGGAGGGTTGATCAACATCGCCGGCGGCTGCTGTGGAAATACTCCCGAGCACATCGCGGCCATCGCGAAGGCGCTCGAAGGCCAGCCTCCGCGAAGGTGGGGGTCGCAGCTCTCCGAGGAACCCTTCGTTCGCCAGAGCGAGACTGGGCCAACCGAGATTGAGAGTCGAGCGTGAGCGAGTCGGAGGGCGGGAGCAACGAACCCACGAAGGTGAAACCACTCCGTCTCTCGGGATCGCAACCGTTCACCCAGCAGCCCGGCGTTTACATCATGATCGGGGAGCGGACCAATGTGGCCGGTTCGCCCAAATTCGCGGAGCTCATCAAAGCCGGTAAATATCAAGACGCTGTAAGCGTCGCCCGCCAGCAAGTCGAGAATGGAGCGAACGTCCTCGACATCTGCATGGACGAGGGCATGATCGACGGCGTCACAGCAATGACACGCTTCCTGCAACTGCTCGGGAGTGAGCCGGAAGTTGCCAAGGTGCCTTTTATGGTGGACTCCTCGAAATGGGAGGTCATCGAAGCCGGGCTGAAGTGCCTGCAGGGCAAGGGAATTGTCAATTCGATCTCGCTGAAAGAAGGCGAAGACAAATTTCGCCAGAACGCTGCGAAAGTCCTGAAATATGGCGCGGCGGTGGTCGTGATGGCTTTCGACGAGCAGGGGCAGGCAGCAACATACGAGGACAAGATCCGTGTGTGCGAGCGCGCCTACCATATATTGGTCGATCAGGTAGGGTTTCCACCCGAAGACATCATCTTCGATCCGAATATTCTCACCGTTGCCACCGGCATGGAGGAGCACAACAACTACGCGGTCGACTACATCAATGCCACGCGTTGGATCAAGGCCAACCTGCCGCACGCGAAGGTGAGTGGCGGCGTTTCAAACATCTCATTCAGCTTTCGCGGCAATAACAAGGTCCGCGAAGCGATCCACTCTGCATTTCTTTATCACGCGATCGCGGCGGGCATGGACATGGGCATCGTGAACGCGGGCATGCTTGAGGTCTATGAAGAGATTGAACCGGAACTGAAGGCACTGGTCGAGGACGTGCTGCTGAACCGCCGTCCCGACTCCACAGAGCGACTCGTGGACTACGGCGAAAAGCTCAAGGGGGTGGGCAGGGCAGTCAATGAGAAGAAGGCCGAAGAATGGCGCAGCGGCACGGTCGAGGAACGCCTTTCTCACGCCCTGGTCAAAGGCATTGATGCATACATTGAAGCCGACGCCGAGGAGGCTCGCATAAAACTCGGCCGTCCTCTGCTAGTCATCGAAGGCCCGCTCATGGCGGGTATGAGCGTAGTGGGCGATTTGTTCGGAGCCGGCAAGATGTTCCTGAAGAAGGCCGTGGCGCACCTGACGCCCTTCATGGAAGCCGAGAAGGAAGCCAGAGCTGCGGCAGGCGAAGTCGTCAAAGCGCAGGGAAAAATTCTTCTCGCAACCGTCAAGGGCGACGTTCACGATATTGGCAAGAATATCGTCGGGGTCGTCCTCGCCTGCAACAACTACGAAGTGATCGACATGGGCGTGATGGTCCCGTGTGAAAAGATCCTCGAACGCGCCAAAGCGGAAAAGGCGGACATGATCGGACTCAGCGGCCTGATCACTCCATCTCTTGACGAGATGGTGCATGTAGCCCGCGAGATGGAACGTCAAGGCTTCAAGTTGCCCCTGCTGATCGGAGGCGCAACCACCAGCCGGGCGCACACGGCCGTGAAGATTGCGCCGCATTATAGCGAACCGGTAGTCCACATTCTCGACGCCAGCCGAGCAGTGCCCGTCACGACCAGCCTTCTGAGCGACGAGGGCAAGTCTGCCTTCGTGGTAAAGCATCGCGCCGATTACGAGGCGCTTCGCAAAACCCACTCCGCACCGAAGTTAAGTGTTGTCTCACTTGAGGCTGCTCGAAAAAGGCGCACTCCGATCAAGTGGCGCGCGGAGGATCTGCCCTTGCCCGCTTTTACGGGCGTGCGCGTCCTGGATAACTTTCCGCTGGCGACGTTGCGCGAGTTCATTGACTGGAGCCCGTTCTTCCATACCTGGGGACTGAAGGGTATTTATCCTCGCATTTTCGAGCACGAAGAGCACGGTGCGCAGGCGCGCCAGGTTTTCGCCGAGGGCAATGCTCTCCTGGATGTCATCATTGAGAAGAAACTGATCACGGCCCGAGGCGTATACGGCTTCTTCCCCGCTAGCGCTGTGGGCGACGATGTCGAACTGTACACGGACTGCGCACGCGGAACGGTCCTCGAACGATTTCACTTCCTCCGCCAACAATCAAACAAAGAGGGTAGCGAGCCGTGCCGGTCTCTCTCCGACTTCATCGCGCCGGGCGAAACCGGGCTACCTGATCATATCGGTGCGTTCGCGGTAACCAGCGGGATCGGCTTAAAGGAACTGTGCGACTCGTACAGAGCCAGGCACGACGACTACAACGCGATCATGGCGGAGGCTATCGCCGATCGCCTGGCTGAGGCTTTCGCCGAATGCCTGCATAAACGCGTGCGTGAGGAATGGGGTTACGGTTGTGCGGAGGGCCTGAGCAACGCGGACCTTATTCAAGAGAAATATCGCGGCATCCGGCCGGCCGCGGGTTATCCGGCATGCCCGGACCACACCGAGAAGGGCCCTCTCTGGCGGCTGCTTGATGTCCAGGCTAATACCGGGATGCTGATCACGGAGTCGTTTGCGATGTGGCCTGGATCGAGCGTGAGCGGCCTTTACTTCGCCCATCCGGAGTCGCGCTATTTCAGCCTCGGCAAGATTGACCGCGACCAGGTCAGCGACTACAGCAAACGCAAGGGAATGAGCGTAGCTGAAGTCGAGCGATGGCTCGGGCAGAACCTGAACTACGACCCTGCAGACTAACAAACACTGCTGGCAGCATCGCTGAGCGCAATCGACGAGCATGAGCCCATAACCGGCAACGGTTGACAGACCATGCGATTGCTACCGAAAGCGACCCCTTGCTATCACCGGACCCCCGCTGGTGGATGAGCCCTGGATGGACCGCGTCCACCCTCGGCCAGATCTGCCAAACGACGGCAACGTTCTCTCACGTTAACCCATCATACTTTCTCCAAGCGCGCGGTTTGAGAACAGGCCGAACGCTGATTCCTGCACTTTCCTGAAGTGCCTGGAGAATTATGCAGGCCCCATCCGATGCCCGCTCGATGTTGAAAAAAACGCCAACACCTCTAAGAAGCCGGGGAGCCTCCAATGAAATTTCGCATTTGCAAGAATCTGGCTATTAGCCGACTGTGGCTGTTTGCCGCCGCAATGGCGGTGGCGATTCAACCTCTATCTGCCCAAGCGCAGTCCTATAAGGTCCTTTACAGCTTTACCAAGGACTACACAACCGGGGAGGATCCGTCGTCATCCCTGGTCCGGGACCCTGAAGGTAATCTGTACGGAATCGCGCTCGGTGGGACCTTCGGCAGAGGAATCGTCTTCGAGTTGAGTAATACCGGGCAGGAAAGCGTGCTCTACAACTTCAAGGGATCAGATGGCGATGGCGATGTTCCCGATTCGATGTCATTCCGCGATGCAGCAGGTAGTGTTTTCGGCACCACATACCAAGGTGGAGCATACAGTTTCGGCACCGTGTTCAAAGTCGACACGCAGGGGCACGAAACCGTCGTCTACAATTTCTGTCCGGAAACTCCTTGTACAAAAGGGGCCTATCCTGGCGGAGTGATTCCTGGCAAAAACGGAAGTATTTATGGAATCACTTACGCCGGCGGAAATTACGCTTGCGCCCTTACCGCGTGCGGCACCGTGTTCAAGATAAATCATGCCGGCGATCTGACCCTTCTGCACGCCTTCGGGGGCGCAGACGGCCAGAATCCTAATCCCGGGCTGGTTCTCGATGCATCCGGAAACGTCTTTGGCACCACGCAGTGGGGTGGCGATACCGGGCGTGGCGTGGTGTTCAAAGTGACATCCGTCGGGCAGGAGAGTGTGGAATATAGCTTTACCGGTGCCGCGGACGGTGAGTACCCCAATGGAGGATTGGCCCAGGACGCGGAAGGAAATCTTTACGGGACTGCCTATCAGGGTGGAACTTACAACTACGGCACGATTTTCAAAATAACCGCGTCGGGCGAGTTTGCAGTTCTATACAGTTTCCCAGGCGGCGAGTCCGGTGCAAACCCGTACGCCGATCTGACCCTGGATCAACAAGGAAACATTTTCGGCGTAACCGCGACGGGCGGAGCTCACAACTTTGGAACTATTTTCAAGCTTGACACGAGCGGAAATGAAAAGGTACTGCATAGCTTCGGGCAAGAAAAGCAGGGAGTACATCCATCAGGCCTCATCCTCGACGCGAGCGGAAACTTGTGCGGTACGACATACCAAAGCGGCAAATACAATTACGGCTCTGTATTTGAAGTAGTGCCGTGAGCGCACTTTCTGCTTCTACGATTCCCGCTTCTACACTTGCTCCTTCTTTGAAAGAGAAGGATGGAAAGATGAATGGAACTGAGCAATTGGGAGCATCTTTCCTTTCAGCGCGCTGCCATAGTCCAGAGTGCACGCTCAGAGTGCAAGTTCAGAGTACAAATTCAGAGTGCAAGTCGAAGGGCGCCGTAAAGAGCCAATCAAAGATGCGGGCTTTGCCCTCTGACCTTTCGCTCGTATCCCGCAGGCGCGGTTTTCTGAGACAGCCTCAGCCTCTAGTCATCCAACAAAGGAGAACCACGTGTCAAAAACTTGGGAGCATTACCATCACGCCGCTCGTGACCACGAGAAGGCGGCATACCATTTCAATGAGGCGGCAAAATACAACCAGGCCGAGGAGCGCGAAAAAGCCGCGCACCACGCATACCTGGCTCACGGACACAGTCAACAGGCAGTTCATCACGCAGCCGAGGCCGCAAAACTTCACGCGGAGCAGCACAACAACCGGCCAGCACTCGTTGCCGCGGACGATACAAAGAAAAAAAGCGCCGCTTCGCTCAGGGATGAAACAACAGCCAAGACGGGGGGAAGAAGCTGACTAAAATGGATCTCCTCAGATATCGCTACGTTGCCCCACTGCTGTTGCTGACTGCGCTCACGGGCTGCACTCAACAACAAAGCTCGCCCGACCTGAAGGAACAAACCGCCCAAGCCACCGCCGAAGTAAAGCGCGATGCCCAGGAAGTAGTCGCCGGGATACGCGAAGGCTGGAGCCAGGACAAACCGCTCGATTTGAACATCGCGACAAAAGAGCAACTGCTGAGCCTGCCAGGCGTGACCGGAGCGCAAGCCGGCCGGGTGATTGCCGGGCGTCCCTACAACGAACCCCACGAAATGGTGACGCGCCACATCATGCCGAAAACAGAGTACGACAAAATTTCAGACCGGATCACCGCCAAGAAATAATGTCCACTCGTGCTGCGCAGTAGCGGGCGGGGCACGGCTCACGCGGCGACGGACGCTTCGTGAGAGCGCAGCTCGACCGCGCACCGTCCCAAAGCTCGCATCCGTAATCGGAGTTCCGGTCGGAGCCCGACTAACGAGCCGAACACTTTTTCGATCGGCCCGGTTTCTTCTCAACGTTGCCGGTTTTCCGGAGCGATGGCTGGTGCACTCTCACGCAACCGTCATCGTCCCATTTCACTTCCGCGTCATCCTCGTTCGATCGCTGAACAGTGCCGAATTCTCCACTCGGCTTGCCGAAGTCCCCTAAGCCTTCCACGCGATCTCCGCGAATCAATTCCTCGCCGCTCGCAGGGAGTTGCGCGAGCGGAGGTCTCCTGGCACGATCCGAATCCGGAGTCGCTCCGCGACGTGACAACGGCGGTTGAGAAACCTTAGGTAACCTGGGCATCGATTTGCGTGTGATACGGGACATATTTGACTGTTTCTTCCGGACGGTCCGAACACGAGGCCCTTGCCCGGAGCCCTGAGGACTGCCCCGGCCGCGAGTGCTTTCTCTTCGATAGATACAGCATAAGGCTTCGCAAGCATGCGCGACTGCTCCATACTGCTCAGTTCTAAAAATTAAGCTGGCTTTAGTTTATCGGCCATGTCCGCGGCCTGGCGGCCCGACAAGGACATCTGGGCAAGGCAACCCGGGCTGCGCCATTCTCATCGAAACCCCGCCTCATAGACGATAAGTCGCAGGCGAATAGCTCGCAATCGCAGGAGCTCGCAAGGCAAAGCTTGCAAGCCAAATAATGAAAGCTAAAGAATGTGCGGCCCAATGTTTAAACGCTATACCGTGGTTTTCTGTCTAAGTTTGACCTGTCTTATTCTTTCCAGTTGTGGCGGAGCGGCGAACAGCACCCCACCGCCTGTTTCCTTTCAGCTCAGCGTCCAGGCCACCGGTGCTGGCGGAGGAACGATCAGCAGCACTCCTGCTGGCATCACCTGCGGTCAATCCTGCAGCGCCAGCTTCGCCAGCGGGACCCAGATAACTCTCACCGAGTCCGCCGCCGCAAACTCAACCTTCGCTGGATGGTCCGGGGACTGTAGCGGCAGCAAGTCAACCTGCAGCGTGACGCTTAGCGCGAGCCAGCAGGTCACCGCTGGCTTTGCCGCAATTCAAAACGCAGTTGTGCTCACCGTGAGCGTGGCGGGAACCGGCGCGGGTACTGTTGCAAGCACTCCCTCCGGAATTGGTTGTGCTCCCACTTGCAGCGCCAGCTTTACTCCCGGAACTTCAGTAACACTCACCGAGACTCCCGCCGCAAACTCAACGTTCGCAAGTTGGGCCGGAGGCGGCTGCAGCGGAACCAATTCAACTTGCGGGCTCACTTTGAACACGAGTCAGCAAGTGACTGCAACCTTCAGCACCACCCCCAGCATCGCCTCGCTCACTCACATCATTTTCCTGGCGCAGGAGAATCGCTCGTTCGATCACTACTTTGGCGCAATGCGGGAATACTGGGCCCAGAACGGCTATCCCGACCAATCGTTCGACGGCCTGCCCCAGTTCAATCCGGCCACAGGCGCAGCGCCGCTTCTAGGGCCGGCTCCAGCCATCCCAGGGTGCGATCCCGCCCAGCCTCCGCCCATGGATTGCACTTTCGATACCAATAATATGATCACTTCGTACCACCTGATTACTCAGTGCATCGAAAATCCCAGCCCCTCCTGGAACGAGGCTCATGTGGATTGGGACTTCAACGACCAGGTGGGCGCGTCGCCTGCCACGATGAACGGCTTCGTCTGGACTGCCGGGCACGACGCCCGGGCTCTGCCCTTCTACGACGTCGACGGCCTCCGAGCCATGGGTTATTACGATGGCAGCGACCTTAACTACTACTATTTCATGGCGTCGAATTTCGCCACATCAGACCGCTGGTTCAACCCGGCACTCACTCGCACCCAACCAAACCGCGCCTATCTTGTCGCAGGCACCTCCCAGGGATATGCATATCCCAACTCTACCGACCCCCAAGACACAGCGCTGATGACCGCGCCGACCATCTATCAGGAACTCCAAACCGCCGGCATCACCTGGAAGATTTATGTCGATCCCGTGGGCAGCCCTTGCACCGGCCCTCCCTACGATCCCGCCTGCCTGCTCACCTTGAGCTCCTTACAGTTCTTTCAATGGGGCGAGACCATCCCGACTTTGTATCCGCAGAACATTGCTCCGATCTCGCAGTACTTCACCGACCTGGCGAACGGAACCTTGCCACAAGTCGCCCAGATCGAGCCAGCCTATGACGCCGGTTTCGACGAGCATCCCTCCAACACCGATGCCGAGCCGAACGATATCCAACGGGGCGCCAATTATGTCTCGTCGCTCATCAATGGCCTGATGACGAGTTCCTCCTGGAGCAATTCGGCCTTCATTTTCACCTACGACGAATTCGGAGGCCTCTACGACCACGTCTCTCCGCAGCCGGCCGTCAGCCCGGATGGCATCGCGCCCGTAGATTTGCTTCCCGAAGATGTTTGCACGGGAGTAACCGGGCCGACCTGCAACTTCGTCTATACCGGTTACCGCATACCGCTGATCGTGATCTCGCCTTACGCCAAGAAGAACTACGTTTCGCACAACGTAGCCGATCTCACCGCGATTCTCAAGTTCATCGAAACTCGCTTCAACGTGCCGGCTCTAACCGCGCGGGACGCTGCCCAAATCGATATGACCGAATTCTTCGATTTCACCAACCCGGTTTGGATGACTCCGCCAACCCCACCGGTCCAGGCAACGAACGGTGCGTGCTACGTGAATCAGTTGCCCTAAGAGGCGCAAGGCCGGTACGCGCCAGATCGCCGAAATACAGATCGACGCAACACAGATCGACGCAACACCGACCCACATGAAGACCAACGACAGCGATCACAGCCGCGAAGAACAATTTCCCGCGCCCTCCACTGCGTTCCAGAGTTGGCGCCGCAGCATCCTGCTGGTTGCCATATGCTGCGTCCTCGCTCTGGTAACCGCCGAAGTCGAAGCGCAAACCCCGTCAATCCCCGCTCCGCCCAGCGCTGCCGACGTCGCGCGAACGGGCCCCGCACCCGATGCCACGCCTCCGCCCCAGAGCACTGACGCGACCGCGCCGGAGCCGCCGGCCGGCCAAGCGCCGCCGGACGATAGCGCCCTTTTCGTGTTCAAAAAGCAAGTGCAGGAAGTGGTCCTGCACGCCACCGTCGTCGACGATCAGCGCCGCCTGGTGACCAATCTCGACCGCCCCGCATTCACCGCATTCGAAGACGGAGTGCCCCAGACAACCACCGCATTTCACCGCGACGACGTTCCCGTGGCCCTGGGAATCGTCATCGACAACTCCGGCTCCATGCGCGAAAAGCGCGAAAAAGTAAATCAGGCCGTCCTCAATCTGATTCGAGCCAGCAATCCCAGGGATGAAACTTTCGTCGTCAACTTCAGTCAGAATTCCTACCTCGACCAGGACTTCACCTCGAACATCGGCCTGCTCCAGCAAGCTCTGCAAAAAGCCTCCACGAAGGGCAGCACCGCGCTCTATGACGCCATCGTCGCTTCCGCAATCCATTTGAAGAACGATCACCGCGTGGAGAGAAAAATTCTGCTCGTCATCACCGACGGCCGCGACAACGCCAGCCAGCAAACCTTAGACGAGGCCATGCGCCACTTGCAGGGAGAGAACGGTCCCACGCTCTACGCCATCGGCCTGCTCGGCGACGAACTTCACCAGTCCGATAGCGGAGCCCTGAAGAGTCTCGCGGAAGTCACCGGCGGCGTCGCCTATTTCCCCAAAAGCCTCGACGAAGTCGAGGACATCGCCCGCACCGTAGCTCGCGACATTCACAGCCAATACACCATCGCCTACAAGCCCACCAACCACAGCCACGCCGCCAAATACCGCACCATCGAAGTAAAAGCCCAGGCCCGCGGCTACCACACCCTAACCGTCCGCACGAGAACGGGATACTACCCCGGCCAAGCCCTCCGCTGAGTTGTTGTCGGAAGAAAGAAGTAAAGAAGCCCGTGTGGACGCGGACGCGGGCGACTCGCCCGCGTCTTCTGACTTTAGCAAGTGCGGCGACTCTGCAGGCGTGGAGATTTTGCAAAGGGTGGAGACTTTGCAAGTGTGGAGCGGGCACTCTTGCCCGCTGCCTTTGACGTTGACTTTGACGACGCACAAAATCTGCGAGACAAGTCTGAAAGAATCTTAGAAAAAAAGCCGGGTGCCCGATCCTTTGCGTCCTTTGCAAAAGGTGGGATTCCCCGACTGTAAGCCTCTAGGGATTTTGACTCGGTACTTACCTCAACGTCAGGGTGCCCCAGGTCTCGCCGCTTTTGTGAGACCCTTCGGCTTCGCTCAGGGCAAGCTATGGGAGCCGGTGCACGGACCCTCCCACGACCAGAACACTGAATACTGGCGCCCTTGCCCGCCTCCGCGCCGCCACGACAGAGGCTGCCCCACCTTTCGCGGTTTTCGAAAGATGGGAACCCCAAACGCCGACGCCATAGGCTCTCGCGGCCTTTGCCCAGTAAAGGCGTCCCTGATGCCGAATTCTTGCACAGGCAACTGGTCTTTTGTGCAAGGGCCTTTGGCCCCGATCCCGAAAAGACTATTCTTGTTGGGTCCAAGAATAGACTCTTGGCATCGTGGAGGCGTGCTAAATGGCCAATGAGCAACAGCGCGTTCCTAATGGTGGCAACAGCCATCAACGGGCTGTTCAACGCGCGAAATGGGAAAAGCAAGCCACAGTATTGGCTCCGCTCATTGCCAAAAAACTGCCGCCTACTGAGACGAAGCCCTCACCTTGGTACCGCAGCACTCCACTTTGGGGCGCGTTTGGCATCGCTGGAACCCTCGTGTGTACGGTGACTCCAGCTGTTACCAAAGATGTGCGTTGGCTACTGTTCGGCGCCTTGCCATTCCTTAGCATAATTATTTGGGAAATGGTCGGCCCTCTTGTAGCCTCGAAGAAAAGACGCATTGCCTTTTCAGGTCTAATTTCTGCGGCGCTGGCGATTGGCCTTGTAGTGTGGTATGTGAAGTTGAAACCGGAGAATCCGAATGCGGGTAGCACCTCGCCACAATCGCCGCCGCAACTACCAACAGCGCAACCAAGGGTAGGTATAACATTCCAGAATTCACACTTCGGGGGAAGTGGCCCAGGTATGCCGGGAGCAGAAATTGATTCCGATCAGCATATAGGGTTCGTAGGTGGGTCGATATCCGACAATGGCGGTCCCGGCGTTCTAAATAGGGCCACGAATCCCCACATCAATTTCACCGGGACGAACATTGAACACAACAAAGGCGGGGGGCTGGTAAACGACCCGAGAGGAGTGGGAGCGCAAAAGCAAGACTCGCGCAAACCACGCAAAACTAAGCAGCAGCCGTGAGCTTCTTGTACTCGGCAGATATCATAGGTCGCTGGGCTTTAAGCCAGTTTTCTTGGCGATGCGCGCCAATATCACGGAACCTAGTTCATCGCCATCATTAAAAGACCAAGTGTAGTTGGGGAAATTCGGATGGCTAAGTTTTTTGTGGGAGCCGACTTGACGAAGAAACGTCCAACCAATTTTGAGAAGCGCCTTGTATACGAGGCGGGCCTTAGTGCTTGGCCACTGGCTCACGCGATATTGCGCTCCACGCTGATGGAGTTGGGAGGTTCGTCTTTGGAGTGCTCTACGTCGTCCGCCACTGAGCGAAGCGCGATGGCATATGCTTTGTTGACTGCTTCTTCTCTGGTCTTACCGTATGCCAATGCTCCGGGAACCTGCGAAATTTCTGCAATCCAGCGTCCGTCAGTCTCACGCTCGATCTCAATGATGAATCGCAAGTCTTGGCTCCTAGTGCCTTGCGGCAGTTTGCGATCGGAACTCATACACGTAAGGATGCCCGATAGCGGTCCGGGGGTTCACCTTACGAAGGTAATGTGGAATGACCCGTCAGCATATCCCAATCTGGGAAAATTGCAAGCCCGGCGATTCTGGCCTTTGTTGGCTCTTTGTATTCGAGGTTGTTTATCCAATTTGTCTAGGCCAGAACACAGGATCAATGCCAAGATCGCACATTTCGCGAATGAGTACGACAAGGTTATGACAGAGAATTTCGCAGAGCGTTTCGCTGACCATTGCCATTTCGGTCTTGCTCCGCAATGCCATCTCCGAACTTGCGTTTCATCATAGAGAACGTGGATTCGACGTTGGAGCGCTAGTGGCCGGTGGCCCATCCTTCGCGCCCTTGGCAACGGGCGGGCACTCCCGAGCCGCCCCCTACCAGATCCCCTTATCGCTCCCCGTAATCTTCTGTCCCACCGCGGCCGCCGTAGCCAGGCAGGGCAACAAGCTAAGCCGCACGCTGTTCCTCAACTCCCGATTCAGCAGCAGAGTCGTCAGTTGCGAGCCGTAGAGCTTGGCCGATTGCGGCATGATCGGGATACGCAGGAAACCTCTGTGGAAGCGAATCTCACTGCCGCCGAATCTTGCGGCAATGGTCACAAATGCCGGCAGTTCGAGACCTTTGTCGCGATAGCATTTCACATAGTCCGAAACAATCGCCAGATAAGTGCTCACGCCCTTCCAGATGCCGGCGGACTTCGCCGCAAAGCGCAGGTCTTCGTAGTCGATGGCGCCGGTCGCCGCCAGCGTGGCCGTGTCGACAATGTCGCACAGCCGGAAATAGAAATGCCGGTACATCCGTTGCAGCGAGGAGATCATCAGGCGGTCCGCGGCAATCGGCACGCGAAACGTGTGGCTTCCAAAATGCGCGAGCTGCGAACGTCCGGCTAGAGAGCTCGCGATTGCCACCTGTTCTCCAGTTTGCCCCAACCGGCCCATGTGAATCTCAACCGACTCGGGCAATCCAGGAATCTCGAAGTTCCACTTGCGGGCCAGGCGATCTCCCCAACTGCGCGACGAAACTTTTGCGTCGAAATGTTCCTTCATCAGGCGCAGCACATCCGCCGACGGCGCGTTGGTGTAGAGATCCAGGTCGCTGCCCAGGTCCGGCCAGTGATCCAGCGACTTGATCACTGCGATGTCGCGTCCCTCCGCTTCGAACGCGGCGCAAACCGCCGTCAGGAACGTCATCGCGTTCTCAATGCGCGCACCCTCCGCCGCGAGCGCGGTCGCCGCCCACTCTGTGCGGGTCTCGTCTTTCGCCTGGAACATGACTTGGAGAAAAGCTTTCAGCCCGCGCATCACCACGTGATGGGAACTGGCCAATGCCAGCATCTCGTCGAATTCTTCATGGCTGATTTCCGCAATGCCCAGTTCTGCAGCCGTGGGCAGAGTCGATCCGCCGCTTGTGCTCGGGGGCAACAGAAGGCGGGAAAGGAGAATCAGGGATTTACTTGAACCGAAGGGGGAAACGGTTAGAGGAGAAGCAGTCTTAGTGTTAATCGATGTGTTCATAGATGAGTTCGTTGAATGGCAAGAATTGACAGATTGGCAAGCATTGATCGACAGAGCATTGATCGACAGCGAATAGATTGACAAGAATTCATATTTGCTATTGCGGCGGTTGCGATGCTGTTGTTTGAGAGGTGGTGGATGGAGCCCCTGTTGATGGCTCCACGGCGGATGAGTCTGTGGTGTGCGGAACAATCGGCGGAACGCTCGACGGTGCAACTGACGACTGCGGCTCGTCCGGCGACGCCGTGGGTTCCACCACCGGCGTGTCGTCGCGGTGTTTCAATTCGATCGGACCGGCATGCCGCCGTCTTGCCTGGTTCTCCTGGATAATCCTGCCGTCCACTTTCTGGTCGCTATCGACGGCAACGGCGAGCAGGTGCTTCCCTTCGGCGGAACTTCGGCTCGCAAGCCCAACCCGGACCTTGGCGTCTTCAGCCTTCTCGGCCCTGGCATAGAAGAACTCCGCGGTCTCGAGGTCGCCGTCCATTTCCGAGAGATAACCGATGTTGTTGAGTGAAAATGCGCTGTATGGGTCAAGCGAATAAGACTTGAGGAAGTCCTTCCGCGCCGTCGGCCAATCGTTGCGATTGGTCGCCGAAACTCCGCGCACGGCGAGTAAGACCGCCTGCGCCTGGGAGCTGGCGGCTTTCTGCATGCGTTCTCTCAGCTTCTTCGCGCTATCGGCGGCCATGAGGCTGACCGGTTTGCCTCTCCACGCGCGGTTCAGCGTGACGATGACTGGTTCGGTGGAATGTGAATCAGAGGCAGCCGTGTAGTAGGTGAGCGCCTCGTCGTAATCTCCCCGCGCCTCTTTGGCAACGCCTATGTTGTTCAAGGTGAAGATGTTGCGCGGATCGAGAGCCAGCGCTTTCTGCAGCAAAACATCAGCTTCCGGGGCTCGTCCCGCGGCTAAAAGCCGAACCGCCTCAACATTCATGCGATTTATCTGCATCGGCTTGTCCTGCAGGGTGCCGAAAGCATCCCGCATCGGCTTTCCTTCCAGGCGTTTAGCGTTGGCGCGGTCAATCACCGCGTCGGTTGCCTGCTCTGACGACAGCGCGTAAAACTTCTGCGCCCGTTCCAACTGCCCCTGCAGTTCAGAAATGTAGCCCAAGTTGTTCAAAGTAAATGGGTCGCCAGGATCGTAGAGATAGGCCTTGTAAAACAGCGTTTCAGCTTTCTCGTACTGTGACTTGCGGATCGCATCAACCCCTTCACGATTGAGACGCTGCACCAGCGTGAGCTCGCTATGCCGGGGGAGGGTGAGTTTGAGATCTTTTGCCCGTGCATTCAGAGGGCCAAAGCTCACCAAGACGGCAATTATCGCCAGCAAAATCAGTGGTTTACGAAACATACTCAGTTCCCTGTTAGCTTGGTCTTGGATGCGCTGAGTGAGAATGCGTTGCCTTACGCCGAGTGCAACATTTTTGCCGCGGGAAGGCACCTCGGGACCACTGCTGGTCACTTTTAACCATCAAATACGCGGCGAAAATCCAGGCAGCGGGTAAAGGTGTCTTAAATGTGTCGTTTCTTAGCTTTAGTCATTCTCAGCAGCGTGGCGTTTGCGCAGTTGTCGTCGTCCGCACAGTCGAAACCAGCGCAGGATCAGGCTGCGCCTTCCACATCAGGATTGGTGGGGGCTCCAGCTGGAGCGTCCAGCCTGCCGCCCGCGCCAAAGGGAAAGAGCACTGTGATTGGGGGCGCAATTCGTGGAGTGGACCGGGTTCGGGACCAGCTTACGCTGGATGTTTTCGGGGGGCGGTCGCTGAAGGTGCTTTTTGACGAACGTACGCACATTTATCGGGATGGAGTAAAAGGCTCGATGGGCGATCTGCGCGCGGGCGACCATGTCTCGGTCGAGACAGTGCTGGACGGAACCACCGTGTTTGCGCGCAGCATCCACATGCTGTCGGAATTGCCGCGAGGCGACTCCCAAGGCCAGGTAACTGACTATAATTTCGCCGATCACGAATTAACCATGCTTGATGCGCAATCCCGCCAACTCGTCAAGTTTCGGGTGCCTGACGGCACGGCTTTTGTGCGCCAGGGTCAGGCCGCGACCTCTGCTGTGGAGCCTGGTCCGGGAGATCTGGTCACGGGAACTCTGATCTCCGTCAAATTTCAGTCCGATAATAAAGGTCACGGTGTGGCCAGCCAGGTCGCGATCCTGGCGACTCCGGGAACTGCGTTTGTGTTTGCGGGAAATGTTGCATCGCTAGATTTGCACTCGGGGCTGTTGGTGGTGGTCGATCCGCGGGACGACAAACGCTATGACGTATTCTTTGATTCTGCTCGATTCCCGGTGAGCCGCGATCTCCACGAAGGGGCGGATGTGATGGTGACTGCAGACTTTGACGGGGCTCGTTACGTGGCGAATGCGATCACGGTCAGGCCAAAAGCCATGGTTCCAGAGAGGTAGATTAAAAGGCAGGGACCAGACGGCAGGGATCAGGGGTCAGTTAGGCCTACGCCCGTGGAATCCCACCCTCTAGGTCTTATTTTGAACCGTAGACGTCTAGTTCGCCCTGGGGATTTGTCACCGTCGATAGATCATGTGCTGTGCCGATGTAGACTTTTCCGTTGGCTACGATCGGGGAGGTGAACTTGATTCCGTATCCTGGGGCATCTCCGGCATTGATTCCACTGTTGTAGAGCTCATTGGTCAGGTTGTTGGGATCATAGGCGCGCAGAGTTGCGGTGGTCGGGGCAGTGACGGTGGGGTTCTGGTTCTGGATCGGATCTCCGTGGTCGACAATCCACAAGACTCCGTCCGTGGTGCCGTTGGCAGAAATGAATGTCGTAGTGCCGTTGCTGCCCCTCTGCATGGGGGGTGAACTCACCAGGCTCGGCGTCAAGGTTGTTGAATATTCAAACTGAACGATCCCGACGGGGATGGTGGTTGCAGTCGGAGTGATTCCGACATAGACCGATCCGTTGAAGTAGGAGGCCGTAGAGAAGAACTCGTAGGAATTGACGTCCGTGGTCCATGTTCCCGCTCCAGGGTATCCGGCGACATCGGTACAACTTTGGGGATAGGGGTTGAAACCCTGATCGGTCAAGACGCCAGGTACGGTTTGCGTCGCTCCCGCGTCAAGGGCCTGCTCGTGGCCAAGAGTCGTGGTGTTCACCAGATAGAGCTTTCCGGTTTTTCCTGCCGCCAGGGCTTCGGTGCTTCCTGGAATCAGCAACAAACCGCCCGCAGCCAGGTCCGCGTCGTTGCAATTCATGTAGCGATAATCGTCGGGGGTGAAGTAGTCGGTAGGTACACCTGATGCCCCGAGTGTCGCTGGCGTCCCTAGAGTCCCGTCGTTCGGGAACTTCAGCACCGAATCGGCCCAAGCCGTCATCCCGTCCCATGGTCCGTTTCCGGTGGTGATGTATATATTGCCGTTCGCGTCGGCAGCCGGGCCGCCGCCGCCCATCCAGACCCCTCCGGCACTGGCGTACGGACCCTCGCCGTTCAGGTTGGGACTGGCATTGAAGACGCCGGTCTGGGCCAGGGACTGGGTACCATAAGCCAGCAGCCATCCACTGTGACAACCGCCGAAACCGATGTAGACCGTGGCGTTGGCCAGAAGCAAAGCCGCGCGCTGCACACAGGATGTTTTCAGAGTGTCCACGCCGTTTATCGAATCTGAATTCGTTCCCGGCACCGAAGCCTGAATGGTTACCGGTCCGCCAAACTTCTGCAAGCCGGTGGTGATATCGAGGGCATTCAGGCGGAAGGTGGATGCGCTGGTTGCAGTCACCGTTTGCGTCGAAACCACATACAAGGTATTCGACGTCGTATCGATCACGGGCGTTGAAGTGATGCCTTGAAACGGCTGAATGGGACCATCGGTCATCGGCGTCTCGCCCGATTTAAGGAGCGAAGCCTTCCACAACGGCGTGCCGGCGCCATAATTGTCGGAATCAAAGGCGTACACGCTATCATTTTCGGTCGCCGCGAACACTACGTTGTGCAGGCCACCGGCGATGGTCAGTTGCGACACCAGCAGCGGCTGCCCGTATTCGTAACCGTCCAGCAGATAAGAGAAGAGCTTGCCAAAAGTTGCAGGAACGACGTTGGCCGGCGTCAACGATGCCTCGGTCGGGTTCAACCCGGTACGTTGAGCGTCGAAGTGCCACATTACGACATTCGTTCCAGCCATTACGGTAAGCGACGCATTCCCGCTGATGCCGGTTAATGAAGCGGTGATCATCGTGGAATCTGCACTTGCTCCGGTCGCCAGGCCGGTCGAATTTATGGTCGCGACCGCGGGGGTCGTGACCGCCCAAGTGGCGGAGGAACTTACATTGGCCGTGGAGCCATCGCCGTAGGTCGCCGTGGCGGTGAACTGCTGGGTGGTGCCCACTACAACGCTGGCGGTCGCTGGCAATACCGAGATCGAGGTGAGAGCGGCGGTGGTCGCGGTTATGGTCAGTGATTCAGACCCGCTGATCCCGCTTAGCGAGGCAGTCACTATGGTTGAGCCCACGGCAACTCCGGTTGCGAGGCCGCTCGAATTTATGGTCGCGAACGCTGGCGTCGCAGTGGTCCAGGCGGCGGTGGAACTTATATTGGCCGTCGACCCGTCGCTGTAAGTGGCAGTGGCGGTGAACTGCCGCGTTGCGCCAACGGCAACGCTGGGAGCGGACGAGGTTACCGAGACCGACGCGAGAGTCTTGACCGGGGGCGGCGTGCTCGCGACCCCTCCGCATCCTGTGCTTGCGATCACCAGCGGAAGGACAAAAAGGCAGGCGAGAATAGAAAATAGCGAACCACGACGAATGGCCAAGTGTATTAATCTCCCCAATATTAACTTCCCCAAGAAGAGCAACTAAGCGAAGGGCCCGGAATATAGCGCCCACAATCGTCGCGAGAGAGAACAGGGCAACGCAACGAGATCCTCCACTCGTCGTGCTGCCCGCGCGGAGACGTGCTTTAGTTGCGCGATCCTAATCGGGGGTTGCCCCGAACCTGCAAGGGATCCATGCGACTTGCCGCCGCTCGAATTCTTCGTGAAAGGGTCTATGCACTTCCGATTGATTCTTAAGGCGTTTACCGTTGACCCTACCGGGAACCCTGTATTACTGTTTGGCTAACATCAGTGAAATTTAAGAATCAGAACGTCGCTGATCGATGAGATCGAAGATCGTTGATCGTTGATCGTTGAGTTCGATCGGATCGAGCAAGTTCAGTGAGACCACAGGGGCAACGTCCCGTTCGCGTCGGGGCTAGTCCGTTCATTAGGTAGTGCCACACCTTGTGATTCCACAAGGACGCGTTCCATACCAGATTACCGGGAGACTTGGGAATGAAAACTTTCTATTGCTGCATCGCCATGTTTTTGATGATGGCGACATCCGCGCTCGCGAGCGTCACCGTGAGCAGCCCAAGTAACGGGGCCACGGTTGGCTCGCCGGTGGCTTACGTGGCGACCGCGACGACCAGCACCTGCTCGGCGGGCGTAGCTTCCATGGGGATTTATGTGGACAGCCAGCTGGTCTACGTCGTGAACGGGGCGAGCATGAATACGACCTGGGCGCTCGGCCCAGGGACTTACAACACGGTTGTGGAAGAGTGGGACCACTGTGGCGGCGCAACCTACACGACGCTGGGGATCACGGTCGCCAGCCAAACTGGGGTATTTGTGACCTCGCCCGCGAACAACAGCAGCGTGGTCTCGCCGGTGAATTATGTGGCGTCAGCGACCACGACTACCTGCTCGGCGGGCGTAGCGTCCACGGGAATCTATGTAGACGGCACACTCACCTACGTCGCGCAGGGGGCGAGCCTGAACACCCAGCTTTCCTTGAGCAAAGGCTCGCACAAAACCGTAGTGGAAGAATGGGACAAGTGTGGCGGAGCCGCTTACTCGACCGTGAATGTCACGGTAACGGGCGGCGCGGCGAAACTTTCGAATCTCCAGGCCAACAAAGGGTGGGATAGCTGGGGTCAGCTTCCGCCGGCTTATGTGGACTGTTCACCCTGTTCAGGGCTCGACTGGTCAACGGACTACGGAATCACATCGCCGTCAAAAAGCGGAGACGCAACCCAATTCAATACCAGCGGGACAACTGCTTATGGAGTAGTGCTCTGGTACAACCCGGTGATTGGCCAATTCTCAACCCAGGGACTGCCCGACACGGGGCATACGCTTCTGCCAACTCTGCATAACTTTACTTATGACACCGACTTTTATGTGACAAATCCCTCCGTGACTCAGGCTTTGGAATTCGATGTCAGCATGTATATGGATTCCATCGGAATGTTCTGGGGCACGCAGTGCAACCATTTAGGGGACGGGGACTGGGATTACTTGAACAACGTGACACAAAAATGGGTGTCGACCGGCGTTGCCTGTAATCTCGTCAAGGGCTGGAACCACCTTACCCTTCAGGTGCAGCGGGAATCGGGCAATTCGCTTCTGTACCAGTCGATCACGTTCAACGGTTCGACGGCCACGATCAACGCGACGTCTGCGCCTTTCGCGGTGCCCTCCAGCTGGTATGGGATCACGGTGAACTACCAGATGGATGGAAACTATAAGCAGACGTCCAACACCACGTACCTGGACAATTTGAGTCTGACTTACTGGTAGAGGGAGCAAGCGAAGAGGCGGCCGGGAGCGGGACTTGAACAGAATCATAAGGATAAATTCGATGAAGCCGCTGATTGCGTTTATCTTGTTTTCCACTGCCGTGTGCTCGGCGCAATTTCGGGCGACAACCAACATGCAGCAGAGCCCGTTTACGACTTGTGTCTACCCGGCCTGTAATCCGGGGGGAGAGAACACGCCAACCAGTACGGTGAATGAGCTGCTGACAACGAAGGGATTTGACGGCGACCTTCTGCTGGGGGTCAGCGGCCCGGAATATTCCAACGCCCTGTTCTATCAGAAAGTTGGCGCGACCACGGGTGATTACCTGGTGGCGGAGTGGAACGTCTACCTTCCCAGCCAAACGGCGGATTATGCACAGGCGCTGGAGTATGACACTTTTGCCTTCAACGCTCCCTACGAATTCATGTGGGGATCGGAATGTGTCAACCATGGGTACTGGCAGGTGTGGGATCAGCTCCATGGGCAATGGATCAACACCACGCGGACATGCAAGCTGGCGGCGGGCTGGCATCGCATTCAGTGGTTTTATCATCGCGTGGACGGCGACACGAGTTGCGGCGGCTATCCTTGCGAGTATTACGACATGCTGAACGTGGATGGAGACTACACCCAGCTCAATCTAGCGTATCCGTCCGGCCCACTCCCCGCAGGCTGGAACGATAACAGCGGCCTCCAGATTCAGCTCGACATCAGCGCCAGCGGCAAAGCGTTGAAGGAATACCTGGGCGACGTGAGTTTGATTGGATTGGGAAAGTAGCGGCGCAGCGGTATATAGCGGCAGATCGCTTCGTCCCGTTCGGCGCAGGATGATTCACAGAGGGAACGGACGAACGTCTCGCGAACCTGTTCTGTGCGCCGGTGAAGAGTCGAGTTGGAGGGAAACGCCCGGCTCTCCAGGAGCGGGATTTTCCGCCTCTTTGCTGTGGAGGCCTTGAGCGGATAGCTTCTTCATTACATCTTGCAGTATTTGCTGCGCGGCATCCTGGATTGGTTGCGGAGCGATGATCGTCATCCCTGCGAGTTTGCTCAGAGCCAGATAAGACGCACGGCTGCTGTGGAGAAAATCCAGCGGGTATTCGGGTTTGCGGGCGCGAGCCTGGACGGGATCCGCGTCCAGCAGGTAGCCGATATCCGGGTGCGGGGCGAGCCACAGCAGCAGCTGAACATAGGCTCGCGTGATGGGATTGCGCACGGACAGGTTCGCGACTTCATCGTAAACGTAGCGGTCGAAGATTACGACATCGGCATCCGCTTTAAGCGTTCTCGCTACCACCCTGCGGAGGGAGAGGGCATCGACGAAGTAAAGGCAGAAGCGCACCGGCGTCATATACCAGGACTGGACGTTTTTGTCTTGCCGGTTTACGGGCCTGTCGGGAGTTCCAACCCCCTTTTCTCCCTGGAACAGAGTGTGGCCGCTCACTTCGCGGATGCGCGTGAGCCGCGCAACATCGTTCCAGAAAGTAACCAACAAAACGCGAAGGCCAGCTTCACTCAGGCGTGCCTGAAGAGATTCGATCTGGGTACTTTTGCCGGCACCGTCGATGCCGGAGAAGCTTACCGACGTGGGAGTTCGGGTTGCTGTGGTTTTATGACTCATGTCCGGGGAGCGTTTTCCTGATATTTTTTGCGGCTGGGTTAGTGACTGCCCGCTGGGCGGCTGGGACTGGCAGCGGATAGAGCGACCACTGCTCCGACAGCAGCACCGGCGCCGGCGATGGCGGCAACTTTGATCAGGATGGAACGCGCTCGTCTCTGTTTTGCCGGCGCAATCGCCGATCCGGCTGGCTTGGAAGCTGCAACGCCGGTGGTCTTAATGAACTCTGCGGCCGCCGTGCCTACAGGCTCCTGCGGGACGTCTTGCTGTTGGTTTGGGGAGGGCTGTGAAGCGTTCAATATTTGGTTGCCGTCGGCGGTTTGCGAGCGCACTGTGTCTGGACTGTCGGGAAGCGCCTGAGGCTGGAATGGTTCATAGTTGGACTTCCTGGCGCCGCTATCGGAAGCTTGCACGGGAGCCTGGGCTTGGGCCGTCGAGACGTTCGCCTGCCGGCTGGAACTTGTCTCCTGCTGCTGTGCGGCTGCGGCCGCAAGTGGCGCAACCAGTAAAAGTAAAAGCACAAGGCAGCCAGCAATCTGTCGCGTCAGCCAACGCCCAGAGGTCTTGACGGTTTCCTCCGAATCCGGAGAATTTTCGTGTGCGTCGGACTGACCGGCTTCGATGCTGCGATTCCGCACTCTGGGCGCGAGCGGCGACGACGCGTGCCCAAACGCATGCGGGACTGGCAGTATCGGAAACTGGTGGAAGCTGTTCACCGCGTCCGCGGTGTTGTCAAAAGCTTCGAAAAGACGCCCCACCCTGGTAAGTTCCAGAACCGCCGCAGCGCCTGGAGGGATCGACGCAAGCTTGACGTCGCCATTGCGCTTCATGGCCTCTTCCAGGACACGCAGCAAGACATGGATTCCGGCGCTATCGAGTTGCCGTAGTTTGGAGCAGTCGAGTACGACTCGAGGACGGTCGGACTGCAAGTGAGGCTCAACTTCGCGAAAAAAGCTCCGGCCTTGCTTAATGCTCAACTTCTCCGGCAACTGTTTCACCGACACATATCTTGCACTGGTCATAATTCAGGAGCTCGATTCAGGAGCCCGAGCTCCAACAACCTTTTTGCTTCCGGATTGCTCCCGGCCTGGTGACAAAAAATGGCTTGATCCGGCAAATTCAGGCTTATTTAACAATCTAAATTGACGACGGCGCGGGGTCTATCCTGTCCTGTCGGTAGAACGCAGAAGGGTTTGCGCTAGGGGCGAAATGCTGATTTCTGATCGTCTTTCGGCTCAATCAGGAGTTTTGCAGAAGGCGCGCCAAATCTGCCTCGGGATTGTGCACAACGTGGGTCAGCCGGTTGGTGCCATAGCGGAAGAGTGTCGCTACATTCGTTCGGTACCAGCAGCACTCCGTCATCCTCGGAGACAGTCCGCAGAAGAAGCGAAGCCTGGGCAGAGTTTGCGGGGATGCCAGGATTGTCGCGACCAGGCGGTGATTTCCGTCCAGGATGGTGACGGGCCGGCTTTCATCAAGACCGATCAGAAGTACAGCGCCCGGGTCGGTGTCGTGGCGGAACGAACCGCCCATGTCTGCAACCTTCAAGAGAAATGTCTTTTCGCCGGCGTTGCGGCCGCGGAAGGTACGCAGGCGTTCGACGATGGCTGTGACGGTAAAATTGCCGCGCGCAAGCTTGCGCCATAGTGCCCGCGGGAACACTCGAATTTGGCTCAGGTTTTCGGGCCGGACTTCTACCTCGAACCATTCCGTTTCCTCCGGCAGTTCTCTCCACAGGGGAGAGTGCCGGATAAACAGCAGAGCGCGGCGCTTGGCATTTTCGCCGGCATCTTCGAGGTTTGGAGTTCTCACCAGGCTTCGAAGAGAGTGCTGGTACTCGTCAAATGCAGAATTATTGAAATCGCTCTTGAGAAACTCGGCGATGACTTCTTCCTCGGAGACCGGGCGAATTAGTCTG
>Ga0302325_10004653_pt1 | contig 31564 bp, 27 predicted proteins | sample Palsa_T0_2_FD_201948 | JGI IMG/M metagenome (GOLD analysis project Ga0302325, IMG submission 201948) | Peat permafrost microbial communities from Stordalen Mire near Abisko, Sweden - Palsa_T0_2 | ecosystem: Environmental > Terrestrial > Soil > Palsa > Peat permafrost | place: Sweden: Abisko... | reverse complement strand
ACCACCACGCCGTCTTCCGCCAGATGCCGCCGCTCGCGAATCACCACTTCCTCAATTTCCTCGAGCGAGCCGGAATCCACGAGAACTCGTCCCGCGGTCACCGGCTCGCGGCGATGCGCGCCATCGGAGGTGAATTCGATTGGCTGGCCGCTCTCAAGCAGAAAAATTTCGCCGGAGACAGCGCCAACCTGCTCGGCGAGCGCCGCGTGACGGAAAAGATGCCGGTACTCGCCGTGCAGCGGAACAAAATATTTCGGCCGCACGAGATTGAGCACCAGCTTCATTTCTTCCTGGCTCGCGTGGCCGGAGACGTGAATCGGCGCCGACCGCCCGCCTTCGTAGTAGACGAGCACTTGCCTGCGGAAGAAATGGTCGATCATCCGGAAAATCGCTTTTTCGTTTCCAGGAATAATTCGAGCGGAAAGGACGACGGTATCGTTTTCCTCGATGCTCACGAACCGGTGATTGTCCACGGCAATTCGCGAGAGCGACGACATCGGCTCCGCCTGCGTGCCGCTCGCCAAAATGGCAAGCTTGTGTGGATCGTATGTGCGCAAATCCTGCGGCCGGACGAGGCTGCCGTCGGGAATTCGAAGCCGGTTCAGCTCGTGGGCGATTTCGACGTTGTCCACCATACTGCGCCCGACGAAGCCGATCTTCCGCCCGCACATCGTGGCGATATCAATCACCTGCTGAATGCGGTGAATCGAGCTCGCGAAGCACGAGAACACAATCTTTCGCGGCGCGGCGCGGCAAAGTTCTTCGAGCGGCATCGTCACGGCGCGTTCGGATGGCGTGAAGCCCGGCCGCTCGACGTTCGTGCTGTCGCTGAAGAGCGCGAGCACGCCTTCCTGCCCGTAGCGCGCGAACGCGTGCAAATCGAACGGCTTGCCGTCGACAGGCGTCTGGTCAATCTTGAAATCGCCGGTATGAATGATCACGCCCACCGGCGTTCGAATTGCCAAGGCGACGCAATCAATCGTGCTGTGTGTCACGTGCAGGAATTCGATCTTGAACGGGCCAAGCTCGACATGATGTCCCGGCGCAATTTCGCGCAGGTCCGCCTCTTCCACCATGTTCCTCTCTGCGAGTTTTTTGTGGACGAGCGCGAGTGTGAATTGCGTGCCGTACACGGGAACGTTGAGATCGCCGAGAATGTAAGGGAGCGCGCCGATGTGATCTTCATGCGCGTGTGTAAGCAGAATCGCACGCACCATCTGGCGATGCTGCTTCAGATAGGTAATGTCTGGAATGACGATGTCGACGCCAAGGAGTTCGGCTTCAGGGAACATCAGGCCCGCATCAATGACGATGATGTCGTCACCGCTGCGCAGCACCATCATGTTCATCCCGAACTCGCCGAGGCCGCCGAGCGGAATTGCCAGAACGGAAGGTTTACTCAAGGAGGTCCTTCATTTTTTGACTCACGGGGCATCGTACCACGCCAATCGAGAGACTCGCGAAGCGCGTCGCGGATCAGTCAGCGGTGCTGCCGGCGAAAAGTCGCGCGACCGCCACAAGAAGAATTGCGCCAACTGTCGCAGCCGCCAGGCTGCCGAAGAATCCGAACATAGCAATATTGAGCCTTTGAAAGATCCATCCGCCGATTACGGCGCCGACGAGCCCAAGGACGACGTCAGCAAGACAACCAAACCCGCGGCCCCGCGAAACGGTCCCGGCGATCCATCCGGCGATGAGCCCGATGATGATCCACAAAATGAAACTATTGGAAGGCAGAAGAATGTAGGTGCGAAAGTCACGTTGTACGATGCTGGCGACGATCGTGCTCATGTCCGCTCCCGGCAATTGACGCGGCGCGCTCGCGTCACGCCACTTTCCTGTTTTCTATTTTCCGCGTTTGTAATATCAATGGTGCGCGCGATTCCACGCTTTCGCGATTTATTCGCACCGGTTCAAGTACATTACCTGCGGAGGCTCTGAATGGCAAAGAAAAAGGGTGTGACCGGGAGAATCCTCCATGATCCGATTAAGGATCACCTCACGCCCATGTTTCCGCTCGATCTCTCGAAAATTCGCACCGTCGATGAACTCGTCCGCGCGATGGGCCGGACCGCTTTCACCGGCCGCCAGATCGGCGATGGCGTGGATGTTCTCGAGGAAATGGCGCGCGATAAAGATTGTTTCATCGTGATGACACTCGCGGGCGCTATGACCGTCGCCAAGATGGGCTTGATCTTCTGCGATTTGATCGAATCCGGTATCGTTCGCGCCATCGTTTCCACCGGCGCGCTTATGGCGCACGGCCTTGTCGAGGCTACCGGCCTTAAGCATTATCGCTACGATCCAAAAATGGACGATCGCGAACTCTTCAAGGCCGGTTACAACCGCGTCTACGATTCGCTCGAGCCGGAAACGAATCTCGATCACGTCGAAGAAGTCGTCGAGGCCGTCCTTTGGGATTGGGATCCTGACGAAATCGTGTGCAGTTGGAAATTGAATCGGCGTATCGGCGAACATCTTCTCAGGCACGCCGAGGGTCGGGGCATCCTGAAGTCTGCCGCCGCGCACAACGTCCCGATATTCGTTCCCGCATTCAGCGATTCCGAACTCGGCATCGATTTCGTGCTCCACAAGAAGCAGCGGTCGCGAAAAGGGATTCCCACTTTGCGCTTTGATCCCTTCGACGATTTTGAACACTACGCCAAGACGATGCTCGCGACCAAGCGCATGGGCATCCTGACAATCGGCGGCGGCGTCCCGCGCAATTGGGCTCAGCAATTCGGCGTCTACGCCGAACTTCTCGCGCGGCGCGGCTACGAAAAAATTCCGCTCAAGCGCTACAACTACGGTGTGCGCATCTGTCCCGAGCCTGTGCATTGGGGCGGCCTCTCGGGCAGCACGTACACGGAAGCTGTTTCCTGGGGCAAATTTGTGCCGCCCGAAGAGGGCGGGCGCAACGCGGAAATCTACGATGATGCCACCGTCGCGCTCCCGCTCATGGCCGCTGCTCTCTTCGAGCGCCTGGGTTATTTCAAGAAAAAGAGACGCTAGTCGCGCGGCCACGGCGAACGCAACGCAAAGTGCGAAACCGAGAGGGAGCTAGTCGTCTTCGCCAAGCAGAATTGCAGCGGAAAGAACTGTAGTCCACAGCCCACGCTTATCGCCAACGGCGGACTGCGTGATATTCATCGTGCGAACGATCTTGTTCGAGATTCGATAAACTTCCTTCTTCTCATCCCAGGACAAATCCGGATCGAATTCCACGTTCAGCGTCGTCGCCAGCATTTCCGCCGCGAGCTCTTCGCAATATTCGCCGGCGACTTCTTCCGTTTCGCCGAACGAATGATGCTCGGAAAGATATCCGAACATGGATTTATCGCCGGGAAGCGCCAGTCCGACGCCTGCCGCGATCAGCCGGTGCGGTTCGCGCGTCTGATTCTCGCTGATGACGCAAAACGCCACCTGCCCGGGCTTCAAATGCTTCAAACCTTCGCTTCGTGAAATCAATTTGCAGTAAGGAGGAAAAATAGAGGAAACGCGAACGATGTTACATGCGGCCACGCCCGCGTTGCGCAGCGCGAGTTCGAAGCTCGAAAGCCTCTCGCGATGTTTTCCAACTCCCTTGGTGAGGAAAATCCTGGTCGCGACGAATGCCATATTTCGTGCCGGGCTTTGGCTCCTCCGCTCGTTAGAGCGCGAAAAATTTTACGTCTCGAAAATTAACAAGAAGGTGCATGGGTGTCAACGTAATTTGAACCTTCTGGCGAAATGAATGCTGTCACAAAGCGCACAACTGAATTGCTGAAATGGCGTGTTCGCGATACTCAGTCAACCGTAGGGCCCGCCGGTAGACGGGCCGCCTCTAAGTTGTGCGATTTCTGATGGTGTGGCTTCACCTGGAATTTCGCTCTGCAGCTTCTTCCTGCGCCGCTTTCAAAATCGCGTCGAGCGCCTCGCGCGGTTCAATTCGCCAGTTTCCGTCAGCTTCGGTGGGAACGGTTTTCGCGCGTGTGAGGTAATCAGTGATCAACCCGCGAATCTCATCGCTCGATCTCTCGACGATAGGCAAATCCTTGTACACGCTATAACCACCGCCGCCTGTATAACGATAGTTGTTGATCGCGACCCGCAATTTCTGTCCCGGATCAAGCGGAGCGCCCTTGTACGTGAGATTTTGAATTCGCTCCCCGGCGGGCCGCGTAAGATCAATCACGTAAGAAACGCCTTCGGCGTTATCCGAATTATATCCGGGAAGCTTCTCCTTCTGCCCCTGCGCGAGCGGCCACTCGGAATAAAAGCTAGCTGCGTGCTCGAGCGCATCTTTCAATTGCGCGCCGGTCATTTCCACGGTGTAGAGCGTGTTCTCGTAAACGTACAGCGCCGAAATCTGCCGCACGGTGACAGGCCCCGCGGGAATCTCCATGCCCGGAAGAAACATCGTAGCCATCGAAACGTCCGCGTGCCCGGCCTCGAGCTGCACCTTGTGAATCAAGTCCACCAGCGGATCGTCAATGTAACGCGCCGTAAGTCCTTCGAGCGCCTTCGTCGATGTCGCGATCGGCGTATCGAGATATTTCTCCGTCGCCTGATGGTAAGGCGCGACGATTCGCGCGATCGTCGGATCTTCCGCAACGTTATCCGTCGCCGGAATCGTCCGCGAATGCTTGGACACGATTTTCCACGCACCCGTCGCGTCGCGTTCCATCTTGATGTCCGCGCGCGCCAGCGATCCGCCCCAATTCTTCGCTTGCGATAGCAGCACGCCGTGAACCATAAGCTCCGGCATCTCCTGATGCGTGTGCCCGTAGAAAATCATGTCGATGTCCGGAACCTCGTCGGCTAATTCCCACGCAGCATTTTCATCGCGTAGATCCTCGCTCCCGTACATCTCACCGGTCTTCGGATCGCGGTCGAGCCCCGAGTGCATGATCACCACGACGAGGTCCGCCTTTTTCCTGACCATAGGCACAATCTTCTTTGCCGTCTCCACAATCGGCTCAAATTCATAGCCTCGATAATGATCCGGAATTTCCCAGCGCGGCACGCCCGGCGTGATGAAGCCGATGATTCCCACGCGCACGCCATCCACATTTCGAATCACGTATGGCGGTATGTACGCGACACCTGCCGTGTAGATTTGCTTCAAATTCGCCGCCAGCCACGGAAAATGCGATTCGCGCTTCGCTTTCCACATCGAATCGAGGCCGAAATTGAATTCATGATTCCCGACAGCCATGGCGTCGTAATGCATCGCATTAAACGCGGCGATCGCCGGATTCGGCGTCGTCGCGTCCTTCTTCGCGAAGTAATAGACGAGCGGCGTCCCCTGCGTCGTATCTCCGCAATCGAGCAGGAGCGCATGCGGCGTTTCGGCGCGTTGTTGCTTCACGAGCGTCGCCATTCTCGTCAGACCGTTCGGCACCGCTTTGTCTGCGTAATAATCCCACGCAGCGAGATGTCCGTGAGAATCCGTTGTGCTCAGGAGCGTAATTGTCACCGCGGACGGCCCTGCGTGCACTGGCTTCGTCGCCTGTGACGACTTTGGCGGCGCTTGAGTAGCGCCCTGCTGCGCAGAAACAGCGGGACTAAAGCCGAGAAACGCAATTAATAAAAGTGATCTAAGAAATCTGACGCGATTTCGCATCAATCGCTCCGAGTACCAATGCGCCGAAGTCTAACACGGCGGACAAAATGACCGGCGTCCCCACGCGCACGGTCTTGAAAAGCTTTCACCGCACCCCTATACTGACTTCAGTGTTCATTCCGCGCGCGACGCGGATTCCAGCGAGCGGTTTCCGCCCGCCGGTCACGGAGGAAACTTCGGAGTGGCCAGTCCAGCCGTCGTAGCCCAGTCCAAACAGAGTTACATCCTCGACAAACTGCATTCCTTAAGCGGCGTTATTCCCATAGGCGTTTTTCTCCTCGAGCATTTTTTCGAAAATAGTTACGCGCTCGTCAGCCCGGACAAATTCAACTACGTTGCCGGCAAACTCGAGACGATTCCATGGCGCGTCCCTGTGGAACTCCTCGGCATCTGGTTGCCCATTCTCTTTCACGGACTCTACGGCTTCTATATCTGGTGGAAAGGGAGTTCGAACGCCATCAGCCATCCGTGGATGTCGAACTGGATGTACGTCCTGCAGCGCTGGACAGGAATCATCGCGTTCTTCTTTATCGGCTGGCATGTTTATATGGAACGATTCCTCACGAACGGCCGCTCAACTTACGTCGGCGTCGCAAACGATCTCGCGAGTCCCTATGCCGTGGCGTTCTACGCCATCGGCATCGTCGCGGCCTCATTTCACCTCGGCAATGGGCTTTGGAATTTTGCGTGTAAGTGGGGCATCGCCATCAGTCCGCGCTCGCAACGCGCCGCCGCAGTTTTTGGCGCGCTCGTTGCCATAATATTTACGATTGTCGGTCTCACGATTATCGCGGGCTTTCATTACCAGTGGCGGCCGCTCGACACCTACATCCAATGAAAAATCCTCGGGTCATTATCGTAGGTGGCGGTCTGGCCGGACTCATGGCCGCGATTCGCGTCGCTGAATCCGGCGTGCCCTGTGATCTTTTTTCGATCGTTCCCGTCAAGCGCTCGCATTCCGTTTGCGCTCAAGGCGGAATCAACGCCGCAAAAAATCTGAAGGGCGAAGGCGATTCGACGTACAAGCATTTCGATGACACCATTTACGGTGGCGATTTCCTCGCCAATCAGCCGCTGGTCAAGGGAATGTGCGAGGCCGCGCCCGCGATTATCGATCTCCTCGATCGCATGGGCGTGATGTTCAATCGCACGCCCGAAGGCTTGCTGGATTTCCGGCGTTTCGGCGGCACGCTCTATAACCGCACCGCTTTCGCTGGCGCCACCACCGGACAGCAATTGCTCTATGCGCTCGACGAGCAGGTGCGCCGCCACGAGAGTGAAGGCAAAATCCGCAAGTACGAAGGCTGGACATTTCTCTCTGCCGTCATTGATAACGGCGGCGTATGCCGCGGCATCTGCGCCATGGATTTGAAGACTATGGAAGTCCGTACGTTTCGCGCAGACGCGTCAATTTTTTGCACTGGCGGCATCGGCGCGGTTTTCGTCCGCTCGACGAACTCCGTCGTCTGCACCGGCTCCGCGCAATCCGCGCTCTTCCAGCAGGGCGTCTACTACGCCAACGGCGAATTCATTCAAGTGCATCCAACCGCGATTCCCGGCGAAGACAAACTGCGCCTGATGAGCGAATCGGCGCGCGGCGAAGGCGGCCGCGTCTGGGTGCCGAAACAGCCCGGCGACAAGCGCCCCGCGAACTCAATCCCAGAAAACGAGCGCTTCTATTTCCTCGAAGAGTGGTACCCGAAATACGCGAATCTCGTGCCGCGCGATGTCGCCACGCGCGCGATTCACAAAATCGTCTACGAGGACAAACTCGGCGTCGGCGGCGAGCCCGCCGTTTATTTGGACGTCACGCACCTTTCCCGCGAAGTTCTCGACCGCAAGCTCGAAGGCATCCTCGAAATCTACGAAAAGTTCGTCGGCGTCGATCCGCGCAAAGAGCCGATGAAAGTTTTCCCGGCCATGCATTACACGATGGGCGGCCTCTGGGTGGACAACGAGAATCAGGCGACAAACGTTCCGGGCATCTACGCCGCCGGCGAATGCGACTATCAATATCACGGCGCAAATCGTCTCGGCGCGAATTCGCTTGTATCTTGCATCTACGGCGGGATGCTCGCCGGCCCCGCGTCCGTGCGTTACGCGCGAAATGTTGAGAAAGGCTCGGACGCCACCGACGAAAGCGTCTTCGAAGCCGAACGCGTCCGCCAGCGCGAAGCGAACGACCGCCTTCTTCACCAGCAGGGAAGCGAGAACCCCATTACCATTTGGAAAGAGCTAGGCGACACGATGACGGAGAACGTCACGGTGATCCGCTATAACAACAAGATGCAGCAAACGCTCGCGAAAATTGACGCGCTCGAAGAGCGCTACAAGCGAATCAATCTATCCGACCGCACGCAGTGGGCGAACCAGACGCTGCAATTCGCGCGCGAGCTCGAAAACATGCTTATTCTCGCGAGAGTCATCACGCTCGGCGCCATCGCCCGCGACGAAACTCGCGGCGCGCACTACAAGCCCGATTTTCCCGAGCGCGACGACGCCAATTGGCTGAAGACGACGAAAGCAAGTTACAACGGCGGAAAGATCAAGCTCGAATACGAGCCGGTGGACGTATCTCTAATTCCGCCGCGCGAGCGCAAGTACACCGCCGCCAAGTGAAATTCGCTTCGGCGGTTCTTGCGTCGGCAAAGTAGCATTACGACTGTTCGTAGGGGCGCTGCCCTGCCCTGAACGTATTGAGTGAAGGGTCGCTGCGCCCGGTTTTGGCTGGATCGACCACGAGGCACTATGCCCGATAAAACATTCATAGTCCGCGTAAAACGCCAACAACACCCAGACGAAGCCACGCACTGGGACGAATTCGAACTGCGCTATCGCCCGCACCTGAACATCATCACCTGCCTACGCGACATTGCCGAGCATCCCACCACGCGCGACGGCCGCGAAGTCACGCCCGTAAGCTACGACGCCAATTGCCTCGAAGAAATCTGCGGCGCCTGCGCCATGCTCATCAACGGCTACCCGCGCCAGGCATGCTCCGCCCTCGTCGATTCGCTCGATAAGCCCATCCGCCTCGAGCCTCTCGAAAAATTCCCCCTCGTGCGCGATCTTCTCGTGGATCGCTCGCAAATGTTCGAAAGCCTCAAGCGCATGCACTGCTGGATTCCGATTGATGGCACCTACCCGCTCGGCGAAGGCCCGCGCATGTCGCCCGCGCTGCAGGAACAGGGCTATCCTCTTTCGCGCTGCATTTCATGCGGCAATTGCCTCGAAATCTGCCCCAAAGTGAACGAGCACTCAGATTTCGTCGGCGCGGCCATCATCAGCCAGGTGCGCCTTTTCAACCTGCATCCAACCGGCGCCATGCACGCGAGCGAGCGACTCGAAGCCATGATGGGCCCCGGCGGAATCGAAGATTGCGATAACGCCCAGAATTGCGTGAAGGTTTGCCCCAAGGGCATTCCTCTCACCGAATCAATCGCCGCCGTAAACGGCCAAGTCCTGCGCCACGCCGTCAAAAGCTGGTTCACCGGCCACGACTGACTTTTATCGCGCGCAAAAGCCCCTTGATCGATTTTGTAACGGCAATTGTAGCGCCTGGCTTCAGGGTCTGTGCGACGGCCACATCGTTTTGTCAGGGCTTGACTTTAGTCATGCCTCAAGACGAGCTGTCATCCCGAACGAAGTGAGGGATCTGCGGTTCCTGTGGAAAGGCTCTGTTACGTTTGCATATGGTGGGTTGCCGCAAAACTTTCCGCCATGCTTGCTCTAGCGGGCCCGCCGCCTTTCAGGTATAACTCCAACGCACGAAATTTTAGCGCGTATTTGCCGCGTTCGGGCGCCGCGCACGGAGAGCAATGGTTGATCCGCTCGATAATCACCGCAGCCTGCCTTCTACTCCTGCTCGCAATTCCTCTAATTGTAATGACCGCCGCTGACGAAATTTCACCGAAAGCGCGCCAGCTTCATTTCAGCTCCATCGTCGTGGACACGCATGACGACACGACCCAGCGCCTCCTCGATCCCGGTTTCGACATCGGCGTCCGCCACACCGATGGCGACATTGACATCCCGCGCATGCGCGAAGGCGGCCTCGGCGCGATTTTCTTTTCCATCTGGATGCCCGGCAGCGTCACCGGCGCCGAAGCCGTGAAGCGCTCGCTCGATCAGATTGATGCCGTGCGCGAAATGGTCCGCACACATTCGAAAGATCTCGCCCTCTGCACCACCGCCGAAGAAGTCCGCGCCGCACACGCCGCCGGTAAAATCGCCGTCCTAATGGGTGTCGAGGGCGGCCACATGATCGCGAGCGACCTCGCCGTCCTCGATTCTTACGCAGCCCTCGGCGTGCGCTACATGACCCTCACCCACAGCGTCAACGACGAATGGGCCGATTCCTCCACCGACAAGCCCGCCCACAACGGCCTCACCGATTTCGGCAAGCAAGTCGTCCGCGAAATGAATCGCCTCGGCGTGATGGTGGACATCTCTCACGTCGCCGACAAAACTTTCTACGACGCGCTCGAAGTCAGCCGCGCCCCGCTCATCGCGTCGCACTCTTCCTGCCGCGCCCTTTGCAACGCGCCGCGCAACATGACCGACGACATGATCAAAGCTCTCGCTGCCAAGGGCGGCGTCATTCAAATTAATTATCACATCGGCTTCCTTAGCCAGAAATTCCGCGATGCCGACCAGGCCAATCCCGAACTTTCGAAGCAAATGAACGCCGAAGTGGAGAAGCGCTGCGGCAAGATCGAGAGTTGCCAGCTCATAGAAGCCGAAAAACTGGTGCGCGAAGCCGTTGACGCTGGCAAACTTCCTCGCGTCGAATGGACCGACATCATCGAGCACATCGATCACGCCGTAAAACTCGTTGGCGCCGATCACGTCGGCCTCGGCTCCGATTTCGACGGCGCCAACATGCCCTACGGCATGGAAGACGCATCTCATCTTCCGCGCATCACCGACGCGCTCTTGAAAAAAGGCTACTCGGAATCCGACATCAAGAAAATTCTCGGAGGCAACACGCTCCGCGTCATGGAACAAGTGGAAGCAACCGCACGCTCCCTAGCCCAAGAACACTCAACCCCATAATGGACACCATAAAGGAGATGACTGCCGTGAAGATTTCGAAATTCCGCGCGCCGCTGCTAGCCGCCATCGTCAGTTTTAGTTTTCTTGCAATCAACGCCGCTGGTCAAACCGGCACGCAGGCCCCGGCGAAAAAACCGGCAACAACCGCCGGAACAAGGACACATATGAGCTACGATCCCGCATTGCTTCACCCTGCAACGCTCAAAGCGCAGGCGCCCGAAACGTACGAAGTTAAATTTTCCACCACCGCAGGTGATTTCGTCGTACAGGTAACCCGCTCATGGGCGCCGATCGGCGCGGACCGCTTCTATAACCTCGTCAAGCATCATTTCTTCGATGGCGAAGCATTCTTCCGCGTCATTCCCGGGTTCATCGTCCAATTCGGCTTGAGCGCCTTTCCGCAGGTGAACGCGGCGTGGCAGAAAGCGAATATTAAGGACGATCCAGTCAAGCAATCGAATAAGCCAGCCACGATCACATTTGCGACGGCCGGCCCCAACACGCGCACCACGCAGCTGTTCATCAATTACGGCAGCAATGGCGCCCTCGATGGCCAGGGCTTCGCCGCGTTCGGCACCGTCACCGACGGCATGGATGTCGTGCAGAAAATTTACAGCGGATACGGAGAAGCGCCCGACCAAAACGAAATTCAGAACAAGGGAAAAACGTATCTCGAGGCCAAGTTTCCGAAGCTAGACACGATTAAAACCACAACGATCATCTCGCCCGCGTCTGCGGCAGGCGGTGCAACTCCGGCGCATCCGGCGTCAAAGCCGGCGCCGAAACCTCAATAGGTTGGCCGGATCGCAGTCAGACCAGCGAATCTCAGACCGGCGGGCGGCGAGGGAATCGTGCCGCCCGCTCCAGATCGGTCACATTAAGTCCCGTCGCCAGCAACCTGCGCCCGATTGCCGACCGCGCATTTTGCGCGATGGCTAGAAGTACGCTTTCGCTCGATACGATGGGAACGGTGCGATGGCCTACGCGGTCCTGAAACGGTGCGATCTCGTCGGCTTCCTTCAGTACGTCCGTTAATTCGCTCGATAGTTCGAAATCCCGTCCCACTGCAATCTGGCTCTTGCTTCTCCAGCGCCAGAACGGCTGCGATCCAATTGCCAGCCACGTTTTCTCGCGCGATTCCTTCATCCCCGCATAATATTCGATCCAGTAATTCCAACGCTGCGGGCTGATCCGGCAAAGTTGCCGCATCGTTTTCTCGATCTCGTCCGTCTCGCTCCAGTAGCGCGAGAGCCGGTCCCAGTTGTCCATGTAAAGCCCGGCCAGAACATCCGAAACCTCGATGAATTCGGACGCCCGGCTGTGCGCGATCATCACCGCTAATTCAAACGCGCGAAGCAAATCGCGCGTCAGCCGCCTCGGCGTGTCAGACGCCTCATTGCCGCCGCCAGGATTCGTTGGACTCTTGCGCGTGGTCATGGGAAGGGAACTGCGCCGTTTGGAATTAAAGTCCGAGCACGCTCACCAGTTCGCGCACGGATCCGGACGACTTATCGAGCGCCGCCTGCTCTTCTGCCGTCAATTTTATTTCGATGATCTGCTCTATGCCGCGCGCGCCAAGCTTCACCGGCACGCCGACAAACAATCCGCGCACGCCATATTCGCCTTCGAGATATGCCGCGCAAGGCAGAATTTTCTTCTTGTCGTGCAGAATCGCCCTCACCATTTCGACCACCGCCGCAGAAGGCGCGTAATACGCCGAACCTGTCTTCAGCAAGTTGACGATTTCCGCGCCGCCTTTGCGCGTCCTCGTCACGATCGCTTCAATCTTTTCCTTCGGCAGCAATTCCGGCAGCGGGATTCCCGCCACAGTGGAGTAACGCGCCAGCGGCACCATATCGTCGCCGTGCCCGCCGAGAACAAAAGAGTGCACGTTTTCAACCGAAACGCCGAGCTCCGCCGCCACAAACGTGCTCATGCGCGCCGAGTCGAGCACGCCAGCCATGCCAATCACGCGATTTTTCGAGAAGCCGCTGATTTTGTACGCCGCCTGCGCCATCGCATCGAGCGGATTGGTCACTAGAATCAAAATTGCATTCGGCGAAAACTTCACCACGTTCTCGACCACCGCCTTGACCACGTCGTAATTCGCCTTCAGCAAATCGTCGCGGCTCATCCCCGGCTTGCGCGGAAATCCCGCGGTGATCACCAAGATGTCGCTGTTCGCCGTCTCGCGATAATCCCCTGAGCCCGTCGAAATCCCCGCCGCGTGCGAATCGCTGCCGAGAATCGGCCCCGATTCCAGCATGTCGAGCGCTTTTCCGGCCGGGACGCCATCAAGAATATCCGTCAGCACCACATCAGCGATGCCCGAATCCAAAATTCGCTGTGCCGTCGTAGACCCGACGAACCCACCGCCCACTACCGTAACTTTCTTCCGCATCCGAACTATCCTCCGGGAAATGCACACAATCACAAGCGGCTCATCCGCCCGCATAGAGCGAGCCGCGCTTCAATCCGCCGCCCGCGCACCCTGCATATTCTCGATAATCGCCCCAGCGAATTCCGAAGTCTTCACTTTCGTCCCGCCATCCATCAGCCGCTCAAGATCATACGTTACCCGCTTCTGCTGTATCGCCCGCGCAATGCCTTCTTCGATGAGCTTCGCCGCTTCGCCCCATCCGATAAAATCAAACATCATTGCGCCCGACAGCATCACCGAACTCGGATTAATCACATCTTTATCCGCATATTTCGGCGCTGTCCCATGTGTCGCTTCGAAGACGCCGAATCCATCGCCGATATTCGCTCCCGGCGCCATTCCCAGTCCGCCAACCTGCGCTGCGCAAGCGTCCGAAAGATAATCGCCATTCAAATTCGGCGTCGCAAAAACTTGATATTCATCCGCGCGCAGCAGCACCTGCTGAAACACGGAATCCGCGATTCGATCGTTCACCAGAATTTTATTCTTCCACTGTCCGCGCCCGTGCGATGGATAAATCGCATCCAGTGTCTGCTTCACTTCCGCATAAAGCTGCTTGCGAAAATCTTCAGTGCCGCGCTCGAGCCCCGGCTCGATCATCGCCGCATTCTGCTCCACGGAAAGATTCGTGTCGCGATCCTTGTTATCGAGAATCCAGCTCTCGCGCTCGGTCACAATTTCATTTCGAAATTCCTGCGTCGCCAGCTCGTAACCCCAATCGCGGAACGCGCCTTCCGTAAATTTCTGGATGTTGCCCTTGTGCACCAGCGTCACAATTCGCCGCTTATGTTCGATCGCGTGCTGAATCGCGCGCCGCACCAGCCGCTTCGTTCCCGTCGGCGACATCGGCTTGATTCCCACGCCCGAATCTTCGCGGATGCGCTTCTTTCCGCCCTTCAGCATTTCATTGTTCAGAAAATCGATCAGCTTCTTCACTTCGGGCGTGCCCGATTTCCACTCGATCCCCGCATAAACGTCTTCCGTATTCTCGCGAAATATCACCACGTTCATTCGTTCCGGATGCCGAACAGGGGAGGGAACGCCGGCAAAATATCGCACTGGCCGCACGCACGCGTACAAATCCATGATTTGCCGCAGTGCCACGTTCAGCGAACGAATCCCGCCGCCCACTGGAGTCGTCAACGGCCCCTTGATGGCCACGCGAAAATCGCGAATCGCGTCCACAGTTTCCTGCGGCAGCCATTCCTTCAGCGAGTTGAACGCCTTTTCGCCCGCCAGCACTTCCAGCCAAGCCACCTGCCGCTTCCCGCCGTATGCTTTCTCGACCGCCGCGTCAAACACGCGCCGCGACGCCTTCCAAATGTCGCGCCCCGTCCCATCGCCCTCGATGAACGGCAGTATCGGCTTGTCGGGAACCTGAAACTTCCCACCGCTAAATTCAATCGCCTTGCCCTCAGCCGGAACCGCAATTCCGTTATACGCAGACTTGCTCACCTGTGAGCTCCTCGCACGAACTTCTCGCAGCGCCGCAATCGCGGAACGATTCAGCTTCGCAGCGTCGTCATGATACGCGTCGTGATTCCAGTAGTGTCGCGCACTCTCACGCGCCTCAGCAAGCCGGAAACAACATGAACTTATCTCATAAATACTTTCAGCGGGTCAGAGAATTACTTCCACTGAGGCCGGTGCATCAGCCTCGATGAGGAATCTCTCTTGCTCGTCAGGGGGTCGGAGCTTCAGCTCCGACATTATCGGGTCCGTAATCGTTTGGGGCTTTAGCCTCTGAGGACACTCTAACGGATCTTTCGTCGCTATTTTCCAACGACGAGATAGCGCTGGAAGAATTGAAGCGTCTCGAAGACGAGGCGTGCACGTGCTTCCGGCGTGCGGAATGTATGCACATCATCGAGCTTTATCAGTTGAACGGGCACTCCCGCTGCTTCCAGCTTCGCGTATAGCTCCTCAGCCTGCGCGATCGGCACATCCGTGTCCTGCGTGCCGTGCAAAATCAAAAATGGCGCATCGCTCTTCGCCACGTGAAATACAGGCGACGCGTCGCGCCACAATTCCGGATGCGTAGCAAAATCCCCGCCAAAAAAGTTTGCCAGGAACGCTTCGTCGTCGGGCTCGCGGTTGGTGGTGAAATCGGTCGGCCCGCTGACATCTACTACAGCCTGCACCCGGCTCGAATATTTCGAGAGCGATGCATCGGAATTATCCCGCGTGTCTTCCATCCCCAGCAGCGCAGCCAATTGCGCGCCAGCCGAATGTCCGAAAGCGCCGATGTGATCGGGATCGACGCCATACTTTGCGGCGTTCGCCCTCACCCACCGCGCCGCCCGCTGAACATCATCCAATTGCGCCGGCCAGCGATTGTCCGTGCCTTGCAGCAAACGATAATCCACCGAAAACGCGACGAATCCCGAGCGCGCAAGAAACTTCCCCATGTTCCGCATCGTGCTCTTGTCGAAGCTGGTCCACCCGCCGCCGTGAATCAGCAACACCGCGGGCCGCGGATGCACGCTAGGTTCCGCAGGCTCGTAAACATCAAGCAGCAAGTCGTGCCCGCTAACGGCTCCGTACGCGACGTTTTCGTGGACGGAGACATTGGCATCGGCAGGTGACGCATCCGACGGACTCGTGGCCGGCGCGTGCTGCGCTGGTTTGGATTCCTGCCCCGCTCCGGCGTGCTGCGCCCGCCCGGGCTGCTCTGACCAAAAGACAAATGGCATCGCAAAAAGCGCGATTGAAATTAGCAAACCATCTTTTCGCATGGATGTGATTTTAACGCATTCGCGGCGCCTATTTATCTTTGTCGGATTCGGGAGCTTATTCGACTAGGCTGTGCGTCGAGCTTCCAGACATTTTTTCTCCGCCAGCAAGCATTTTGTGGCGGCGCGAGAGAAAGCGGCCACCGAGAAATTCCTCCCAACACGTTCATACGAAATCCTTTCGCACATCAGAAACTAAGTTCGCCCTCGCGTGTTTAACCTGAGTGGCAAGGTTCGCGAGTTCGATCGCCCAGAAAATGGCGCGCTATCGATTAAAAGACGCGCAACTCCGAGATTGCATCGAGCGTCTAATTGGGTAGAATGAATGCACGATTTGGACGGCCCGGCGTCTCGCGCCACCGAGCATTGGGAGGCTGAGATGAGTAATTCCACCTTGAGAAATATTTTTATCCTTTCCGCTGCGAGTCTACTTTTCATTTTTGCGCCCTCTCCTGCGTTTGCGCAGCACGGAGGCGGAGGTCACGGCGGGGGTGGCGGCGGATCTCACGGTGGTGGCGGATTCCACGGAGGTGGAGGCGGTGGCTCGCACTCGAGCGGCGGCAGTGTCCGTGGCGGTGGGAGCTCTCACGGCGGTTCGAGCGGTGGAGGCTCGTATTCTTACGGCGGCGGACGATCAATTCCAGGTTATAGCGGCGCTTACGGCGGCGCGTATGGCGGTTCTCGCGGGTATTCTTCGCGTCCGGGCGGCTCGAACAGTTACGGCGGTTCTCGTCCCAGCGCGTCCAACGGGATGAACGGAAGCAGAGGCGGAGTTTCGTCCACTTCCGGGGCGCGCAGTTATGCCAATTCCGATGGCCAGTGGCATTCTTTCGGGAATCGATCGAGTAGCGCGACCCAATCTTTCTCGGCACGGAATTTCGGCGGCGCGTCTGGAGCAGGCTCGGCACGGAGCGCTGGCGCAGCGGAAGGATCGTCGCGATCGTTCGGTGGCGCGCGCAGCACTGGCACCACGAACGCGAGCGCGTTTCATTCGTTCGGTGGTGGCGTGAATTCGTTTAGTCGCGGCTCGGTTGGATCGAGATCGTCGGCGATTTCTTCATCGCGCGCGATGTCGAATTTCGCGAATAACCATGCAAGCGGTTCGACATTTGGCCGATCAACTTCGTTCGGCGGATCGACTTCGATTGGCCGTTCGACTTCGGCAACTTCATTCGGTGGGACGCGATTCGGCAGCATGACGTTCGGCGGTCGCGTTGGCGCATCGTCTTCTCCGGGGTCGCGGTTCGGATCCGTTTCGCTGGTGGGCAATCGCTTTGGGTCTGGATTCGGCGGTCGCGGATTTGGGTATGGTGGCCGCGGGTTCGGGTATGGCGGCGGATATGGCTGGCGCGGCGGATGCTGGGGCTGCGGCTTTGGCTGGGGCGGATTCGGATTTGGATGGGGATTTGGCTGGGGAATCGGTTGGGGATGGAATCCATGGTATTGGAATCCGTGGTGGGGATGGGGCGGTGTGTGGGGACCTGGTTATGGGTACTACGCTCCTTGGCCTGGATATTATTCCTATCCGCCTGCGAACAACACCGTTGCACCGTATCCTCCGCCTTACGGTCCCGGCGATTCGGGAAACGGCGACAACAACGCTTCGCCGAACTCGTATGCGTATCCTGATCCCGGCGCGAATTACGATTCGCCGGGCATGATCCCGGCGAACAGCATCGAAGCGGCGCCGTTACAGGATACAAATTCTCCAAATGCATCGCCGGCACCGACGACTTCGCCGACGACGTCACCAACGCCGACGACATCGCCCGCAACGACACCATCGCCGGCGGCGAAGCCAACATCGCCAACTCCTCAGACGCGGCCGCCTGTGCAGACCGCGTCCGAGGCTCAGGCTTTATAATTTTTTAGATACCGAAATTTTCTAATTACCGATTCTCTGCGGCCTTCGCACTGGGGGAACTTTGTCCCGGTGATCCCAGATTTCCCAATGCACTGGAGAGTGGAAGATTGGCGGGCCGCCCACTTCCGCGGCGGGCATGTGAAATTGCACGTTGATGAAAACTTCCTGCTGAAGTCCTGACGGTTCAAACGAAGTATTTCTCACCAGATCCATCGCCGCGCGGCTCAAATCCGGATAGGAATTTTGCAGCGCTTCCGCATCGAGCACGCGGCCTTCCTGCGCATCCAGAATCGCGTGAACAATTACCGGCTGGAAGTAAGTTGAGGTCGGCGCGTCGGTGGGGTCGACGCGCATCGGAAAGCGATTGGGCGACCCGAGCGCGAACGATCCGCCGGCATCCACCATTTCGGGCGTCGGCTTGAACAGATTCGGATCGAGATCTTTTGCGTCTTCGAGGCTTTCCACGTGCGCCTGAACGGCGAGGCGGCCTTCTTCATAAATTGAAACTTCCCGCGCTATCGTGTGGCCGTGGAATTCCGTGGCGCCATTGTAATCGTAAACCGCAAAAATTCCCGGAGCTTCCGACCACGTCTGCAATAGGCCGGTCGCGGGGTCAACGCAATATTCCGTTTCGTACCAGGAGCGCGGCGCGGGATTTGGCGGGACGGCACGGCTGAGGAGCAGGCACCGCATGTCGCTCCCGTCGTGCTTCACATCCGCGGCGCGAATCGCGTACGCGCCCACTTGCCGTGCGACGGGCCAGAGCAGCGCGGCGCGTACCATTTGAACGCGCAGCGGAACGGGCTCGGCGGGATTGGTGCCGTAAGTATGATTTCCGTCCTGAATCCGGATCGTCAGCGAATCGCCTAGCTGCGCCACCCACCGCTGTTGCGAGCCTGAGGCTTCTTCATCCATCGTTCCTTCGCCCTCGTTTTGGCTGGTGCCATCTGTCGTGAACGAGACTTTGAGCGCGTAGGGAGTTGCGATGTCAGTGAGATTGTAATTTTTCCGGGCGCGATCCAGCAGATCGAATGCGGCGTTGCGATCGGCCGGTTTGGTGAGTATGCGCGGCTGGCGCGTGACCATTTCGTGCGGGTCTGCGGGCGGCGGATTTGTCTGAGCGAAGATCGCTGGGACGCAGAGCAGGGAAGAAATGAATAAGCCAAAGAACCGGGGGGTGGTTCTCATTGTTCCTCCTCGAATCGAGTGAATTCTTGGAGGGGACCAGAGCGGATTCTAATCAAGGTTTGGGTTTGGAAGCAATTGCAAAATTGCTGGACTGTGGTGGAGGTTGCGCTCGGGCGGGGGTTAATTGGCGTTACGAATGGCATTCGAGCAGGGAAAGTCAAAACCGCCGGCCCTTCGAGGCTCAGGGCAGGCAGGGTAAACAAGATGCCGGCGCGACGAACGGCCTATTTTCGCGACCTGAAGACCCCCTAATTTTCATACGATTAGAAATGGCCTCGACTCCTTGTTTTCTGGGATTTAGGGCGATTTTTAATCGTTTTCGTCTATCGATTAGAAATGGCACTCTGGCGGCCTTCGCCGCCATCCCTTCTTCCGCGTAATTGAGTTTTCCAGTCATAACTCCGCGACCACCCTAGCAGACGGTTATAGTTCAGTCAAATGTCGAATATGTAAGAGTTCTAGTACCAGCGGACAGGTGGCGGGTTCGATCAAGTCTAGCAGCCCGTCACATCGCGAGCGAGTGTCGGATTAATGCGCCAATTAGGCATCGGAATTACCTAGCCCGGGATGAATCTCGATGCCAACGACTCTAGAGCGCCTAAGAAATTTCAATTCTTTGTACTTCGCAGACGCTCGCCTGTGAGTGTTCCCCCTTTGTTGACTTGCCAATGGGCGGAGCCCCCACGGCGGACTGGCATACAAATGCGGTGACGCCGCGGTGCGTTGACTTGCATGGGGGCGAAGCATAATACTCGCGCCGATGTCCGATTCTTCTTCACTCTCGGGACTACCGCGTCCTTGAAACAGTCGGTGGAAGCGGGATGGGTATCGTCTATGTTCAGGAAGCAATCAGATGGCTGAGGGGGCATCAGCCATCTGAATGGTGTCACCACGGTTTCGCGTTCTGGCGAATTACATTACCAACCGTAAATCTCCTGGATCGTCGTGCTGACCGAGATGCGCGTGGCCGAGACATTGCCGGCGGCGTGCTGGATGTCGTTGCCATCCGCGTCGTACTGGTCAACTGTGAACGTGCCGGTGTACGCCTTACCGTCCGAGCTCACCGTAATGCTCTCCTGAATGTTTGCCGGACCCACGAGGTTACCGTTTCCATCCCAAGCCAACCCGAAGTGATTTAGCTTGTAGGTGTAGCGTCCCGTTTGTTGCCACACACCCATGCAGAAAGCTCCAGTTCGAGGATCACGCAAAGAATTGAGGATTTCGGTGCTGTCGGAGTGCCATTCGGCGAATCCGTCGTCGACCACGGTCGTGCCTACCGTGAACGTGGAGTGCCAGAAACCGACAATTGTCACGAATCCGAAAAATTGCGGCTTCTCGATGGCGGCAGGCTTGGGCGCCGCAGCGCTTTTCTCCAAAAAGGTGGCGATTTTGGATGAGGGGGCGGTACCTGATGTCGCTGCGCACTGCGCGTTCGCATTCGTTGCGAGGAGCGTGATGGCAGCGAGCATCGCTAAGGCAACGACAATGGACTGGATGGTTCTCATAGTTGACAGCTCCTTTTGTTCAGCTTGGTGTTCGGCGGTGGCCGACGCGGGCGAAATTAGCACCGGGTACCGTGGTGGGGGCAATGGACGACTGGTGAAGATTCAGTGAAGCGGTAAGCGTTTGAAACGACATGGTTTCGTTGTTGCTGATTTACCCAGATGCTATACTCCGCCCAAAGAAGGGTTCAATCCGGTGCCGGCGAGTCTCATTCAATTCGAAGATTTTGAAGTCGATGTATCTCGTTTTGAGCTGCGCCGCGCCGGACGCCCGCTCAAACTCGAAAAATTGCCGATGAATTTGCTGTTGCTACTGGTGTGGGCGGACGGCCGTCTTGTGACCCGTGAGGAAATCCAGGAGAAGCTCTGGGGCAAAGAAGTATATGTGGATTCTGAGCACGGGATTAACACCGCCGTCCGAAAGATCCGACAGGTGCTGGGAGATGATCCAGACAACCCCCGATTCGTGCAGACCGTCCAGCGCAAGGGCTATCGGTTCGTTGCGGCCACGACCGATGGCCTGAAATCTTCGACGAATGGAGATCGGGCGGGGGGAAGTAATGGTCAGGCGGGTCATACATCGCTTGGCGGAAATGGAGACGCCGGGTTAGTTCATTCAGTTGCGACTGGCGCCGCAGATACGCCGTCGCCGCTCTTTTTGCTACGTCGACCGCTGACGTGGATCGGGGCAGCGGTGTTGCTGCTTTTGCTCTGGCCGGCATACCGATTTGCAACGCGCCAACTTGAAACTCGTAGCGCCGCGCGCGTTGCCACCCGCTCGACGGCCGATTTACCGCTACGAAATTTGTCGGGTGACTCAGGGGAACAGCATCTCGCGGATGGAATGAAGGACACCATTGTTGTCGCAGATTTTGCCAACAACACGGGTGATGCGATTTTCGACGACACGCTGAAAACAGCCCTCAACGTTTCCCTGCGGCAATCGCCTTTCTTGAATGTACTTTCCGAAAGCGAAGTGGCGAAGACGCTGCGACTGATGACCCGTCCACCCAGCACGAAGCTCACGCCCGAGGTGGCCCGCGAGCTTTGCCAGCGGGCAGGCAGCAAGGCCTACCTTGCCGGATCGATTGGAAGTCTGGGTAGCGAATATGTGCTGGGGTTGAAAGCGGTGAATTGCCAGAGTGGCGATACGCTGGCCGAGGAGCAGGTGACGGCAGCGTCCAAGGAGAATGTGCTGGACACGTTGGGCGAGGCGGCCTCGAAGCTGCGCGGCGAACTGGGCGAATCGCTGGCTACGGTGCAGAAGTTAGACGTTCCGCTCACTGAGGCCACCACGACTTCGCTCGAAGCTCTGAAAGCGTACAGCCTGGGGACAAAGGCAATTAAGGACAAAGGCCGCTCTGCCGCAGCCCTACCTTTCGATCGGCGGGCAATTCAACTTGACCCTAATTTTGCCATGGCCTACACGGTACTGGGCGACATCTACGTCAGTCTAGGGGAGCCGGGCCGGGGCAGCAATTACTACACCAAAGCATTCCAGTTGCGGAAACACGCGAGCGAATGGGAGAAGCTGCAGATCGAGGCCAATTACTATTCCCATGTAACCGGAGAACTCGATAAGGCGGCTCAAACATTTCAGGAATCCATTGAGAGCTACCCGCGAAATTTCACGGCGTACGTTGATTTGGGCACCACGTACGGTGAGCTGGGACAATATGAAAAAGTCGCGGAGGTCACGAGGCAAGCCTTGCGCCTTGCGCCGAATTCTCCGGGCGATTTGTACGGCACTCTCGCCGCCTCCGCGCTCGCCTTGCAGCATTTCGACGAAGCGAGACAAATGGTCGGCGAGGCGCAGGCGCGAAATTACGATTGGTATGGTCTCCGAGGTGATCTCTACGCTATTGCCTTCCTCCGGTCGGACTCTACGGCGATGGCGGAGCAGCAGCAGTGGCTTGCAGCGAAACAATATGAGACGTATGGACTGACGCTGGCATCCGACACCGAGGCGTATGGAGGTCATCTGGGCAGGGCACGGGAACTGGCCAAGCGGGCTGCAGCCTCCGCCATCCGGGCGGATAGCAAGGAAACTGCGGCCATATTCCAGACGAATGCTGCTCTCGAACAAGTCGCTTACGGCAATCGTGCGGAAGCCCGGCAATGGGCCGCAGAAGCTCTAAAGCTTGCTCCGAAGAGTCAGGCCGTCGAGAGTGAGGCCGCGCTTGCGTTTAGCATGGTGGGTGATACCGCACGAGCCCAATCGCTGGAGCAAGACCTAAACGAACGCTTCCCGCTAGATACTCAGATCCAGTCACTCTGGCTGCCAGCGATTCGGGCGCAATTGGCACTGGACAAAAAGAACCCGTCCGCCGCACTGAATGCCCTGCAAGCTGCTTCAGCCATCGAGTTAGCCAACAATCCGTTCGCCGGCAATATCTCGTGCCTCTATCACGTGTACGTACGCGGAGAGGCATACTTGGCAGCCGGACAGGGCGATGCCGCTGCAGCAGAGTTTCAGAAAATTCTCGACCACGGCGGCATCGTGTGGAACTGCTGGACGGGAGCGCTGGCGCGTCTGGGCGTGGCTCGCGCGAATGCAATGCAAGCCAAAACTTTGCAAGGCGCGGATGCCGACGCCGCTCGCGTTCGTGCACTCGCCGTCTACAAAGATTTCTTCACGCTCTGGAAAGACGCTGACCCCGATATCCCCATCCTGCAGCAAGCCAAAGCTGAATACGAAAAGCTGCACTAGCCTCGATTGGTTGATGCTCTAATTCGCAGAATCCGAGGATCACTCACGATCGCGGTGGGATTAGCGAGGCGGGAGAGTTTTCAGAAGCGCTTGCACCTCGCCGAGAGAAGCTTGTTTTCGCAGTAACCGCGGTTAGTTGTGATAACGCTTGAGACAGTTAAGAATCCCCGCTCGAGGGCAGAACTCGAAGTTCCTTCGTTGCTGCAACTTGACGCACTTCGCCTTTGCTTGCTTCAGAAACGAAAATGTCCGGACCGGCTTCTTTCCAGTCACCTAAGTTGCAATCTCTTCGCTGTTCAAGGGATGAGTCTTTTTTCAGGCCTCATTCGTAGTACGGATTACGATAGGCAGCTTGCACAAGAGCAGGCCTTTCCGTAGGAGGTTGACATGCATGACACAAAGGAGCGGTTGTCTCTATTGTGGATCTTCGCGTTGTTAAACTACCTGTATGCGGACGTGCTTGCTCTGTTCGCTTTCGTGGGCTCGCCGAATACAGCCCCACATCTCCCACCATGGGCTCTGCTGGGTTCAGCGGTCTTGATGGAAATACCCATCGCCATGATTGTGGCGTGTCGACTACTTCCGTTTAGAGCGAACCGGCTGGCGAATATCATCGCGGGTGCAATTTTGACCCTTGTAAACGGTTTCCTGACCTTCGTTCTGCCTCTGACTAACGGTGATTTTCGGGACCCCATTTATCCGGCGTACGTGTTCTTCGCGACGATCGAAACTGCATGCACCTCGGTCATCATCTGGCAGGCGTGGACTTGGCCAGGGGTTGAAGCCGCAGTTAGTTCGGAGCGGATCGTCCGCCAACCGGAAGCTGGGATCGCTTCTTCTTAACGACCGGATTGCTCAAAAATGTGCCCTAACGATCCGTGCGTTTGGAGGCCACCGTGCGGACCGCGGACCGGCAGGATCGATAAGCGTAATCGCCTGTTCATGACAGTCGACTGTGGTTTGCGTATCTGCACGCGATGGATCAGCAGCGTCATTGCGGGTTTTGTTTTTGCTTTCCTGTCCTGCGTGCTAGCTTGTGAATCCTCTGCGTGAGCCGCTGCCGCGCTGGCAACAAAATTCGCTCAAATGAGGTCAATGTGAAAAGAGAACGCCTAACACAGATCGTCCTGGTGATCGTGGGCCTACTCGATCTGGCCCCAATTTATTTTCTATATATGGATCTGTGGCATTCCAACTGGATTTTGGAGGGGAAGAACGAGGTCGGGCCGATGTTTCTGAGCTTCTTTATTCCGGCCGGGGTGTTTCTCCTCATGGCCGCAAGGAGACCATCTGAGCATCGCTCGATGATTGCGCTGGCGGCTTGGTGGAACATCTCTCATGGCGTGGTGATGGGTATTCAAACCGTAGAAGACCGGATTCACGGCGTCCACAGGGACTTTACCGATGTGGTCGTTGTCATTGCGATCGGAGTCGTCTTGTTAGCGCTTCTGCCAGCAAAACGAGAGGCAGTGGCGCCGAGCGTTGCGTGAACGAGCGCAGAATCCCACACGCCGCGCGAATAAACCGTTTCTTCTCAACGAGGCGGGAGAGTATTCAGAAACGCTTGCACCTCGGCGAGATTCTTGGCGCGGCCACATTTGGGGCAGGTGACGAAATCGGACTCAGGATAGGGCAAGAATTCCGGTTGCGAGGAATCGGGCGGATCGCGGAACTTCAATGTCTCCCCGCATTGGCACTTCAGTTCAAGTAATCGCACGGACTTCTTGGATTCGACTTTCGGGCCGTCGAACGCGGATGGAGACATCGAAGGCTTCGTCGAGTCGCGAATGCGCGTACGACTCCACATCCATCCCACAGCGAAGCCGGCTGCGAAGATGAAAATTAAAACCGCAAGCGAAACTGAATAAATAGGCCCCATGTTCGTTTTAGATGGCCCAGTCGCCGGAGCCTCCGAGTTTCGAGGATCGTATGCGTGTTGCGACGTCGAAGCAAGCGTTAGCGGCGAAAAACGCCGGCCCATCGGAGGCTGAGGGTAAACAAGATGCCCTTCGAAGCTCAGGGCAGGCCGGCGCTACGATGGCAATGCGAGTGTCGCGACGAAAAACTACAAATGGCAATCGGATTCGAATAGTGCGAAGGAGGCACGAATTGAGCGGGGAAAGCACTTGAACGAAACGTCGAAGGATATAATCGGTGCATGCACATGCGAGAAGGGAAAGAGATGAAAAGAGAACTGCTGGGACTATTCATGATTGCCGGGCTTTTGGGTGCCGGTGGTTTGTGCGCGCAGGACTTGCCGATGAAGGTGAAGGGCGGGCATGAGCTGGGAGAGACCGCGGAGCAATTTTTTGCCGAGGGCAATGAAAGAGATTTGCTGAGCGCGTGCGCGTCGGGAGATTTCAAGAGTTTGAAGAAGGCGACGAAACGTCTGGCGAAGCAGTACTGCAGTGACCTCACTGACACGCGGGAGCGAGCGGCGGGCGGGAAGCACGTCGAGTACAAACCCGCCGGAGACCCAGCCGAGTTTCGCACGGACACGTTCACGTTCGATGGCGGCCACTTGGTTAAAGTAGAGCTGATCTACGCGGCGCCGAGCCCGGAGGCGAATTATCGAGGCAAGTCGTTCGCGGACATTTTCGCGGGGGTGAAGGAAGCGTATGGGCCGGCGACGAGCGAGAGCGCCGAGCCGACGCAGAGTGTGTATGGGCAGCGGTACATCGCGCACCGTGAAATTTGGCTGGCGCCGCACGCGGCTGTGGTCATCATTGAGAAGCCTGGGGAGGACGGGTCGACTACTTTGATCGCGTGCACGCGTGCGGAGTACGATCGCACGATGGCGCCGGGCGCCGCGAAGCCAGCTAATCCGATACAATAGCGCTGCCTTGACGAAAGGAGCGACAAAGACATGTTGGTGATGTTCGTTCTTCCGGCGGTGGTGCTATTGGTGCTGGTGTTTAGTCTTCCGATTTGGAAGCATCCGAAGAAGTGGAGCTTTTATTCTATCGGCGGGATAAGTTTGATCATATTAATTGTTCTGATTTTATTTTGGACTGGGCACCTGTAGGTGGTGGTTCGCGCCGTGTAATGGTGATCTGTTCTCTTCAGTTTGGCTTCAGATTTTTCAGTTAATTAATCGTCATCATCGCGAGTACGCCAAAAACGCCGGCAGGATGCCGGCGCGACGAAGGTGGCGGACTGGAGTTGAAAGCGGGGAGGATGGCTGATACCATCCGCGGAAATGGCTGACGAAAGACTGCGGCTGGGGCTGGGGGATCTGCTCGGCAAGGCGGAGGTGTTGATTTACGGCGTGATGGGAGTCTTGCTCTTTATCACGGCGCTGGCAGCTGCGGTGAGCGCGGGCAGCATTCTCTGGGCAGACATTCGAACTTGGACGCTGGCCACAGGCACGTTAGGAGTGCTCGATCAATTGCTGCTGGTGCTCATGCTCGTTGAGCTGCTGCACACTGTGAGCATCTCGATCCGCTCGCACATTTTAGTTACCGAGCCGTTCCTCGTTGTTGGGCTGATTGCTTCGATCCGGCGAATCTTGGTGATTACACTGCAAGCGGTGTCGATCACGAAGGGCGAATGGACGGCTGAAAATGCGACGCTCTTCCGCGCGAGCATGTATGAGCTGGCGTTGCTCGGAGTGCTGATTCTTATTCTGGTGATTTCAATTACGATGCTGCGGCGAACCGAGAGCACGCCCGCCGAAACCGGGACCGCATAAGCGAAAAAATATGGCCTGATCCGTCAACAGAGGTGCGAATGCGCCTGCTTTTTGCTCCATTATTATTGTTTCCGCTCCTGCTATTTGCCGGCGGGCTCGACGCAGCGCAACCGAATAAGCCCGCGCAGGCGCCTCCGCCACCGCCGCCGCTGGTTTCTCCTGAAGTTCACGCCGACGGGAGTGTGACGTTTCGTTTTCGCGCGCCGAATGCGCTGGAGGTGAAGCTGGCGCTGGAAGGTGCGGAGCCGGTTCCGATGCAGAGAGATGAGCAGGGCGTGTGGAGCGTGGCGACGGCTCCTCTGGCTCCGGACTACTATGAATATTCGATTGTCGCTGATGGCGTGCGGTTGATCGATCCATCGAACTACCGATTGACGGCGAATTTCCTGGCGCCGGCGAGTGTGGTGCACGTTCCCGGGGCGGCGTCGCTGCCGTGGGAATTGAATGATGTGCCGCACGGAGAAGTTCATCATCATTTTTATAGATCGACGGTGGCGGAGGATCAGCGCGATTACTACGTTTATACGACGCCGGGATACGACGCCTCCGGCAAGCAGAAGTATCCGGTGCTGTATCTTCTGCACGGATTCAGCGACGACGCTAGCGGTTGGATCTCGGTGGGCCGCGCGAACGTCATTCTCGACAACTTGATCGCGCAGGGCAAAGCGAAGCCGATGATTGTGGTGATGCCGCTTGGTTACGGCACGATGGAATTCGTGCGGGTGGGCTGGGGCTCGTGGGGGCGCACAGACTTGCGCGACCGAAATTTTGCCAAGTTTAGCGAGGCGCTGCTTACTGAGGTTATGCCGCGAGTGGAGAGCGAATATCGCGTTAATCGAGATCGCAATGCGCGGGCGATTGCTGGATTGTCCATGGGCGGATCGGAATCTTTGCTTACCGGCTTGAACAATCTTGATAAGTTTGCCTGGATTGGGGCGTTTAGTTCGGGCGGGATTCCTGAGGATTTTCAGAAGGATTTTCCTGCGCTGGATGCGCAGGCAAATCGGCAGATTCGATTACTTTGGATTGCTTGTGGGACTGAGGATCGTTTGATTGGGATTAACCGCAATTTGAGGGAGTGGCTTGCGAGCAAGGGCGTGCAGCATACGGATATTGAGACGCCGGGCATGCATACGTGGATGGTTTGGCGGAAGAATTTGGCGGAGTTTGCGGGGTTGTTGTTTCGGTAGGGGCAAAATGGCAGACGTCGCGCCCGCATCTTGCCGGCGATTTTGATTTATGCCGCGGGGCGGAAAAACGCGGGCAAGATGCCGGCGCGACGAGTGCATTCCCGGCTTCGTCGAGATGATCGACTACTTATGTTTTGATGCGATGTCGGATTCGAAGCGGTTGAAGTCGAGTTCTTCTTGCCATTCTAGGCGAGCTTTTTCGTTGGCGGCCAGAAAATTCCTGCATGCTGGCGATGACGGCTCGGATTTTGCGGACTCTCCTGCGCATGCTGGGGCGAATGATTTGTAGTCTCGCGTGGACCAGAGGCTTGCTCCTGAGACGAAGGCGTACTCGAGGCTGTTGCGCGCGAACGTCTTGAGATCCGGGTAGCCGATGTGAAAATCCACGATGGCCGTGCGGAAATATTCGGTCAGCTCGGAGCGCACGATGGCTTCATCGTCGGTGACTAGGGAGAGAGGGACGCCGGCGCGCAGATATGTGGCGCAGGGATTTTCGTTGTTGGGGACTTCGCGGACGACTTGATAGCCGTGGATGGCGCATTCGACGAGAATGTGCTTGCGCGCCATTTCGGCGAGTAGAGCGGGAGCGTCGTCTTCGTAGATGATGTCGATGCCGTGGCCGATACGCTCGGCGTGGCCGACTTCGATGGATTTGCGAATGTGCGACGCGAGGAGTTCTTCGGGTTTCACTTCGCCGGGAGTGAGTTCGCCGGCGTGCAGCGAGATGTGGACGTTTGGATATACGCCATGGAGATAGTCGAGCATGCGCATGTGCAGATCGAAATCATCGAGCGCGCGATATTCATCCTGCGATTGAACGAGATTGATTCCGACGACGCGTGAATCTTTTCCGGCGAGTTCGAAGCCCGCGAGCATCTGCGCGAAGACTTGTTCTTTGGGAAACGCGCGCAGGACCTGATTGATGTAGCGAAGCGTGACTGCGCAGCCGGGTTTGGGTTGCGGCGTATCGCAGCCGAGAATTTCGCGCATGTTTTTTTCGCCGGTGTCGAGATTGCGCTGGCCTGCGGCGACGACTTTATCCATGCCGCCAGCTAGCATTTTTTGGCGCAACGCGGCGAGATCGTCGTCCCAGCCGACTTCGTGACCGAGTTTTAGAGATTCGCCTTGGTCGGGCGTGAGCATCGTTTCGAGATAGATTTCGTGCTGAAGTCCGGCGCGCTGCGTTACTTCCGCGAACATTTCTCCCCAGTGGCGATTGACGACCGGATCGAATTTTCCGAATGCGGCGAAGAAGTGATAGCGGACGGAGCGATCGTCGCCGGCGCGGACGTAATTGCGGATGGACCAGGCGTCAATCACTTGATTGCGAAATGGAAAATTTGTGAGCGCCTGCGCGGCGGGAAGCTGGCCCTTTGCGGCGTCGCAGGGAGGCTGGGAGAGGGCGGCTTGGTGATCAATGCAGAGGCCGTCTTCGACGGCGTACTGGATGTAGCTTTCGGCGTAGACCGAGCCGGTGAGGTGATGATGTAGATCGGCGCCCTTGGGCATGCGATGGAGAAAATCTTCGAGGAGCATCGGATTGTCGCGGACGGATTCGAGATATTGAGAGGTGCGCGCGGTGGGAGACTGGGCGCGGGCGATTGGCGGCGGCACGATGATGCAAGCTAGCATTGCGCCGATCGCGATTGAAGTGTTGCGAGACATTTCAAAGCCCCCTTGAGTTTTAAGTTTTGCGTTGCGTGCGGCGTTAGCCGGCGCGGGCGCCGTCGGGGACGTGGGTTTCGGGAATGGCAAGCGCGGGCGTGATTCCATCGGCGTAGCCAATGTCGAAGAGCATACCTTCGGAGAGGATGCCGGCCATGCGGCGCGGTTCGAGATTGATGATGAAGAGAGCTTGCCTGTGCTCGAGATCCTTGCAATTCACGCGCTCGCGTTTCATTCCGGCGAGAATGGTGCGTTTGTGATCGCCGAAGTTGACGGTGAGCGCGACGAGCTTCTCGGAGCCTTCGACGTTGTTGACGGCGTCGATGGTGCCGACGCGAACATCGAGTTGATTGACGGCTTCGAGTGTGACGGTGGGCTTGACGGGTGCGGGTTGCATGGCGAGAAGGGTAGCACGGGCGCTGGATTTCGCGGAGTTGTGCACGGTTCCATGTCAGAAAAAGCAAGATGCCGGCCTGAAGGAGTCTATGTGAGAACTGCAAATTCTGTCCCTCAGCGGCTGAAGCCGTACTCATTTGCAACGATTTATCGGCACGACTGAAGTCGTGCCCTGACGAAAGTGAGCGTTGCCACACAGACTCCGAAGGCCGGCGCTACAGGTGCCGCGGCGGATTCACGCGGGGGGTGTATCTGAGGCACTTTTCAGCGCGAGTGTGCGGAACGAGACATAAATCAACGCGCGCTACTTGCATTCTTGCGGGTACCGCAAGTTTAACGCGGGCATTCTGAAATCGGAGGATTGCTACATGCATCTTGCACATCGTTATATTGCTTCGCTATTTTTGACCGCTGCTCTGGTGGCTCCAGTGTCAATTCTGGCCGCTGCTGCGCCTCAAGACGCTACGGTTCAGGTGCGAGTGTACGATCGAGACCACAAGGACTATCACAACTGGGACGACAACGAGAATCGCGCGTGGGGACGGTACATCGCGGAGAATCACAAGAGGCCTCACGAATTCAAAGATGCGAATAGGAGAGAGCAGTCTTCCTATTGGAATTGGCGCCACGCGCATCCGGATTAAAATCGACAGAGTCACGAGACCGGACGAAGAAACGTGGGACGCGGAATGCGTGTTGCCCGTATTTGGCCGCGTGTGTGAAACGGGCGGGTCTGAGACCCGCCCCTACGATTGACAAATCTAAGGCAATAATAAAAAAGCGAAGGCGCTAGTCGTAGTATTCGGCGCCGAGGTGGGTGATTAGTTCTTCGCCCATCATCCAGCGGAGTGTGTTTTTCAATTTTATTAGCTGAATGAAGAGATCGTGCTCGGGATATAGCTCGGGCGCGCACATTGGCGATTTGAAGTAGAAGCTGAGCCATTCCTGGATGCCGTGCATTCCTGCGCGGTGCGCGAGATCGAGGAAGAGAACCAGATCGAGAACGATGGGCGCGGCGAGAATTGAGTCGCGGCAGAGGAAGTCCACCTTGATCTGCATCGGGTAGCCGAGCCAGCCGAAGATATCAATGTTGTCCCAGCCTTCTTTGTTGTCTCCCCGCGGCGGGTAATAGTTGATGCGGACCTTGTGATAAATCTTTCCGTAGAGATCGGGATAGAGCTTGGGCTGCAAAATATATTCGAGGACGCTGAGCTTCGATTCTTCCTTGGTCTTGAACGAGCCGGGATCGTCAAGGACTTCGCCATCGCGATTGCCGAGAATATTTGTGGAGAACCAGCCATTCAGGCCGAGCATGCGCGCTTTGAACCCGGGCGCGAGAATTGTTTTCATCAGAGTTTGGCCGGTCTTGAAATCCTTGCCGCCGATGGGGACGGCGCGTTCGCGGGCGAGCTGCAGCATTGCGGGAATATCCACGGTGAGATTGGGCGCGCCATTGGCGAAGGGAACACCTTCCTGAATCGCGGCGTACGCGTAAAGCATGGAGGGCGTAATCGCGTCGTGACTCT
>Ga0302325_10004652_pt1 | contig 31566 bp, 27 predicted proteins | sample Palsa_T0_2_FD_201948 | JGI IMG/M metagenome (GOLD analysis project Ga0302325, IMG submission 201948) | Peat permafrost microbial communities from Stordalen Mire near Abisko, Sweden - Palsa_T0_2 | ecosystem: Environmental > Terrestrial > Soil > Palsa > Peat permafrost | place: Sweden: Abisko... | reverse complement strand
TGCGCGTCGCCGCCGCGAGCGTGAATCCGATCGACTACAAGCGGCGTGCCGGGTTAACGAAAGACTTCTATCCGATCACTTTTCCGGGACTGATAGGAGTCGACATTGCGGGGACCGTGGTGAAAATTGGGCCGGGGGTGGAAGGCTTTTCCGTCGGCGACCAGGTGTTCGCCATGGCGGACAATACTTACGCCGAACTGTGTGTCGTGAATGCAGCGATTTTGGCGAAGATCCCCCAGGGGCTCGATTTGATCCAGGCGGCGGCGCTGCCGCTGGTTACGACGACTGGCAACCAGCTTCTGGCAGCCACGGGAATCAAAGCGGGCCAGACGGTTATGGTGGTGGGTGCTGCTGGAAATGTCGGGCGTTCGGCGGTATTCACTGCGAAGGAACGCGGGGCTACTGTGATCGCCGGGGTTTTGAAGAGGCAGATGGATCAGGCGAAGACTGTCGGCGCGGATCAGGTCGTCGCAACCGACGACGATACCGCGATTGCGAATCTTCCGCCGCTCGATGCCGTGGCGGATACGGTCGGCGGAAGAACCGCCGAGAAGCTGATCGCCAGGATCAAGCAGGGAGGAGTGTTTGCTTCGGTTGTTGGGGCACCGCAGAACGCCGCGAAGTACCCATCTGTAAAGGTGGTGCCAGTATTCTCGAAATTTGACAGGAAAACGCTGGAGTTCATGGGCGAAGCGGTGCGAGATGGCAAGCTAGTAATCCCGATTAGCAAGAAACTGCCACTCAGCGAAGCGGCCGAGGCTCAAGCAGAGGCAGAGAAGGGTGGTGTCGGAAAGATATTGCTGGTGGCTTGAACTCTTTGACGGACATGCGACGTCTAAAGGAAAACTCGAAATGAAGAAAGGTCAGCCCGGGCTTAATCCCGCTTCGAAACCAAGTGGCGACGGATGTGTAGAATGCCTGGCGTCACCGAAAGGTTGGTGGTTTCATCTCCGTCGGTGTGCGGAGTGTGGGCACATCGGTTGCTGCGACAGTTCTCCGAGCCAGCATGCATCAAAGCATGCGGCGGCAATAGGGCATCCGATCATAACCAGCTTTGAGCCAGGTGAGGATTGGTTCTACGATTACGAGAAGCAGGGGATGATCAAGGGTGTAGAGTTGCTTCCGCCGCATTCGCATCCAACAAATCAGCCCGCTCCTGGACCAGCAGGAAGGGTGCCAGCGAACTGGGAATCGCTCCTAAACTAGCTGCCAGTTATAGGGTAGCCAACAGATGAAACGCTTCCTTTAGATCCTAGGCGTTTCCGGCTCCACCCTAAGACAATCACGGCTGGGAATGGCGCTGCTACATGCATGATCCGGACGGCTACCTCATCGAGTTCGGCCAGTATACCCAAATCGCTCTAGACTGGTTCAACCGCAGTTAATTTGGCAAGCGCTGAAGCAGAGAACGTTCGAAGCTTCCTAGGCTTAGCGCGTGAAGCGATTCGCTCTCTGGTGAGACGCGCAATTGGCAACGGCAGTACGTGGATGGACCCAAGATCAAATTAGATTAGAGTTCGCGAGGGGCTCGCCAGCGACGAGCGAGCGCGGGAATGATCGCGCCGCCAAGATTCGCGAGGTTAGCGTCGGGGAACGGGGCGCGATCTGCTCGTGGATTCAGAGAACGAAAGAGAGTCTTTAGGAAGCGCCCGAATGCTTCCAGTTTCTCGCGGATGCTGAAGTGGAGGGAATGGCCATTGGCGCGCACGACCATCAGCGTTACGTCGTCCGCAGCGAGGTTTTCCGGGAATCGTTCGGCAATTTCATGGAGTAGCGAGGTGGTGAGTTTCTCCGCAGGGATATCGCCGAGCAGATTGACGATGCGTAGCAGGCCTTCTTCGCCCAGCATTTCGCCATCCGCGTCGCGCGATTCGATGAGCGCGTCCGTGTAGCTGACCAGACAGTCGCCGGGATCGAGCTCGATGTCAACATGCTCGTAGTCGGCCAGTTGAAAGATGCCGAGCGGAATGTTGCGCGGTCCTTTCTTGTCGGGATTGTCCTGGTGGCCGAGCAGAGACCAGCGCCCATCCCGGGCGCGAAAAAGAAGCGGGCGGGGATGGCCGGCGTTGCAAAGGGTCATCCGGCGACTGGGCGCGAAAAAGGTGGTGACCACCGCGGTAGAGAAGCTCCCTCGCCGGGACAGCGCGGTGAATTGTTCGTTAAGCAGGCGGACGAATTCCTTCTGGTCGAGCCGATTGACAAAGCGGCGCATTAGAGTGCGCAGGTCAGCCGCCATGGAAGCGACCGATGTGCCGTGTCCAGACACGTCGGCGAGCAGCAAGCGGCTGATGCGGCCGGAAGCGCAGCTGGAGACGTAGTAGACATCCCCGCCGCGCTGGGCTTCGCCGAACGGCTTGCTATAAACCCACACATCGAGGCCGGCCAGTTCAACTCCGCGCGAGGTGATCTGGCTGCCTCCCCAGACCTCCATGCACTGCATGTGCTGCGTGAGGGAATCTTTCATGGAAGCATTATAAGGCTTGAGAGAAGCTGGAATTGATTCGACGTCTTTTCCCCATAGTCTCCAGGTTCTGCCGCCGAGTGGGATCGGCGCATCAGAACCTCGGCCTAGAAATTGAACTTCGTTGCAATTTGGAACAGGCGAGGAGCCGCCGCGCTCACGATATCCCCAAAATGCGGATCATTCACCTCGCCGTCCACCGATGCGGGCCCGTAAAACTGAGCGTGATTGAAAACGTTGAATCCCTCCAATCTGAATTCGAGCGATTTCCACTCGCTGATTCGCACTGCCTTTCTCAGGGTCATGTCGAAATTGTTGAATCCCGGGCCGTAAAAAAACCTCCGGCTCGCATTTCCCAATTGCCCCAACGCCTCCGGGCTAAACGCCGATGTATTGAAGCCGGGCCGGCCGTTTCTCGGATTGGTGTTGATATTAAGTGGGCCTTCATTGTATTCCGGCGTGTCCAGTAGATAATTGTTGGCCCCGTTTCCCAGCGATCCCAGCAGCGAATTGTCCGAGTCGTCGTACAGCGTGACGGGAAAACCGGAACTGAAGCGGGTGGTGCCCGCGACGCTCCATCCGCTGGTTAAGCGATTGGTTCGTCGGACAAGGCGCTCCAGAGGGAGGTCTACCTTGTAGCTGGCCACAAAGTCATTCTTCAAATCAAAGGCCGAGATCGCGCGAGTATCCCGCGTGTTCAACGGATTGAGCTGTTCCCCAAGATTCGAACCTTGATCGATGGACTTGCTGTACGTGTATCCCAGCAAAAAATCTGACCTCCGCCCAACGAAACGTAGGTTCGCTTCCAGCGCGTTGTAATTCGAATTCCCGATGGTCTCTTGAGCAGTATCTTCACCGTAGTTTGGACCCAGCCCAACTCTCGTTCCGTGGTACACATGCCCGGTGCTGCTGGTGATCTGCGCATCCTCGCCGAAGGGCCCGCACGTAGGGCTCCCTAGCGCCACTTCGCCCGCTTTGTTCAAGCTCAGGCAGAGAGCCTGGTTGCTAGGATTGGTGGGCAGTAAATCGAGCAGGTGGTGGCCCTCGTTTCCCACATAACTCAACGTCAGCAGGGCGCTGGACGTGATCTGCCGCTCGAAGGAAAGCATGTAATTCTCGGTGTAGGGAACATCATTGCGATAGTAAAAGTAGGGATCGGCGCTGATCGGGATCACATTCGAAAAATTGAACGTGGTGTTAGGATTCTTGGCCGATACGTTGTGCGGAGGAAACGTCAACGGAAACGGATCGATATTCTGCTCGCCATTGGCAGCGTTGATGAACGGCGTCGCAAATAGCGATGGCTCGGGCGTTAGATAGTTGTAACCAAAAGGAGGTACTGCGTACATGATCCCAGCGGCTAGGCCAGGAAATGCGGTGTAGAAAATTCCGTAACTCGCGCGAATGCTGCTCTTGCCGTCCATTCCAAAGATTGCCTTTAGAATCCCGTTATCGGCTTTAGGCGCGTACGCAAAACCGAACCGCGGAGCGAAATTATCACCTTTCGATGGCGAGATCGTACTCGGGATTCCAGGATCGCCGGGAACTACCAGTCCTCCTGGTGCGCCCGGAAACAGTACCGATTGTCTTCCCGGGATCACCGTCTGTATCTCGTTGTACTTCTCCCAGAACGGCATGATGTAGTCCCAGCGCAGTCCGAAGTTGATTGTTAAGTCGCTACGCAGCCGCCAGCTATCTTGCGCAAACAACCCGGCGTAACGGTTTCGCAAGTAGAAAGGCTCGCCTGACGATTGGGTGAAATTACTCGGCACGCCGATCAGGAAATCCGCAAAGGCGGAGCCTGTTTCGGTTCCATCGATGTTGAAAGTTCCGTTGAACGTGGCGTTGGGATGCTCGTTCACCTGATCCAAATGAAATTGGCCGCCGAATTTCAGGGTATGCGATCCGATTAGCCTCGAAACCGTGTCGCTCACGTATAGAGTGTTGTTATCCTGCGTTTCGTTTGTAATGGGAACACCCATTACGAAGGACGGAAATGTAATGTTTTCGACGCCTTCAAACTGCGGCGCTTGCACCACGATCCCGGCGGTCCCTTGGCCACTCACGAATCCCTGGGATGCCAGGCTCACTCCTAAACCTCCCTTCGGTTGCCCAATTACGTTGGCGTAACGAAGGAAGCCTATGTGGATTTCGTGCACGGCGCCGTTCCCAAAGACCTTTGCGTCCCCCAGGCTGATGAGCTGAGCCTTTCCGAAAGTCAACGCGTCAAAGCCCGGGATGCTTGCTCCGCCTTGTTGTCCCGGATATGGATTATCGAGCCGGTAATCGTCGAAGAAATAGTAAGCGGAAAGTTCGCCCCACCGGCTGTTGGCGTCGATTCGGCCGGAGGCCTTGTCGTCGCGCACCGTCTGCGCAAAAGACGAAGTGGAATATTGATCCGCACTGATATTGGGCGAAGGAATATACGGCAGCAGGCCCACCGCCGGCGACGACCATGCGGTGTGGGGAATCACCGCGTTGGGAAATACACAAGCAGTGCTGTTTGCACAACCCGCTGTGTAGTATGGTTCTCCCCCCGCAACTCCATAACCGAGTTTCTGTGAGAGCAGGCTGGCGAGATAAGCTCCGCTCACCGTCCTGGTTAGTGAGCTGGCCACGTCGGAAAGATTGCCGGCACGATCCTGCGCGGAAGGAACCGAGATCAGCCCCGTCTCCACTCCCTGGCTGGTCCGTGTGCCCTGATAATCGCCGAAAAAGTATACCCTCTGATGTTTCATCGGCCCGCCAAGCGTTCCGCCAAACTGATTCTGCCGGAATTGCGCACGGGTTGGATCGAAGTACCCGCGGGCGTCCAGATCGGTGTTGCGCAAGAATTCGAATCCGTCGCCGTGGAATAAATCGCTTCCCGACTTGGTGACCACGGTCACTATGCCGCCATTATAGTTGCCGTATTCCGGGTCAAAATTATTGGTCAGCACCCGGAACTCGTCGATCGAGTCCAGGTCCGGCACAATCGAGGTTCCGCCATTCATGTGCTCCTGCACATCCACGCCATCCACCATGAACCCGTTGGAGGATTCCCGTTGGCCGTCCACCGACAAATTTCCTGGGTTCAAATCGCCCGACGGCGAAAGCCCTCCAGTCACTCCGGCCATGATCACCGAGTTGGGCAGCAGCGTCGTTATCGGCACCACTCCTGGCTGAATGGGCAGCAGATCGGTGTAGCTCCGTCCGTTCAACGGTAGTGAGCTCATCTGCGAGCCGGTCACCAGCTCACCCAGATGAGTGGCCACAGTGTCTACTTGAATTTCCGTGGCCGCCGCCGTGGCCTCCACTGTTACTGTCTCCGATTGGCGTCCCAATTCGAGGACGGCGTCCACTGTAAATGCTGCATCGGTATCCAGCATCAGGTTGGTCTTCTTCTGCGTCTTAAAACCAGCGGCCTCAATCGTCAGATCGTAGTGACCCACAGGAAGAGTCGGAAAGGAATAGAATCCCCGCCCGTTCGAAACCGTTTTGAATTCCGACCGAAGTGCGGTGTTGACCAACCGCACCGTTGCAGCGGGGACAACCGAACCGCTCGGATCCCTAAGTGTCCCAGAGATGCTGCCATTGGTTGCCGCCCACAAAGGCGCCAACGAACAAAATAGAATGGCGACGCTCCCGGCACAGATACTCCATCTGTTCCTTCTGTGCTTGCCTGGCATTGCGGCTTCCTTCACCAGCCTGCAATCGGCTTGTGGGGACGTGGGAATCTGGCTGGCCAGGTTTGTTCAGGTTGTGTTTCTTCACGCCTGGCTCCGCACGCGCATGGCGCTGTGCGTCTTTTCGCCTTCTCAATATTCCCGAAACGGCGCCGATCTTAACAGTGGTAACACGTTCTGTAAATTAGTGCTATCGAGACTTCCCTGTATCCCATTGCCGCGACGTTCAACGGGCAAGCGTTCAGCACCAAGAGTTCGTTTTGGTTCGCCCGGCCAATTCTGTTAACAGTACGAGTAGGTTGAGTCGCCGGATGGGGGCGGGCAGGAAAAAAAACATTGGCACCCCAACCCCAGCCCCACCTAGGTGTGGGCAACCAGAACTCCTTGAGTCCATCAAATCCCGCGGACGTTCCGAGCCTCTCCGTCAAACATCGAAATAAATATTTACTCCCGCTACATCCAAATCTTTGCGCCTGCGCGTATTACTAACACGAACTCCAATCGCATGGGTTCCGGTGGACTTGCGGCGCGCGCGGTCTGCCTTAATCACTCTGCCAGCCGTCTGCGGAAGTGTCCCCGGGGAGTGGGCGGATGGCACCAAACCAAAAGGAGATGCCTATGAAGTGGTTCCGAAGTTCCCTAGCCTTGCTCCTGGCGGTGGGGATCGCAGTGCCAACCGGGTTGTTTGCTTCCAGCCACCGGGAGGCGCCGATCACCGCGCTAGATAACAAGGCAGATATCACCGATCTGTACGCATTTGTGAGTTACAGTGCGAATCAGACCCCAAACACGACTCCGTCAAAGGTCACGTTTATCCTTAACGTCGATCCCTTTTTGGAGCCCGCCAATGGACCCAACTGGTTCCCGTTCGATCCCGAGATCCTGTACGAGATCCACGTGGACAACGACCAAGACGCCCTGGCGGACATCACTTTCCAGGTTCGCTTCCAGACCCAGCAGTTCCAGCTTCCCAATATTCCGGTAGCACTTGCCGGAATCGGCGACAACGGTGCAAACGCGCCGGGGACGTCGACCCTGGTTGTGCCCCCTCAGATCACGGATTTCAACAGTCCGGGCCTGAATCTCCGGCAAACCTACACAGTCACCATGATTCGGCATGGCAAAGGTGGAGAAGAAGCCATTCCGCTCACTAGCCCCAACGGCTCGCCATTCTTTGCGGTGCCCGCCAACAACGGACCCCGCACGATGGATTACGACAAATTATTCGACGCCGGAACGTATCATCTTGCGGACGGAGTATCGCTTTTCGCAGGCACCGTGGACGATCCTTTCTATATCGACCTCGGCGCCACCTTCGACACCGTCAATTACCGAACCCTCGCTAGCGGCATCCCTGGAGTCCTCACCGATACAGAGGATGCAGCCACCCAGAACTTTGCCAGCGATACGGTCTCCGGCTACGCCGTCAACACCATCGCTCTCGAGGTACCGATTCCGATGCTAACCAGCACCGGAAAACTCGAGGCGGCGACGTCGCCCAACGCAACGATCGGTGTCTGGGGAACTACGTCCCGGCCGCGCGTGACCATTCGTCAAACCTCTAACCCCGCCCTGAATTCCGGTCCCTTTCGCCAAGTGCAAAGATTCGGCAATCCGCTGATCAATGAACTAGTGATCGGAATCGGTTCCAAGGATCGATGGAGCATGGATCAGCCGGTGAACGACCAACAGTTCGCTCACTTTGACCTGGATCCACAGATCGCTCACATCGTGGCGGCACTATACGGAGGAGCGTTGAAAATTCCTCCAGCGCCCCGAACCGATCTGCTTCCACTCGTGACCTACGCGCAACCAATCGCGGCTAAGGGAACTCCCGCTGGGCCGATCGCAGACTTGCTTCGGCTCAACACGGGCGTTCCAGCAACCCCGCCTGCCAGCGCCAACCGTCTCGGTTTGATTGGGGGCGATCCCGCCGGCTATCCAAACGGGCGGCGTTTGATGGACGACGCCGTGGACATCACTCTGCGGGTGGCTGTGGGAGGCATTTTGGTCTCCGGCTTCAACGAATTTCCCAACAACCGTCTCGGCGACGGGGTCAATGTGAACGATGCGCCTTTTCGAATGCAATTCCCTTATTTATCGGATTGCCCGAGCGGCCGCAATCGGCGTCACATCGATCCAGGAGAGCCGGGAGGTGGGCCCATCTCGTAGTCATCTAACTCTCGGGGCCGCGCGCCAACCGCGTGCGGCTCTGAGCTCTCGCGCGCGCAAAACGGAGATGAAATGAAAATGCTTGGCCTGGCTGTCCTCTCGCTTCTCGTAGCCCCGATCGTTTATGCGCAGGCGCCGCTTGGCACGGCCACGCCCGCTCAACAGAAAATCGCTTGGGCCGAAGCGGCTATCAAGGCGCATCCTGAGCGCAACCAGCCATATAACGATCTCGCAGTTGCCTTCGTGCAGCGAGTTCGTGAGACCGCTGATCCCAGCTATTACCTTCAGGCCGAGACGTTCGTTCAAAAGTCGTTGCAGATTACCCCCGATAATCTCGAAGGGCAGAAGGCGCGGATCATGATTTTGCTCGGCCGTGGCGAGTTTGGGCAGGCGCGCGTCCTCGCGAAAGCGCTGAACAAGAACACACCCGATGACGTTTTGGTCTATGGATTTATCGCGGATGCAGACATCGCGCTGGGCGACTACGAAGATGCCGATATCGCAGCTCAGTGGATGTTGGACATGCGACCGGGAAACGTCCCAGGGCTCTTGAGGGGTGCCGCCTTGCGCCGTCTGTATGGAGACACGCACGGAGCTGCGGAATTTCTCTCCCAGTCGTACCAACAGATAGCTCCCACCCAGACCGAAGATCTCGCCTGGACGTTGACCCAGATGGCGGATTTGCAGCTTTCAACAGGTGATATCGACGGCGCGGAGAAACTCCTTCATTCCGCGCTGCAACAATTCCCTGGCTACTACGCAATTCTGGAAGACTTGGCCCGTGTTCAGACGGCGCGCCAGCACTATTCCGAATCCGTTGAATTGCTCCGCCAGCGCAACCTGAAGTTTCCCACTGCCGCGAGCCGCTATGCGCTGGCGGAGGCCCTCGAGCGCGCCGGTGAGAACACCGAAGCTGGCTTGGCCTACACAGACTTTGCAACAACCGCACGGGCTCGGATCAACGGCAGCGACAACGCAAATAGGGAACTCATCTTTTACTACCTCGGGTTCGGGCACGATCTCGCGGAAGCCCTCCGCATCGCCCAACTCGAAATCTCCAGGCGTCACGACGTCAGTACGTTGGACGCTTATGCCTGGGCGCTCTGTGGTAATGGGCGATACGAAGAAGCGCAAAAGCAAGTCGCGGCGGCGCTCGCTGTTGGTATCCGCGAGGCAAGGATTTTCTACCACGCCGGGGTGATCGCTGCGAAGTTGCACGACTCAGCGTCGGCGGTCCGCTATTTCAATCAATCGGTGGAACTCAATCCATCGTCCGAGAGTGCCGTGGCAGCGCGGGAAGCCCTCCAGAAGCTCCTGCCCCGCTCCGCCGCAGCTCACGGTGCGAAGTAACTCGGCGGCGCAGGTGATCACATGATTCAGAAAATCCTATCTCTCCTCTTGCTGATCGGTGGTTTGGCCGGATCGGCTCCGGTGCGTGCCCAGCAAAATGCCACCGACGATTTGATCAAAAGCCTCCAGGCTCGCGTCAAGCGAAACGCCGAAGACCACGCGGGCTACGCCCAACTCGGCGCGGCTTATTTGCAGAAGGGCAGAGAGACCGCCGATGCCGCCGACTATGAGTTGGCCAAGAGCGCCCTCGAGAAGTCACTCGATCTCCTTTCCAACGATCCGGCGGCGGCATTTGCGATGACCCAAATGGCAGTCGTCGGCATGGTTGAGCACCGGTTTGAAGATGCGCTCGCTTGGGCCCAGAAAGCTCTGGCGTTAGGCTCCGGCGATCCATCTCCTTGGGCGATCGCAGGAGATGCGCTCGCGGACATGGGTGATTACCGAGGCGCTGCCGAAGCGTATTCACGGCTACAGAACCCCTATGGCTCGCAGGACGAGAAGTTATCGCTCTCGTATCGGCGGGATAGCCGCATGTCTTTTCTGCGATTCGTGGCCGGTGACACCCAGGGTGCCATCCAGCTCATGCGCGGTGCGGTGCATACGGCCATCGAAACGCACATGCCCGCCGAGAACATCGCATGGAGCGAGTATCAGCTTGCAGAGGAATTCTTCCTGGCCGGAGAAACGGACGCCGCAGAGAAAGCCTATCTTGCGTCGCTTGAGGAGTGTCCCAACTACTATCGCGCTCTCGCCGGCCTCGCCAAGGTCCGCGCTTCGCAGCGCGAATACGTCCAGGCGGTCACGCTCTACAAGGAAGCAATCGCCAGAGTCCCATATCCGGAGTATGCCGCAGCGCTCGGCGATATTTATCGGAAACTCGGCCAACTCGATGATGCCAAGAAGCAGTACGAACTAGTGGAGTTCATCGGCTATCTGAGCCAGCTCAATCAGCAAATCCATAATCGCGATCTGGCGCTTTTCTACGCTGACCACGACCTGAAATTGCATGAGTCTCTGGCCCTCGCGCAGAAGGAGTTGGAAGTGCGCCGCGACATTTACACTTGGGACGTATTGGCGTGGTCCTCATTCAAGAATGGCAAACTTCAGGAGGCCGCCACAGCGATCGCGCACGCCTTGGAACAAGGGACAAACGATCCGCAACTATTCTTCCACGCCGGCATGATTTACCAGAACCTCGGTGACTCCCCGAAAGCGAAAGAATATCTGCAGCGCGCGCTGGAAATCAATCCCGAGTTTCATATCGCTTATGCGGAAGCGGCAAGGCAAGCCTTGAATCGGTTGAACAAGCCTCAAGGGGAGTTGAGTGCGCGGGAGGCTAACAATGCGCCGTAACGCCACGCTTTGGCGGCCGCACTTTTCGAGCCCTCTCCGTAGATCGTATTCGGCACTCGGAGCGATCGCACTATTGTTTTTCCCTGTGTACGTTTTCGCGCATCCGATGGGCAACTTCAGTATCAGCCACTACTCCGGCATAAGCATTAATCGCGACTACCTGGAGGTGCGCTACTTGATTGATATGGCGGAAATCCCCACATTCCAGGAAATGCAACAATTCGAAATTGCGGCTCGCCCGGACGATACGCGCCTGCCCGCATTCCTGTCCGCCAAGGCGAGGGCATTTGTCCAAGGCCTCCACGTAACCCTCAACGGACGCGAGTTACCACTCCGCCTTGTCTCTCAGGATGTGATCTTTCCCACGGGCGCGGGAAATCTTCCGACGATGAAATTCGGTTTTGTCTACCGGGCACAGATCGCGGTCGACTGCTCCGCTGCGCCGTGCCACCTCGACTACCAGGACGCCAATTTTCCGGACCGTGCCGGCTGGAAGGAAATCGTGGTCACAACCGGCTCGGAAATATCGTTGGTTAGCGGCACCGCCCCCAATCGCGATCGCAGTGAGCAGCTATCGAACTATCCCACCGATTTGCTCAATAACCCGCCCCAGCTGCTAACAGCCAATTTCGTTTTTTTCGCGGCTGGCACGCCACTCTACGCTCCTGCCTCCCACAGCGTGCCAACGACAAGCGCAACCCCTCCGCGTTGGGCAGCTGGGCCACGCGCCGCCGGCAATAGAATTCTGCCCGCGTCTTCCAATACGCCCTCCACGAACATGCCCGCTGAAGCCGCCGCCGGCAACGCTCAGTTGAAACCCAATCAGCAATCGACGCCTCGCAACGCTTTTACCGAATTGATCGCCACAAAACAAATCGGCTTTGGCATCGCCCTCCTGGCGGCGATCATCGCGGCAGGGCTAGGAGCGCTGCATGCCCTCGAACCCGGCCACGGCAAGACGATTGTCGCGGCGTATCTCGTCGGTTCGAAGGGCACCGCGCGGCACGCGCTACTCCTCGGGATCGTAGTCACGATCTCCCACACCGCTGGAGTTTATTTGCTCGGCGGCATCACGCTTTACGCCCAGAAATATATTCTGCCGGATCGCATCTATCCCTTGCTCGGCGTGCTCTCCGGAATATTGATCGCCGGGACGGGGTGTTTCCTGTTCCTGCAACGCTTTTTGGGCGGCGAATTTGCGCATTCCCATGCCGCGGACCCTCCCGCGGGAGTTTCCACCAGCACCAGCGCGCCGGTGCCAACCACTGAGAATCCTCAGGGTCGCGCACGAGTTTCTGCGCGCCAGTTGTTGGTCCTCGGCATTACCGGTGGGATGGTTCCGTGTCCTGCGGCTTTGGTGGTGTTGCTCAGCGCCGTGGCTCTGCATCGCACCGGGTTTGGGTTGTACCTGATCGTCGCTTTCAGCATTGGGTTGGCCGCGGTGCTCATTGCGATGGGTTTCGCAGCCGTCTACGCCGGACGCATGATGTCTCAGCTCCCGTTCGAGGCTCCACTCGTCCAGCGCTGGCTCCCCATGGCGTCGGCTCTGATGATCTCTGCATTGGGTTGTGGTATCGCAGTCCGTGGCCTGATGGCCGCGGGGATCATGCACATTCGGATGTAGTCTTGCACAAGGAGGCTAAGTGTTCTCATTTCTGGCTATTCTACTTCTGGGATTTCTCTTGGGCATGCGTCACGCCACCGATCCGGATCACGTGGTCGCAGTCACCACCATCGTCAGTAAGCAACCAGGGATCGCCAAGGCCGGCCTCATCGGCGTACTTTGGGGTCTCGGCCACACCTTCACGATATTTGTCGTCGGCACCATGATCATCCTTTTCAGGGTCACCATTCCTCCTCGCGTAGGCCTCTCCATGGAACTCACCGTAGCCGCGATGCTCGTTCTTCTCGGTGTGTTGAATCTGAGCGGGGCGCTACGATGGCTGCAAGAGAAATTCACTCCAAACTCACAGCTCGCCACTCCGCTTGGAAGTGACGCCGGCCGAGCCGGCATGCAGCGTCGCGACGCTTTCGCGCCCACCCAAACAGACGTCGCGCAGCCACAATCCTGGCGGCTGCGTCAAAACTTGAAAAGTTTCGGTCTCTACAACGCTCTGCGGCCGCTCGTCATTGGCATCGTCCACGGTCTTGCCGGTTCAGCCGCGGTGGCGCTCTTGGTTATGACCACCATCCGCGATCCGTGGCGGGCCATCACCTATCTTCTGCTCTTTGGTATTGGCACGATTGCGGGAATGATGATAATCACCGCGGTGATCGCCATGCCCTTCGCCTTCACTGTAAGAAGATTTTCTGGCTGGAACCGTGGAATGGCCGTAGCTTCGGGGTTGTTGAGCCTCGCTTTTGGTTTGTTTCTGTCCTATCAGATCGGTTTCGTCGATGGCCTCTTCACCACTCATCCGCTGTGGACCCCTCACTAGGGAAAGGAGAGACGCTTGAGCAACTCCTTAAACCGGGGATCCGAACGCAGGGGATCGAGTTCCGGCTCCACTTTGAACCAACTCAAGTAAAAAGACCGCTCCTCATACGCCGCTTCAAACCACGCGAACGCTTGATCCTTTTGCCCCAGCGCCGCAAGGATTCTGGCCCGGTGGAACGGCGAAACGTAATGTTGCTTCGACCATTTCTCCAACTTCTCCAGAACCTTCGTGGCCTTTTCGGTCTCTCCGAATGCCGCATAAGCTTGCCCCAACGCTCCCATCGTCTCGGGACTTACCGGTTCGATGCGCCGCGCTTTTTGGAAGTCCTCGATGGCTTCGCGCAGTTCGCCTTTCTGTTGCTTCGCGAGACCACACACCAGATAGGCGAACCAATAGTTCGCGTCCAGTTCGAGCGCTCTTTGCAGCTGCTCGATCGCTTGATCGTAGCGGCGCCCCAGATACAGCACGTCCCCAAAAAACGTATTTACCTCTGGCGAAACGGGATCAAGCTCCAGGGCAATCTTCTCTTGTTCGATAGCCTCCTCGAATCTTCCCATCGCTGCCAAATACCACCCGTAGAATTCGTGCGCTCTGGCCGAGCCGGTATTTATTCCGGCGGCCCGCTTGCATTCCTTCTCCGCCGATCGCCAGTCCCAGTCGTACCGAAGATGGATGATCCCCAGCGAGGCGTGCGCTTCGGTCCGGCTTTCATCGATCTTCAAAGCCTTCTGTGCGGCATCCTTCGCCTTGGGCATTGCCTCGCGGGCCGGTAGCAGCCAGCCGCTGGAAAAGAAATACGCGAAGGCCAGGTTCTCGTAGGGCGGCGCATAGTTCGAGTTTATTTCCACCGACCGCAGCAAATATTCGATTCCCTTGGTGATGCCTTCCCGGTTGAACTTGGCAAGATGATAGGAGCCCATCAAGTACGCACGGTATGCTTCGGGGTTCACTTGTCCCGTTTCTCTCGACTTCGCCGCCGCGTCCGGCTTCAGTTTCAAATGAATCTCGTTGGCCATCGCCAACGCCACCTCGCTTTGCACCGCGAGAATGTCGCGCAAGTCCTGGTCATAGCTTTGCGCCCAAAGGTGGCTCTCGTCGGGGGTACGCACCAGTTGCGCCGTGATTCGAACGCGCTCCCCGGCCCGTCGGACGCTGCCTTCGAGAATCCAGTCCACGCCAAGTTCACGGGCGATCCTACCGACCGCCTTAGTCGTATTCTTGTACCGCATCGAAGACGTACGCGCGATCACCCCGAGCCGGTCGGGGTTCAACCGCGCCAATTGGTCGTCCGCCGATTTCTATCTCATCTGCCTGCCAAACAACGGAACGTGATCGAGATGGCCTTCTTTTCTGGTTTTACCCACAGCGAAATTGCCGGCAGAACCGGCCTGCCGCTCGGCACCATAAGGGCGCGAATCCGGACCGGGATGATTCAGCTTCGCGAACAACTGGGTTTTCTCGATGGCCGCGAACCAAGCGAGCTGGCCGTCGATGAATTGCAATTGTAAATCGCTTGCGACGGGCGGTTTTGACTGAGATGTAGGGTTGATTGCCGGCACCCACTCGTCCCCCTTTAGGAAATATAAAGCGCAAACTGCCGGTACTCGGCGAAAATCGCTCCTTTGAAATCAACTACATACGTTGGGGTATGCTGGCGGTGTTGCGATTTAACTTTAAGGGGATGTAGGGGGGGCTTACTGCACGCGCTGCGCGGAGAAGTCCGTTCTTACGAGTGCCTCAAATATCGCCAACACGTGCCGTCGGTAATTGACGATGCGCTCCAGCAGCGGCCTCAGTTCAGGCTCCCGCGCGGACTCCCGATCCCACTTGGCTAGCGTGGCTACAGGGATTTCAATGTCGCGGCGCAACTCGGCGACGGTATGGCCTCGCAAGAACAGGCCGTAGAAAAAAGCGGCCTCCCGTTGCGGGAACTCAAAGTCCCGCAGCGTTTCATCAACCCCGGCCGGCGCTGTGATGGAAGTCGCCATAACAGGAAAAGGGCAGTTTACCGAATTTCGGCCAAGCGTCAAGTGCGACCAAACCTTTCTCCCCACGTACCGGGGGGCGCCAAATCCTGGAATTAAAACCGTGAACGCGTCGCGCGGATGAACTCGCGAAGCGAACTCACATTGGGGCTATACGAGCCGACCCGCCCGGCATCTACTGGGAGGCCAAGGACTTCCGCCTGCTCTATGCTCAGGCCTGCATCGTCCAACTCCGCCAGGCTGTAACCCTCAGCGGGAACCAGGCGGTTGCGGTGCGAGCGGTCGACCGGGCGCAGCGGGCGTTGCGTGCTCCCGCGCTTCTTAATCAGGCTAAAGAATTCGTCCCAATCCCTTCGGTTCCACATCGGCCCTCCACAGGCCACCTGTCTCAAAGGTCTTTGATGCTCGGTGCCGCCGGAAAGTCGCTCTAAAGCTGCTAATTACGCCTACAAAGCCCTTAAAAGCAGAGTCTAACCCTAATCCTCAAGGAAAGTTTTCCAATCCAAGCACGTGTTTCGATTCGGTTATTCGCATCGTCGCCATGTTCAACCGTTATTTTCGGCCGCAGCGCATTCAGTGGCATCCGAAGATGAAACACGCGCTCCGATTTCCGGCTATACTCCCCTAATCGGTGAATTACGTTGAAGATTGACCCAGAAATGACTCCGCCCGTCATCATCGCTCACTACCACGAACTATGGCTAAAGGGCCGCAATCGGCGCTTTTTCCTCTCCAAACTGGCCAATGCCCTTCGTCGCAGCTTCGCTGGAATACCTATGGAACGGGTGGAACAGCCCGGCGACCGCTTTTTGGTGAGGTTGGGCGAGGGCGCGTCGCTGGAAGCTGCCCACGAGCGGATGAGCCGCATTTTTGGGGTTGCCAACTATGGAGTCGGCCGCCCGGTCGAGCCCAACATCGATGATATTACCGCTGCAGCGTGGGAAGAGCTGGCACCGCTCAGTTTCCGGACCTTTGCGGTCAGAGCCCAGCGCAGCCATAAGTCCTTTCCTCACAATTCGATGGAGATCGAACGACTGGTGGGGGGCACGCTCCTGGACAAGTTGCGCGCCGCCGGGCGCGACGTTTGCGTCGACCTGACCAAGCCCGAGCTCACCTGCTACATCGAAATCACTCCCGGCCCGGCGCTCGTTTATGCGGGAAAGTTTCCCGGACCGGGCGGGCTTCCGGCGAATACCGCCGGGCGCATGCTATGTCTGCTTTCGGGTGGCTTCGATTCCGCGGTAGCGGCGTATCAGATGATGAAGCGGGGCGCACACCTCAATTTCGTTCACTTTTATGGAGGTGGAGCGGCCCCGGGCGAGTCCTCGGTGCACGTAGCGCGCGAATTGGCGCGGGTTCTGGTCGCTTACCAGTTTACGGGACGGCTCTATCTGGTCCCTTTCGAGCCTATTCAGCGCGAAATTGTTCGTTTTGCGCCCGAAACTTACCGCGTCCTGTTATATCGCCGGATGATGCTGCGGATCGCCGAGTTTGTGGCCCACAGGGAACGATGCCTGGCGCTGCTTACCGGCGACAGCCTCAGCCAGGTGGCTTCGCAAACCCTGCAAAACATGGTCGCGGTCGGCGCAGCGATCCGGCTGCCGGTGTTCCGGCCGCTTGCGGGCACGGATAAGCTCGATATTCAGGCTCTAGCGCGCAAAATCGGCACTTACGATATCTCTTCCGGTCCATTTCACGATTGTTGCCCGATATTTCAACCGCGCATGCCCGCACTCTATGCCAACGCGGTAGAGCTGGAAAAGGCCGAAGGCAATCTGGACGTGGAAGCGTTGGTGCGGCAGGGCTTGCGATCGGCTAGCGTCGAGCGGTTCTGGTTTGCGGCCGGAAAAGTGGAAAAAGCGCCCGGGTCCGCGCGCGCGATAGTTATCCCGGAAAGTGTTGCCCCGGCAACTGTTGGGCCTAGCGCCGAGGAGTAAGTCCCCGGCGCCGTTCTTTATTCTCCAATCGCGGTTCTGGAGTGGGTTTACACCATGATCGGGACCCGCAAAAAAAGAATTCGTACCGGCAAGACTCTTGTCTCGGCGGTACGAATCTCGATCTCTATCCGGCCCTTTCTCGCCGCGACGATCCGCGAACTGATCAGTGACGTCTGCGAGCGGGGCCGAGTCATTTATGCTAACTAGACGAGGTCAATTATTAGCCTAGTAGTCGCGACCGCGTCCACCACCGCCCCCGCGTCCACCACCGCCGCCTCCGCCACTCCCACTGCGGCCGCCGCCCCGCCCACCGCCTCCGCCACCACCGTAACCGCCGCGGCCACTGCTAGCTCCGCGTCCACCACCGGGACCGCCGCCGCCCCGATTGTCGGTTTGCGGACGTGCTTCGTTTACCACGATGGCCCGGCCCATCACATCTTTTCCATTGAGGGCGGCGATGGTCTTCTCGAGTTCCGCGTCATTGGCAATTTCCACGAACCCGAAGCCACGGGACTGGCCGGACGACCGATCGCGAACTACGGTAACCGTCTCGGTCGCCACACCCATATTCTCGAACTCTGCCCGCAATTCCTCTTCCGTTGCCCGGAACGAAAGGTTTCCTATGTACAGTTTTTTCACCGTGCTTCACCCAGCCTCTTCGAGGATTTTGTTCAATACTTCCGGATCGCGACACGGCCCAAACATGATCGATCCCTTACCAGCATGAAGCTTGCGCCCGCGTCGCGCAAGCGTCAATAGGGGTCAGCATTCCCGTAAGGCTCTTACAGCATTGCCCTTACGTCTATACAATGGCGACCGATAGTGGACTGAGGAATACCCTTCAGAGTCAGCGTGGGTGACATGCGGATGCGTCCCGTACGGGCGGGCGAGGACTTCGTTCTTAGCTGCGGTAGCTGGAATTTATGCGGATGTATTCGGCGGTGAAGTCGCAGGTCCACACGCGCGCGGTTCCCGGACGGTCAGTAGCCGGGCCCGTGCGGGTTTTGCGTTTCGACCCTGAAGCTTTTTGCGGATCCAGATCGACTACGATGGGAATATATTTTGCCAGGAGCTTTTGATGCGCGGCGCGCTCGTCGAATTCACACAGAGTTCCGCGCTCGAAAACCTTGATTCCGGCCATCCAGATTTCCGTGCGTGCGGCATCGAATTCAACGCCGGCGCGGCCCGCAGCAGCCAGAATTCTGCCCCAATTGGGATCCGCACCCGCGATCGCAGTCTTTACCAGCGGGGAATTCGCGATCGTTCGAGCGATTTGCTCAGCCGCTTCGGTGGATGAAGCACCGCGCACTTCGATTTCCACTACTCGCTGCGCGCCTTCTCCGTCCTCCACAATGGCGAGCGCCAGCTTCTTGCACACGCTTTCCAGTGCGGCACAAAAGCGGCCCCAGTCTCCGCCGGGGCCGGAAAGCGACCGGCTGCCGGAAGCTCCGTTCGCGAAAATAACCACTGAATCGTTGGTAGAAGTATCGCCGTCCACGGTGATCCTGTTGAACGTCTTCGAAACTACCTCACGCAGGGCGCTATCCAGCAGCGTGTTTGGAATGCGCGCATCGGTGGCAAGGAACGCCAGCATTGTGGCCATGTTCGGCTGAATCATACCCGCGCCCTTGGTGCAGCCGAGTATCCGGACTTCCTTCCCGCCAATCACGCATTTCGCCGCCGCCCACTTGGGGCGAATGTCAGTGGTAAGGATGGCGTGCGCGAACCCTTCAAAGCCAGCCGACGTGAGTGCCCGGGTGTTCACCAGATCCGGAATAGCGTCGACGATTTTCGCCACGTCCAGCGGCAGGCCAATCACTCCGGTCGAACACACCACCACTTCCTCCGGCATGCACCCTAGCGCCAGGGCGATGGCGATGGCGGTGGTCCGCGAGCCCGATAGACCCTTGGCTCCGGTGCAGCAGTTTGCATTGCCGGAATTTACGATAATCGCGCGCATGTGTTCGCTGGCGCGCTGGACGTGCTCTCGCGAAACGATCACCGGCGCCGCCTGCACGCGGTTGGTGGTAAACATAGCCGCGGCGGCGGCGTGGGTCTCGCTTACCAGTAATCCCAGATCAAGCTTGCGCTTTTTCAGCCCGCAATGAACGGACGCAAAGGAAAAGCCCTGAGGCATCGCGGAAGCGGCAGGGAATTTGGTCACGAGATTTTCGCGCTCGCCTGTATCCAGTATTTTCATCCCAGGCGCCCCAGCCGCTGCTCGATTTCGCGCAGCGCCTCCCGAACCGATTCCGGCGACGTGCCGCCCGGCACGCGGCGCCTTCCCAGCGAAGCCTCGGTGGTGAGCGCTTCGGCCAGATCCGCACCAAACGCGGGCGAAATCGCTTGCAGCCGCTCGAGCGGAAAATCGCGCAGGGTCTTTCCTTCCCGCTCCGCCTCGCGAATCGCCCTGCCGATAATTTCGTGGGCGTCGCGGAAGGGAATCCCTCGCGCCACGAGGTAGTCCGCGGCTTCCGTCGCGACCAGGCCCGGATCGCCGGCAGCCCGGCGCAGCGCCGCTTCGTTGAATCCAGTGGCGGCGATGGTGGCTGCGGCGATGCGGGTCATTGCCAGCGCCTGATCGTGCGCCGCGAAAAGCGGCTCCTTATCTTCCTGCAGATCGCGATCGTAGCTGGCCGGCAGTCCTTTCAGCGTGATCAAGAGAGAAACCAGCGCACCGATCACCCGCCCGGCCTTGCCGCGGATCAATTCCCAGCCGTCCGGGTTTTTCTTTTGCGGCATCAGGCTGCTTCCGGTGGAGAATTCGTCGGGCAGCGCCACAAATCCGAATTCCGGCGTGGCGAACAAGATAAAATCCTCGGCCAGACGAGATAGCTGCGTGGCTAGCAGCGACAGCGCGAACAGGTGCTCCAGGGCGAAATCCCGGTCGCCCACCGCGTCCAGGCTGTTGCGGGTGATTTGCGAAAAACCCAGGCGCCGCGCGAGCGCCGCGCGGTCGATCGGAAACGCCGTTCCGGCCAGCGCTCCGGAGCCGAGCGGGCAGGAATCGGCGCGTTCGCCCACCCATTCGAACCGCTCCGCATTTCTCATGAACGCTTCCGCGTGGCTGAGCAGCCAGTGGGAGAGCAAGACCGGCTGGGCGTGCTGCATATGGGTCATTCCAGGCATGGGTATATCGATATGCCGGGCGGCTTGAGCCGCGAGCGCGGAGGCCAGCGCGGCACAGGTGGTATGCGCTTCGGCCGCAGCGCCCCGAACAAACATCCGAAATTCGGTGGCGATCATTTCGTTGCGGCTGCGCCCGGTGTGCAACTTCGCGCCTAGCGGGCCGAGGCGAGCAATCAGCTCATTCTCCGCAAAGTTGTGGACGTCTTCGGCTTTCGACGCATCGAGCCACGCCGGATCGGCGGCGGCGCGCTCTTCGATTTCATCCAACGCCGCCACGATCTGCTGGCACTCGGCCTTGGTGAGAATTCCCGCGGCGGCAATGGTCTCTGCCCAGGCGCGATCCAATCCCAACTCCTGAGGCAGCAAACGGCGGTCGAATCCCCACGAGCGTTCGAACTCGTAGAAAGATTCGTCCGGCCCGCGTTCGAACCGGCCGCCCCACATGTGAGCGCCGGCATTCTTGGGAGTAGGTTGTGCCACTGTGTGTCGTTCGCCTCGCTGGTAGCCGCTGTTCGTTTGCCTTTCGGCGCCCTGCAGTGCTCTTCAGCGCCGTTCAGCGCGTCGCGCTACGAGAAGCCACCGGCTCGCCATCCGCGGCGTTTGCCGGGATGCTGAACTCGGGCACGGTGATGGGCAGCGCGAAAAGATTGATAAAGCCTTCGGCGTCGCGAGGGTTGTAGCCAGTCATCGAGAAGCTGGCCAGTTTCGTGCGGTACAGCGAGAAAGGCGATTGCCGTGCGAGCACATCGACGTTCCCCTTGAACAGGGAGAGCTTCACCGAGCCGGTCACCCGTTTCTGCGAGCTCGCGAAAAACGCGTCCAGCGATTCGCGCAGCGGCGTAAACCACATGCCGTAATAAACCATCTCCGCATACCGCAGCGACAATAGCTGCTGATAGTGCAGCGTTTCGCGGTCCAGGCATAGCGATTCGAGCTCCCGGTGCGCCTGGATCAGCAGTGTGCCTCCGGGCGTTTCGTACGCGCCGCGCGACTTAATTCCCACCAGGCGGTTCTCGATCATCTCCATCCGGCCTACGCCGTTGGCCGCGCCAATCTCATTTAGCTTCTCCACCAGCGCCACTCCGCCCAACGCTTTGCCATGTACACTCACCGGAATTCCGGCTTCAAAGCCGATCTCCACTTCCGTTGGCGTGTCCGGCGCCTTCGCCGGCGAGACTACCCACTGCCACATCGCCTCATTGGGCGCGTTGGCAGGATCCTCCAGCTCGCCGCCTTCGTGGCTCAAATGCCAGATGTTGCGGTCGTGGCTGTAAATGTTCTTCCTGGTTTGTTCCACCGGAACGTTATGCGCGGTGGCGTATTCGATGGCATCTTCGCGCGAATCGATTTTCCATTCGCGCCATGGAGCGATGATATTCAGTTCCGGGCCCAGCGCCTTCGCCGCCAGCTCGAAACGGACCTGATCGTTGCCTTTCCCGGTGCAGCCATGCGCCAACGCATCCGCACCGATTTTTCGCGCGAGCTCCACTTGCCGCTTAGCCAGAATCGGGCGCGCGAACGATGTGCCGAGCAGATATTTGTGCTCGTAAACCGCTCCGGCGCGCAACGTCGGCCAAATATAGTCGGTGATGAATTCCTCGCGCAGATCCTCAATGGTTGCGGTCGCCGCGCCCGTGGCGAGCGCCTTTTTCCTGGCGCCCTCCAGATCCTCGAGCTGGCCCAGGTCCCCGATCATCGCATGCACTTCACAGCCATAATTTTCGATAAGCCACGGGACGATGATCGAAGTATCGAGTCCCCCCGAATAAGCCAGCATCACTTTCTTCGCCAACGGATTCTCCTTGGATTTTCGATGTCAGCGGCGTTGCAGACAGATTCCTCGCGCGCCATTTCATTATAACTACGCCAGCAGCGTGAGCAGAATTGCCTTTTGCGCATGCAAGCGGTTTTCTGCCTGATCGATGGCGATTGAATTCGGCGCATCGATCACCGCGTCGGTCACTTCCATTCCACGATGTGCGGGCAGGCAGTGCATGAAGACGGTATCGGGCGCGGCAAGCGCCATCAGCGCCTGGTTCACCTGGTAAGGACCAAATATCGCGGCACGCTTTTCCGTTTCTTCTTCCTGACCCATGCTGGCCCACACATCGGTGTAAACCGCCTGGGCGCCGGCCACCGCTTCTTCTGGCGAACGCATTAATTCGATTTTCGCTTTGGTTTCCCGGGCTGCCTGGCGTCCCTCGGCGATCACCTTGGGATCCGGCTCGTACCCTGCGGGAGTAGCGATTCGCAGATGGGCTCCTACCCGGGTGGCCACGGTGATCAGCGAATGGCAAACGTTGTTGCCGTCGCCTACATACGCCACCTTCAGGCCGCGGGTGCTCCCGAATCGCTCCTGCAGTGTGAAGAAATCGGAAATTGCCTGGCAGGGATGGTAGCGGTCGGTGAGCGCGTTGATTACAGGGATGTGCGCATGCTGCGCCAATTCGTCGAGAGAGGCCTGTAAATGGACGCGGGCCACGATGCCATGCACCATCCGTTCCAGATTCCTGGCCACATCGCGAATCGCTTCGCGCTCGCCCAGCCGCGTGCCTTTGTGATCGAGAAAAATCGCGGTACCGCCCAAGCTCGATATGCCTACTTCGAAGGTAACCCGGGTTCGCAGTGAGGGCTTCTCGAAAATCATCGCCAGGAATCGCCCGCCCAGCGCGCCGCGGTACCGGTCGGGCCGCGCTTTTACGTCGGCGGCGAGCTGGAAGACGTCGCGCACCTGGGAGACTCCCCATTCCATTCCGGTTACCAGGTCGGGAGACACGGCCAATGTTGTGGTGGTTGCAGTCACGGTCATGGGTTTACCTCGGGGCCGCGTGCGCCAGCGCTCCGGTTGCCGCGTCCGGAACCGAAGGCGCCGCTACCGGCTCTACTTTCGGATGGGGTGTTTCCTTCAAGACTTTGCCCAACACTCTCAGGAATTGTTTCACTTGCGCGGCGTTGACGATAAACGGCGGCAGCAATCGCAAGACGTGCCCGTGGGTGCAGTTGATGATCACGCCGCGTTTCAGGCACTCCTCGACGTAGGCACTGCCGTCACAGGTGAGATCGACGCCGACCATCAGGCCTTCACCGCGAACTTCGCGGATGAACTTGAATGTCCTGGCCAGCTTTTGCAAACCCTCGCGGAGCTGCGCCCCGCGCTCGCGGACATTTTCCAGCAGCTTTTCATCTTCGATTACGTTCAGGAATTCCAGAGCCGCGGCGCACGCGAGCGGCCCGCCACCGAACGTGGTGCCATGCATTCCGGGAGAGAGCACCTGGGCAAATTTCTCGCTTACGAGAATCGCGCCCAAAGGTATTCCGCCGGCCAGCGGCTTGGCGATGGTGACGATATCCGGCAGCCATTCGGTTCCTGACGATCCGCCGGAAAAACGTTGATAGGCGAAAGCGAAGCCAGTCCGGCCGAGCCCACTCTGAATTTCGTCGGCCACCAGTGCCGCTCCGTTTTGCGCGGTAAGCTGCCGCGCCCGTTGCCAGAAAGCTTCACTGACCGGGGAAATCCCGCCCTCGCCCTGAATGGTTTCCAGCACTACCGCGCAGACGGTATCGTCGAATTTCGCTTCGAGATCGGCGACATCGTTGAAACGCACAAACTCCACGCCTGCGAGGAGCGGCGCGAACGGCGCCCGATACTTTTGGGGGTAGGTAATCGAAAGCGCGCCAAACGTCCTGCCATGAAACGAATTTTCGAGCGCCAGAATGCGCGTTTTCTTTGCTTCGCTCCCGGCCTTCTGTTGCGCGGCGGCGCGCGCCAGCTTCAGCGCGCCTTCAATCGCTTCCGCGCCGCTGTTGGTGAAGAATACCCGCCCCATCCCCGACCACCGTACCAGCTTCTTGGCCAGCGCCCCCTGATACGGATGATGAAAGAGATTCGAGACGTGAATGGCCCGCCCGGCTTCCCGCTGGATCACCCGCACCAAACGCCGATGCGAGTAGCCCAGCGCGTTCACCGCGATGCCGCCCAGAAAATCCAGATATTTCCGGCCGGTGGAATCGTAAAGATATGCGCCCTTGCCGTGAGTGAAAACGATGGCCGGGCGCTTGTAGGTGTTCAGCATATAGCCGGCCACGTCGGCCTGCACCTGTGCCACGTCCACGGCGGCAACAGCCGTCTTGTTCGGCGCGATATGAAGTAGGTCTGTGGCTCCGTTGGTCATTCGAATTTATCCTGTCGCGCGGACGCGCTGAAGGGCTTTGCGCGGCGCAGCAACCGGAAACATCGGCATCACTCGCGTGCCCAGCCGCTTCGCTCCGTTTACCGCGGACAGCAGCGCGCCCGGTTGAGTTCCACCGACGATCCGCACCTGCCGCACGCCGCCCTCCAGCGCACGCTTCGCCGCGTCCAGCTTCAACACCATTCCGCCCGAAACTTTGTTGTGCCGGATTAGATCTTCGATTAACGCGCCATCCAACGTCTGTAGAGTTTCGCCGCCATCCAGCACGCCGGCGACGTCGGTCATGAATATCAGCCGGTCCGCACGGCAGAATTCCGCTGCCGCGGCGGCCATGTGGTCGGCGTTGATGTTGTAAATTTCGCCATCGGCGCCCAACCCCAGGCACGGCGCCACCGGCACCACGCCCGCGCCCCACAGCGTTTCCAGAAACGGCAGATTCACGCCGGTAAGGTAACCGACGTATCCCAAGCTTCCTGTCTCACCGGCGTGTTGCAGCGGCTCGGCCAGGAAGCAAGCCGCGTCCGCCGCAGAGATGCCCACCGCCGGCCGGCCAGCCAGGGTGATCGCTCCCGCCATACGCTTGTTGAGCAGGCCTGCAAATACCATCATGCCCACGTCGCGAGTCTCGCGGTCAGTTACCCGCAGCCCCGAAACGAAGCGGCTCTCGATTCCCATCCGCGCCAGGGTGGAAGTAAAAATCTTCCCGCCGCCGTGAATCACCAGAACCTCGTGGCGTTTTTCCGCCAGTTCGGCGATCTGCCTGGCCAGCGACTGGATGGTTTCGTCGCTGTCGAAAAGCGCTCCAGCAATCTTAATCACCAATCTCATAGCAGTCCCGCCTCCGGACCGAAGCCCGCAGCACCCGCGTGCTCTTCCGCGACCATCTCGTTCATGTTTTGCACCGCTTGCCCCGCCGCGCCCTTGCCCAGATTATCCAGGCAGGAAACGATCACCAGCCGATGTCCGGAGGGATCCACGGCAAACCCGATGTCGCAAAAATTGGTGTGGGCCACGTCCTGCACTTCCGGCAGCCGGCCCGACGACGACACCCGAACCATCGGCCAGCCCGCATAACGCCGGCGATACAGCGCCTCCACCTCTTCCGCGGTGTGTGCTTCGGCCATCCACACAGAGATGGTCGAAAGTATCCCGCGGTCGATCGGGAGCAGGTGGGTGGTGAAAATCACATCGTTCGGATCCAGCCCCAGATTTTCGGTGATTTCCGGCGTGTGCCGGTGCGTGAATACGCCGTACGCGCGAAAATTCTCGTTTACCTCGACGAAACTCGTCTCCCGCTTCGGCTCTTTCCCCGCGCCGCTCGCGCCCGACTTGCAGTCGCACACGATTCCTCGCCCGGCGTCCAGCCAGCCTGCTTCCACGATTGGCCGGAGCCCTAGAATTACCGACGTCGCGTAACAACCGGGGTTGGCCACGATCCGCGCATGGCGCAATTTTTCGCGCGTCCCGTTCAATTCGGGAAGGCCATACACCGCCGATTCCAGCAGATCGCGCCGCGCCGCCGCCTGCTTGTACCATTGCGAAAATACTTCAGGGTCATGAAACCGGAAGCCGCCGCTCAAGTCGATCACCCGGACTCCGGCGTTGATCAGCTCCGGCGCGATTTCCAGAGACACTTCCACCGGAGTGGATAGGAACGCCACGGTTGCCCCGCTTTCCGCGATAGCCTTGACCGAAAGCGAACGGCACGGCGCCTCGCCCCACCCGCGCAACTGCGGAAACAATTCCGTCAGGCAGCGCGCGCCGTGGGTCTCGCGCAAATAAAAAGTGGATCGGTGAATGGATGGGTGGCGCAGAAGGAGCCGGGCCAGCTCGAATCCCGCGTAGCCCGTTACTCCGACGGCAGCGACCCGTAACGGGTCGTTCATCGGAGCAGATCCTCCAGACGCTTTTGCAGATTGCCGCGAGCGTTCCGCGACGGGGTGATAATCAGCACGGTATCGTCGCCCGCCAGGGTGCCGGCCACTTCTTTCCAGTTTTCTCCGTCCACTGCAGCGGCCAAAGGCTGCGCGCCACCCGGCGGAGTCTTCAGCACCAGCAGGTTCTGAGCGGGCCGGATATCCCGCAGGAATTGGCGCAAGGCCCGCGCCAAAGTGGGCAGGGCGGGAGGCTCTTCGGCCACGGAGGAAAGAACGCGGTAGCCCGCGGCCGTTTTCACCAGATGGAGTTCGCGCAAATCGCGCGAGAGGGTGGCCTGGGTGACGCGGACGCCCAGATGATTCAGGCTGCGGCGCAGCTCATCCTGATTGGCGATGGCCTGCGCGGCGATCACCTTCAGAATCTGGCCCTGGCGGAAGGGTTTGCCGCCGTTCGCCGCGAATGCTGACTGAATATGCATACTCACGTATTTTTATACATTGACGGCTACAGTGAAGTCAATAAGAAACTTAGGCGGCGTCCCGCAAATTTCTTTTGCGATTGCTTTCCCAGTCACACGGGCTAAAATCGCCGCGCACAACCGCACCGGCGAAACCCGCCAGCCGAACGAAGGAGAACGATATGAATCGCCGGGCCATGTTTGCACTCGCCATAACCATTTTCTTCGCGGTGGCCGCGTTGGCCCACCAAAGCTCCGCGCCGCCGTCCGGCAAACCCGCTGTCGCCGCCAGGATCGTCGCGGTCAAGGCCGGCAAACTACTCGACGTTCGCACCGGAAGCGTTCGCGCCGACCAGATCATCTGGATCGAGGGCGACCGCATCAAGCAGATCGGCGACGCGGACGCTCTGGAATCGCAGCTCCCGCCCGGCGCGCAGCGGATCGACCTCTCCAGTTCCACCGTCCTGCCCGGGCTGATCGATTGCCACACGCATATCACCATGTCGCCCTGGACTCTGGGTGTGGCCGGCCGCCGCCTTTCGGATCCGCGCCAGGCGGTGATGGGCGTGCGCAATGCACGCGTCACGCTGGAGGCGGGATTCACCACCATTCGCAACGTCGGCGCATCGGGCTATTCGGACTTTGCCGTTCGCGATGGCATTAATGCCGGGGAAATCCCCGGTCCGCGGATTCTGGCTTCCGGACCTTCCCTGACCATCACCGGCGGCCACGGTGACGAAAATTTCCTCGCTCCCGAATTTCACGCCACCGGCGACGGTGTGGCGGACGGCGTGGAGGAGGTCACCAAGAAAGTGCGCCTCAACATCAAATATGGCGCCGACGTGATCAAGTTCCTGGCGACCGGCGGGGTGCTTTCGGAAGGAGACGATCCGGCGCTCGAGCAGTACACGCCGGAAGAAATGAAAGCGATCATCACCACGGCCCACGGCCTGGGACGCAAGGTGGCCGCCCACGCCCACGGCGCACTCGGCATTAAGAACGCGGTCCTCGCCGGCGTCGATTCGATCGAGCATGGCAGCTATATTAATGATGAAGACATCCAACTGATGAAGGAGCGCGGGACGTATCTGGTGCCGACTCTATACCTGGAGGATTGGCTGCTGGCACATTACGCGGAGTTGGGGCTCACCGAAAACGTAGTCGGCAAGGCCAAACTGATACTTCCGCTGGCCCGCAAGAACATTGAGCACGCAATTCACTCCGGCGTGAAAATTGCATTTGGCACCGATGCCGCGGTGTATCCGCACGGGCAGAACGCCCATGAGTTCGCGGTGATGGTCAAGCTGGGGCTCACGCCGCTGCAGGCGATCCAGACGTCCACGGTCAGCGCGGCCGATCTGATTGGATGGTCGGACCGTGTGGGCACGCTCGAACCAGGCAAATTCGCTGATCTGATCGCTGTATCGGGCGACCCAATCGCCGATGTGACCGTGCTGGAAAACGTGAAATTTGTGATGAAGGGAGGCGAGGTTTATAAGCAATAAGGGTCGCAGGAACCGCGCCGAGGGATATACAGGATTCTACCCGGTACCGGCCCCCCCATTGCGGGTGGCGCAACACTACCTGTATTTCCTATGCGACCGAATGGACCAAATGGCCTCTAACCATATATATATGCGTGTGACTGCATTTAGACTAAGGAGGTCGATGTGAAGAATCGTTTAGCAATCATTACCCTAGGGGTCATCGCATTTTTGGGTATGGCATTTCATGGCGCAACCCCAGCGCGCGCGCAGAGCAACCAGGTGATGGGGGAAGTCGAGTTCGACGCGGGGAATAAACCTGCCAAGGACGCCGGCGTGTGGGTTGACGCCGAATACGTTGGCTACCTGAAGGAGCTTAAGGGATCGAAAAAGGTCCTGCTGCTGCCCGGTACGCACGAGATCTCCGTTCGACGATCCGGCTACCAGGATCACACCGAAAATGTGCTTCTCGAGCCGGGCAAGAAGACGATCATTCACGTCTCGCTCGAAAAAGATCCGGCAGCGCAATACGCCAGCGTGACTGCTGAAATCAAACTCGCTGTCGAGCCCGATCGCGCCGCGGTCTTTCTTGATGGCAACTACGCTGGCCACGCCCACGATTTTGGCGGAGTGGGACGCGCCATGCTGGTGAGCCCCGGATCGCATAAGATCAAGATCGCTCTGCCGGGCTTCCGCACGTTCGAAACCGAAGTAAAGTTGCTGGCCAATCAGAAATACGAGATCAAGACGGTGCTGCCTGCGGGCAGCGTCACCCAAACTGATCCATTGATCAAGCAGAACTAACGATCCGCCCCGACTGATTTCGGGATTAGGGAAACGGTCGGCTCGACTTCACCCCAACACCACGGCACTCCGGGGACTTATCGCACGTCCCCGGAGGACGGCCGTATCCGCGCAAAGATCGCCACGCCCGCCGGATGTGCTCCATATATAGGTTCGAGAGTTGCGGGCACGCCGTAGGTGGTTACCTGTGCGCCCAATGCCGTAGCGAAGCGCGGAATCCAGTCGAAGTCGCGATCGTATCCGAAGGTGTATGCCTGCACGCGGCCAATCGGCTGTTCCTGAAAATTCGCGGGCAGCGAATTTTCTCCGATCAGCAGTTCGTTCGATCGCTCCGCGCTTTCTATTCGGGTCCAAACGTGATTGCGCACCTGGAAGCCTAGCGTCGATTCCAGCAGGTAGCTGTCGTAAATCTGCCGCACCGGCAGCGAACGCGTCCGGCCCCACAGGATGGTGCTCGCCCAGTTGCCGTGCGGGAGCGGACGGTTGTACATCACCGACGCGGTCATCCGTTCCTGATTCTCGTCTGGAGAAAGAGCTTCGAGGCTGGCGATCCGCGCGTAGGAATATTGCCCGCTCCAGTTTTTTCCCGGCTGCATCGTCCCACGAATCGACCACGAATCTATCCCGCCCTGATCGATGTTCCAGCGGTTCTCGTCCGGCTCGCGCCCGTGAAATCCGCTGGCCTCTACGCGGAACATGCCCTGGGTCAAGCCCACGGTCACCACGTCGTCAGAAATGTGCGTTGAATCTTCCTGATGATGCCCCAGCGAGCCGACCGGATTTTCCGCAGCGGACTCGCGGTGCGGATACGCGGTAGGTCCGATGGCCGGGTCTCCAACTGGCGCGAAATAAAATGAGAGCAGCGTCTTCTCACTAAGCTTCAGGTCGTAGAGCAGCCCCAGCTCCATGAACAGATCGTGTGGATGCTGGCCATCCGCGATCGGCACGCCGTACGCCGTCTCGCCCTGCTGGAAAAGCAGTGGGTAACGCCGATCGGTGACGGTGGCCGGCTCGAGGCTGAGCATCACCCGCGCCGTGAAGACCCCGTTGCCCGCCGGATGTTCAGCCATTCCCATGAGCCAATTCGTCGAGAAAAATTTGTCCCCGCCGCGTGGGCTGCTCTGCTGAATGTCTACCGCGAAAGCGTTGGCGTGAAACATGAGCATCCATCCGCGGTCCATGGTCATCAGCATCGGCACCGGCGTGGAGTTTGGCTCCGCACTGGTCCCCGACGTGGCGTGGTGGGTGATCTCCTGCAAGAATGTTTTGGGATGCATGTCCATCATGCCGTGATCGTCGCCGTCGCTCCCGCCCATGTTCATCGATTTCATCTTCATTGAGCCAGCGCATCCGCAATGGGCACACTGCGCCCCACGCGGTGCGCCGCCTAGCGAGTCCTGCCGCTCCTCTGCCGCGACGCAATTCACCGGCGACTCTGCCACCATCTTGGGCGCGGCCAACATCGACGCTAGCCCCAGGACCACAATTCCAACGAATCGGCGTTTCAATCCGCACCCCATTTCTGTGCTGCCACGCATTCTCGACGCTCCACGCTCAAGTGTGCGTCCCGCTAATCCCGCCGTCGAGCAGTATTTTCGCGGAGCCCCTTCCGGCACTTCTGGTAGAATTGTGATGTTTCAGGCCCGTAGCTCAGTTGGTTAGAGCGCTACCTTGACACGGTAGAGGTCTGCGGTTCGAATCCGCACGGGCCTACCACCTTTTCAATAACTTCCGGAACTGGTATACCCCGTGGGATACGGTTTGTGTCGTTGTTTGTGTCGTAACCGCCCCCACTGCTCGCCTTGCGTCGCCGCGCAATCGGTTTTGCTGAGAGTGCCGCCACGGCCTGTCGGCGTGCTTCGGTCCGCACGTGCGAATAACGGGCAAGCATCTTCGGGCTGACGTGGCCTGCGATCGCCATTATCGTTTGGTCGGAGACCTGAGACTCAGCCAGTTCCGTGATCGCGTGGTGCCTCAGATCGTGGAAACGTAATCCGGCGAGAGGGCTCCTAATGTTCCGGATGGGAGCCGTGCACTTCCGATTGGTGCACTTCTCCCCCGGGCCTTGTAACTTGCCGCACGCGGGGCAGTTTATCGATCTGGTCAAGTTTCGCCAGGCCGTCCTGAAACTTTGTTGGTTCTGGGTAGGATCAACATGCCCGTGCTCACAGGCGGGAAACACGAAGTGTTGAGGTTCTATTCCATTAAACGCCTTGGCGCGGTGCCTAAGGCTGACCATCAGTTCGTAGGCTTCATCGTTCAT
>Ga0302325_10004651_pt1 | contig 31574 bp, 31 predicted proteins | sample Palsa_T0_2_FD_201948 | JGI IMG/M metagenome (GOLD analysis project Ga0302325, IMG submission 201948) | Peat permafrost microbial communities from Stordalen Mire near Abisko, Sweden - Palsa_T0_2 | ecosystem: Environmental > Terrestrial > Soil > Palsa > Peat permafrost | place: Sweden: Abisko... | reverse complement strand
CAGCTGGCTCTTAGACGCGTGCGCGCGGACCCGTACGTCATCGAGGGAGGTGCCGGTGACCCCGCGCTCGGCAACGAGCGCGGCGGCGGCCCGGATGATCCGCTCGCGCGTCTCGCGTCCTTTCGCAGTCGCGGGCTGAGCGCTCATCACAGGGGCGATCTTAGCGGACTGGACTGGCCGGTCCAATTGGTGTAGTGTCCGCGACAGCAATGGACCGTTCAGTCCAATAGATCAGCGACGGAGGGAAAGGAAGCAATGACAACGATCGCGGAGCAGGCCAACCACGTGAAGGCGGCCAGCGGGCTGCCCGCCGAGGTAGTCGCGGTGTTCGCCTCTGACCAAGCGGCGCTCGCCGCAGGCGGCATTCCGACCGGGGCGGCAGCCGTCGGCGACCAGATCACCGCGTTCACGCTGCCAGACGCGACCGGCAAACTCCGGACACTGGACGAACTCACTGTCGACGGGCCCGCAGTGATCGTCTTCTACCGCGGCGGCTGGTGCCCGTACTGCAACCTCACTCTACGCACCTACGAGCGAGACCTGCTACCCCAGCTCAGCGGACACTCGGCTCGCCTAGTCGCGATCTCGCCAGAGACCCCCGACGCGTCGCTCAGCACCCAGGAAAAGGACGAGCTGACCTACACCGTGCTCAGCGACGCCGGGGCGCAGCTCGCCGACGCGCTCGGGATCACATTCGACCCCTCTGAGGAAGGACTCGTAGCGCAGCGGGCGCTTGGCGTGGACATCCGCACAACCCGCGAAGACGGCGGCACCCGGCTGCCGATGCCGACCGTCCTGATCGTTGACCGCGACCACATCCTCCGCTTCGTTGACATCCACCCCGATTACACGGGCCGCACCGAGGTAAGCGACATCCTTGCCGGGCTCCGAACCCTCCCACCATCTGACCCAACATACCGCGCAACTGGTCGCTCGACGCCGACGAGACGGTCCCCCCGATCGACTCACACCGCGAGAGGGCGAAGTGCTATCGCTGATGGCCGAAGGACGATCGAACGCCGCATCGCAGAATCGCTCGTGCTCACCGTCGGGGCGGTCGAGAAACACATCCAGAGCATCCTGTCCAAGCTCGACCTGCAGCAATCCGCGACCGATCACCGACGTGTGCCGGCCGTCCTCGCATACCTGCAGCAGTCCGATTGACCAGTGCGGGATCATCGGCTAATGAGGCTTGTCCCTTCCTACGAATACAGCCGCCCGCAGCTGTTCGTCCGCGTGCGCGGCTACGGCCGCGGCGGCTGGTGGGGAGCGCTGCTGATACCGGCAGCGGCACGGCTCTTCTACGTCGCGTATCGCTTGCCACGAGCGATCGGTGCAAGGACGCATTCGAGGGACGGAACGGGACGGTCGCGCGGATGAGTGCCGGGCATTCCCCGCCGACCGTAGTTGCCGACATGTCGATGTCGCTGGACGGCTTCGTAGCCGACCCCGACGACGGTGTCGATCGCGTGTTCAGCTGGTACGGCAGACCACAGCCGCCGCGCCAGCCAGTGGACGGGGCCGAGCGCGACGCGTCGCCGGGTCTCGGCGTGATCGTGTACGGCCGACGCACGTTCGAGGTCGCCAAGGGATGGGGTGGCAATCATCCGATCGGAGTTCCTGTGCTCGTCGTCACGCACAGCATCCCTGACGGCTGGCCGCGCCCAGACTCGACCGTGTCATTCGCCACCGACGGTGTCGCGAGCGCGATCGAGCAAGCGAAGGCGATCGCAGACGGCAAGCTCGTCGCGCTCGGGAGCCCGAGCATCACCCAGCAATGCCTCGATCTGGGGCTCTTGGACACGATTCGAGTCAGCCTCGTGCCGATCCTCCTCGGCGGCGGGATCCGGTTCTTCGAGAACCTCGCCAGCGCGCCGATCGAGCTGCAAGGGCCGACCGTGAATGAGGGTAACGGCGTTACCCACCTGTCCTACCGCGTGGTCTGAGTCCAAGAAGATCGCGGGGGCCGGCGCCCCGCCCACGGACAGGCCTGCTCGAGCTCGGCCGCGAGCTGCAGCACGATGTCCTCACGTGCAGGCGGGCCGATCAGCTGGACCCCCGTCGGCAGGCCGTCCTCGCCATGGAACAGGGGCAGCGAGATCGCCGGCTGCCCGGTCACGTTGATGATCGCGGTGTATGGGGTGAAGAAGCCGGAGCGCAGGTAATGGTCCCACGGATCGGGCCCGCGCCCGTGGACCTCCCCGATCAGCAGCGGGCGCTGTGCGAGCGCCGGCGTGAGCACGGCGTCGTACGGTGCGAAGAATCCAACGAGCGACCGGGCGACCGATTCGAGACGGTTCTGCGCGGCGAGCAGGGTGAGCGCGTCCTGGCCGCGGGCGCGCTCCCACAACGCCCAGGTAAGCGGCTCGACGTCCTCCCGTGCGGGCTCGCGTCCGGCCAGGCGGCCGCCCGCCAGCGTTGTCATCGAGACCGCCGGGCCGAAGGCGCGCGTGAAGTCAGACAGGAGGTCGAGCCCCGACCACAGCGGGACGACCTCCTCCACGTGGTGGCCCAGCGACTCGAGCAGCGCCGCCGCGTCGCGCGCGGCAGCCTCGCAAACCGGGTCGAGGGTCGCGCCCTCGAGAGGCATGTTGAGTGCGAGTCCGATCCGCATCGGCGCCGGCGGACGGGCGGCCAGCTCGGCGAAGGGAGCCGGGGGCGGCGGCGCCCAGTTCGCGTCGCCCGGCTCGTAGCCGGCGAGCACGTCGAGCAGCGCGGCGGTGTCCGCGACGGTGCGCGTCAAGACGCCGTCGCCGGCGAGAAAGCTCTGACCCGCGTCCGGGCCGACCGAGACGCGACCCCGCGCGGGCTTCAGCCCCACCAGCCCGCAGCACGCGGCGGGAATGCGCGTGGATCCGCCACCGTCGTTCCCGTGGCCGATCGGCACCATGCCCGCGGCTACGGCGGCTCCCGAGCCTCCGCTCGACCCTCCCGGCGTGCGATCCGGCGCCCACGGATTTCGGGTCGGCCCGAAGCGGCGGGACTCAGTGGTCGGAAGGATGCCCATCTCGGGCAGCGCCGTCTTGCCCACGATCACGAAGCCCGCCTCGCGAAGGCGTCGCACGCAGAAGGCGTCGTGTCCGGCCACGAAATCGCCGAACAGGTCGCTGCACATCGTCACGGGCATGTCCGACACGGCCCGGTTGTCCTTGATCGCGATCGGAACCCCGGCGTACGGCCGAGGGTCGCCGGGACCGATCCGCGACGCGGCGGCAAGCGCCGATTCGTGCGCGACGTGCGTGAAGGCGTTCAGCGTCGGCTGGCACTCGTCGATCCGCTCGAGCGACATCTCGACCAGCTCGCGCGCGCTCAGTTCCCCCGCGCGGACCAGCGCCGCGAGCTCGCCGGCGGAGCGAAACAGGAGGTCGGACACTGCCGTGGAAGCCTACGCGGGTGCCACGCGCAGGGGCACGACTCAGCTTTCGCCGGTGCGGTGGCCGGATCGAAAGGTGACATGATCGGCCGCGATGGGCCCCGCGCGGAATCGTCGACGGTACGTATTCGGAGCGCTGGTCGGGCTCGGGGCGGTAGTGCTCGGGATGGCGAGCGACGGGACAGCGGCGACCGCCGGGACAGTGGCCGCGCCGGCGCTCGCCTGGTCGGCTCCGGAGCTGATTGACAACCAGCCGCCCTACGCCACCGGGATCGAGTCCGCCGGCGTGTCGTGTCCGTCGCGATCGTTGTGCGTCGCGGTCGATGCGTACGGCAACGTCGTCACCTCGACCGACCCGACTGGCCGGGCACGCGCCTGGACCGTGGCGCGCGCGGTCGACCCCGGCGCGACCCTCACCGGCATCTCCTGTCCATCGCGTTCGTTGTGTGTCGCGGTTGACACCGCGGGCAATGTGATCACGTCGACCGACCCGACCGGCGGCGCGCGCGCCTGGACCGCGACCCGCATCGACCCCGGCGCCGACCTCACCGCTGTCTCGTGCCCGTCGCGATCGCTATGCGTCGCGGTCGGCGCCTCCGGGCAGCTACTGACATCAACCAACCCGAGCCGCGGCGCCGGCGGCTGGAGCGTCGCCCGGATCGACGCCGGACGGGCGCTGAACGGCGTCTCGTGCCGGGCGCGGGGCCTGTGCGTTGCCGTGGACGGCTCGGGGCGCGTGGTCACTTCAACCCGGCCGGCCGCAGGCGCAGGCGCATGGCGGAGCGCCCGCGTCGATGCGAACCCGCTCAGCGCGGTGTCCTGCGCCCCGCGGGCGCTGTGCGTCGCCGTCGACGACGCCGGCAGCGTCGTAACCTCGACCCGTCCGACCGGCGGTGCGCGTGCCTGGAGCATCACCTACATCGACCCGAGCGCAGGAGTCACCGACGTCGCGTGCCCCTCGCGCTCGTTCTGCGTGGCCGTCGGCGACGCCGGCATGGAAGTGACATCGACCAACCCGCCCGGCGGTCAGGCCGCCTGGGGCTATACGGCGCAGGTGGGGCTGCTCGGCCCGACGTTCGTGTCGTGCCCGGAGCGATCGTTCTGCATGGTCGCCAGCGCCGGCGGCGATATCGCGAGCTCGACCAATCCCCGAGGCAGCAACAAGGCCTGGAAATCCATCTTCATCGCCGCCGACAGCAGCCTGACCGCCCTGTCATGCCGATCGAGTACGGCTTGCGTGGCGCTCGACAACGCGGGCAACGTCCTTACCTCGACCGACCCGACCGGCGGTCCGGGCGCCTGGGCGGTCGCCGCAGGGGTCGACCGCGGGAGCAGAGCAGGTACTGCCGGCGGTATCTCCTGTCCGTCGGTGTCGCTGTGCGTAGCGGTCGACGACGAAGGCAACGTTCTGACCTCGACGGACCCGACCGGTGACAAGCGCGCGTGGCAGATCGCCAAGTTCGACGCGAAGAACGTCGCCCTCACCCCTGACGTCTCGTGCCCGTCGGTCTCGCTGTGCGTGGCGGTGGACGGCGGCGGGAACGTCGTCACCTCGACCGACCCCACCGGCGGCACGCGCGCCTGGAAGATCGCCGACGTTGGCGGGATGCAGGACGTCGCCGCGCCCAGCGTCGTGCGGTGCCCGTCGATCTCCCTCTGCGTCGCGGTCGATCAGAACGGAAACGTGATCACCTCGACCGACCCGACCGGCGGGGCGCACGCTTGGAAGGTCACCAACGTCGACGGCGAGTTCGGCTTCCTGACGAGCCTATCCTGTCCATCGGCCTCGCTGTGTGTCGCGTTCGACTGGTCGGGCAACGTCCTCACCTCGACCGACCCGGCCGGCGGCAAGCACGCTTGGCGCGTTACCCACGTCTACCGCCCAATCCGAGTCGATGGCAGCCTGGTCGGGCCAAACGCCGTATCGTGCGCGTCCGCTTCGCTGTGCGTCGCAGTCGGCTGGTTCGGGGAGCTCTGGACCTCGACAGACCCGACCGGCGGCGCCAAGACCTGGAGCCACGCCGATGCCGACGGTCGCCGGCGACTCGACGCCGTGTCGTGCCCCTCGGTCTCGCTGTGCCTCGCCGTCGACGAGGCCGGAAACGTGGTGCTCGGGATCTCCATCTGATGCCGACCCGGACCAGCGCGTTCGCCGGTCGTTGCGCCGGGTGGCGCCGACCTGGCACCCTGTGCTTGCCACACTGTCACGAAGCGCCTAGTTCTTGCGGAGGCCACATGAGCGTTACCACCGAAGTTCAGTCGGGCCTCGAAGGCGTAGTCGCCTTTGCCACGGAGATCGCCGAGCCCGACCGGGAGGGAGGAGCTCTTCGCTATCGCGGGGTCGACATCGAGGAGCTCGTCGGTACAGTGCCTTTCGGGCAGGTTTGGGGCCTACTCGTCGATGGCCAGCTCCTGCCTGGCCTACCGCCCGCTGAGCCCCATCCGCTGAGCGTGCTCTCGGGCGACCATCGCGTCGACGTGCAGTCGGCGCTCGCGATGCTGGCGCCGCAGTGGGGCTTCGGGCAGCTGATCGACATCTCCGACGGGGAGGCTCGCGACGATCTGGCCCGCGCGTCCGTGATGGCGCTCTCGTTCGTCGCCCAGTCGGCGCGAGGCATCGGAAAGCCGCCCGTGCCCCAGCGCGAAGTCGACAAGGCCACGCAGATCGCCGAGCGATTCCTGATCCGCTGGCGAGGGGAGGCCGACCCGAAGCACGTGGAGGCGATCGACGCCTACTGGATCTCCGCCGCTGAGCACGGTATGAACGCGTCCACCTTCACCGCCCGCGTCGTCGCCTCAACCGGAGCCGACGTGGCCGCGGCGCTGTCTGCCGCCGTCGGTGCGCTGTCGGGACCGCTGCACGGCGGCGCACCGTCGCGCGTGCTGAAGATGCTCGACGAGGTGGAGGCCGAGGGCGACGCGGAGCGCTACGTCAAGGCGCTCCTCGACCGCGGCGAGCGGCTGATGGGCTTCGGGCACCGCGTCTACCGGGCCGAGGATCCTCGCGCGCGCGTCTTGCGACGCACCGCACGCACTCTCGGCGCGCCCCGGGTCGGGGTCGCCGAGGCGCTCGAGTCGGCCGCCCTCGCCGAGCTTCAAGCACGCAAACCCGACCGCGTCCTAGCCACCAACGTCGAGTTCTGGTCCGCCGTCGTGCTCGACTTCGCCGACGTGCCGCCACAGCTCTTCACCCCGATGTTCACGTGCGCACGCACGGCCGGATGGTCGGCGCATATCCTCGAGCAGAAGCGCGAGCGACGGCTTATCCGTCCGACCGCGAATTACATCGGACCCGGCCCACGGCCGCTGTCCGCGGTAGTCGGCTGATCGACGCGAGACGAGCGTAGGACCGCCGGGCAGGCCGTATCCGGAGCACGATGTCCGATCCCGCACGGCCACTCGATCCCGCCGTTCTCGGAGACCACGTGGACCGGCTCTACCGCGCCGCGTGGGGTCTCTGCGGGTCGCGCGAAGACGCCGAGGACCTCGTCCAGGAGACGTTCGCGAACGTCCTGCGAAAGCCGCGGCTGCTGCGCTCAGAAGACGACCTCGGCTACCTGCTGCGCGTACTGCGCAACACCTTCATCAGCCAGCGTCGCGCCGCCGCCCGGCGTCCGCGCACCGCGCCGTTGCCGGACGACCTCGACCTGATCGCCGACCCGACGGCGGCCGCGCCCGAGGCTGCGATCGAGACCGCCGAGCTGTTCGCGGCGATCGCGGCGCTGCCCGAGGAGTTCCGCGATGCGCTGGTGGCGATCGACATCGCCGGCCTCTCCTATCGCGAAGCGGCGCGGGCGTTACGAGTCCGCGAGGCGACGATCACGACGCGGCTGCACCGGGCGCGTCAGCGGATTGCCGCGTCGATCGAGCACGGCCCAACCGCGCGCGATCGCGGCGCCTAGCCGAGTCGGTCCCGGCGGGGCCGCGATCTACTCAGACCGAGGACTCCCTCGCAGCCAAGCCGAGCAGGACCGCTATGGGCACGCGCCGGCTTGACGAGAGGACGCAGGTATGGCCGAACCGACGCCAGGTGACCACGACCCTGCCACCCAGAACGATCGACCGCAGCTGACGGCGGCTGAGCACGGCGCCCTTCGGCTCGGCCAGCGCGGGGCCGCCGACGATCGTGTAAGCGATCTTCCATCCGCCGCCCCCGGCGTAGTAGATCGTCCGTGTCAGGCGGCCGTCGAGCTGGTCGACGCGCTCCCCCGTCGCCGTCCAGCCGATCCGCGTCCAGTTCGGAAAGTAGACGTCATCGACGTTGCGCGTGAGCAGGCTCGGGTGGGCGCCCTGGGTCGGCGGCGCCGTCCGCGAGCTCGCGCCGCGCAGCGCCAGCGAGGCTGCCTGGCTGACGGACGGCGCCCCGGGGGCACCTCCGGGTAGTGCGAGGACGAGCACGAGCGCGAGCACCGCGACTGCGCCTGCACACGCCCCACCGAGTAACACGCGACGCCGGGCGGGCGCCCGACCGGCTCGAGCGCGGTCGGCGGCGATCCGCTCGCGCAAGCTCACGGGCGCAGAAACCGCCGCCGCGGCGTGCAGAGCCTCGACGGCACGTCGCTCGTTCTCGAGCAGCGCGCTCACTTCAGGCGCGGCGGCGATCCTGGCCTCCACCTCATCCCGCCGGCCCGGTGTGAGCGAGCCATCCGCGAGCATCGAGAGGTCCACGAGGTCGCGCCGGCCCATCGCTGGCCGATCGGCCTCGTTGTCTGCGGCTGACGAAGTCATTTCGTTGGATCCTGTCCTTTCAGGTTAACGACGCCTGGAAGCGGGCGATCCTTCCCCCAGCACGCAGAAGGGCCCGGCGCGCGCGCGCCGGGCCCCTCCGCTCCGCGTTCGTGGAACGCGGCCTGTCCTACATCATCCCGCCCATGTCGGGCATTCCGCCGCCGCCCGGCATGCCGCCGCCGTCCTTGTCAGGGATCTCGGCGACGATCGCCTCGGTGGTGAGGATGTTCTTGGCGATCGACGCGGCGTTCTGGAGCGCCGAGCGCGTCACCATTGCCGGATCGATGATCCCGGCTGCGACGAGGTCGACGATCTCGCCCGTGGCTGCGTTCAGGCCGTGGCCCTTCTTCGCCTTGCGGACGTCGTTGACGACAACCGAGCCTTCCAGGCCCGCGTTCTCGGCGATCTGCCGCAGCGGCTCCTCGAGCGCCCGGAGGACGATCTTGGCGCCGGTCTTCTCGTCGTCGAGCGCGATGTTGTCCAGCTTGATCGCGTGCGCGGCCTGCAACAGCGCGACGCCGCCACCCGGAACGATGCCCTCTTCGAGCGCCGCACGGGTTGCCTGGAGTGCGTCCTCGACGCGGTGCTTCTTCTCCCGCATCTCGGTCTCGGTGGCCGCACCGACCTTGACCACGGCCACGCCGCCCGAGAGCTTCGCCAGACGCTCCTGGAGCTTCTCGCGGTCGAAGTCCGAGTCAGTGCCCTCGATCTCGGTCTTGATCTGGTTGATCCGACCCTTGATCGCGTCGCTGTCTCCGGCACCATCGACGATCGTCGTGTTGTCCTTGGCGACGACTACGCGACGAGCGCGCCCAAGCTGCGAGAGCTGCGTGTTCTCGAGCTTGAGGCCCATCTCCTCGGTGATTACCTCGCCGCCCGTGAGGACTGCGATGTCCTCGAGCATGCGCTTGCGGCGATCGCCGAAGCCCGGTGCCTTGACCGCTACACCGGTGAACGTGCCGCGAAGCTTGTTCACGACCAGCGTCGCGAGCGACTCGCCCTCGACGTCCTCGGCGATGATCAGCAGCGGCTTGCCCGACTGGATCGTCTGCTCCAGGATCGGGAGAACGTCGCGGACCGACCCGATCTTCTGGTTGGCGATGAGGATGTAGGGATCCTCGAGGGTCGCCTCCATCCGGTCCTGGTCGGTGACCATGTAGGGCGAGATGTACCCCTTGTCGAACTGCATGCCCTCGGTGAACTCGAGGTCCATGCCGAACGTCTGACCCTCTTCGACGTTGACCACGCCGTCCTTGCCGACCTTGTCGATCGCGTCGGCGATGACGTCGCCGATCTCTTCATCGCCGGCGGAGATGGTCGCTACGCGAGCGATCTGGTCCTTGCCGGTGATCTCCTTGGACTGCGTCTGGATGTTCTTGACCACGAGCTCGACAGCGGTCTCGATGCCCTTCTTCAGCGACAGCGGGTTGGCGCCGGCCGCGACGTTCCGCAGGCCTTCACGGACGATCGACTGTGCGAGCACGGTCGCCGTCGTGGTGCCGTCCCCGGCCACGTCGTTGGTCGAAGTGGCGACCTCGCGGACGAGCTGCGCGCCCTGGTTCTGGAACACGTCCTGAACCTCGATCTCGCGAGCAATCGTGACGCCGTCGTTGGTGATCGTCGGCGCGCCGAACTTCTTGTCGAGGACCACGTACCGGCCCTTCGGGCCCAGCGTGACCTTGACCGCATTCGCGACCGCGTCGACGCCAAGCTCGAGAGCCTTGCGGGCCTCCGAGTTGTACTTCAGTTCCTTATGAGCCATGTGTGATGTGTTCTCCTGAGAAAGAAGGTGAGAGCTACTGAATCTTCGCCAGAACGTCGGACTCGCGCAGGACGAGCAGCTCTTCGCCGTCGACCTTGATCTCCGTGCCGCCGTACTTGCTGTAGAGGACCTCGTCGCCCTCCGTCACGTCGAGCGGGACGCGCTTGCCGGTGTCCTCGCTGATCTTGCCGTCGCCGACCGCGAGAACCTTGCCCTTCTGAGGCTTCTCCTTGGCAGTGTCGGGAAGAACGAGCCCACTCGCAGTGGTCTCCTCCTCCTCGATTGCCCGCACGATCAACCGATCGCCGAGGGGCTTGAGCTTCATGTGATGCAACCTCCGGATGGGGATTACTGGACACTTGTCGTTTCGTTGGCACTCGTTGGGTCGGAGTGCCAGCTCCCTGACTATAGCTCGTCGCAGATACGGCGCAAGTAAAAACTTGGCACTCTCATGTGAAGAGTGCCGAGCGGGCGGGGGCGCCGGGGGCGCCGGGGCCGCCGGCCGCCGTGTCTAGTTCTTTGCCGCGCCGAGACCGTGCATGCGGTCACGGATCTCGGGTGGGTTCTCGATGATCTGAGAGAACCGGACCACGGTCACCGTGTCGTCCATCGTGATCGGGCGACCGTAGATCTGCGCGAGGAAGTGGATCATCTCGTCGACGCGGCGAAACTCCGGATTGTCGTGCTCGATGTCGCGGGGCGAAAGATCGCGGACCCGCTTCACTTCGACTTGGTCGATCACGGCGTTGAAGATCTTCTCGCGCGGGGAGTGCTGATAGCCGATCGTGACCAGCACGCAGTCGTTCTTGCGGTACTTGTGCGACTTGTCGCCGACACGGATCGTGGCGGTCTTGCGGCCACGACGGAGCTGGTCGGCGAACACCGACGAATAGAAATTCAGTACGCGCACCGGCGCCAGCCTACCGATCCGCCCCAGTTTGCGACAGGGCGCGCACGATCATCTCTCGCTCGCCGGCGTAGGTGAGCGACCGCGATGCCTGCGTCAGCGGCATCCAACAGGCCTCCTCGACCTCGTCATCGTGATCGGCGACATCCCCCGCCCGGTATTCGATCAGGAAGAAGGCGACCAGCTTCAGCACCCGACGCCCCTTGCGCTGATACCAGTACCGCACGTCTCCGAGCTTTCCCCGGAGCTCGCCCGTCACGCCGGTCTCCTCCCGTACCTCCCTGAGCGCCGCGGCCTCAGGCGTCTCCGATCCGTCCAGATGGCCCTTCGGCAGGGCCAGGACGCGGTTGCCATTGGCATCGCGCTTGACCGGGACGATCACGACCACCTCGTCGCCGCGAATTACGACCCCTCCGGCCGAGAACTCGCGCTGGGTGACCGGATCAGTAGACGTATCGTTCGAGTGCGGCGGCGTCATGGACAGTGAGCCGGCCCCGGCCCTGGGTGATGACCCCGGCGCGCTCGAGCACGGCGAGGAAACGGCTGGCGGACTCGCGCGAAGACCCGGCGAGCTGGGCAAGGTCGGCCTGGGTCGAGGTGATCACCACGTCCCGACCGGGGGCGCCCTCGGCCTGGGCTGCCTCGACGAGCTGTGCGAGGACGCCCGCGACGCGGCTCTGCACGGTCTGAAACGACTGGCGCGCGAGCCGCTCGTTGGTATCGCGCAGACGGCGGCCAAGGGAGATCACCAGCTTCACGGCGATGTCGGGATGCAGCCTCAGGAGGCGCCGCATGTCGGCGCCGAGGATCGCGATCGCCTCCATCGGGTCGAGCGTCTCCACCGTGGCCGACCGGCGCTCGGAATCGAACATCGCCAGTTCGCCGAATATGTCCCCTGGCCCGAAGTTGGCCAGCGTGATCGAGCGACCGTCGGGATGCTCTCGGATCGCCCGCGCGTGGCCGCTGCGCACGACGTAGCAGGTGTCGCTCTCGTCACCTTCGCGAAAGATCGCCTCTCCCGCCCCGAACCGGCGCGGGACCGCGACCTCGGCGACGCGGACGAGATCGCCGTTGGCAAGCGTGGAGAACGCCGGCACACGGCCGAGCACTCGGGCGGTGTCCTCGGTGGTCGTCGGCATAGCGCCAGAAATAGCACACGGCGCAGCACGGTGTGATGTGACACGTACCCGCCGTGAAAAGCAGCGCGCTCGCGGAGCGCCGGCGCCTGGCCGCGCCGCGGCGCGCCGGCCACGAGCTCAGGCGAGGTCGAGTGCGCGCTCGCGCCGGCGTCGCTGCACACCGAGCCCGACCCATGCCGCAACGGCGGCGAGGAGGCCGATCGGGATCAGCACGGCGAGCACGATCAGGGCGACCCCGGCGGAGACCTCGAGCACGCGGAGAGCGTCGTGGCCCGCCTGGTGCAGGCCGAAGCCACCGCCGCTCGCGGACGGTGAGACGCCGCCGTCCGCCACCACGGCGACGTCGACGTCGCTGTAGTTGACGCGGCGGTTGAGCGAGTGCAGCGACGAATGCGCCCGCTTGATCGTCGCCTCCTCGCTCGCGATCTGCGCCCTCAGGCTGACGATCTCGGTCTCGATCGTCGCGGCTGCGAGCTTCGCGCGCAAGCCGGTGAGCGCGCTCCTTGCGTCCGCGATCTGCCGTCTCGCGGACACAAACGAGGAGTTGACGTCCTGGGTGTTGTCGATCCGGGAGATCACATTGGCGTAGCGAAGCGATGACAGGGCAGACAGCGCCTGCGCCAGCGCGCCGCTCGGGATCCTGAGCTGGAACTGCGCGCTCGCGCCCGGGCCGCCGGTGCTTGCGACGCTCGAGCTGTCGACGATGCCGCCGAACTCGCTGACGACCTGGAAGACCTCCTGAGCCACGGCGTCGATGCGGCGGGCAGGAGTGCCGAGCTGGAGCGACGAGGACTGGACGATCTTACGCCCGTTGGGGATCGGCGCGGGTGAGGGGATCGCCGGCGACGCGACGGCGGCGCCGGACCCGCCGGCGGCAGGGGAGCTTTCAGACGCGCCCGTCGCGGAGCCGTGGGGAGCGGCCGCGGACTTGGCCCCGGCGACCGGGGCGGCGGAACGCTGCGGCCTGGCCGACGCGGGACTCTGGACATTCGGGCCCGCTTGACCGGCCGGCGTATTCGGCCCCGGAGCAATTGACTGCGCGGAACCGTTCGTGTTGCCCGAACTCGAGCTGCCCGCACGTCCGATCGTGTGGGGCGCTAACAGCGCCACCCCGGCGGCGTCCGCGGGCGAACGTCGGAACGAGGGCGACCCGTCGACAGAGGAGACCACCGCGATCCCGATGACCACCGCCGCCAGCGCGGTCCCGGCCGCGCCCCACGCCGGCGTCACGCGCCACCGGCGAGCGCGACCGCGGCCACGCCCGCCGCCCAAAGCCCCGCCCAAAGCCCCGGCCGAATCCGCAGCCGCGCCCGAAGCCAAAGACGAGGCCGAGCCCGGAGCCCCCGCCCCGCCCCGCCGGAACCGCGCCTCGACGCACCGGTCGATCTCATCCGCAAACCCCGGGCGCATCGGCTCGGGCCGCGCCGCCGCCAGCAGCAGCGCCAGCTCCGCCAGCTCGGCGAAGCGGGGGTCGACCGGGTCGCCGGCCAGCGTGGCGTCGATCGCGTCGAGCTGCTCGGCGATCTCGGGGTCGATCAGCTCGTCTTCACGGGGTCGCATCGCAGGCCTTCCTCAGCTTCTGGATCGTTCTGTGCAGCATCGTCCCCGCGTTCGACTCGCTCACGCCGAGCACGCGGGCCAGCTCGGCGTTCGACAGGCCGGCGTGGAACTTCAAGGCGATCAGCTCTCGCTCGCGCGCGGGCAGGGCGGCGAGGGCGGTGCGGACTGTCGTTCGCTTGAGCGCGATCTCGGCGCCGTCCTCCGGTCCGGCGGTTTCCACGTCCTCCGGATCGGTAACGAGGGCCGCGACCCGCCGGCGCCGGCGCAACTCGTCGAGCGCCGCATTGCGCGCGATCCCGAACAGCCAGGCACGCTCCTCGCCGCGCCGCCGGTCGAATGTCCGGCGCCGCCGGTAGGCGCGCTCGAACGCAAGCGCGGTCACGTCCTCGGCCGCCGCCTGGTCGCGCAAGAGCGTCGCGACGTAGGCGTACACCTCGTCGCGACTCGAGCGGTAGAGCGCCTCGAAGCGATCCCACGAGGTCTGCAGATCGTCCGTCTCGGGCGCTGTCAGGGTCTCGCTCACGGACACACTACGGCGCCCGTGCGGTTTCGTCACGGCGACTCGGTGGAGCAGTCGGGTCATGCTGTCGTTATCTTGTCCACTGTGCGCCCGCGCCTCGCAACCTTCGTGCTCGCCGTCGCCGTCGGCGTGCTCTCAGCACCGGGCCTGGCCGCGGCGAAGGAGCATCAGAAACCCACCAAGAAGCACAAGCAGGGCATGACGGCCAAGCAGATCCGCGCCGCAGTGACGAATGCCGAGCACTCGTCAGACCTCTGGGCGACCGTGAACGTTTGCACGTCGTCGCCGACCGTCCCACCTGGCGACGTGGTCGGGATCCGCGGCCAGATGCCGAGCCTCGGCTTCAAGACGGCCCTGGTGATGGACGTCTCCGTGGACTACTGGAACTACACCGACGGCCAGTTCGAGTCGGCGAATGCCAGCTCGACGATCTCGCTCGGCGAGGGGACGCACGGCGTCCACCAGGGCGGGGTCAGCTTCCCGTTCGCTCCCGGACAGGGCAACACGTACCTTGTACGCGGCACCATCACATTCGAATGGAAGATGGGCACCAAGGTGGTCGGCACGGTGACCCGTAACACCGGCCATGGCTATTCCAACGTCGGCTTCTCGGACCCGCCGGGCTTCAGCGCCGGCACCTGCACACTGACCTGAGACGGCCGCGCTGCTAGGCCGCCGGCGGGAGGATGAAGCGCTCGACCGCAAGCGCGAAACCCTCCTCCTCGTTCGATGCGGTCACTCGTCGGGCGGCGCGCTGCACCTCGGGACTGGCGTTGGCCATCGCGATGCTCAGGCCCGAGTGGGCGAACATGAGCACGTCGTTGGGCATGTCGCCGATGGTGGCGATCTCCCCCGAGGGAATCTTGTAGCGCGCCGCCAGGTACTTGGCGACGAAGCCCTTGTTCGCATCGGGATGGGTCACGTCAACGTAGTACGGCTGCGAGAGCGACGCCGACACGTGGTCGCCGAATCGATCGTGCGCGGCGGCGGAGGCGGCGGCGACGGCGTCGTGATCGTCGCTGACTCCGACCAGCTTGGCGACGTCGGACTCGAGGCCCTCATAGCTGTCGAGGACCGTCGCCTCGAACCGCACCGTCGCGGTTTCGCGGTCCACGTGCGGGCCCTTGCGGTCCTGGACGTACCAGTCGGACCCCCGGTAGAGCCAGACGCTCAGATCGTGGCTCGCAAGCTCGTCGATGATCGGGGGTACCAGCTCCGGAGGGATCACCCGCTGCTCGATGACCGAGAGGTCACGGTCGACGATCACGCCGCCGTTGAAGGCCGAGATCGGCGTCGTCAAGTCGAGCGGCCGGGTCAGCATCGACATGCCGCGGGGCGGGCGGCCGCTCGTGATCGCGAACAGGATCCCCGCATCCTTCAGCCGGTGTACAGCGGCGACCGTCCGCTCGGTCAGCACCTTGTCCGGGGTGACCAGGGTGCCGTCGACGTCGGCGAGGAGGAGACGGATGCTCACGCCTTCTGCTCGGCGTGGCCGCCGAACTCGGCCCGCATCGCGGAGAGGACCTTGTCGGTGAACTGCCCGTTGCCGCGCGACTCGAAGCGCTCGAGCAGGGCGGCGGTGATCACCGCCGCCGGCACGCCGAGGTCGATCCCGGCGATCACCGTCCAGCGTCCCTCGCCCGAGTCCGACACGCGCCCCGAGAACTCCTCGAGGTCCGGTGAGCGGGCCAATGCGTCAGCGGTCAGGTCGAGCAGCCACGACCCGACGACCGAGCCACGGCGCCAGACCTCGGCCACCTCGGCTACGTCGATCTCGTACTGGTAGGCCTCGGGGTCGCGCAGCGGCGTCGTCTCGGCGTTCACCTCGGCGGTCTGCTTGCCGGCGTCGGCATGCTTGATGATGCTGAGGCCCTCGGCGATCGCGGCCATCATCCCGTACTCGATCCCGTTGTGGACCATCTTCACGTAGTGCCCGGCCCCGCTCGGGCCGCAGCGCAGGTAGCCGTCGGGCGCCGTGCCGTCGGTCCGCGTGCGGGCCGGGGTGGGCTCGGCGGCGCTGCGTCCCGGCGCGATCGTCTTGAACAGCGGATCGAGCCGCTCGACCGCCGTCTCATCGCCGCCGATCATCAGGCAGAAGCCTCGCTCGAGCCCGAACACCCCGCCGCTCGTGCCGACGTCGACATAGTGGATGCCCTTCTCCGCGAGAGCCTTCGCGCGAACGATGTCGTCGCGGTAGTAGGAATTGCCGCCGTCGATCACGACGTCGTCCTCTTCGAGCAGCGGAACGAGATCGTCGAGCGTCGACTGCACGACGCCGGCCGGCACCATGATCCACGCCGCCCGTGGCTGCTCGAGCTTGGCGACGAAGTCCTCGAGGCTGTCGGCCCCGACCACCCCTTCGGTGACCAGCGCTTCGACGGCCGGCGCGTTCACGTCGTAGACGACGCAGCGGTGGCCGTCGGCGACCAGGCGGCGGACGAGGTTCGCGCCCATCCGTCCCAGCCCGATCATGCCGAGCTGCATGGGATTGTCGGTTGCCATCTCAGTCTCCCTTGCTCTTCAGTTCGCGGTAGCGGCGGATCAGATTGTTGGTCGAGGAGTCGTGATGGGGCGCCGGCTCGTCTGCGCTCTCGAGCTCGGGGATGATCGCGGCGGCGAGGACCTTGCCGAGCTCGACGCCCCACTGATCGAACGAGTCGATGTCCCAGATCGCGCCCTGCGTGAAGACGCTGTGCTCGTAGAGGGCGATCAGCGACCCGAGCAATCGCGGCGTGATCAGCTCGCACATGAGGACGTTCGAAGGGCGATTGCCCTCCATCACGCGGTGCGGGACGACCGCCTCGGAGGTGCCCTCGGCCCGCACCTGCTCCGCGGTCTTGCCGAAGGCCAGGGCCTGGGCCTGCGCGAACACGTTCGAGGTGAGGATGTCGTGGTGGCTACCGAGCGGATTGAGCGTTCGAGCGAACCCGATCAGGTCGACGGGGATCAGCCTGGTTCCCTGATGGATCAGCTGGTAGAAGCTGTGCTGGCCGTTCGTGCCCGGCTCGCCCCAGTAGACCGCGCCGGTCTCGTAGTCGACCCGCTTGCCGGCCAGCGTGACGTGCTTGCCGTTGGACTCCATCGTGAGCTGCTGTAGGTACGCGGGGAAGCGCTTCAGGTACTGGTCGTAGGGCAGCACGCCCGCGGTCTGGGCGCCGAAGAAGTCGCCGTACCAGACCGCGAGCAGACCCATCAGGACGGGAAGGTTCTCCCTGAAAGGGGCGGTCAGGAAATGCTGGTCCATGGCATGGAAACCGTCGAGCATCTCGCGGAAGCGCTCGGGCCCGATCGCCAGCATCGTCGAGAGCCCGATCGCCGAGTCCATCGAGTAGCGCCCGCCGACCCAGTCCCAGAAGCCGAACATGTTGGCGGTGTCGATCCCGAAGCTGCCAACGAGCTCGGCGTTGGTCGAGACGGCGACGAAGTGCTTGGCCACCGCCGACTCGTCGCCGAGCGCGTCGACCAGCCACCGGCGGGCGGACTGAGCGTTGGTGATCGTCTCCAGCGTGGTGAACGTCTTCGAGGAGATGATGAACAGCGTCTCGTCGGCCGCGAGATCGCGAGTGGCCTCGACGAGATCGGTCGAGTCGACGTTGGAGACGAAGCGGAAGGTCATATCCCGCTTCGAGTAGTGCCGGAGCGCCTCGTAGGCCATCACCGGGCCGAGGTCCGAGCCGCCGATGCCGACGTTGATCACGTTGCGGATGCGCTTGCCGGTGTGGCCCTTCCACTCCCCGGAGCGGACGCGCTCCGAAAACGACGCCATCCGGTCGAGGACGGCATGCGCTTCTGCCACAACGTCGACCCCGTCGACCACCAGCGTCGCATCCCTGGGCATCCGCAAGGCGACGTGCAGCACGGCTCGATCCTCGGAGACGTTGATCTGCTCGCCGGCGAACATCGCGGCGCGCCGCTCGGCGACCTCCGACTCCTCGGCGAGGCGAACGAGGAGGTCGACGGTCTCGTCGGTGATGCGGTTCTTCGAGTAGTCGAGGAAGATCCCGACCGCCTCGGCGCACATCCGCTCGCCCCGGCTGGGATCCTCAGCGAACAGCTCGCGCAGGTGGCGCCCGGCGATCAGCTCGTGGTGGCGCGTCAGGTCACCGAACGCGGGGCGCTCTCGCAAAGGGGTCATGCCTCGTAACTGTAGGCCCAAACCCGCCGGCACCCGAGGCTAGGTGAGCGCCGCGAACAGCCGTGGGTCGTTGGTGATGATGCCGGTGACCCCGAGCGCTTCCAGCATCCGCAGTCGCGGCAGGTCGTCGACGGTCCAGACGTAGAGCTCGCCGCCCGCGTCGCGCACGCTCCGGACGAGCCCCGGCGTGACGAGCCGCCACTGCGCCATCAACGCATCGCAGCGCCCGGCACGGATCGCGGCCGCCGCGCGTCCCGGGAGCACGGCGCGCAGGATCGGCAGCCCGGCGCCGGCCAGCAGCGCCGATGCCGGCGAGCGGAACGGGTCTCGCTTCAGCTTCGGAACCGACCAGCCAAGCCTGACGGCGGGGTCGGCGGCGCGGATCGCAGCGAGGCTCGCGCGGTGCTGCGAGGAGATCAGCGAGCGATCCAGCAGGCCCCGAAAGCGAAGCGCGTCGATCACGGCGAGCTCATACCCCGGGCCCTTGAGGTCGACGTCGAGCTCGATCCCCGCGAACGCGCCCGCAGCCAGATACTCAAGTCCTTCCTCCAGCGTATGCGGCGCCCGGCCCGCGGCATCCTCGTGGTCGTGGGCAAGGACCAGCCGGTCCGTCCCTCGCTCGGGCAGCACGTCGAATTCGATCATGTCGACCCCGGCCGCCGCGGCGGCGTCGAAGCTCGCGAAGGTGTTGCCGGGGGCGATCAGGTCCGCACCCTTGTGTCCGACCCGCCGCATCCGGTCGCGGCCGGTCACCGCTGGCACCCGGGACACCAGAAGGTCGTGCGGTTGGCCTCCCCTTGTCCCCGCGCCCGCACCGGCGCGCCGCAGCGCGGGCAGGGACGGCCGGGCCGGTTGTAGACACGCGGCTCGATCGCCCGCGGCCCGACCTCGGCCGAGCGCCGCATCCGCGGGCGCACGTGCTCGACGATCGACAGTGCCTCGGCGTCGCTGATCTCCGCCACCGCCCGCCAAGGATCGATCGCCGCCTCCCAGCATCCTTCCGATTTCCAGATGTTGCCGATCCCCGCGATCGTCGTCTGGTCGAGCAGCGCGTCGCCGATACCGCGCGTCGGGTCCTCGCCGCGAAGTCGGTGCAGGAAGCGCTTGGTGTCGAGCTCGTCGGCGAGGACGTCGGGGCCGAGCGCGGCGAGCCGCTGATCGAACCGCGTACGACCGTCCGTCATCAGCTCGAGCAGCGGCCCGTCGAACTGCACGACCTCGCTGTCGCCCACGCGTAGCACGAGCCAGGCGCGCCGCCGCGACCGGCGCCACCGCTGCCCGACCGGATAGACGCCCCATGCGCCCGTCATCCGCAGGTGTGAGTGGAGCGCGAGGCCACCGTCGAAGCGCAGGAACAGGTGCTTACCGTAGGGCTCGATGCGGGTCACCGTGCTGCCGGCGAGCGGCTCGGGCCAGCGGTCGAGCGCGTGCCGCGGCTGCGGCGTGTGGATCTCGTCGGGCACCCGGCCCTCGAGTACCGGCCGGATCCGGTTCGCGGTGTAGCGGATCGTGTCGCCCTCGGGCACGCCAGGTGCACTCAGCTCACGCGCTCAGGGTCAGCTTCCTGGGCCCCTCGCGGAAGCCGAGCGCGATCAGCGCCGGCCCGAACGGCGAGGCCGGCGCGGGCTCGCGGTCGACGTGCTCGAGCGCGATCCGCTTGACCCGACCGCGACGGACGTGGTCGGCCAGCGCCACGAGCGCCGGCTCCAGGCGCGGGTCCTCGCCGGGAACCAGGGTCAGCAGACCCTTGCCGCCGCGCTCCAGGTAGAGGATCGGCTCCCCGCCGGCGAGCACGACGTGGGCGCCCGGCACACGAGCGGGACCACGGCGGGCGTCGTCGCTGTCGCGCTTGGGCCACGGCAGGGCCGCGCCATAGGGCTGCGCCGGATCGACCGCGGCGAGCACGAGCGGCGGCTCGGCGTCGCCATGAGGCTGAGCGCGCAGGCGCTCGACGGCGCCGGGCAGCGCGAACTGGGCGCCGCCGAGACCCTGAACGAAGTAGCCGCGACGCGCGATCCCGAGCGTCTCGAGCTGGGCGAGCTCCGGGTAGATGCTCGAGAAGCCGCCGGGAACGCCCTCGGCGCGGACCTGCTCACGGGTGAGGATGCCGTAGCGCTCGAGCAGCAGCTCCGCCAGCGCGCGCCGGCGCGCGCTCACGGCCGGCGCTCCGGCCGCCTCGCTGACGAGTAGCGGCGCGGTCAGTGACCAGCGACCCTGCACCTGCGCGGCGGCGCCGCTACGACGGCGGGCGGCGAACCTGCCCGTGCGCCCGGCGCGCGCGCGATGCTGTGCCTGCGCGCGGGCGAGCGTCAGCCGTCGCGCGCGAAGCGGCGCGAACGCGTCGTTTGTCGCCTCGCCCGCCCAGGCGAGATCCCACAGCGCCTCCTGCATCACCTCGGGCGCCAGCTCGACGTCTGTGAGCAGGTCGGTGAAGAAGCACGCGCCGGCGGCGAGGCGGGCGCGGACCGCTTCGTGCTCAGGCGAGGCCAGCTTGGGCGGGGTTCGCAAGGCCGGCTCGATCAGCGACACGTCGTCGCGGAAGTAGAGCGCGACGCGCCCCGAGCCGCGCCCGAGGGCGCCCGCGCCGATCCAGACCAGCTCGCCGCTTGCGCACAGCTGATCGATCCAGGTCGGTGAGTAGGCGCCTAGCCGCCGAGGGAGAACGTGCTCCTCCCACGTTGCCGCCGGCAGCGCGACCCCCTGGAGCGGGACGAGCGTCTCACGCAGCCGGTCGATTCCGGCCCCGGTCGAAGGGTTGCGATCGACGCCCTGCCAGGCGGCGTAGAAGCGCGCCAGCTCGCGCTGGTCCGCCGGCTCGATCTCGCTGCGGAGGACGGCCAGCGAGGCACGCCGGATCCGGCGCAGCACCTCGGTGTCGCACCACTCGCGCTCAGAGCCGCCGGGGCGAAGCTCGCCGCGCACGAGCCCGCCTGCGCGCTCGAGCTCGCGCAGCGCGGCCGTGCCGTCGATCCCGTAGCGCGAGCGAAGCTCGGCCGTGGTGAACGGGCCGTGAGTGGCGGCGTAGCGCGCGAGCATCCGGCGCATCGCGTCGGGCACGTCCTCGAGGAATACTGCCGGCAGGCCCCCCGGTGGCACCACGCCGAGCGCGTCGCGGTACAGCCCGGCATCGGCGGCGTCGATCCAGCGCTCCTCCCCGTGCAGCCTCACCCTGACCGCGCGACGCTCAGAGCACAAGTCTTCGAGCATCCGGTCGGCGTCGAGTCCGGCGAGCACGCGCGCGCCGGACTCGGCGAGGGTCAGGTCGCCGACGCGGCGCAGCACGTCGTGGAGCCCGTCTCGGTTCGCGGCCCGAGTCCGATCGGACAGATGCTGGAGGTCATCCTCGACCTGCGCGAGCGCCCCGGGGTCGATCAAGTCGCGCAGCCCCTCCTGGCCGAGGAGCTCTCGCAGCAGGTCGCGGTCGAGCGACAGAGCCGCCGCCCGGCGCTCGGCGTTCGGTGTGTCGCCCTCGTACATGTAGGTGGCGACGTAGTCGAACAGAAGCGAGGACGCGAACGGCGACGCGGTCGGCGTCTCGATCTCGACCATCGACAGCTCGCGGCGGTGGAGCTTGACCAGGACCTCGGTCAGTCCCGGGAGGTCGAGCACGTCGCGCAGGCACTCACGGTAGGTCTCGAGGATGATCGGGAACTCCCCATGCTTGCGCGCGACCTCGAGCAGCGACTGCGCCTTCAGCCGCTGCTGCCACAGCGGCGTGCGTTTCCCCGGGCGTGCCCGCGGAATCAATAGTGCACGGGCGGCGTTCTCACGAAAGCGCGCGCCGAACAGGGCCGAGGAAGCGAGCTCGGCGACTACGCGGTCCTCGACCTCGTCGGGCTCGATCAGGACGAGCTCGGCGCCCGGCGGCTCGTCGGCGTCGGGGAGGTGGATGATGATGCCGTCGTCGGACCAGATCGCGTCCGCTTCGAGCCCGAGCTCGTCGCGGATCTTGGCGCCGAGCACGAGACCCCAGGCGGCGTGGACGCGGCCGCCGAAGGGCGAGAGCACGCACAGCCTCCAATCGCCGATCTCGTCGCGGAAGCGCTCGACCACGATCGTGCGATCGGAGGGCACGACGCGGGTCGCAGCCTGCTGCTCGCGCAGGAACTCGCTCAGGTTCCGCGCGGCGCGGCAGTCGAGGTCGTACTCGGCCTCGAGCGTCTCCGGCGTCTGCTCGACCGCCCAGCGCGAGAACGCGCCGATCGCCTCGCCGAGCTCGCGCGGTCGCCCGACGCTGTCGCCCTTCCAGAACGGGACCGCGCCGGGAAGGCCGGGCGCCGGGGTGACGATCACGCGGTCGCGGCCGATCTCCTCGATCCGCCAGGTCGTCGCGCCGAGGAGGAAGGTCTGGCCGGGGCGAGCCTCGTACACCATCTCCTCGTCGAGCTCACCGACCCGGCGACCGTCGGGGAGGGTCACCGCAAACAGGCCCCGGTCGGGGATCGTGCCGGCGTTGGTGACCGCGAGCTGGCGTGCGCCGGGGCGAGCGCGCAGGGTCCCGGCGACGCGGTCCCAGACGATCCGCGGGCGCAGCTCGGCGAACTCGCTCGAGGGATAGCGCCCGTCGAGCATGTCGAGCACGTTCTCGAGCTGGGCTCGGCTCAGCTCGGCGTAGCTGTGGGTGGCCGTGACCAGCGCGTAGAGGTCCTCGACGGCTACCGGGTCCTCGGTGGCGGCGGCGATCGCGACGACCTGCTGGGCGAGCACGTCGAGCGGATTGCGCGGCACCACGGTGGACTCGATCGCGCCCTCGCGCATGCGCCGGGCGATCACCGCGCACTCGAGCAAGTCGGCGCGGAACTTCGGGAAGATGCGGCCGCGACTGACGTCGCCGACCGAGTGGCCCGCGCGACCGATCCGCTGGAGCCCCCGCGCGACCGACTTCGGCGACTCGACCTGGATCACGAGATCGACCGCGCCCATGTCGATGCCGAGCTCGAGCGACGAGGTCGCGACGAGGCACGGTAGCTCGCCCGCCTTCAGCATCTCCTCGACGACCACGCGCTCCTCGCGCGCGAGCGAGCCGTGGTGGGCGCGGGCGATCTCTTCGCCGGCGAGCTCGTTGAGGCGCAGCGCCAGACGCTCGGCGCCGCGACGGGCATTGACGAACAGGATCGTCGAGCGGTGGGCACGGACGAGCTCAAGCAGCTCGGGGTAGATCGCGGGCCAGATCGAGCGCCGCGTGCCCTCGCCGCCGAGCAGGGGGTCAAGGTCCTGACCGGACGCTCCGGCGTCAGGTTCGACCATCGACTCGACCGGGACGTGGATGCGGAGGTCGAGCTGCTTGCGTACGCCCGTGTCGACGATTCTGCACGTGCGCCGCGGCCCAACCATGAACCGCGCCACCTCCTCGAGCGGATTCTGGGTGGCGCTCAGCCCGATCCGCTGGACGTCGCGGCCAGCCTTCTGGGAGAGCCGCTCGAGGGTCAGCGCGAGATGCGCGCCGCGCTTCGTCGACGCCACCGCGTGGATCTCGTCGACGATGCACCACTCAGCGCCCGCGAGCATCTCCTGCGCGCGGCTGGTCAGCATCAGGTACAGCGATTCGGGCGTCGTGATCAGGATGTCCGGCGGCTCGCGCAGCATCGCCTGGCGCTCGCGCTGCGGCGTGTCGCCGGTCCGGATCGCGACCCTGAGGTCGGCGCCGATTCCGCGCAACGGAGCCCGGAGGTTGCGTTCGATGTCGTATGACAGGGCCTTCAGCGGCGAGATGTATACGAGCCGGGTGCGGCGGTCGGCCGCCGGCACGTCGCCCTGGCCCTGGGCCGCGAGCCTGTCGATCGCCCATAGGAAGGCGGCGAGCGTCTTGCCGGAGCCCGTGGGCGCCGAGATCAGGACGTGCTCACCGGTTGCGATCGCCGGCCACGCCTGCGCTTGAGCGGGAGTGGGCTCGGCGAACGCGGCCCCGAACCAGTCGCGGACGGCGGGCGAAAAGGCAGCCAACGGCACACAACAAGCGTAGCGGTCACCACTCGGGATCCACCGACTCTCCGCCTGCCGATTAGGTGCCGACGCTAGTGTGAATCGTAAGGCGATGACTTCAGAGGAACAACCCGCATCAGAACCAGAACCAGCCGGCTCGGCGTCAGCAGCGGCGGATGGCTCGCCCGGCGCCGCCACGGCGCGACCACCTCCGCCGGCTCCGAGGTTCCCGCTCCAGCCCGACCGGCTGTCGGCGGTCGCCGCGTCGCTCTACGAGTGGCTGTCGCGGCCGCGCGTACGGCTGACGGTCACGGGCGTGATCCTACTGCTGGTCGGCGGGCTGCTCGTGACGCACTCCGTCTGGACACTGCCGCTCGTGATCGTCGGTGCGCTGATGGTCGTGATCGCCTGGATCGGGCGCCGACTCGACGGTCGCTTTGCGGTCGAGTGGGGGGAAACGGGTACCCAGCTCGAATTCCGAGCCCGGGTCAAGACGGCCGAGTCGGCCCGGCCGGCGGTGCTCGAGAGCACTGCGCGCGCGCACTACTTGGCGCGGGCGGCCGACCCGGAGCCGGAGGACGCCGAGGTAGTCGAGGGCGAAGCGCACACGGTCGAGGTCGACGTGGCCGATTTGAAGGCGCTGATCGCCGCTGCCGAGATCGAGGAAGCCGAGATCGGACAACCCGAGCCATCGGCGCAGGCCAAGCGCAATCTCCGGGTTGCGCACGGGGGCGTGTCGTCTGAATCCCCGGGCTGATCGGACCGGCTTAGGGCTTCTGCGCGAGCCCTAACCGGCGGGGGATCGCACCACCACGGCGAACGATCCGGCCCCCAGGAGTGAGTCCGCCGGCGCTTCGCCGGCGCCGACCACAATCGTTTCGATCGCGCCGGTCTCCGGATCGAACGCCACGTCGGTGAGCGTTCCGAGTTCGTTCCCCTTGTCGCTGAGAACACGTTTGCCGACGAGCTCGAGCTTGCCGTCGGCGGCGTCGCGTTCGAGATCGTCGCGCGGCGAGTAAAGGGCGCCCTCGTCGGCGATCATGACCGCGTCGGGCCCGAACCCGCTGACCTGATCCCAGTCGATCAGGGCTGCCTTGCGGCCCTTGCCCACGACCAACGACGCCACCTGCCGGCGCTTGATATCGACAACGACGTGCGCGAGCTTGCCGAGTTCCTCGGCGCTCGTCCGGCTTACCACCCGCCGCCCCGACGCCGCAGCGAACCGCTCGCTCATTTCATGCCCAGCCTGGATCGGAACTCGTCCACCGCCGCGCCCAACCCGACCAAGTCGTCCTCGACGAACTCCCGCGTAGATTCCGGAACGACCAGTGCGCTGCCCGACACGGCCAACTGGGCAGGCAGCGGGATATATCCGGTCCCGCCGGATGCGGTCTCGATCTCGTAGCCGACCACCTCACCAACGCTCCCGACCAGGACGACGACGTCGCGTACCCGGCCAAGGCTCGCTCCTGCCTCGGTCAGCACCTCGTTCCCGGTCACGTCCCGGCCTTCCGGTGGCGCGGCGAGTTCCGCCGGTGAGTCCTCCGGCATGATCAGGCTCGCCTCATCGTCGACCATCACCGCATCGCGGCCGATCGCGTGGATCGTCTCAGCGGGCAGCACCTCGCGGCGCCGACCAGCCAGGAAGCCGCGCTTATTCAGAGTCAGGCCGACGAGGCGCCCGGCTTCGGGGCTGTAGATCAGGTCGCGAACCTCAGCCACGTCCTCACCACCGCCGATCGTGACAACTGGCAGACCGCGGATCGCCGACCCGGCGACGAGCAGGCTCATCGCTTGCGTCGCGTCGCGATCACGCCACCCGCCCGCCGACGCCGCCGCACGAAGACGCCGATCAGCAGCAACACGACGACCAGGACCAACACTAGGACAAGCCACGCCACGGCAGTCATCAGAAACTCTGATACTACCCGCCGCAGGTAGGCAGCTAGCTCTCGCTCGCGTTGGCCGAGGGCGCAGTGAGCTCGGTGAGCGGACCGAGGTGGCGGAGCTTGTCCGGATTGATGATCGAGCGCACACTGCGTACCTCCCCGCCGGCGATGTCGAGCGCCCAGACCCCCATCAGCCGCCCGTCGCCGTCGAGGAGCAGCGCGCCCGGCTGGCCGTTGACCTCGACCGGGCGCATCTCCCCTTCGGGGGCGAGATGCCGGACGTAGCGGGTCCAAGCCAGGAGCGTGCGCGCGACCCGCCCGCGACCCGCTAGCGCTCGCGCGAGCGCGGGAACCTTGCCGCCTCCGTCGCCGTGCAGCGTTACATCCTCGGCGAGCAGCGCCTCGAGCGCTTCCAGCTCGCCGTCCTCGGCGGCGTCGAAGAAGCGGCGGGCGAGCTCGGCACGCCGCTCGGGCGAAGAGTCGAAGCGCGGGCGGCGCTCCTCGACGTGACGCCGGGCTCGCACCGCGAGCTGTCGAACGTTGTCCTCACTCTTGTCGACGATCTCGGCGATCTCTCGATACCCGTAGTCGAACACGTCGTGCAAGAGCAGGACGGCGCGCTGCTCGGGCGAGAGGCTCTCGAGCAGCACGAGCAGGGCCAGCGACAGCGAGTCCGACAGCTCGGCGTGCTTGGCGGGGTCGGCGGCCGGCTCCTCGAGCAGCGGCTCGGGCAACCATTCCCCGACGTAGCGCTCGCGCCGGGTCCGCGCCGAGCGCAGCTCGTCGATCGCGAGGCGGGTCGTCACTGTCGCCACATACGCGCGCGGAGACTCGACATGCGTTCCGTCGCGCAGCGCGCCCAGCACCCGCAGCAACGCCTCCTGGACCACGTCCTCGGCCTCGGCGACGCTGCCGAGCATCCGATAGGCGATCCCGAACGACATCGGCCGGAGCTGTTCGAGCAGGTCTTCGTGCATGGCGCTCAGCGTGACGTCCTACCGATCCGGATGCAGCTCGTAGTGCATCGTCTGATAGTGCGCGAGCCGGTGCGCAAGCGGCACCAGGATCGCTTGCAGCACGCGATGGCGCCGCGCGAGCGCTCTGGCCGCGATCCGCTCCTGCTCCCCGCTCAGCAGCGTCGCACGGGCTCGAACCGCCGCTCCGGTCGGCTTGCCACGCAGCGTGGAGGGAGCCACTAAAACCTGTGGGTTGTTCCGTAGCCGCTTGGTCTTCCACGCTCGGTCGTATGAGCGGAAGAAGGCGCGGTCGTCGTCGACGGCGAGGCTGACGGGGGTGTCGACGGGTGTCGCGTCGCGCTTGTAGGTGGTCAGCAAGATCGTCTTCGATTTGCCTAGCGCGGCAATGTCGCTGGTCACGGTTTACCTCCTGGTCGGCTGAGCCTTTCGCTCAGGTGGACGAGATAGCCGCCTCGGCTGTGACACCACCGGGGTCACAGGTCCGCGATCTCTCTCGCGCGCGCCATCACCTGGTCGAGCATCGTCTCGGTCAGCCGTCCTGTGAAGGTGTTCTGCTGGCTCGGGTGGTAGCAGCCGAGCAGCGGCCAGCGCTCGGCTGGAAGCTCGGCTCCGTGGCCGAAGCGGGGCTTCGGGCGGGGCGCCGGCACGCCGAGTGCCGCTCTGGTGCGGAGCGCAGCGTCCCACGCGAAGCCGCCGAGGCAGACGACGACGAGCACTGATCGCAGCAGTTCGAGCTCGCGCGCGAGGTACGGAGCGCAGCGGTCGCGCTCGGCGGGCAGCGGCCGGTTGTCCGGCGGCGCGCAGCGGACCGCCGCGGTCACGTAGCAACCCCTCAGGCGCAGTCCGTCCTCGCGCGAGCGCGACTCGGGCTGGTTGGCGAGCCCCGCGCGCCATAGCGCCGCGAACAGCCAGTCGCCGGAGCGGTCGCCGGTGAACACGCGACCGGTCCGGTTGCCGCCATGCGCCGCCGGCGCCAGCCCGAGCACGAGCACGCGCGCTTCGGGGTCGCCGAAGCCAGGCACGGGCCTACCCCAGTACTGCTCTCGGACGTGCGCGGCACGCTTCGTGCGGGCGACCTCCTCGCGCCACGCGACCAGCCGCGGGCAGCTCCGGCAGGCCACGATCTCGGCCTCGAGCGCCGCGAGTGTCACTCGCCGCCGGCGCCGACCAACGCGGCGCCCGCGTCGGCGGGCGGTCTCCCCGTCAAACCTTGAGCGTCCTGCCGTAGTGGCGCTCGTAATAGTCGCGGTACGCTCCCGAGCGAATCGGGTCCCACCACCAGGCGTTCTCCCGGTACCACTCCACTGTGCGATCGAGACCCTGCGCGAATCGCACCCGCGGCTCCCAACCGAGGCCCCGCAGCTTTCCCGAGGAGAGCGAGTAGCGGCGGTCGTGCCCGGGCCGATCGGTGACGAACTCGATCAGCGAGTCGTCCCGGTCGGTCAGCTCGAGCACGCGCCGGACGACATCGAGGTTCTCGCATTCGTCGGGACCGCCGCAGTTGTATGCCTCTCCGGGCACACCGTGTGCGAGCACGTGACCGATGCCGCGACCGAAGTCCTCGACGTAGAGCCAGTTGCGAACGTTGCGCCCATCGCCGTAGACGGGCAGGCGGTCGCCGGCCAGCGCGTTGAGGATGATCAGCGGGATCAGCTTCTCCGGGTATTGGTACGGCCCGTAGTTGTTCGACCCGCGGCAGATCAGCGTCTCCAGGCCGTAGGTGTGGAAGTAGCTGGCGACGAGGAGGTCGGCGCCCGTCTTGGTCGCGCTGTAGGGCGAGGACGGCTGGAGTGGCGAGGCTTCGGTGAACGCCCCCTGATCGATCGATCCATAGACCTCGTCGGTGGACACCTGGAGGTAGCGCAGCTTGCCGACGCGCGCGGCCTCGAGCAGCACGTGCGTCCCCTGCATGTTGGTGACGATGAAGCCCTCGGGGTCGCTGATCGAACGATCGACGTGCGTCTCGGCAGCGAAGTTGACGATCGCGTCGCAGTCACGGACCGCGTCCGCGACTGCGATTGGATCCTCGATCGCGCCGTGGACGAAGCGGATCTGCTCGAGCACGTCGTGCAGGTTCTCGCGCCGGCCGGCATAGGTGAGCTTGTCGAGCACCGTCACCTGATCGCCGTGCTCGCGCAGGCGTAGGCGCACGAAGGTCGAGCCGATGAAACCGGCGCCACCGCTCACGAGCAGCCTCACGACGGGACCCCCGCGGCCAGGAAGGCATCGAGGCCCTCGCGCCAGTCCGGCAACAGCGGCGTGCCGGCGCGCTCGGTCACGAGCACGCTGTATGCGGGGCGGGGTGCCGGGCGCGCGAGCGCTGCGGTCGTCCCGGGTAGCACTGCGCAAGTCAGCCCGGCGCAGCTCACGATCTCGCGGGCGAACTCGTACCACGAGCACGCGCCGGCACCGGCAACGTGCAGGACGCCCGTGATGCGGTCCTGCGCGAGCGCGACCAGCGCCGGCGCCAGGTGACCGGTGAAGGTCGGGCAGCCGCGCTGGTCATCGACGACGGTGAGCTCGTCGCGCTGTGAACCGGCGCGCAGGATCGTCGCAGGAAAGCAGCGGCCGCCGGCGCCGAACAGCCACGACGAGCGGACGATCGTGTGCGCCTCCGGCGCGGCCTGCGCGACCGCCAGCTCGCCGGCGAGCTTGCCCCGCCCGTACTCCGACTTCGGCCCGGTCGGGTCAGACTCCACGTACGGTGAGCGCTTGTCGCCGGCGAACACGTAGTCGGAGGACACGTGAACGGTCCATGCGCCTGCCGTAACGGCGGCGCGGGCGACGTTTCCGGCAGCCGGCCCGTTGACGGCGAATGCCTGCTCGACCTGCGCCTCGGCGCCGTCGACGTCGGTCCAGGCGGCGCAGTTGACGACCGCGTCGGGCTGTGCTTCGAGCACCGCGGCGTCGACGGCTGCGGCATCGGCGATGTCGAGCTCGGCGTGCCCGAGCGCGGTCAGCTCGTGCCCCGCCGCCGTAGCCGCGCTCACCATGTCGCGCCCAAGCATGCCCGTCGCGCCCGTGACCAGGAGCCTCATCGCCGCCAAGAGTAGTGGCTGAGAACGGACGCGCGCACGCGCACCCAATCGCCAGGTATCCAGGCGGCTAATCGCGAGTGCCTGTGCCTTGGCCACGCGGCCGGTGGCGCGGGAGCCGTCAACGCGCTAGACCTTGGGGCCGATGACAGGAGTTACACAACAAGGCCTGCTCGACGATTATCAGGTGCCGTCGGGCTACCTAGACGAGCTGCTCGACGAGAATGGCGAGCCCCGCCCCCACGCCGCTCCTCTGATCGCCACGCTCGAGCGCCTCGGCGCCGGTGCGCTGGCCGCCGCCGGCCGCCGCCGTGACCGCATCTTCATGCAGCAGGGCATCACGTTCGAGGTCGCCGGGACCGACGGCGAGCGTCGCGACCGCCCGTTCCCGCTCGACCTGGTCCCGCGCGTCCTCCCCGCGCAGGAGTGGACGACGATCAAGCGCGGGCTGGCCCAGCGAATCCGGGCCCTGAACGCTTTCGTCGACGACGTCTACCACAGCCATGAGATCGTTCGCGCGGGCATCGTGCCCTGGTCGCTGATCGTCAGCCGCCCGAGCTTCGCGAGGCCCGTCCATGGCGTCCGCCCACCAGGCGGCGTCTACTGCCACGTATCCGGCTGCGACCTCGTGCGCGGCGGCGACGGCCGCTGGCGCGTGCTCGAGGACAACGTCCGCACGCCCTCCGGCATCTCCTACGTGCTCGAGAACCGCGTCGCGATGACGAGGCTGATGCCGGAGCTGTTCGCGGGCCATCGCGTTCGGCCCGTCGACCACTATCCCGGGCTCCTGCTCGACGCCCTGCGCGCCGTCGCGCCGGCGGTCGACGCTGATCCCACGGTGGTCGTATGGACCCCGGGGCCGGCCAACAGCGCCTACTTCGAGCACGCGTTCATCGCGCGCCAGATGGGCGTCGAGCTGGTCGAGGCGACCGACCTCGTGGTGCGCGATGCCGTCTGCTATATGCGAACCACCGCCGGCCTCGAACGGGTGCACTCGATCTACCGCCGTCTCGACGATGACTTCATCGACCCGCTGGAGTTCCGCCCCGACTCTCTGCTGGGGGTCCCGGGTCTCGTCCGCGCCTACCGTGCCGGGACCGTGGCGATCGCCAACGCGATCGGCACCGGGGTCGCGGACGACAAGGCGGTCTATCACTACGTTCCGGAGATGATCCGGTTCTATCTGAGCGAGGAACCGATCCTCGACAACGTGCCGACCTACCTGCTTACCGACCAAGCGCAGCGAAAGCACGTGCTCGGTCGGATCGCCGAGCTGGTCGTCAAGCCGACGTCCGAGTCGGGCGGCAAGGGCGTCTTCATCGGCCCCCAGGCAAGCGCGGACGAATGCGAGGTGCAGGCCCGTCTGATCGAGGCCGAGCCCCAGCGGTGGATCGCGCAGGAGCTGGTTCACCTCTCGACGGTGCCGACGGAGACCGCCGACGGCCGGCTCGCGGCCCGCCACGTCGACCTGCGGCCCTTTGCCGTCTTCGGTGACGAGATCCGGATCGTTCCCGGCGGGCTGACGCGGGTTGCCCTGCAGGCCGGGTCGATGGTGGTCAACTCGTCTCAGGGCGGGGGGTCGAAGGACACATGGGTCCTCGACGACGGCGGTGCCGTCGACCTCGTG